>WNGA01001067.1_pt1 | contig 43115 bp, 41 predicted proteins | sample 5400061 | NCBI WGS metagenome assembly WNGA01 (sample SAMN13153366, study PRJNA577476) | soil metagenome | isolation source: 100 cm soil or saprolite under grassland replicate 2 | place: USA:California | collected 2016-06-15 | reverse complement strand
ATATGGGCGCAGAGATTGGCGCAACTTCTTCGGTCTTTCCATATGATAATAGAATAGAAACATATCTTGGAGCCACCGGTCGCATGAATTTTTCGGACTTGGCTAATAAAAATCTGGACCTCTTGACGCCGGATCTTGGCATAGAAGAAGATCCAGCTTTATACTTCGATCAGATTATTGAAATTGATCTGTCTAAATTAGAACCCCATATTGTAGGACCGCATACACCAGATCTAGCTAGGCCTATTTCAAGAATGGGATCGGATGTAAAAAATAATAATTATCTCGATACCATTTCTGTGGCGTTAATTGGCAGTTGCACAAATTCTTCTTACGAAGATATGTCAAGGGCTGCTAGTGTGGCAGCTCAGGCTAGATCTAAGGGTTTAAAGATCAAAACTTCACTTCTTGTAACTCCCGGTTCTGAGATGGTAAGAGCAACAATTGATCGCGACGGACAAATTGGAACACTCGAATCTATTGGTGCCATAGTTCTTGCAAATGCTTGTGGCCCTTGTATTGGCCAGTGGAGTAGACCTGAACTAAAACCGGGGGAATTAAATACTATTGTAACTTCATACAATAGAAACTTTCCAGGACGAAATGACGGGAGAAGGGAGACTATGAATTTTATTACTAGTCCTGAATTGGTGATAGCACTGGCACTCTCTGGAAGGCTTTCTTTCAATCCTTTGGTAGACCGGCTTGAAGCAGAGGATGGATCAAGAGTAAAATTGGACCCACCAGAATTGGCACCAGAAGTGCCAGAACACGGATTCAGTCAGGTGAAGGATACATATCTTGCACCTTCCGCCGAACCAGACAAGGTGAAAATCATGATAAAGAGTAACAGTAGCAGATTACAAAAACTGGAACCATTTCCTGCATGGGATGGTAAGGATTTTCTTGATTTGCCCATACTAGTTAAAGTTAAGGGAAAGTGTACTACAGATCATATTTCTCCTGCTGGACCTTGGTTAATGTATAGAGGGCATCTTGATAGGATAAGTGACAATCTACTTCTTGGCGCGGTCAATGCCTTTACTGGGAATGTGGGTATTGGTAAAAATGTTTTTAATGATAATGTCAAACCATTCCCACAAATTGCTCGAGAGTACAAATCAAAAGGTATCAGCTGGGTCATCATCGGAGATAAAAACTATGGAGAAGGAAGCAGTAGAGAACACGCAGCAATGACTCCTCGCTATCTAGGGTGCACAGTCATTATAGCAAGGAGTTTTGCTAGGATTCATGAGACAAATCTCAAGAAACAAGGGATCCTAGCCTTAACATTCAGTAACCCAAGTGATTATGACAAAATTCAAGAAAGCGACAGAGTTAGTATTCTTAACCTTGGGAGCTTCGAAGAGGGAAGGCCAATAAAATGTAGGCTTAATCATGAAAACGGAGAGGTCGAAGAAATAAAACTAAGCCATTCTTACAGCGCTTCACAGATTAACTGGTTCCGTGCGGGATCGGCTTTAAATATACTTCGCAGAACAGCCTAGAATCTTGATGAATAGTCGTTTCACAGGTGCTACAATCCTTTTAATGCAGTTTGATAGATAATTTAGTAATCAATGCCTGCCACAATTTTCAACTTCGCCTCAGCTAACAGATCGTATTTGGTAGTCAGAGAATGAATCCTAAGAAAATACAATCATAAAGCACATTTAAGTAAAGAAATACGAATCTTTCATACTTGTTCTATATGATGATTCACCTTGTGTCCCGTGATTCGTTCTCTTATCTGGATTATCTTTATTTTCTTCTTCTTCCCGTCTAGGAGTATTCACGCTCTACAAAACTAATACCTAAATATCTCATTTCAGAATTGAGAAATGTGACCATATCTCTTATTCCAACCTCAGAACCTGTAAAAGGAACAAAAAACACAAACCTTGACGTCAATCCTATCACTAAGGGTACTCAGCTCGTAAAACGTGGGTTTGCCCATATGCAAAAACACGGAGTAATTATGGACGTGACTAGTGCTGAACATGCACGCATCGCTGAGGACGCTGGAGCTGTGGCCGTAATGGTCTTGGACAAGTTACCATTTGACGTTAGAAAAGCTGGCGGTGTAGCTAGGACTGCAAGTATAAAGGTAATCGAAACTGTACTAGACTCTGTAAGTATACCTGTTATGGCAAAATGTAGAATCGGGCATGAATCCGAAGCTCGTATTTTGCAAGAATCAGGAGTTGATATGATAGATGAAAGCGAGGTTCTAACCCCTGCGGATGAGGCGCGCCACATCTGGAAGTGGAATTATACTACTCCATTTGTAAACGGTGCTAAAAACCTAGGGGAAGCACTCCGAAGAATAGAGGAAGGGGCAGCTATGATTAGGACGAAAGGAGAACCAGGTACGGGAAACGTTGCAGAGGCGGTAACTCATATACGCTGTGTAAACAACGATATTCGAAAGATTCGAAGCATTTATGAAGATGGTGACAGTCAAGAATTGATAAAAATGGCGAGGGAGTTTAACACTTCGTTTGAATTAGTTCATGAAACTGCTAGGCTTGGACATTTGCCTGTTGTAAATTTCGCTGCTGGGGGGGTAGCAACTCCTGCAGACGCAGCAATGTTAATGAATTTAGGATGCGATGGTATCTTTGTCGGATCTGGCATTTTTATAGCTGATGATCCTCTTGAACGTGCAAAAGCCATAGTATTATCTACGACTTATTTCGATGACCCAAAGATTGTAATGGAAGCACAAAAAATGGTTGATGAAAAGAAGTCAATGCTCGGCCTGGATACTAAGAATTTAGAACTTAAGATGCAGGAAAGGGGACCGGCCCTATAATGCTCGGCACAAAGGTAGGGATCCTTGCAATTCAAGGAGATATAGAGGAGAATATTGATTCAACGAACAAAGCACTGACCTCTTTATCGCACAACGGTAAAGCCATGGAAATTCGTTATCCTAATGATCTTGAAACAGTAGATGGTCTTATCATACCAGGAGGCGAAAGCACAGTTATCGGAAATATCTTATCCAGAAACGTCGACATGTGGCCGACTTTGCAAAAAAGATTGTTGAATGGTATGCCTGCATTGGGTACTTGTGCTGGAATGATTGTGATGGCAACTAAAGCATACGACATAGTAGGGGGAGAAATGAATCAACGTCTTTTGGGTGTCCTTGATGTAGTAGTAGAGAGGAATTCCTTCGGAAGACAGATCGAGTCCTTCGAAACTGATCTCCACATTAATGGCCTAGGGGCAGATAAGTTTAGGGGTGTATTTATTAGGGCCCCTTCAGTCAAAAGCGTAGGACCGAATGTCAAAATACTTGGTCGACTAAATGACAAAATAATTGCGGTGCAACAAGGAAACATAATTGGAACCTCCTTCCATCCTGAGCTGTCTGGAGATAATAGATTTCACACACGTCTAATTCAGCTAATAATTGACTCGAAAAACTAACTAAAAATACTTTGGGTGCGGGGGGTGGGATTTGAACCCACGAACCTCTTAAGGACGGGATCCCTCCTAGCTAAGATCTTAAGTCCCGCGTCTCCAAGTCTAGTTATTTGGCCAGGCTCTACAACCCCCGCAAAATGCCAGCAAATCTAATAAGTTCTTGATAATTAAATGTTACAAGACGAAAGATAACTTAATGAAACCCTCGTCTGTTGTTCATAGCGTAACGTGCCTTGGTAGCTCAGCCTGGTAGAGCGTTGCCTTGGTAAGGCAAAGGTCCCGGGTCCAAATCCCGGCCAAGGCTAATCTTATTGAATATCAGACTAATCTGGCTATGAAAAATTGTTCCAGAATAGATCTAAAATCTAGTGATATAAACAGCTGAAAATTATATGCGACTACGATAATCATTAAATATAATCGAACGCGAGTACAACATTAGAAGAAAACAAAACTTATCCCCGCCCGAAGTACTACCGAATCGCTCACAGCGTTGTCTGCACAGTCGGCGCATTTATAGGAGTCAATTAGATTCATTTCCCTCCAAGCCGGCTTTGCACAGAAACCTGAAATCGGGATAGCGCCACCATCACCTTTAAGACCTAGTTTTATTCCGAAATGATATTCAAGATAAAAATATTCACCTACGACATCTTATTCTGAATGGGAGGATATCTTCGAAAATGCATGTGGCCAAAATAGGGCTTTACTCCACCGTTTGAGAAGTTATCTTTTTATCAAGCATCGTTTCCCAATAAACTATCGAACAGGAAAGGGGCTTGGATATCTTTTATGGGATTTAAAATGCGGTATTTGGAGCTCAAGAGAAAAGTCAGAGATGTACGAATGTTAGCAATTCAGGGTATTGCAGAGGCTGGCTCAGGACATCCTGGCGCGTCATTCTCCTCAGCTGAAATCATGGGCGCTCTTTATTTTCATAAAATGAAGCATGATCCCCTTCATCCAGACTGGGAGGACAGAGACTACTTCATAAATTCTAAGGCCCATTCAGCACCGGGATTTTATGCAATATTGGCTATAGCTGGGTACATTGATTCAGATGAAGTCAAAACACTACGAAAAATGGGATCACGTCTACAGGGTCATCCCGTGAAGTTTTCTAAATATCAACAAAATCATAGTTTTCCTGGAATTGAATATTCGGGTGGATCTGAAGGCATCGGATTATCTGTCTCTATTGGAATAGCACTTGCAAAGAAATATGATGGTAAGGGTAACCGTATCTTTACCCTAATTGGAGATGGTGAATCCAATGAAGGACAGGTTTGGGAAGCTGCCATGTCAGCTCCAAAATTTAGGCTCGACAATCTTGTTGCCATATTAGACAGAAACAAGATACAGCAAGATGGATTCACAGAAGAGATAATGCCTTTGGATCCTGTACGTGATAAATGGATGGCGTTTAATTGGAATGTTATGGAAGTTGATGGTCATAAGATTGAACAGTTGATTGACGCATTGAATAGAGTAGAACGAGTGGAAGATAAACCATCAATAATTATAGCAAATACCATAAAAGGTAACGGTATAAAGCACATGGCAAACAATCCACAGTGGCACGGAAAGGCCCCACCACGGAAACACACTCCAATACTGCTGGAAGAACTGCAAAGCGAGGTCATGATCGCCCCGTCCATAATTGCAGGAGAGCGAGAGAATTATGAAGAAAAGGTAAGAAAGGCCGAAAGAGGTGGCGCTGACCTCATTCACTTGGATGTAATGGACGGACATTTCGTACCTAATACGACATTTTTTTCAGACACAATAAAAAATCTTCGAAGGAACACTAGTCTTCCATTCGATGCTCATTTGATGATTGAAGAACCGTTAAGTCATGTGCAAGATTATATCGATGCTCGCTGTGACATTATAACAGTCCATGCAGAAGTCTGTAAAGAAAATGAATTTTTAAAAATAAATGAAAAACTTCTAAAAGCGGGAATTAGCCCTGGGATAGCAATAAACCCTGAGACGCCTATTCCATCATGGATATATGATCATCTCGATACGATAGATGTTATAATTATTATGTCCGTCAATCCTGGATTTGCGGGACAAAAATTCATCCCCGACACCCTGAACAAAATGATAGACACATCTAGAGCATTAAGGCAACACAGTTATCGGGGTTATATTGAGGCAGATGGTGGTATTGATGCCACAAATCTTCAGCAAGTATTTGATGCAGGGGCAAGGATCATCGTAGCTGGAAATGCAGTCTACGGTTCCGCAGATATTAACTTAAACATGATTCAGTTAAGGCATAAGGCGAATGTTTCGTTGGAAAGAAAATTACTGGAACTTGCGACCGTAAAAGGAATACGCAATGATTGGATGAAAACCCGTAAACATATATTGATTCCGTTGGCAAATGAATTGAGGATAGAGGACGAGCTCCATGCAATTAAGTAATGAAAGAAAGGTTTCTGATATGAGAAGTGCGTACAGTGATGCATTGGTAGAACTGGGATTGTTGGATCCAAATTTGGTATGTGTTGGGGCTGATACAACTGAATCACTTAAAACAAAAAAATTTGGCGATAAATTTCCCACTAGATTATACAACGTGGGTATAGCAGAAGCCAATCTTGTATCCATAGCTGCTGGTCTCGCGATAGCGGGTAAGATAGTGTTTGCAAGCACATATGCGGCTTTTTTGCCTGGCAGATGTCTTGATCAGATCAGAAATACGATTTGCTATCCCTTTCTCAATGTTAAGCTTGTAGTTTCCCATGCCGGACTAACTGTAGGTCCTGATGGCGCTTCACATCAACAAATTGAGGATCTGTCAGTCATGAGAACGATACCAAATATGAGAGTGCTTGTCCCTAGTGATGCGTTAGCTGTAAAATTTTTGATACCGCTTATTGCTTCAGCGGAAGGTCCTTTTTATATGCGATTAGCACGGCCAGCAAGTGATGTAGTGTATGATGAGAATGTGAGCCACTTTGAAATTGGCAAAGGGAGCATTTTGCGTGAGGGCTCCGACACGACAATAGTTTCGTGTGGGCTTATGGTTTCTCAAGCTTTAAAGGCTGCGGAACAGCTTAGGGTGGACTTCGGTATTTCTTGTCGTGTGATCGACATGTACTCGATCAAACCAATAGATGCTCAACTAATTTACAACGCAGCAATCGACACAGGACTTTTGGTCACGGTGGAAGAACACAATATTATTGGAGGACTTGGCAGCGCAGTTTCTGAAGTTGTATCGGAAAATCATCCAGTTTATGTAAAGAGAGTTGGCGTCAGTGATACCTTTGGAGAGTCTGCCAGGGATGAAGAACTCGACTCCCTTATGGACAAATATGGTTTGTCCTCCAAACAAATAGCAGAAGTAGTTGTAAAGGCTAGGAGAGAAATTAAAAAATGAAAATCTTCCTCGATACTGCAAATTTAGAATCCATAAGGAAGTACAATGATATGGGAGCAGTCGATGGGATTACTACTAATCCTACTCTGTTATCTAAAGAAAAAGATCACCCTTCTGAGATTATGAGAGAAATTACCAAAATAATTAACGGCCCAGTGAATCTCGAGGTTATTGGTACTGAGGCCGGTGGGATGATAGAAGAAGCTCATCGATTAATGAAGTTCGGTCGTAACGTGGTTGTCAAAATTCCAATGATCCCCGAAGGACTAAAAGCTGTCAGACGACTATATGAGGAGGGAATTAAAACAAATGTTACATTAGTTTTCTCCAGCAACCAGGCCATTTTAGCTGCTAAGGCGGGTGCTTCATATGTAAGTCCATTTATAGGAAGAATTGACGATGCTGGTCATGATGGTATGGTTATTATCAAGGAGATTGTTCAGATATTCAGTAACTACAAATTTGATACAGAGATACTGGTTGCTAGCATTCGACATCCCGTCCACGTGGTGGAAGCGGCCAAAATAGGAGCACACATTGTAACCTTACCTCCTGACATATTGGGTAAGATGATGTCCCATCCTTTGACAGATAAAGGACTAAATTCATTCTTGAAAGATTGGGACAAAATTGCAAAACAGTATCAGGTCACTTTCTAATCAACTGACAATCTTACAATTTCTTCTGGAAACCGTCAAATTTGTAAGAGAGACAGCACCTTACGTGGAATATCCTGTAGTCTACTTATTGCTAAAATCCTTTCAAAATCTAATCCTTTAAGGTTGTGCCCTATATTCACGGCACTACCAATATCCTTCGCCAACCCAATAGCTACCATGCGTATTCCGATCATTTTGTAAATACTTACCACAGCACGAACCGCATCATAATCAGAGGGTTCACCATCTGTCAATGTTATCATCAAATCGGGTTTGAATGCTCTCATTATTGGAAATAATATGTTATATACTTCTGCAAGTGGTGTTCCCCCGCTGGCCTTGATCTGGACCAGATTACGTGCGTTTATTGGGGACCATTTCTCTTCAGGTCGTTTTATGACCCAACATTTTACCTTCCTTTCCTTGGTACTAAAAGCATAGACAGCGAATGTTATTCCAAGGAATTTTAAAGCCTCGCACAACGCGATCGTTGTCTTTTTATATTCTAACTCTTCATCCTCTATACTACTTGAATGATCGAGTAGTAACGTAACTTTTGTTTTTACTGAAATCTTGTCATCTGTAAAAAAGGGCTTGGCATGCGATTCTAAAAGTGCATCGGTATCTACTTCATCTCCTCTTTCATCATGGATTTCGATCCAACCTATTTTCCAGTTTCTAACTGCCGCCTTTAGTTTGGTAATAAGGTCATTGTCATATATCACCCTTTCATCTACCCCTAGACTATCAGGTACTGATAGACCCAAATCCTCCAGACTTGCATAACCCTTGATCTCTGAGCGCTTACTCTCTCTTACTAAAGTTTCATATTCCTTTATCAACTGCGTTCCATCAGCTATGGATTTGATAACATCTTGGTTCTGATCCCTATTTTTCCTTTTTGTCATCCTTTCAATCTGTTTGATCAAATCAGCTTCTGTAATTGCAAGCCCAAGTCTAGATTTGGGCGCAAGTAGAGGGATAGTTATCAGTGGATTTATTTGAAGTAATTTTATAATTTGAGGAATATGTTGCTCTATCCAATCAGTACCGAATCTACTTTCTAACGCTTCTTCAATGATCTCGGTACTGAAATTAACAGCTTTATTCACCCGTTCCAATTCGGCACCAAACAATTCGCCTTTCATGTACCCTGTTAGGAGATATTGCGAAAATGCTTCAATAATTTTTTGCTTACCGTACAAAGAATTCAATAGAGGTCGAGATAACCAGGAAATTCCTTCATTAAATATTACTTCCTTTTCCATACCCTCCCATTCTTTCAACCCCAGATGCTCGACCCTTTTACTCTCCAAGGTATTGAGTATATGACCAAAGGCGAGATCGTAACTCAATACTTTGGCAGAATATGCCAGCCTCATTGATTCATACCAAAGAGATGTCCTCCATTGCCTATATTTTTGAAATTCGGTTCCTACATAATAGTTGAGCGGTGGTACGGATATGACATTTTTATCTATATTGGTAAAGGGAACTTTACCATCTACAACTATGACTACCGTTCTAGGATTTCCAGACCATCGCCTAGCTAAAAACGTTGCTAAATTGATTAAAACGTCACTGCGCAAGGTAATGGTTCGCGAATAATTTAATGACAAACTAAGCAAAAATAGACGTTATCATTTCCATTACCTTTCTATATTCCACGTCGCCCCATTGTTCGTAAACATTGGCATAAACAACTTGAGCGGCCTGTTTAGTGGGAACCCCTTTTTTGATAATCTTTGCAAAGGCAATTGATTCCCTGATACTTGGGCTGTAAAAAAGTTCCTCTAGAGCGGCTGCTTCTCTTAAACTATTAGCTAACTTGAAAGCGCGTTCCATCTCTCTTTCTTCGTCACCGCTAAGATTAACATGACGTTTCACAATTTGCATTTCAATCTCAGGAGGCGGATATTCTAATTTCAGTCTTACTGGGAAGCGACTCAAGAGTTGAGGCGGAAGTTCTTTTGTACCTGCGTGGGACAACGGATTTATTGTTGCAATAACAAACCAATTATCTGAAGCTCTTATTGTCTGTCCCTCTGCTTCCTTCAAAATGATCTGCCGTCTATCATCAAGAGCTTCATCTAGACGTAATAGAACATCAGCTTCTGCGGCGTTTATCTCATCTAAATACAGAATACTTCCCTTCTTCATAGATCTAACAAGAATCCCTTCAACAAAGCTAATCTCTCCCATGTTCATCGTCTTAGAGCCAACTAAGTGAGACTCCCGTGTCCGAAGACTAAAGTTAATGGAATGCAATTCTCTTTGAATTTCTTCGGCGAATTTCCTCACCAAACTAGTTTTTCCTGTCCCCTTCGGTCCGATTATAAGCACAAATATGGAAGCTTGATGAGCTTTGTTTAAGATATAAAGAGAATTGTTCCAATCCAGATAACCCATATCTGTGTCGGCAATCATTACTAGTTACAATCATGTATTGTAAATAAAAACTAATAGTTCTATTATTTGGTATGAGATGACAAAGTTATTTTTTTGTTATTCAAGTAATCCGATAACAGAATCTTATCAATTTCTGCAGGATTGATATAATAAGAGCGACCCTTAACTATCTTTTCTAATTCATTTACATAACTTAGAAGAGAATCCTCTTCGCTAATCATAATTGTGTCAACTTCGATCCCCATAGAGCGGCACTTTTTCGCCTCTTGAATAGTCTTTTCTCCTATGTACTGGTCTACCTGTCTATATCGATAGCACAAATATACTGTCCTCCCAGAAGACAAGTCGAGCTCCAAATCGAGGATCTTCTTCATCTTGTCTAGCGTATGTTTTTCAGGCGAATAGAACTGGGAGTATGGTCTCTGTGATAGTATTCTATCTTTTTCATCAATAGAATCGACAAAGCAGGCACTAGGGTGTCCATCAGTTACAAGAACAATTCGCCTGTTCATCGAATTATCCTTCTGTAGTATTCGTCGCGCCAACCTAAACGCGGCCTGATAGTTAGTATAATGCAAGAAATCAGAACCAGGATCGAAAGTTTTCAAATATGGAATGTCAAAAGCAGAAACTCTTGAAGCCAAAGCACCAAATCCAATGATATAGATGGAGTCTGATGAAAAGAACTTCTGGTTTAGTAGATACAAGCTCCATAAAGCACGCTTCGCCGCTTCAATCCTACTCATGTCACCATACATTGTAGAATATCTCATAGTAGAACTCAGATCTATGCAATAGACTACAGACATCCTAACGTCTTGCTTGGTCTCATACTCTTCTAAATCATCTACAGTAATATTTATTGGAATTTTCATTTTGAGTTTAGACTTGTAGGTTCTTTCTACCGCGTTCAAGATGCTTTTGGGAACATTGAGAAGTTTCAGATCATCTCCAACTTCATATTTATGTGAGCTATCCAATATCACAGAACCACTCCCTATATGCATTGTTTCATGAGCTCCGATATTCCCCTTGTCCAACGCCTTCATTACATCGCGGAGTAACTTTTCACCTACAGCTAGAAACCCCTTCTTGCTCAACCATCTGCTAGAATCTTTCAGATATCCTTTTCTCTCTAATTCAGCAATGATCGTAAATGCTTGAGAATTTGCGGAGCCTAATTCCTCAATGTTATGTTGCCTATTTTTCTTTTCATATCTACTAGAAAATCCAAGATTCTCCCTTTCGGTTTGCAACTTTTTTTCAATTTCAGTAAGTGTAGGAATTTCTTCCCGCATTATTTCTCGACCAATTATTTCGAGGTATTTATTGAGCAAGTCTTCCGGAATGGACTGGTCGGTCTCACTATTGTCTTCATTATCACCTCTCCCTAGAGTTTCAGGCGGATATTTAATACCCATATAAGTAAATTTCTTAATGCTTTTATCGTCGCTAAATGTTGCTTCTGGCATAGACTCCGTCCTTCCTTTCAATCAACGGCGGTTCTATAAACCTCAGACCTTCCAAAACTAATTCAGTTACGGAAGCTAAAAGTTCAGGATGGTTTTTATTGTATATCGAGATATAATTAGCCTGAATTCCATTCTTTCTAGCACTCACCTCGAATCGTTTCTGATCTACTAGGACTTTTTGTGATATCAGTTCCACTGTTTGCTTTAAGACTGGGAATTTTTCAATCTGTGAATCATAGCTAATATTGGAATCATAATTCGACCCAGACAAATCCTGCGAAACCAAAAAAGTTCTATCGCCGGCGAATTCTGACTTCAATTTTGAAATACTGTCAATAGGGAGATTGGAAAGATATATTGTGGAAATGTTTTTCACGGCCTGAGATACAATAGATTCAAGTATTCTTTTTCTGTTATTAAAATTATCCTCCAACTCAGTGAGCTCAAATTTTGCGGTTTGGTGAATACAATGAAGATCGCTGAATCTGGGAATTACCATAGTACGGTAAAGAAGGCCTCTAGTCCTTTCAGCTTCGGAAATGATTAGTTCTAGAGAATGGATGGATGTTCGTACACTTACACCTTTGTCTTGATTTATTTCATGATGTGAACGGGCAATCTGTGTAATTTCTGCAATCGTTTGCAAAATAAATAATGGGGTGAAAATATTGCCGGATTCAAACACTCTTGACTCTTGAACCATTATTAGCATCTCTTCGAAAGGACTTTGAGGATAATGTGTAATAATGTGACTACGCAGTCTGTCATATAAAGGCTCAATAACCCTCCCTGAATGTGTATAATCCACTGGATTTGCAGTAGCAATTATTTTTGCATCTGGCCTAAAGACTACAGGATAAGATCCAGTTGTAAATTTACCCTCCTGCAGAACACTTAGCAACGCTACTTGTTTTCTCGGATCCAGAACTGGAAGTTCGTCAATACATAAAATTCCGTGTCTGGCTTGGAGAAGCTGACCGGGGGAATAAGATTCTATACTATAGATTTCTACTCCCTTCTTGGCTATTTTAATAGCATCGATCTGTCCAACTAGGTCCTTAACTGAAATATCTGGTGTGGCTAGAATATATTTAAATCTGGTACCACCGTCAATCCATTCGAGCTTAGTATCTAATCTGTTATTTCTAATCATTGTTTCACATTCGCTTGAAACAGTAAATTCCGGTTTGGTACGAATTAAATCTTGGTCATTAAGTAAGGCCAACAATTCAGATTCAGGAATCAAAGTCGGAACATCGTTGGTAATAGTTCCTTTAACTATTGGAATTGGTGACAAGAGGCCTTCTGCAATTGCTTGGGCTATTTTCGTCTTTGCTTGACCGATCTGTCCTATTAGAAGAACATCATGTCCTGATAAAATTGCTCTATTAATGGAAGGAATTACATCAGTATCATATCCAATAATTCCTTTAAATGGGAACTCTTTATTCCTTAGCTTATTTATCAAATTAATTCGCAGTTGTTGATTAACCGGTAAATGCTTATACTTAATCAATAGCAAATCACCAAGTGTTTTGATATTGCGAAAGTTTTCGGGTAATCCAGGACTTAATTCATTATACTCACCCTTAGAAGAATAACTCGTATGAACGATCGTTTGAAAATCATCAGAACCCAATTATGCAATTCTTGCGTCTTGCAAATTTAAAGCTTTCAGACTCGTTGTTAAAAGAACGACTTGTGAATTCGTTCAGACCCGCAAAGGAAATATCCGAGGTAGTAACACTATATTCCATAGCCAATGAATTAGGGCATTGTACTGGAAGATAATAGCGTCACCGAAGCATGTGAACTCATATCCAAAGCAATAATTATATTATTTTCTGAGAACTAGGTCAATAGAACTTGTTCCAGCATGGTTTTTATTGCCGACTGTTAAACTACTGGTCCATTGTCAGTAGGAGAATACAGGCATATCCTAAGAATAGCAGGTAAGGATATCGAAGGAAGTAAGAAGGTAATAGTTGCATTAAGTCAGGTTAAAGGCTTAGGGTACAACCTTTCACAGGTAATACTGCAGTCATTAAATATTAATCCCAATTTGAGGGTAGGCTTTTTGACTGAAACAGAGTTGTCAGAAATCGAGAAGGCCATCCGGAATCCATCGCAAATTGGTATTCCTACTTTTTACCTTAATAGAAGAAAGGATAAGGAGACAGGACTAGATAATCATCTTCTGACATCCGATCTTGATTTTACCATCTCGAACGACATCGAAAGAGAAAAGACTGTATTCAGTTGGAGAGGTTACCGCCATATGTTTGGCTTGAAGGTCAGAGGACAATGCACGCGAACAACAGGACGAAAAGGCGGCGCTGTTGGAGTAAAAAAATTGGCTCGGCCTGTTACTGGCGGACCCCCAGGAGCACCCACGAAGGAAGCAACGACTACTGCTACAGCAAGCGCATCCCAGCCTGAAGCTGCCCCCAGTGGAACTTCAAAATAGAGGCGTTATCAATTGGGCGATCCTAAGAAACCGAAAAAGAGCTATAGACGTCCGCGACGTATTTGGACCGCAGATCAGCTTAGCTCAGAGCTTTATATCATAGGCTCATATGGACTTCGGAATAAAAGAGAGCTCTGGAAAGCCCAGACTAAGGTAGCTAATTTTAGAAATCAAGCTAGGACCCTGCTAGCTCTGACCACTGAAGATAGACATGAGAAGGAGTCAAGATTGCTATCTTCATTAAATCGTCTCGGATTGGTAAAAGATTCTGCAAGTCTTGATGATATTTTGAATCTGAAAATTGAAGATGTTCTAGAACGGAGATTGCAGACCTTAATTATGAAAAAAATGGGTATAAAATCACCTCTACAGGCTAGACAAGTGGTTGTACATAGACTTGTTTCTATCGGGAACAGAAAAGTTAACTTGCCCGGATATATAGTTAAACGTGAAGAAGAACCTCAAATCCTTGTCCATATTGAAGCACCTCAAATTACTAAGGAATAAGAAAACAAGGTGGTTTAATTTTTTATTAATCACGAAGGAATATTAGATGAAGATGAAATTTCATCTATAATATCTACATTATCGATCTTCCCGTCCGCATCCAAATCGAAACCCTGAACTACCATTGCCCAATTTTCATCTTTTTTGTAATTTTTCAGAATATAATCAGCATGATTCGTAAGTGCTATAATTGAAGACTTTGTCCCTACTGATCTTACTCCGGCTAATACTACGACACTAGTCTTATCGTTGAATGGATTTCTTATTTTTGCAATGAGTCCGTGATTGTCAAGATTATAACTTTTACCACCAGAGTTCGCCAAACCAGCCCAAAAGTTATTTTCGTTGAACCGAATTGGGAGATATCTATTAAATTCTGCTGTAATAATATTGGTGCCTGGTCCTCCTATTGTTATGATATTCTCTATTGTAGTAACTTTCTCAGCCTTGGCATCCGCATCTAATTTAACTGGAAAATTGCGCGGGATGCCACAAAATGTTCCGAGTAAAAAAGCTAAGTGAATTGCATAATGACCATCTCTAGAAGAAGATCGGTATGGTCCATGAGGATCCGGAGCGCCTACAACAATTAGCCCATTAAACCAACTGTCGTTAATAAAATCATCAAAAAACAATCGACCCTTATTAGGCTTGGTTTTCTTATCACCTCCTTCAATTCGTTTTTCTCCCCATTCCATTTCAATTCCAAATGCTGGACAAGAAGCTTGGTAAAACTTGGCGGTGCCTCCACCGACCATAGACGTTTGGACATGGTTGATCGCACCTATAGCAAGTAATTTTCTGATATAATAGTACGCACTTTGTTCGTATAAATTGAGCTCCTTAGCTATCTGGGAAGGGTATAGTGGCCGTTTAGAGAGCAATTTAACTATTTTCCATGCAACAGGATTAGAAAGAACTCTCATGTCATCTGCTCGTGAAAAGAGACCAATTTCCTTTACGGTTGATTCTTTTTCGTCCTCGTGGACAAGATTCTTTCTGATCATTGTGGGGAATTAATAAAGAATTATATATGTATCTTGTCCAGTATAAGTTGTTTTATAATATCGGCCAATAATATTCACTTAACTTCTGCGGTTGGCCGATTCTATCGTTATAGTAAAAATTACACTGGTCATGACCTGTATTAAAAATTCTTTTAAAGACGAATTATCTCTTTTGTGTGTTTATGTGTTCTATAATAGGATACTCTGGCAAAGCAGATGCAGCTTCTGTGTTAGTAGAAGGGCTTCGCAAAATGGAATATAGGGGCTACGACAGTGTTGGCATCTCAACGTTGAACACAGGAAAGTTACAGATTAAGAAGGGAGTAGGCAAAGTCGCTGAAGTAAACATGTCTCTTGGACTGATAGATATGCCAGGTCATCAGGGTATTGGGCATACTCGATGGGCAACCCATGGTGGAATAATTGATCATAACGCCCATCCACATTCGGCTTGTAAAGCAAATATTGTGGTGGTTCACAATGGTGTAATAGAAAATTATAACGAAATAAAGAAAGAGTTATTGAAGTTTGGTCACGTTTTCAAGAGTCAAACTGATAGTGAGGTCATAGCACATTTACTAGAGCACTATTTTTCCGAAAACAATGATGCCAGATTGTCTGTGATGAATACATGTCATCGACTGAAAGGTTCGTTTGCGTTCATTGCCCTCTTCGATGACTCGACCTTGTGCGGCGCAAGATATGACGAGCCTCTTATAGTTGGAATTTCGACAGAAGGCTATTTTATTTCTAGTGATGTGCTGGGTTTTTTAAACTATACCGACAACGCTCTATTTTTGGAAAATAGAGAAATAGTATTACTGGAGGGTCGAAATCTTTCTCTTATCGACTTTGATGGTGAAAAAGTAGACCGTCTTCCTACTCAGGTCGCATGGGAACTAGGGGACTCCGATAAAGGGAGATATACCCATTTTACACTCAAAGAGATCCATGAACAAAACTATTCAGTTTTCAGGAGTATGCAACAGAAGAGAGGAACAGTAGAAGCATTTTGTAATATCCTTAACGAAGCCAAGGATGTATTCATCACTGGTAGCGGAACTAGTTATCATGCTGCGTTGTTAGCCAAACACATTCTTTCTAAGTATTCAAAAATTCGTGTGGAGGCAATTTTGTCAAGTGAATTCCAATATTCTTCAGATTTGATAGACGAAAACGCTGTACTCATTGCTATCTCCCAAAGCGGAGAAACTGCGGATGTCCTACAATCAGTTAAGATTGCAAGAGAAAAAAATGCAAGGGTAGTTTCAATAGTTAATGTGCCCACTTCTTCTCTTGCTAGATTGAGTGACTGCTTCTTAGAAGTGAGATGTGGCCCGGAAGTAGGAGTAGCTGCTACTAAGAGCTTTACAGGGCAGTTGTCCATAATCTACTGGATAGCAGATATCCTAAGTGGTAACAGAACAGGCATCTCAACGAATGGCCATGAACTCTCAGATGCCATTGAAAAAACCCTTTTATTAGAAACAAATATTGCAGAGATTGCAAAACTGGTAAAGGATGCTAAAGACATATACATTTTAGGCCGATCTCTGCATTTCCCAATTTGTCTCGAAGGAGCATTAAAAATAAAAGAACTTGCGTATATTCATGCAGAGGGAATGGCTGCAGGGGAACTTAAACACGGTCCATTAGCATTAATAGACAAGAATAGCCTCGTAATCATCTTGCATCCTAATGATTCGACCTATGTTGATACTTACTCAAATGTACACGTAATAAAATCCAGAGGTGCTAAAATAATAGGGATTTCAAACTGTGCTGATCCAATTTATGATTATTCTATAATTATACCACAGATCCGCGAATCGTTATTGCCATTTTTAGAGGTCATACCACTTCAGCTGTTGGCATATCATCTTGCGCTTTACAATAATGCCGACCCCGATTATCCTCGGAACTTAGCCAAGTCTGTGACTGTAAGGTAAGGATTATTTTTAAACTTCGGGGAAGGAAGTATACTTACATGTTGTAAATCATCAGGTGCTGCAACAGTGGGTAACGTGTACGGTATTAAATGAACCTATAGTATGGGTTGCAAAACTCTTGTTAGAGCGAACAATAATACGATTATCTGGTTTTAGTTAGTTTTGGTTTCTCTATGGTGCTTTCATATTCTTTCTCGATGAAATGTAACAATGAAGTCGAGTCATGACCTGGATTTGATTTTAAAGTCGCAGCGATAGCGGCACCACCAGCGCCTACACCTTCCTTTGCAATTCCCGCAGTATACTTCTTTAACCCTTCCTTTTTGGAGGATTGTAAATCTAACTCGATAGACAAAATAGGAACCGAACTGGATATTGAATTAGTGAGGTAATGTATATCTGAAGATTCGTCACTCTCTATATAAGACGTGGTTCCTATGCAAATCTTTTCTAACGAAACCTTTAATGCATTTAGCAAACATAACACAGCTGTCATTTGTGTACCCCCAGCTAGAATAACTTTAACTCCTTGTGACATTGCACCGCTGGCGATACCTGCTACGGATGGAATCATCGGGTCGCCGATCCTCGATACAAAATCCAGAGGATCTGTTCGGAGTCGTGAGACATCTTTTAATCTATTTAAAGCAATAGACGCGACTTTATTTTTTAGCTGATGTGGATTGTTCGGCATACTACTACTGACTTTGTATTTGGCATCAATCCCAAACGCGGTTAAAACCGCTAGTGCTGTTGTGGTTCCGCCCGGTATGGTTTCCCCAACTATTACCATGTCACTAATCATTCCGAGCTGAATGCCAAGTATTTTTCCGTATTCGAATCCTTTTTCAGCATCAGACCGCACCATTGCTCTTTCCTCCATAATATTTTTGCCGTGTCTGATACCAAACGAGACAGCGGGAACAAGAGGCTTTATTTTAGAGCCTGCATCAACGATTAATTTAGGAATTTGGGATTTCATCAATGCTGAGCGAGTAATGAGTGCAGGTGTAGGTATACCGTCAGGGGTTGCTGGAACACCAGAAATAGATTTGCACCTACCGTAACATAGAAATTCGGCATCTGCTGCAGGAGTGAAAGCAACTAAATTGGCATCCGCTCCTGCAATCGTGATACCAGGAATTTTGCTTGTTTCGGTATATGATGTAACACAAACAAAAATTGGGCTATTGCTAGCAAACCGAGCTATGGTTTCTTTGTTGCCATCAGAGCTCTTTATTGTGCTATGCAACAATGAATGTACATTCTCTATCTAGTTAGATACTTTAAAAATGAATCTCTTGATCTAAATTTTAGTACTGGATTGCTCATTTTCTCATTGTAGATAGTAGAACTGGGGGTAGGGCCATAGTCGTGTCCGGGATAGACTATCATAGAATCATTCAAGGTCATGATTTTGTCATACAGACTTTCGTACAATAATGCAGGGTCTCCTCCCTGAAGATCTGTTCTTCCGCAATTTCCAACGAACAGCGTATCTCCAGTGAAAATCAAATCTTTATAGATCGTCAAACAGATGCTGTCGTTAGAATGACCAGGAGTGAACATGACCTTTATATGAACATCACCAAGCATAATGACTTGGCCATCCTTAACTGACAGGTCCTTGTAGGAATCGGAATTTTCATGCTGCACTATTTTCGCCCCAGTAGCTTCTGCTACCTGCTCATTTCCTAGAATATGATCAAAATGCGAGTGTGTATTGATAATATACTTGGCATTCCAATTATTTGTCTTCAATGTCGAATATATAATTTCTAGATTCCAGGACGGATCGACTATCGCTGCGTCCATCGATTTTTCGTCCGCTACAATGTAAGAAAAATTAGCCATCTGCCCTACTAGCATTTGACTCACTTTGACGAATCCTTCTCGATCGGTCAAAGAACTCCCTCTTCTGCTTCTATTGGTATTCCGATTCTTTCGAGATAGACCTTTCCTGTATAATCCTGTTTTCCAATGAGGCCCTTTTTGATTCTATGAAATGTAACTGTGGCATTAGCTCTGACGCATTTATCGTGCGTGGAGCCTGTATCGGGGTCAAGCCCCGAGGGAATATCAACTGATACAATGTAGGCATTAGAAGCATTAATGATTTCGATGGCAGAAGAATGTGGATCCCGTATATTTCCTTTAACACCAGTTCCAAAAATTCCATCTATTATGATGTGTCCCTTTGCAATTTGTTTGCCAGCATTTTCTAACGCCTTGTCGCCATAAAAAAGCCTTATTGATTTCATTCGCTTTATTATATTAAAATTTGTTCTGGCTTCCTCTGTTTTGATGTCCATAAGTTCCCCAAGGACAATTACAGTAACATTGGCCCCGTAGTATCCGGATAAGTGTCTTGATGCAACTATTGCATCTCCACCATTATTTCCGGTTCCACAAAATGAAACTATTTCCTTTCTTTCTAAGGAAGATCCCATTTCTGACAGAATATGATCTGCTAGTCCATGTCCTGCATTTTCCATCATTAATGCCTTTTTCATTCTAAATATGACTTCACCATTATTCTCAATTTGGTACATCTGTTTTGACGAAACGAGTGTCGTATCTGGTTCCAATCTTGAACGTACCTGAATGGGGATTCTAAAATAAAGGTTGTGTGTTCCAGTATTTTGGTTAAAAAAATTCTATTGGAAAGGCATCAGATAGTTTTCAAGATGACACACCTTTGGTTTATTTCCTCCAATTTCATATGTTCTCCCATCATAGGTGCATCTAATATTGGGCAGTGGATTTCTATTGGCATACTTGTCTGCTATTTTATAGTATTCCAATAGTTTCCGCCTTGTGTATATTTTTTCTCCATTAAACTGGATTCTTTTCTTTCTCATGAACTTAAACGCCAGAACCGCATGAGTAGTTTTGTATGCTCCGAACATTTTCTTGACCTGAATACATCTTTCTATCTGATCTGCAGGCACGTATAGGTTGTCACCAGTACCGGCCTTTGCTTCAATAGACAATAGGGTAGACTGAAAATTGTTTACTGCTATTATATCAGGGAGATTTGTACTGGATCCGCCAAGGCGACGGGCATGCCACTTTGTTTTGATCAATTTCTGAACTATAGTATGCTCGAAGCCGTAGCCCCTGCTGCGCCGAATATTTCCCAACATCTCGATTTTTGGGCCCCCTATTTTAAGGCTTTTTTTATAATTATTTTCGCCCAATTAGTCAATTATGATTTGTTTCAATCAAATTTACTCAGCAGTTATATCGAAGTAATGTATTAGAATTAGTCAAGGTGTCAGTCCTAAACTCTGATTTGGAAAGAATTGATGTGTTATTAAAAGATCTTGAAATGAGGCGAGAAACTCTAATCAAAGGCACACGGGAGATAATAATTTTATGCTCAAAGGCGATTGTATCTATACATAAAGGAGATGATTCGGAGGCTGAAAAAATATTATTAGAGGCAATGAAGTTATTGGTAAACTTCAAGGGGATTGCAGGAATTGATTTAGACAAATATTTGTCAGTTTCAGAACAAGAACTTACGGAAGGATTAGCGCTGTTATCAATTGTAAAATTTTTGACGATTCCAAGTCTGATTGAAATGGGAGTGACCGGACCTTCTTATGTACTTGGTTTGTTGGATTGTATAGGCGAGATCAAACGCATTATCTATGATAAACTTAGGAAAGGGGAATCTGAAAAAATTGAGATCCTTTTCAAAATAATGAATAATGTCTACGGCTCTGTTTATCCGCTTGCTGGATATGACAATTTAGTACCAGGGCTTAGGAAAAAACTAGATGTATCGAAACACCTCATTGAGGATGTCAGAGCAGTGATGACTGACGAAGCGAGGCGGAAAGTCGTATTAAGGAGAATGGATTTATTTGAAGATAATATAAGCCAATTTTTTGAAGACAATAAGAGGAACATCTAATTACATCTATATTAATGGCGTCCAAGATGGAGGAACGCATCATTCATATATTTAAGTAGATTTTTTTGCCACTCCGCAAATATTTCAGGGCTATCCGGATACTTGTCATAAAGTTCAACCAAATTTTTATTTACCTCTGCGGTGTATTTTAGATCTTCCGCCAATCTCCGGTTAATTGTTCCTCTAACGAACATGCTAAATTTGTCCACCATGCTAAACTCGGGGTGTTCTCCATCTGTGATCTTGTCAATATCAAATTTAGACAGAAAGTGTTTCATGCCGTAATTAATTTGATCATTGTTCAACCCTTGGAGCATCCTGCGAAAAACTTCAAGTCCAGCTGTTTTGTAACCGTAGCAATCAATGAATTCGCTGTTGTAACTCCATAGGGATGTTTCTGAGCAATCTACCGCTTCTATGGCATGTACTGCATGTTTTCCTGCTATTGTGGCAGCAACTATTGCCGGACCAATCCCTCCGGCATCCAATGGTTTAGGCATCCACGCGGAGTCACCGACTAACATGTACCCATTAGCTACCATACAATCATTCTGTCTTCTAACTGAGACCTGCCAAGTTCCCCATCCGTTACCACTATCTGCTACCGAATCAGCAATTTGAGGACGTTTAAGAACTGGATTTATTCGAACATAATCATCGATCAAAGTTCTAAGATCCTTGCGACTACCATTATTCTTATTAAAATTATCCAGTGCTCGCTGTTGAACTCCCAGCCCTACATTTACCTTATTTTCGCCCTTGGGAAATACCCAAGCATATCCGCCCGGTGCAACTGTTTGATCAAGGTGAATCAGGCAATAGTTAGAGTCAAAGAAGGTTCGGTCTTCCGCCCCTTTCTCAAAGGAGTATATGTACCTACCAGTTGCTTCTAGATCATCCCTGTCGATTCTTTTCTGTATATAAGACTTGATCGGAAGATTAGTCCGAAGCACGGACGTCACCCCTGTACAATCTATGACCAATTTTGATGTCTTCTTAATTGGAGATTTTGTCCTCAAATTTTCTCCTTCAATACCAACGACAGTCCCATTTTCAGTTAAAACTTTTCGTAATGCTATATCATACATTAATTCTACCCCTAATCTGAGAGCATCTTTCAGCTGTTTTTGAGGCAAAAGTTTCCTATTCAGAATATATCCTTCTCCGTCAAATGAAACGGATGTTTTATGGTCTGGAGAATAAGCTATAACTCCCTTTACCGGATGTTCTATTTCAGGAGATTCCCACTTTATCCCAATTCTGGAGGTCATAAAATCCACACTTTTTTTTCCAACTGCGTCTCCACAGATCCATCCTGAAATGGTCTTTTTCCCTAGCTCTGGAGATGAGTTTCTGTCAACTACAAGGATTCGTAATTTCTGATTAGAATATTGTGCCGCCGAACTTGCGACAATCATGCCTGCAAGTCCTCCCCCCGCAACTATAATGTCATAGTCTGGTATTTTTTTTTCCATTGTGACAAACTCAAGTCAGAAGAGATTTTTTTGTTATTTAAAGCTAAGTAAGTCAAACCTGCCTAACGAGAGACTTAACATAATATAAAACAATTGAAATAAAAAAAATTTCAAAAAATATATCAAACGGCCAATGTCCTGATATTTGATTAACTTTAAGAGCCAGAGGCCTCGCAGATCCTCCTCCCAAAAATAACAAAAATCTTAAGTGTAATGAGCTTTTTGAACTAAGCATGACATATTCGGCATGGACTTGCATAGAGAATAATGGCACACTAAATAAAATGAAATCTCATTTTAATGGTAATAATCCAGTAGAATTAACAAAATACTTTAGCGTGAAGGTTTCACGAGTTATTTCATCTCAAGCGTCCCAAAGGCGATTATTCTACATATTGTGATCGCATCTCCAAGCCGTTCCTCTTAAGAATGAAGATCTGTTTTGTTTGAATTAGTAGTTATGAACCAAACAAATTCTTTGCTGAGTAAGACATTCGGATCAAATCCAAACTTCTTGGTACAAGATTTTGCAGTAATTATGATAGTTGCAGCAGTGATGCTTTTTGTTACTTACAAACTAAAACAACCAATGGTTATAGGATATATTCTCGCAGGAATGGTAATTGGGCCTTATACCCCTCCATTTAGATTAATTCATGATATTAATGCGTTAAACGTCCTAGCTGAATTGGGAATTATAATGTTGATGTTCGTGATAGGAACTGAATTTCCTATCGCTAAACTCAGGTCAGTCGGAAGGACTTCTATAATTGTAGCACTTGCAGAGTCATTGGGTACTCTTACTATAGTATTCTTCGCAGCGCGAACCCTGGGATTTTCGCAATTTGACTCCATGTTTCTTGCCTTGGCTATGTCAGTGACAAGCACTGTAGTAACGGTGCGAGTTCTCGAGGAACTCAATATGATTAGAGAAAAATCAACTGTGCTACTGTTGGGAATATCCATAGTAGAAGACATTGTGGTGATAACTGCTCTAGGTATCTTACAATCGATTGCTTCTACAAGCGATGTTTCATTTTCGCAAGTATCCATTTCTTTGGGTATTGTAGCCGCGTTTATTGGCGGTGTTCTAGTTCTTGGTTCAAGATTTTTACCCCATATTATTGACACAATAGCAAAAACCAATGACTATTCCGTGCTTCTAATTGTGATTCTTGGATTAGCTTTCGGACTTTCTTTCATTAGTATGGAGTTGGGCTTGTCCGTTGTCATTGGTGCATTTTTGGCAGGCGTACTCGTTGCAGAGTCCGGAAGCGCGGCGATTGCCCGGGTGATAACTGTGCCACTACGGGACGTTTTTGCAGCATTATTTTTTGTATCGGTAGGAGCTCTCATGGATGTGTCGAAAATACCATTATTTATACTACCTGCACTCATTCTAATCGTTACATCCTTTGTATCTAAATTATTGATAATTTACCTGATCCTGGTTAAATCGGGATATGATAGTACTACAGCACTTAGGACCGCCCTTGGAATGTCTTCGGCACGTGGAGAACTTTCCCTTGTAGTAGCGAAAGGCGGCCAAGACGTTGGCGCTGTTTCACCATTTATATTTCCGATATTGGGTGTAGTAACAGTCGTAACTACTTTCATAACACCTTATGTATTGAGGCTTGGCAGCAGACTAAAAATTGCTTCGAAAAATGTTGACGGTGAGATTTGACACAATCTATACCAGATCGCTTTGTGTAGATATTAGAGTGGTTAAACCATTATTTACTAAATTATTGGCGGCCATATGAGAATTTGGGAAAAACATTTCATGCCATTCTACTGCGATAGTCATTGTTTAGTTCTTCCTTGGGGATTGGCACCAGTATTTTATTGCAAGGAATAGCACTATACGTAATGTCTGAGGCATTGTTCTTCGAGCAAAAGTAAACCAAGACTCTCATCCTATACGATCAATGGAGGGAGTGGGATTTGAACCCACGAACCCCTTAGGGACGGGATTTCACCTAGCTTAGTAAAAAATACGATCTTGAGTCCTGCGCGGTTGGCCATGCTTCGCTATCCCTCCTCCATATTGGTATGAATTTTTACATTATTTCACCGTTTCTAAGATTGCTCTTTGGTACTAACTTTATAAGCTTAGTCCTCAAAGTTCATTTTTGACTAAACTTTCATCCTCTCTTTGTCATCCAATGTCGCAGAATTTTTATTATAGACAATTATAGTCCATCATGGTAATGAACATTAGTGAATTGAGAGCAGGAATGAGAAATGTTAACGTAACTGGTAGAGTGGAATCTATGGGAGAACCTCGTACCGTTAACCTTAGAACAGGGGGAACAGCCCAAGTAGCAGACGTTTTCCTTTCGGACGAAACAGGTAAGATTAAACTTTCATTGTGGGATGATCAGATAAACATGGTCGCTGAAGGGGATGAAATATCTATTGAAAACGGTTACACACAAGCTTTCCGAGGCGAAAATAGCTTGAACATAGGTCGATATGGCAAGTTAATAAAATCAGAAGGATGAAATTATTAAATACAGACTATCGACAACACATATCAAATCATTAACTAATGTATGCCGTATCCGGCTGTCTTTTCGAGGCGACTTGTCCCCCAACATCGCCTGGTGATGCCATTTTGGTGGCAATCTGCTGTTCTATCGTCCTAATCAGCATTTCTGTATCCTTGGCCCTATTTTCGATATTCTGCATATCAACCTTTAAGTTCGTTATTTGCATCAATGTATCAAGAACACTCTTGGAAGCAATTGCGTCCATAACATAGCCTGAAGTCTCGCCTAACAAACATATACCCTGCATATTAAACAACTTTGCGATTCCTAGAATGAGGCCGTTCATACCGGTAACGGTTCCATCATTAAGTTGGATAATGCTTTTACCGACGAACGACTGCAAAGCTTCCTGATGGGTTGCGGCGCAATATACTTTGGGTTTTTCAGAAAAGGTACCTGTTATATAAGCTCCCAAGGTAATAACGCGGGCAGTTTGAAATTGTTTTACAATGTTTAAGATTTCTTCGGCCAAAAAGTATTCAGACTCTGGGCTGATTGGTTGCGCATCTCCCGTCACAAAAATAAAATCTTTCCTGTGAGAGTCATTTTGTTTTGAATAGTACAGGGAATTTCTAGTGAGATCCACTACCCCTTCGGGCCCGATAATTACCCTGGGAGGGAATGATGTGCAAAATATATCTGCTAGGTGTACTGCCTTCAAAGCATCTATCAAATGATCTACAGCCATCTTGCCTACATATCCGGTTCCAGGAAAACCACAGATTAAAGAAGGTGACTGCAAAACAGGAATTTTACTTAGAAACTCAAATTTTATTCCTGACTTGAAATAAGACATGCAATACAGTTGCATTAAGGACTTTAAAGTGTTCCTGTATGATTTTTAAATTTCAGAAATTACTTTCTGCGTTCCATCTTAACTATCGCTATCAAATAAAGACTAACAATGGTTACAGGCTATTTATTAAAATAAACTTTGATTTGAGCAATAAATTAACCAGAAGGTGCTGAATCAGTCGAATTACCAAGATTGACTATGGCCCCCCTTAGTTCGCCTTGAGGAAATTTTGTAGTATTGATGTTGACGTACGTTCCATTCTGATTCATCAAATCCACCAAATCCTTTATGGTCTTTCCCGCTAATGGTCCTTGAAGAGAGGAATTAGTAATTATTCCCTGTATCATTCTTTCTTGATTAGGACCTGTCGGAATTTTGGGAGCAGATAAGTTTACAAGAACCTGGCCGTTTTCAGTCTCTTCACCCTTATTTATACTAACAGCAGTTACGTTTTCAATTCCAGTTGCATTAATTTGGTAATTTAAAATCGTATCATTGCCACTTATTTTAGCAATTCCCGTTCCTTGGCTAAAAATTTGAGGCACTTCTGAAAACCCTGATAGATCCGCCGAATATTTCAGATCAGCATCTGCCAAACCATAAGACAGAACCAACATAACCCCCGCTAATTCTATCAAAAAGACAGAAATTCCAATCCTCATTACTGAAAAGATCTTCGTCATACTTTTATAAAAGACTTATGTAAAAATGAGTATTCGAATTTCTATTGAAGATCTTCTTAAGCATATCATTTCTAGGAATTTTTTTAGTTCCGCGATGCATTGTGGTGTTAAATGTAAAATGGCATTGAATTACCAATATTAAGTAACAACACGCGCTTCGTACCAATTCACTAATTAGTCTAAATTAGATTTAGTTTATTTTTTTTCTTTTCAAGATGCAGTTTATGGAGTCTACTAAACCGTCAGCATATCCGATGGATAAGATCGCAAGCTCATTTTTTCCCTGTGCTTGAAAGTTAATCGCATCGTCAATGTAATATTCCGCATTATCTAAAATTTCCAAAATCGTTTTATTAGAATCTGTTATAGAAAGATCCAAGCCCCTCAGCTTGATTATCTCATTCCGAATCATTGGTAAATATTTCTTCATCATACGATTCGAGATATTGTCAGGATGCACCGTGTTATACGATGGCGGATCAAGATTGAAAGTTAACTTCTGCAAACCTCTTTCCTCCGTAAAATGCAATCTAGCTGGAAAAATCAAAGTATGAGGTCCAAATTCGTAATCAATATTCAAAAGAGACTTCATCTTGCCACTTATAATTTTTTGATATTTAGTACCTATACGAGAGGCAACTATGAAGAATGAATCGGCATTCACAATCTCAAATCTAAGATCTTTCTCTATCTCTTCAAGCATTTGCATGGTAGCCTTAGGGTCTAAAAAGAAGGAAGTATTATCTTCATTGTATCTATATTCACTTAGAATTAGAGTATGACAATTGAACTGTAGATTATTATAAATGGTGTTGTAAACGCTAATAGCAGAATTTTTTTCTTCCATCATAGTAACAATTTTGCCCATTTTATAGGTCTGAAGTCCACATTCACCAATGAGGGAAGTTATGCCAGAGATTCCATAAATGACGGAAACCTTGATACCACAATCCATGGCTCTTAATCTTAATTCTGTGAGTGTAGTCGCTATCAGAGGATCTCCATAACTGAGTAACACTACTTTTTTATCTCCAGCCTCTTTGATCATTTGTCTCCCATCTTCTACGAACCATCTTTGAACCGTAACAATTTTTTTATTAAATAATGAAGGTAAGGACACTAGAGTTTTTATATCGTCATCCGAAATTAACGAGGTAAATCTTTCCACATATATTACATCAGAATTTCTCAATACTTCCGATGCCTTTTGACTCAAACCAGAAATTCCGTAGATCCCAATTCCAATTAACCATAACATGAGATTTCCTTCTAATTGACTATTTTCGGTCTGTTAATCTTTTGTCTCTTGATGTGATGCAATCGAGATACATGGGATAATGCCCTACCAAACACATCAATACTTGCGATGTAATTCGCAATTTCAATTTTTTCATCTTTTGAATGTGATGCATGCGACTCACCAGGTCCATATGTCACAACGGGTATTTTTAAAGAATTGCCAAGCACGTTCATATCCCCAGTCCCAGTTTTTCTTAACAAGACAGGACGAGTTCTGCATACGTCCAATATTGCCAAAGAAAGAGCTCTAACGATCGGAGAAGAATGATCCGCCTCAAATGGCTCAGTCATGTCCTCAACCCTATAAGTCAATTTTACTTCCCTTTTTTTAGCTGCGATAACGAGAAGGCTATCGATTTTCTTCAAGACTTCAGCACAGGTCTTTGTAGTGGGTATTCTTATGTCTATTGTCATCTTGCATTTTTGTGGAGTAACGTTGTGGCTCGAGCCACCAGAAATTTCTGTTAAACTACAACTAATTGCTGCACTCTTCATCTTAACACCGACGTTACCATCATCGACAGCATCCTTAATATCTTTCCAGATAATATGCGTTTCTTCGATTGCATTTTTTGTGAGCCACGGTGCGCTAGCATGGGCACTACTTCCAACATCACAAATAATACGTAATGCTATCCGTCCCTTGTAAGATATAGTTATATTATTAAGTCCACTTGGTTCTCCAAAAATTGCGTAGTCGGGAGATAATTTACTTTTCACGAATTCTTTAACACCTGTTGCATTTCCCTCTTCATCAACTACCCCCGCAAAAATTATGGTTCCCTTCTGCTTAAACTCCGATGCGGCCAATAGCATCGAAATAAGGGGCCCCTTGGCATCTGATGCACCTCTGCCGTACATGTACCCTGAATCGATTCTAATTGGAATTTGACCCGGTACAGTATCCATGTGACCACAGAGAAGTATTTTAGGTTCTCCAACACCCTTAGTAGCAATCATATTCCCAACACTATCAATCGTGACATGTTCAAATCCTAGGTCGCTCATGCATCTCTCTTTTATCAAACTTGCTAACGCACTTTCTGACCTGGAGGGTGAATATATCGCCAAGGAGCTCCTCAGCAATTCTAATGCGTAGGCAGGAGAAACCAATTTGGGGGTTTAACGTTTCTTTAATTTGATACAGTGGTCTACGATCAAAGAGGGTATGTCCACCGCTGTCACGCGTACCGTGTTCTTGAATTCAGTAGTATTATTAACCTCATGTACGAGAAGTCCCTTGTCTGCACTCTCCATTAGATCCACACCAACTATTTCTCCATGTACTGCCTTGGAAGCCGCTAAGCAAATACTTTCTAACTCATCGGTAACTTCGCACGGTTCGGCAGTACCCCCCAGAGCCATATTCGTCTTCCAGGACCCATTTCCTGAATATCGATAGATTGCAGCTGCTACCCTATCTCCAACAACTATAGCCCTTATATCACGAGGAGGCCTTTTTATAAAGTCTTCAAAATAATATACATGATATAAAGGGTACATATGTTCCCTATCTTCTATCACCGCTTCTGCGACTTCTTTGTCTTTCAAAAGCGCTATCAATCTTCCCCAGCTTCCTACAACAGGTTTTATAACTTTTGGGTATCCATGATTGTTAAGTCCAGTTAGCGCGGACTGTCGCGAAAAAGCACAAAATGCTTTTGGAACTTGAACTCCCGCTTTCTGCAACTCCATATGTGAAAATAACTTATTTCCACAAACTACAGCTGTCTGCAGAGGATTAACCACGGTAGCGCCAAGCCCTTCCATTGCTGCGGTAGAGTGTACATTGTTGAAATAGCCTACGCATCGTTGTAAAATGATTCTGTCATAGTATTGGGTATCTTTCTCTAGATCGATGACTGCATCTCTGCAATTAATAGCCTCTATATCAATACCTTTCTTCTTTCCAGACTCTATAATTGACTTTTCTTCCCAACGAAGTTGGTCATAAAGGATACAAAGAGAAGATTGAATCTTCTCTAAACTCACTGGCCCCAATCCTCTCCAACTGATTGCGCTGGTCTTATATCAAATGTTGATCCTGATTTTATAAGCTCGTAGCTCGCTCCACAATCTGGACAAGTCACAATTTCACCTTCGATGGCATCTTCAACGATTCTTAACTCTGCGTCACATTCTGGACACTTGGTCATTTCTCTAACGATTCTATGTTAGTATTGGCATCATTAAGAATTTTACTTTCTAGTCTGTCATCTAGATAAAGTTCCAAAATGTCACCCATCCTTAGTTCTTTCAAACCCTTAGCCATTTTTTCTGCTTCCGTTTTTGAGGTGTCTAATCCAAGGAGTGACAATAAATAGGCCGCGCCATTTTTGCCGGCAAGTTCACCAAAAACTATCTTTCGCCTATTTCCCACAGCTTGTGGATCCAGAATTTCGTATGCAGCTGGATTTCTAAGTATAGCCGCTAGATGAGTACCTGCTTTGTGTTTATACGCACTGTCACCAACTATTGGTTTTGATTCTGGACTTGGCAAACCTGTATAATCAGATACGGTCTTCGAAAGATCTCTCAAGAGATGAAGTCTAAAATTGTTAGGTATTTTATAGATTAGTGTAAGCGCTACAGACGTCTCAGCGAGTGAAGTGATGCCAGTCCTTTCACCTAGACCATCGATGGTTGTATGGATCTGATTTGCACCAGCTTCGCATCCTGCCAGAGCATTTGCTATGGCAAGACCTAAGTCATTATGGCAGTGAACATCTATGGATGATCTCGCCAAATCAATATTTTCAGAGACCATTCTCACTAAATTATACATGCCCAGAGGTCGCATTATACCCACTGTATCTGGAATACTAATGCGTTCAATGCCTCTTGAATTCATTCCCTTACACATTTCAATCAGAAAGGTAGGATCGGTTCTGCTTGCATCCTCCATAGTAAAGCGTGATTTCAACCCATGAGATTTGATGTAATCTGCAACCTCTAGTGCTCGGTTCTTTGCTTCATCACGTGAAATCTTTAATTTAGCAGAAAGGTGAATGTCAGATATCCCCAAATATGTGGCTACCCAAGTCGCACCGCAGTCTATGGCAATATCCACATCACTCTTCACTGCTCTAACGTGGGCCAGGATATCTGCCTTCAAATCCTGTTTAATGATCGCCTTAGTTGCTTCAAAATGATCGTGAGAGACTACTGGACTAATCTCTATTTGATCAACGCCAAATGAATCAAGCATCCATGCGATTTGTATTCTTTGTTTAATGGTGAAAGCAACACCAGGGTGCTGCTCACCTTCTCTGAGCGTAGAATCAAGAATTCCTATCCTCCTGCCAAAAAAGTGGCAATCATTGTACTTGTGCGCAAAATGGTTGGGATCGTCTGATTTTAGTGACATTTACTGGATTATATAATCTATTTCGAACAAAATATAAACGTTCTCGGCTCAAAACCATGGCAAAGGTGCGACTGTTATATACTAAGCGTTCTCAAAATAATGACAGTATTGGTATCGGAAACGCCCGGTATCCTTCGAATCATGTCAACGGATTGATTAATCTCAGAGATTGAAGGAGCAGCTAGTATAGCGGCAATGTCAAATTGACCTGTTATCTCATACACTATTTTTACACCATTGATGGCCAGAAGTTTGGTAGTAACTATAGACGTATCTGCGGAAGATTCAACTGACAAAAGGGTAATGGCACTCGTCTTCTCACCGGAATCTACTTCTAGTGTAAATCGCTTTATTATTCCACTTCGAATCAAATTTTTAACTCGTCGTCTTACAGCTGATTCAGATAAACCCAATTGTTTGCCTATATCAACAAATGACTTTCTAGAATCAGCTCTCAAAATCTCTAAAATTCTATGGTCGGTGTCAGTTGTGTCGTTAGCCAATTTGATGTTTTTTCTCCTCAGTACTTAATAGGGCATCCATTATTGACAGAGCTTGATCAACCATGTCGATTTCCATTACCAATGGAGGGAGCAACCTGATAATGTTTCTTCCCGAGTACAACATCAGAAGTCCATTTCTAATTCCATCAAGTAGTATATCATGGACATCGAATCTTATTTCTACTGCTAGCATCATTCCCAATCCACGTACATCTCTAATTATAGGATGTCGCCTTTTCAGCTCGAATAGACCAGACTTAAAATGATCCCCCGTATGAGCTGCTTTGTTTACCAGGTTTTCTTCATGTATTACATCCAATACCGCATTTCCGGCAGCGCATGCAACAGGATTCCCAGCAAATGTTGAAGAATGCTCGCCTACCTTCATTGCAGCAGCTATTTTCGGCTTTACAAAAGTTACTCCCATTGGAATGCCAGCCGCTACTCCTTTCGCGATACACATGATGTCTGGAACCGTATCCCAGTGCTGGCCGGCCCACATTTTTCCAGTTCTCCCAAGACCCGTCTGAATCTCATCGAATATTAACACTAAGTTTCTTTCATCGCAAATTTTTCTTACAGATTTGATGAAATCTCCAGGAGGAATTATAATCCCTGTCTCACCTTGAATTGGTTCTAAAATCACAGTTCCCGTTTTTTCATCAATGGCATCATTTAGACTATCTAACATTCCATAGGGAACAAATTTTACGTGTTCAAGCAAGGGCAGAAAAGACTTGCGATACTTCATATTATGAGTTACAGATAAGGCACCGAGTGTCTTGCCATGATAGCCTCCATGCATAGAAACAATTCCTGGCTTCTGACTATATTTCCTAGCAAACTTAATGCCTGATTCTACAGATTCAGCACCACTATTGCTAAAAAAAACTCTTGTTACATCAGGAGGTGCAATAGAGCATAGTTTTCTCAGAAACTGTAATCGAGTATCGCTATACAGCGACATATGACATACCATAATCTTTCGCAACTGCTCTTCAATAGCGGCAATCACCTTTTTGTTGGAATGACCTATCAGACCAACGCCATACCCACCCATACAATCAATGTATCCTCTCCCATTGGTGTCCCAAATCGTGGCTCCATCCCCCTTTTCAACACTAATAGGAAATCTTTGGGATGTTTGCATTAAAAATGAATCTTCACTATCTAACTGGGTCATTTGGAGATCACTGTGCAATCAACATGTGCTATTGCAGAAGATATAGGATCGGAGATATTTGCCGAGGAGATTATCGCTTCTCTTGCTCCTAAAGATATAGCCTCAGTACAGGCTAGAACCTTTTTTTCCATTCCGAAACCAATCCTTGGTAAGAGTAGTTTTGCTTCTTGTGCTGAGATCTTTTCTACCAGTTTATCGTCAAGATAAAGTCCTTTCACATTGGTGAGAAAGATTACCTTGTCCGCGTTTAATGAGCCAGCGATATAAGCCGCAGCCCTATCTCCGTCCACGTTCAAAAATTCAAATTCTTCACTTAGTGCAACTGGAGAAATTACAGGGAGATATCCGCTATTTAGTAACAATGTCAACAATTCAGTTCGCACTGATCTTATTTTCCCAGTGTATCCCCCATCAATTAGCATTTTCCTTCCCTTTTCATTAATAATAGCTAATCTTTCCTTTCTAACCGCCGCCAAAATATGACTGTCAATTCCAGAGAGACCAACGGCGTTAAGACCTTGTTTGAGTAACTTTTTAACGATCAGTTTATTTATTTTTCCGGACATTACCATTGTATAAATTTCAGCAGTTTCCATGTCAGTATATCGGCTCCTAATACCCCCCGGAGATACAATAAAACGTTGTTCCTTCCCAAGCTTAGTTGCAATAGTCGTTACTTCATTTCCACCACCATGTACCAGTAACAATTTTTCTTTCATCGAAATTTGAAAGAGATCTTTTAGGATAGACTCATGTAGATCATTAACTATACTTCCACCAAACTTAATAACAATCATACCGGGGTCAAAGGGGTATAGCGTAGGCCATCAACTTCGTTAAATCCACACATAATATTCATATTTTGAATCGCAGAACCTGCCGCACCCTTCATCAAATTATCTGAAGCCGAAAGAGCCACAATTCGTTTATTATCTTCATCCAAGTCAAATCCTACGTCGCAAAAATTGGAACCTACCACGAATTTGGGATCAGGGAATTTATATAATCCCTTTTTGTCCTTTATTAATCTGATAAATGGTTCATCCTCGTAAGCATCTCTATAGTATTTCCATAATTCTTTTTCGGACACAAAATCTTGCATAAAGACATGGTTCGTAGTAAGGATCCCTCTAACTAAATTTACAGCATGTGGACTCATACTAACCTTCACTTTTCCGTGTGCAAGGTTACTCAACTCTTGTTCAATTTCCCCTGTATGTCTATGCTTTGTGGGCTTGTAAGGTCTAATGACGCCATACCGCATCGCATGATGAGTTCCACTTCCTTCTTGTGAACCAGCACCCGAAGATCCAATTTTACTATCTACAACAATGTGTTGTGTGTCTATCAACTTATTCTCAACAAGAGGCTTTAATGCCAAGATGGAAGTTACTGCCATGCATCCGGGACATGAAACTAATTGCGAAGCCTTTATTTTTTCTCTATGCAATTCTGGTATTCCGTAGGTGGACTTTGACAGTAGCTCTGGGTATGGGTGTTCCCACCCATACCATTTGATATAGTCAGACGGGTTCTTCAGTCTAAAGTCTGCAGATAGGTCAATTATCCGCAGGCCTCTGTCGTACAGCTCCTTCACAATTTCGAAAGCACTCCCATGCGGAACAGATGTAAATATAATATCACACTTTTCGGCAAGTTTGTTCACGTCCATAGATGAAAATGTGATATCAATGAAGCCTTTGAGACTTGGATGGACCCGGTGAACGTACTCACCAGCATGTTGTCTGGACGTGACCAAAGTTATCTCAATTTTGGGATGTACCACAAGTAATCTCAAAAGTTCACCACCAACGTAACCTGAAGCTCCTATAACTCCTGCTCTCATAACTGTTTATTCCGTTAGAACAATCGCTATAATACATCTTATGAATTTTATTATCTGATTTGAAGGGCTACCAAATAGAGGTTACGTGCCTAGAACCAAGCTCTTGAAACCCTGGGAATTTCACCACATTTTAACTTCCTCTTACTTCTTATACTCGTTGACTAGGTAATCTACCATCGATCCAGCAATATCATTCTTTGAAACTAGGGAGGCGCCCCTGAACTCAACAGTATTATTAATTTCGTGAACCAAATACCCGCGCTTTCTATCTTCCATCAAGTCGATTCCTAATATCCCATTCCCTACAGCTTTAGCAGCTTTAAGTGTAATTTCCTGTAATTCTGAATTCATGGGTCCCTCCTCTGTTTTGCCGCCCATCGCAACATTTGTAACCCACTCATTTTCAGCAGCGTGACGATACACAGAAGCAACTATTCTCTCGCCTACAACTATACATCTTATATCTTTTGGAGGCCGATCTATCTTCTCTTGAATATAATAAATTCTAGAAAACGGACTTCCAATTTCTTCCCGACTATCTATCCAGATTTCAGCGGCTGCTTTATCTCTGATCTGATATACACCTCTTCCCCAAGATCCAACGACAGGTTTAACAACTAATGGATAATTTAGGCTCTCCATCAATCTTAGGGCAGAATCTGAACTGAACGCAAAACTAGTGTGAGGTGTGGGCACATTATTCTTAACTAGTGCTAGGCTGGTGAGAAGCTTATTTCCACAAACTTCATTCACGGCAAATTTGTTAACCACATTAAACCCTAAAGACTCTAAACAGGAAGTAATATACAGACCTCGTGAGTGGCTTACTTCTCGCTGAAAGACAATATCTCCTAACTGAAAATCTTCTTTTCTTGAGTTCGTATCGAAAATTAACGATTTACCGTCAATGAGATTAGATAGAAGGCCTTTTTCCTGTATTTTCCGGTATAATGCTTTTTCTTCGAATCGAATCTTGTCATATATTAAGCATATTTGGACCATCTACTGTCCCCAGTCTTCTCCGACTGATTCCGCAGGCTTGATTTCTATAGTATCTTCCCTTTTGGATACTATCTCAAAATCCGCTCCGCAGTCGGGACAAGTTATGATTTCGCCTACCATAGCATCTTGGGTGACAGTGATCTGTCCGCCACAGTCCTTACATTCCGCTTTCATACGGTATCACTATCTTCAGTTTTGCTTTCCAATAGTTTTGATCTTAAACTATTTGCCAATATAGTCTGCATGCCCCACAATTCTATAAAACCTTTGGCCAAACGCTGATCAAATGTGGAACCCGATTTGTATGTAGCTAATCCATTATTATAAAGAGAGTATTCTGATTTTCTCCCCACCACTTCCAAAGATCCACTCCGCAATTTCATCTTTACTTTTCCTGTAACTCTTTTTTGGGTTGCATCTATAAATGTATCCAGATCCTCTCTTAGAGGATCAAACCAAAGACCGCTGTAAGTCAACCAACCCCACTTCTTATCAGCCAAATGTTTGAATTCTAGTTCGCAATTTGTAAGAACCAATTTTTCCAAGTCCCTATGCGCTTCGACAATAGCTAAAGCTGCCGGAGCCTCGTAAACCTCTCGCGATTTTATCCCTACAATCCTATCTTCTATATGATCAATCAAGCCAACACCATGCCTTCCTACTTTTTCATTAGCATACACTATTATGTCATACAATTCCATTTTTTTTCCGTCAACTGACATCGGTATTCCATTGTCAAATTCAAAGTCGATATATTCAGTTGAATTATCATTATCGACATTTACAAGAAGTAAAGCGTCCTGTGGGACTTCGAATTCCGGATCTTCTAACTGTCCGCCCTCAATGGCTCGGCCCCATATGTTGAGATCAATGCTATACTTCTTGGTTTCTTCGCTAATAGGAATGTTGTTTTCCCTAGCATATTTTATTTCGGCATCTCTAGTCAAATTCATATCTCTTATGGGTGCAATGATTTCGATTCTGGAATCTATCGCTCGGAACGAAAGATCAAATCTAACCTGATCGTTCCCTTTTCCAGTACAGCCATGAGAAACGTAGTTAGCTCCTTCTTTATGAGCTATCTTCATTATATTAGAGGCTATAAGCGGACGAGATAATGCCGTAGCAAGTGGATATTTTCCTTGGTACAAACCGTTAGCCTTGATGGATTTTTCAACATAATGCTTGACAAAATTCTTTTTTGCATCAATATAAACATGTTCAATCGCTCCCAAGGACTCTGACCTAGCTCGAATATCATCAAAATCCTCATTTTGTCCACAATCTACTGTTACAGTGATAACATCCATCTTATGTTCAACTTGTAGATATCTTACGCAAACAGAAGTATCTAGACCTCCCGAAAAAGCCAAAACTACTTTATCCTTTGTCATGGCTATTGCAAGCGATCTCTAACTAAATTTATATTTATTGGTTTATGGAGGGTTGATGACGGTATAAGTACGGCAGACATATGATTAATGTTCATCTTTATTATTCTGAGGATTCTTACAGATCTGTTGGGTACATTCTAATTATCTAATTCATGATTGAATTCTGATGTTTTTAAGTTGAAGTAATACTTTCGAGAATTCAAATCATGAAAATTTTTTGTCATTTCGGTTACTAAATAAGGGATTTAAACAAGGTTAGGTTTGTCGAATACATCCAACTAAACGTTAGGTACAAAGGTTAACTCCACCCAGTCATCGAATCAATGCTATGGGAATCTAAATTCATCATGTAATTTAGAATTTAGGTATTGAAGAGTATAATTAGACAATGCTGGAATAATAGTAAGCTCGTGGTTATCTTCCCTGGCATAAGGAACCAAGCTGCTGCTTATGGAAAACTAAGCCGTGTTGTATTCATTTTCTTATAAAATCTAATATTTTTAAGGCTTGCCTCAATTTTTCTATGACCAATTTTTGAGAGAAACCATTAAAAAACAGACTATTTATCTATACATTGTGTCGCTGTATAAGAGATATACCATTGATGAAATATCAAGAAAGGTATATTCAGAGTTAAGTGAAAATTATTCTGGACTATCAGGTGTAGAGTTGGCTAACAGAACTAAAGTAAATAGAATGACTCTGGCGAAATATCTAGACCTAATGCTTGCAAAGGGATTGGTTAGAAAAAAAAAATTGGAAGCTTGAATGTCTGGTATCTGGATAAGAATAATTCTCAATTGGAATTCCCAGTTAATTATATTGAGGTGCAGCAGAAGCTTCTAGATTCACTGCTTGTAGGGAATAACACAGGAGCATTGAACTTGGTCTATAATCTAATAACCACCGATGTGACCAAGGAATATTTGCTCACTCAAGTAATTTTACCAACCATAAATATTATTGACGACTTGTACGATAGAGGAAGAATTAGTGAGAGTGAAAGGCAAACTTTTCAAACATTCGCTATGGACCTAGTGGCTCTTATCCAATTAGCCCCTCACAGTTCCTCGAAAAATTTAAAGGCACATTCATTGTGCGTGGCCGGGTCTGAAAGCTCTGTTCATTTCGCTAAGATAGCGTCAGCGCTCATGAATCTCTCTGGATGGAACTCTGTTTTTATGGGAAATGTGGAGACAAAGATAGATCCTTTTTTCGATATAGATTTACAAAGATTCATTCTCAAATTCTATGGAAAGAACAAAGGATTGGTCGTAATTTTGATCTTTTCCTTTTCAGAAGGTACTTTAAGATTTCTCTGTAATGCCGTAAAAAGCTTGAAATCTAGATTTACCGGAGATTTAAGATTAATTCTTTTTACGAAAGAAGAGCTCAGCGGAGCAGCCCAGACGTTAGGGGCAGATCGAGTAACGTGGGACATAGTCCAACTCAACAAGTTGTTAGAAAGCGAATATAAAAGATCTTACGGCTGACTTCTTTCCCTAATGGATGTGGTACCCCTTCAGCCTTCTGGTTAATTGTATGGGCCGAAAGGGATTTGGACCCTTGACCTTTCGATTATCAGTCGAACGCTCCACCAAGCTGAGCTACCGGCCCTCCAAAATCCTTTCTGCCCTGGTTATTTAATCGTGTGGGACTGTCATTATATTATGGCAAACTCTGTTCTATATTGTAGGTGTATTTACATTAGAACAATGCATTTAAGAGTTACAGTAGCAGGTGGAAATAGGTACCTATGAATGTCTGCAAGGTAGGCATAGTTACAAAATTCAATAATCAAAATGCAATCGAGGCTGGCAAGAAAATTGCGGAGTTCTATAGAAGTAAAAATGTAAAAGTTTTTTCTGTAAATAATCTCGACGTTATTGGAGTTACTACCGTTTCGCCGGAAGAAGTAAGCAAGTTAGACCTAGATCTAGTTTTTTCAGTGGGGGGTGACGGGACAACATTACGCACATTTAGGATGTTACCAAAATCTACGCCTGTCTTTAGTGTGAACATTGGTGGTACGAAGGGAATTCTTGCAGAAGTGGCAGGAGATTGTAACATAAAGGCCCAATTGGAGGCAATTCTGAATGGAAATTGCTTTTTCGATTCCAGAATTAGGATACAGGCCCGAGTTGCAAATCAAGTTTTTGGCCCCGCTTTAAATGACATTTTAATAATGAGAACTAATTTAACTAGAACTCCAGTATTTAGAATCTGCTTCTTGAATGAAACCTTAAGTTTTAGGATGGACGGGATAATAGTAGCGACACCGACTGGTTCAACGGGACACTCACTTTCTTTGGGCGGACCCATTATACACGAGCAATTAAACTGTTTGATGATCCTTCCAATCGCCCCAGTTCAGAGAATTCCCTGTATGATTATCCAACCTCAGGATATTTCTGTTTCTTCCACTCATGGGACCAAAATAGTGATTGATGGCCAGGAAATTTATGATGCAAACGCCGAATCTTCGATCATAATTTCAAGATATGAGCACGATGGAAAATTTATGCGTCTTCATAAAAGAGGGATAAGACAAATTGCACAATTGGGATTCTGAGATTTTTGTCTTGGATGCTACCGCTTTTTATCAAGGTTTCCATTTAAGGTGTGATAGGAAATGTATTACAACGGATCTAATCTTAAAAGAAGTATCTCATATAAAAAAAGATTATTTTCCGATAAATTTTCTTATAGAAGCACAAAAACTAACCATAGCTCACCCAAAACAAGATACTGTCAATTTCGTTAAATCGGTGGTAAAAACTATTGGTGATTCAAGCATCTCATCATCTGATATTTCAGTATTGGCGTTAGCTTCTGATCAAGGTGGTACGCTAATATCTGATGACAATAGAATCTGCAATTTGGCGCAATTTTTATCCATCTCTTTTTTAAAATTGTCTGGAAAGAGCATAATAGGTATAAGGAGATGGACAAAGTTTTGCAGAGAATGTGGAAGGCAATATTCTTTTAATGAATGTATTTGTTCCATTTGTGGCAATCATCTTTCAGTAAGGTACCGAGAACGCAAGAGTGCTGTTGGACAAAGCTAGAGGAATATATTTGCATATTCTTAAAGCATGCTTGTGATTTTCTCGACTTTTAGTATTCAGGATCAACCTCTGGGTTTGACTATGGTTTCTAATTAAAGGAACAAATTTCTAGTGACCAAAAGCAAAATTTAGTGTAAACCTCAGGATGTGGATAAGAAATGGTATTCTTAATAATTGCAATCGAATTCTTCCACTCAATATTTCTGCAACTTTTGGTTCCAAATTATCAAATCATTGCATTATTGTGATCTAGAAGCTATTGAATAATTCTTACGAGCTTCTTTTTCGAGACGAACGGATTACTCTTCAATGAATGTATCTAAACCCATTGGGAACTGCTGATTATTTTTTGGTCTTGTAATATGTTCTAATATTTGTTCTGATAGTTTATCCTCGACTGTTTTTTTCAAGGTGAGAGCCTTTAAGAGCATTTTATGATCAAAGGCTGCAAGACTCCGAACTTTGAAGGCTTTTATCCATCTTTCTTCAAACAACCGCATATGCCCATCTCCAATGGCATCAAATGAGCTGACAATTGCGGCTTTGCCATTAGTACTATCAATTGAAATGATCCTAGATGAATCAACCATCACAACACTATCTGAAAAATGATGGAGCCTAATATCCAACCCATTTGGAAGTGATTGAATATTCGAGTTATCTAGACATCGAGACCCGATCAGCAACCTAACACTAACGCCTCTAGAAATGGCTGAAGTAAGAACTTCCTTGCATCGAAGAAGTACCTTTAATCCCCAAGGATCCACCATTGCAGTTATTGCTGACTTAGAGTACTGAATTAGTTCGTAGACCTTTTGGTCTACAAACATAGGGTCTAGCACCGTGTATTTTTTTTCTTCGATCCCAGAAATCCTCTTCCCACCTTCAATTTTTTTCAAAACCTGTACAATCTTTTTCATGTTTTTCAACCTCTTCTCATGCAAGCTAATTATTTCGATAAAAGCCTCCTGCGGCGAAACAGCAGAAGCCGACAGGGGTTTCTGCTCAACAATCATTGAAAGACCCTTTTTTTCAAGTTTTTTTAGTGTAGTATATATTTTTGTTCTGGGTAAATTGGAATAATATGCTATTTCGCTTGCGCCCAGAATTCCCTTTTCCAATAGTGTAATATACGCTCGGGCTTCATACTTTGAAATTCCAAAGTCCTCTAGGTTTCCGACTAGGTCAGACTCGAATGACGCAGAACTATGATTATTGATTACCATAAAAACATATATTATTTACCAGAAGTAAGGTTGGGTGTCAATTACATTATATTAAACTGAAAAAATTGTCGAGCTCTAGTCAAGTGATGTTACTATGATTGCATATAATAATCAAGCTCCCTGTTGGCCTTAGGCATTTCCAATAATTTACAAAGAAACATGATCTTGAATCTATTCAAATTAACCCTCATTTATAGCATTTTTTGTAATCTCGATTGCTCAAACAATTAGCTAACGTCTTAAATTTTTCAAAGCTACAAAGTACGTGAAACCAAATTTACTGAGGGCATTCAAGAAGTCCAACCATTCCGTTCTCTTCTCTTGTGATTAGGTGGAGTAAATGACCCAGGTATATTGGAGTGGAGGATGTCAAGAAATCAATCCAATAAAGCTTGGCAGCTAAAGGAGATATAGATAGCCCATATTTTGAGAATCAATCTTCATATATCACAAGTTTTCATTTTTTATAAAAACAGGTTTTGGACCTGCTTCCAGTGAGGATACATCACATTCTCGAGTCTTAAGTTGGTTCACTTTATTTTGTCCCTTGCACAACATAGATTCACAACATAGTAATTCAAAGGCTAATCACGAATTTTCATTGGGGGTTGCGTAACTTGAGTCTTGCTCCACAGGAACTGGAAAATAGTGCCAGTAAGTATGCCGCTGAGGCCATTAGATTAGATTCCCAAGGTTCCAGGGGGACGGCAATACAGGCATATCAGCGGGCCATAGAAGCATTAGTGAAGCTTATTCAGATATATCCAGATTACAAATTGAATAAAATCTATATGGAAAGGGCTAGTGAGCCAGCAGCCTACACAAGACATAGACCGAAATAATATTGGAAAAGGGGCAAGTGAAAGAGAAAGTTTAGGCGCTGAATTTGACGATTTAGTTATGAAAGACAAACCGAATGTGACATGGAATCAAGTTATAGGACTAGATGATGCAAAAGGTGCAATTAGGGAATCTATAGTTTATCCGACAAAGCGAATGGATCTGTTTCCGTTGGGATGGCCACGTGGTATTTTGCTTTACGGGCCGCCAGGTTGTGGTAAGACCTTACTGGCCGCTGCAGCAGCAGCTGAAATAGATGGGTATTTCATAAATGTTGATGCGGCCTCTATGATGAGTAAATGGCTAGGGGAAGCAGAAAAAAATGTGTCAAAGCTTTTTAATTTGGCGCGTAAGCTCCATGACACTGAAGGCGTACCAGTTCTCCTTTTTGTAGACGAGATTGATTCACTCCTCGGCTCCAGGAATAGCGAAGTTGGCGGCGAAGTTAGAGTAAAGAATCAATTTCTTACCGAGATGGATGGTATAAATGGAAAAGCAAAAGATTCCAAGTTATACGTAATTGGCGCGACCAATAAACCATGGACCTTGGAAGCAGGATTTTTGAGAAGGTTTCAGAAGCGGATTTACGTCGCACTTCCTGATCAGCCATCTCGATTACAATTATTCCGCCAATATACTGAACGTCTGAAGATGGAA
>WNGA01001025.1_pt1 | contig 43136 bp, 33 predicted proteins | sample 5400061 | NCBI WGS metagenome assembly WNGA01 (sample SAMN13153366, study PRJNA577476) | soil metagenome | isolation source: 100 cm soil or saprolite under grassland replicate 2 | place: USA:California | collected 2016-06-15 | reverse complement strand
GGGGGGAGGTCTCGGAAGGGGGGCGAAGCCCCCCTCCGAGGAACTTGGCGCCCTCGGCCGCACGCTCAACGTACAGAGAGTACGCCTCGCGTGCGGCCCTCGGGCGCCGCCTTGCATCTGGACCTTTTTGAGCAGCCTGTGAGTTTTTCCGCATCCTGCAAGTGTCGTGTCCCTGAAGTTCGCGGACGAGTCGCCGGGCGGGGCCGGGGGTGCCCTCCCCGGAACACGCTCCCCCGCCGTCGCGATGCGCCGGCTCGAAAGGCCTATCTGAAGGATGAGGCGAAGGTGATTGGCCACGCACTGATCGAACGCGCGCGACTCGCCCGTGAGAGCGAGCGGGCGGGTTGTGAAGGAGTTCCGTCGTGAAGGCTGTCGCCGCGTTCGCGGGTGCCGTCCTCAGCCTCTTGGCGGCCGGACCCGGCCCGGGGAAGAACGTGGGCGTCGAACCGGAGGTGGTGGCGACCGGGATTCCCCGGCCACTGCAGCTCGCGTTCGATGGGCGTGTGCTGGTTGTCCTGAGTCCGGGGACCCGGGGAGACGCGGCCGGCGAGCTGTACCGCGTGGATGTTGGGGGCGAGCTGCCGGTGGATCTCTCCCGCTGGCCGCGCCTGAAGATCCCCTTCGCCGATTCCCGCATGGCCAGTCTCGGCAGTCTCGCGCTGCATCCCGTCACGCGGGAGCTCTTCGTCGGGGAGGAGAACGGGAGCCGCATCTATAGCCTCACGCCCGATGAGCAGCTGGGGCTCTACGCGACGGGCCTCCGCCGGCTCGCGGGGGGGAGCACGCTCGCCTTCGACGTTCGTGGCCGGCTGGTCATCGTCGACTACGCCGACCCGGCCCTCTCCGAAGGCGAGGATCGCCCGCCGCCGGGCCTGGAGCAGTTCCGCGAGGAGGACTATCGCGGTCCGCTCGTGTTCCGCCTCGACCTGGATGCCGGCATGCCGCTGCCCCGGCGCCTTGGGCGAGTGGCGCCCCTCTTCCCGCGTGCGTGGGGCGGCAAGGCGGGCGGCGCGCACCTGCCGCGGCTCATCTCGGCGGCGCCCGTCGGGCCGGACGACCTGGTATTCCTGACCTCGGCAGGCGAACTCTATCGGCTGGGCGGGACGGGGAGCTTTAGCGCCTTCGCCCGGCTGCCGCGGGGGCAGTACAACCGCACCCACCTGGCCGCCGCGTCCGACGGCTCGATCATCGTGAGCGGAGGCTTCCACGTGGGTCGGATCTTCCGCGTCCGGGTGGACGGCTCGGTGACGGTGCTGGCGGAGAACCTGGCGGATCCCGAAGGCCTCGCGCTGGACGCGCGCGACACCGTCTACGTCGCCGAGTCGTCCCTTCACCGGATCGTCCGGCTGCGACCCCTCGAGTGAACTCGGAGGGGGCTGTACCTCCCTTCGGAACCTCCCCCCGCGGGAATGGTTGCGCCGGCAAAGCCGGCGCTCGAACGGAGGTCAGCTTAGCCAGGCACGCTACCTGTCACGACCCCTCGAGCATCGCGGCCGTGAGGCCGCGGACATAGCCGCGAGCGAAGACCCCGCAGAGGATGGCCACGGGGATCGCCGCCAGATTCACCCCCGCCACCGCCACCAGCTCCTCCAGGCTCACGTCCATGACACCCAGCCCGGCCGCCACCGTCTGCTTGGTCGGGTCGAGGAGAAAGATCGACGCCAGCATGAAGTCGTTGCCCACGGTGCCGAGGGTGAAGAGCCCCGCGGCGATCAGGACATTGCGGCTCATGGGCAGGATGATGCGTGTGAAGGCGGTGGCGGTCGTGGCCCCTTCGATCAGGGCCGACTCCTCGATCTCGCGTGGCAAGTGGCGGTAGTACGCGGACAGGATCCAGACGGCGAACGGCAGGGCCATGGTGGAGTAGATGAGGATGAGCGCCAGGTGATTGTCGTCGAGCCCGAGGGCGATGATCACCTGGTAGAGGGGGATGAAGAGGATGGTCTGGGGCACGACGTAGGTGGCGAACAGGACCCGCCGCCACCAGCGCCAGCCGGGCGGGCGGAGCCGGCCGAGGGCATAGGCGGCGAGGACTCCCGCGACGAGCGTGACGAGGAGGCTCGCCAGCAGCACGGCCGCCGAGTTAAGGAGCCAGAAGAGGAACGGCACCCGCGGGACGATCACGTAGCCGCGCACCTTGGCCCCGCCTCCCTCGAACAGCTCGGTATAGTTCTCGAAGGTCGGGTGTCTCACGTAGAGCGGGCTGCCGAACACGTCCTCCTGCGCCGTCTTCAGCGACTGCACGGTGATGAAGTAGATCGGGAACAGGCTGTAGAGCGCCGCCAGTCCCAGGAGAGCGCCATGGCGAAGGCGCCGGGCCCGCCCGCTCATGCCGGCTGCTCCTCGCCTCGATCGAACCAGCGGAAGAGGACCACGAGGGCGATCGCCAGGAGCGGCACCAGCGAGAGCGACCACGCCGCCCCCTGGGCCAGCTGCCCGCCGCGGATCCCGAGCCAGTAGGCATGGGTGCCGATGACGGGGAACACGATCCGCCCGCCCGTCAGCATCCAGACATTGGCGAGATCGGTGAAGGCCGTGGTGAACGACAGGAACACGGCAAGAGCGATGTACGGGCGGAGTAGCGGCAGGGTAACGCGCCAGAAGCGCTGCCATGCGCCCCGCGTCTCGAGCTGGGCGCATTCCAGCAGCTCGGTCGGGATCGCGTTGAGCCCGGCCAGCAGGAACACCGCCGTGAAGGAGGCGCCGCGCCAGATGTTGAACAGGATCACGCTGGCGAAAGCGTAGGCGCCCCCTCCGAAGACCCCGTCCACGAAGTGCTTGAGGTGGCCGGCGACCACGCTGTAGGACGTGGTCAGGGGCGGGTTCAGCATCCAGTACCACGCCACGACCGTCACCCCGCCGGGGTACGCCCAGGGCAGGAACACCGCGAGGAACACGAGCGCGCGCCCGCGCGCGGGCCGGACCAGCAGAAGGGCCATGGCGACGCCGAGGGCAAGCTTCGCCACGGTGGTCACCGCGAAGTACGCGACCGTGGTGAGGAGGCTTCGCCAGAAGTCCGGATCCGTTAGCAGCCGATGGTAGTTCGCCAACCCGACGAACTCCGGTCCGCCCTCCGCCCTGCTGGAGAAGTCCGTGAAGCTCACCCAGACTTCCCAGGCCACGGGGTAGGCGAACACGGCCAGCACCAACAGGAGCGCCGGCGCCATCAGCATGTAGGCGGCGGCGACCTGACGGCGGCGCCCGACGGTGCGGGCATCCGGCATGCTCAGCGACCGGCAGGCGGAGGAGCGGCGGCCCGGTCCTTGGGATAGACGACGACGTGACGGCCCTGCTGGATCTGGACGATGACGCGCTCGTAGAAGAGCGGCTCGCCCTTGTCGTCGAACTTGACGCGCCCGAGCGGCGTCTGGATATCCACCGCCGCCAGCGCGTCCCTCGCCGCGTCGCCGGCCAACGGCTTGCCGCTCCTGGCGAGCGCCTGCAGCGCGGCGAGCAACGCGCGCGCAGCGGCGTAGCCATGCATGCTGAGCGGCACCGGCTGGGCGCCGAAGCGCTTCGCATAGGCATCGATGAAGGCGCGCGACTCGGCGTCCTGGCCGCCGAGGTTCACTCCGGGCTGCCAGGCCGTCGTGCCGTAGAGCCCTTCGCTCGCCGGGCCCAGCTCGCGGATCACGCCGGGGAACTCCATGCCGAAGGCGCCGACGAAGGCCTTCACCTTGATGCCCGTCTGGGCCATCTGGCGGACGAGCAGCAGGTGGTCTCCGAAGAAGGTGTCCGAGAGGAGCACCTGCGCTCCCCGGTCACGCACCCGAGCCAGGAGCGCGGTGAAGTCCGAGAGCCCCGGCGCGAACGGCTCGTACACCGACACCCGGATCCCGACGCGCTCGAGAGCTTCCTTCTGGCGGCGGGCGAGCTGGGACGCGCCGGGCGTGTGGGAGTAGAGGATGGCGACGTTGTCGGCGTTGAGCAGCCCCTGGACCATACCGGTGGTGACCCGCACATAGGACCCGAGACTCGAGACCCGGAAGAAGTAGCGATTGCCCCGCTCGGTGAGACGCTCGTCGAGCGAGGCCGTGGCGAGGTAGGGGACCCGGGCGCGGTCGGCCACTTCGCTGACGGGGCCGACGAGGGAGTCAACGTAGCCCCCGATCAAGGCGACGGCACCCCGGCGGCCGGTGAGCTCCTCGGCGGCCGCGAGCGCTCGCTCGGGCTTGCCCTCGTCGTCGCGGGAGAGGAGGGTGACCGCGCGCCCCCCGATCCCGCCGCGCGCGTTCTGCTCCTCGACGGCCTGGAGGATGCCCTGGTGGACGCTCGTGCCCTGAAGCGCCAGCGCGCCGGTGAGCGGGTTGATTCCACCGATGACGATTGGCTCGGCCGCCCACGCGACCGAGGCGACCGGCAACAGGCAGAGGAGGAGGATGAGGGCGCGAGCCCTCATCCCTACTTGATCACCGCTTCGGTCTTGGCGTCGAAGAAGTGGATGCGGTCGGGCACGAAGGCGAGCCGGATCTTCTCATGGGGCCGGGCGCGGACGCTCGGCTCCACCCGCGCCACCACCGACTGGCCGGCGAGGGTGACGTCGAGCAGAATCTCGGAGCCCAGGGGCTCCACCACGTCCACCACGGCATCGAAGGCGTAGTCGGCCGGGGCCCCCGCGCCCACGCGCAGGTCCTCGGGCCGGATGCCGAGCGTCACCGTCTGGCCCTTGTAGGCGCCCATCCGTGCGACACGCTCGGTCGGGACCTTCATCTTGAGCCCGCTGGCGTCGGCGAAAAGCGCCCCGTTGGACTCGCTGATCGTCGTGGGGATGAAGTTCATCGCCGGGGAGCCGATGAAGCCGGCCACGAACCTGTTCTGGGGCCGGGTGTAGATCTCCATCGGGTCGCCCACCTGCTGGACCCAGCCGTCGCGCATGACCACCACGCGACTGCCGAGGGTCATCGCCTCGACCTGGTCGTGGGTGACATAGATCGCGGTCGTCTCGAGGCGCTCGTGAAGTCGCTTCAGCTCCACCCGCATCTGGACGCGGAGCTTGGCGTCCAGATTGGACAGGGGCTCGTCGAAGAGGAACACCTGGGGATGCCGGACGATCGCCCGGCCCACGGCCACGCGCTGGCGCTGGCCGCCCGAGAGTTGCCGCGGCTTGCGCTTGAGCAGCTCCTGGATGCCCAGGATCTCGGCCGCGTCCTGCACGCGCTTCTGGATCTCGGCCTTGGGGAACTTGCGCATCTTGAGGCCGAAGGCCATGTTGTCGTACACGCTCATATGCGGGTAGAGGGCGTAGTTCTGGAACACCATGGCGATGTCGCGGTCCTTGGGGGGCAGGTCGTTCACCACCCGGTCGCCGATGGAGATCTCGCCCGAGCTGATCTCCTCGAGGCCGGCGACCATCCGGAGCGTCGTGGTCTTGCCGCACCCCGAGGGGCCCACGAAGACCATGAACTCCTTGTCTCGGATGGTCAGGTTGACGTCCTTGACGGCGTGCACTTCGTCGAACTTCTTGTTGAGATCCTTCAGTACCACCTGTGCCATGGGAAACCTCGCTCCGCGTCTATGGTGATGGCAAAATGCCGGGAGTCAACGGATTTCTGGGACACCACACTAGCACACTCAGGTCGGCGTGGGACTGCCACGGCCTCATCCCTTCACGGAACCGGTCAGGCCGGTCACGTAGTACTCCACGAAGAACGAGTAGACGAGGGCCACCGGGATCGAGCCCAGGAGCGCCCCCGCCATGAGCTGCCCCCAGAAGTAGATGTCGCCGCGGATCAGCTCTGACACGACCCCCACCGGCACGGTCTTCTTCTCGGGCGACGACAGGAAGACCAGCGCGTAGATGAACTCGTTCCAAGAGAGCGTGAAGGCGAAGATGCCCGCCGAGAGAATCCCCGGCACCGCGATGGGGAAGATGATGCGCACCATGGCCCCGAAGCGCGTGGCGCCGTCGATGCGGGCGCACTCCTCCAGCTCCTTGGGAATGGTCTTGAAGTAGCCCATGAGGAGCCAGGTGCAGAACGGGATCAGGAAGGTCGGGTAGGTCAGGATCAGCGCCCACGGCGTGTCCCCGAGCTGGAAGGTGCGGATGATGTTGGCGAGCGGGATGAAGAGCAGCGTCGGCGGAACCAGGTAGGTGACGAAGATGCTGGTACCGAGTGCGCCCGCCATCGGGAACTTGAGCCGCCCCAGCGCGTAGCCCGCGAGCAGTCCGCAGAAGAGCGAGATGGCGGTCGAGGCGCAGGCGATGAAGAAGGTGTTCCACAGCCAGTGCGGGAAGGTGGTCTTGGCCATCAGGTCGCTGAAGTGCTCGATCGTCGGGTGGAGCGTCCAGAAGGGCGCGTTGTTGACCGCGCGCCAGGAGCGGTAGAGCTCCGCGTCGGGCCGGATGGAGGTGATGAACATCCAGTAGAAGGGGAACAGGGTCCCGATCACGAACACCGTGAGCGGGATGTAGAAGTAGACCCACTTCTTCCACTTTTGCTCGATGACCATGTTCTTGTTGCTCTCAGGCTCCCTCCAGGCGCCGCAGGTAGCTGAGCTGGACCCATACGACGATGAAGAGCACCGGCAGCATGAACAGGGAGATGGCGGCGCCCTCGCCCAGAAGGCCGGTGGCGACGCCGATCTGGTAGGCATAGGTCGCCAGGAGGTGGGTCGCGTTGGCGGGGCCGCCGCCCGTGAGGACATAGATGAGCTGGAAGTCCGAGAAGGTCTGGATGATCGAGAACACCACCACCACGAGCGTCACCGGCTTGAGCAGCGGCCACGTCACGCGCCAGAAGCGGTGCCAGCCGTTGGCGCCGTCCAGCGACGCCGCCTCGTGCAGATCGGGGCTGATGGTCTGAAGCCCCGCCAGGAGCGTGATGGCGAAGAAGGGCATCCCGCGCCAGGTGTTGACCACGATGGCGCACCACATCCCGTAGGTGCCGTCGGACAGGAAGGGCAGCTTGGTGGTGATGATACCGGTCTGGTAGAGGAGCCAGTTCAGCACGCTGAAGGTCGGGTCGAACATCCAGCGCCAGGCGAACGTCGAGAGCACGGTCGGCACGATGAACGGCAGCAGCATGCCGGCGCGCACGATCCGCTTGCCGCGGAAGTGCCGGTTGAGCAGGAGCGCGAGCCACATGCCCAGCGCCAGCTTGAAGATGGTCGCCCAGAACGTGTAGAAGAACGTGTTCCAGAACGCGGTCTGAAAGATCGAGTCGTTCCACGCCTTGACGAAGTTGGCGAGGCCGACGAAGGCGCCGGGATTGCCTACGCTGGTGTTCGAGAGCGACAGCCACACCCCCATCACGAAGGGGTAGGCGATGAAGAGGCCGAGGAGGACGACGGTCGGCGCCAGCAGGACCATGGCCAGGAGCCGCTCGCTCTCGAGGAAGCGCGTCAGTCCGGCCGGCCGGGAGGCGCCGGGATGGGGGAGCGCCACCTCGATACCGGCGGCGCCCCCCGAACCTCCCGCGATGGGTTTCTTCACCGCTTACCCGTAGATCTTGCCGAGCTCACCCGCCGCCCACTTGACGGCGTCCTCGGCCTTCATCCCTTGGCAGGCCTTGGCGTACATGTCGACGATGATGTACTTGGTGTACACTTCGGTCGCCTTCGCCGACGGCGGCCCCGGATAGCCGATCATCCGCGAGGCCGCGGCCGCCTGGCGGTAGATCTTCATCGGCTCGTCGATCGTGTTCCACAGCGGGTGCTGCTCCCAGTACTTGGTCGAGCCCACGGAGAAGCCCTCGGCGACCTGGAACCACTTGCCGAACTGCTCCTTGCCGTGGAGCCACTTGAGGAAGTCCTGCGCGAGCTTTGGGTTCTTGCCGTACTTCATCACGGCGTGGGAGAAGGCGACGTGATACGCCCACGTCCCTGCTGGGCCATTCGGGATCGGCCCGTGCTGGATGTCCTTCACCATGGACTCGCCCTTGTCGTCCTTGATCTTGTCCTGCCCGCGCTTGGCGGCGATGTAGATGCTGGCGCCGTTGAGCGTGGCCGAGATCTCGCCGGAGAGGAACGCGCGGTTATTGCTCGTGTCGTCCCACGCGAACCCGCCCTCGTCGCAGGCGTCCTTCCAGAAGGCCTGCATGAACTTCACCGACTCGACGGCCGCCTTGCCGTCGAGCACGACCTTCTTACCGGACTTGTCGACCTCGGCGGCGCCGAAGCCCCACATGAGCGGGTACGCCCAGGCGGGCGCGTCGCCGAAGGTGTGGCCGAGCGTCTGGCCGATGGGGTGGCCCTTCTTCTTGAGCTTCATGCCGACCTGACGCAGCTCTTCGAGCGTCTTCGGCCACGAGGTCTGGCCGACCTCGTTGAACCAGGACTTGCGGTAGGCGAACTGAAGCCCCACGATTCCGTGGGGGAGGGCCAGCCACCGCGTGCCGTCCTTGGCGGCGGCCTCGGACTGGGCGTAGTAGGCGCCCTGGTCCTTGCCCTGCCACTCGCCCAGATCGGTGACGTCGACGAGCCCGTTCTGGTAGAGGTGGGGCCAGTTGTGGAGCATCATGATGATGTCGGGGCCGCTGCCCGACTGGACGGCCGCCGTGATCCGGGCCTGGAGGTCGTTGGCGTTGATGAACTCGAAGACGACCTCGGCGCCGAGCGCTTTGCTGGCGTCGCCCGCCTGCCGCTTCAGCTCCACGTCGCAGGCTGGGATGAAGTCCACCCAGCGCAGGACGTTGACCCGCGTGCCCTGAGCGTGCGCGGGCGCGTGCCGGGCGGCGAGGATGCTTTCGAGCCCCGCCGCCGCGGTGAGGCCCGCGGCGGCGCTGCCCTTGACGAACGTGCGGCGCGTCACGGGGGTTCTCCTGCTGCTGGGGTCATCGGGTTCGGGAGTCCTCATCGACCGTCCTCTTTCGCAGCCGCTCGCGCGGGCTAGGCTTCGTAGATCTTCTTCAGCTCGGCCTCGGCCCACTTGACGGCGTCCTCGGCGTTCATACCCTGGACGCCCTTGGCGTACATGTCCGTGATGATGTACTTGGTGAAGGCCTCGGTGGACTTGGCCGTGGACGGCCCGGCATAGCCGAAGAGCCGGGTGTTGCGGGCCGCCGTCCGGAACATCTTGAGGGGCTCATCGAGCTTGCCCCACATCAGGTTGTTCTCCCACGCCTTGGTGGCCCCGACGCTGTAGCCCTCCTGGGTCTGGAACCACTTCTCGTAGTTCTCCTTCTTGTGGATCCAGCGGATGAAGTCCTTGGCGAGCTTCTGGTTCTTCGAATACTTCATGATCGAGTCGGCGTGGTTGAGGAAGAGCAGGTACCCGCCAGCCGGTCCGGCCGGCAGGGGCGCATGGTCGATGTCCTGCCACAGGGGCTCGCCCTTGTCGTCCTTGATCTTGTCCTTCTGGCGCTTGGCGACGATGTAGATGCTGGCGCCGTTCAGCGAGGCCGAGATCTCGCCGGCGTGGAAGGCGCGGTTGTTGTTGGTGTCATCCCAGGCGAGCCCGCCCTCGTCGCAGCACTCCTTCCAGAAGGCCTGCATGAACTTCACCGAGTCTACGGCCCCCTTGGTGTTGATCACGACCTTCTTGCCGGTCTTGTCGGTCTCGGCCCCGCCGAAGGCCCAGAGCATGGGATAGGAGAACGTGGGCGCGTCGCCGAAGGTATGGCCGAGCGTCTGGCCGTAGGGTTTGCCCTTCTTCTTGAGGACCGCGAAGACCTTGCGGGCCTCGTCCCAGGTCTTCGGGTACTGGCTGGCCCCGGCCTCCTTGAGCCAGGACTTCCGGTAGGCGACGGCATTGCCGATGATCGAATGGGGCACGGCGAGCCATTTGCCGTTGACGTTGCACGAGGGCGGGTAGATTTCGTAGAAGCCTCCCTCGGCCTTCGAGACCTCGTTGGCGACGTCGCTGATGTCCACCAGGGCATTCTGGTAGAGCTGAGGCCAGTTGTACTGCATCAGGAAGATGTCGGGCCCGGAGCCCGACTGGACCGCCGCCGTGATCCGGGGCTGCAGGTCGTTGGCGTTGATGGTCTCGAGCGTGACCTCGGCGCCGAGCGCCTTGGAGGCTTCCGGCATCTGGCGCTTCAGCTCGACATCGGACTCGGGAATGAAGTCCACCCAGCGCACCCAGTGGAGCTTGGTCCCCTGGGCGAAGGCGGGGGCCCGGCGTGAAGCCAGGATGCCCTCGATGCCGCCCGCCACCACGGCCGCCGCGCCGGCGGTCTTGATGAAGGTTCGGCGGTTGACTCGAGACGGGGTGAGAGAAGCGTCCTTCGGCTCGGATGCGTGCATTTAGGTCGTCCTCCTTGACTGGTCAACCAGCCGTAGTTTCGGCGGGTTCCACCGAGCTTCAGCGGCTCGGGCCTCGACCCCCGGGCGACCCGACCCGGCCGCGAGAGTGGAACCCTTTGCAGGTCATCACCAGGCGCTGGAATATGGCGAGGAATCCCTGGGGTAAATGGTGGCCGATTCTTAACAAAGAACTGCGGCTCTGTCAACGACAAAGCGGCCCCCGAGACGGCCTACACGGCCAGGCTCCTGGCCGCCACCGGGGCGCGAGCCAGGGCCGGAGGCCGTAGGGTCACGGCCAGGACCACGGCCATGCCCCCGACGGCCAAGGATCCCAGGAAGAGCCACTGGTAGGAGCCCAGCTGATCATGGATGAGACCGCCGGCGTAGGAGCCCAGCCCCATCCCGATGCACGAGACGAAAAACACCACGCCGTAGGCGGTCCCCATGATCTTCTCGCCGAAGTACTCGCGGGTCACCAGCGGGTAAAGCGGCATGACTCCACCATAGGCCACGCCGAACGCCAGGCCCAGCGCATAGAGGGCGCCCAGGTCGCGGGCGAACAGGTAGAGGGAGATCATCACAGCCTGGAGGCTCAGCATGGTGACCAGCGTCTGCTTGGCCCCGAAGCGATCGGCCACGAGGCCGGTGGCGATCCGGCCGAAGATGGAGGAAAGGCCCGAGACGCCGAGCAGGGTGGCGGCCACCATGCTCGCCACGCCTTGATCCATGGCGTGGGAGACCATGTGGAAGATGGGCCCCGAATGAGCGGCGCAGCAGGCGAAGTGAGTGAGCCCGATGGCCCACACCGGCCATGCGCGAAAGACCGAGCCAGCGCCGCTCGCGACCCCTGAACGCCCGGCCCGGGCCGTGCCCGCTGCCGGATTCCCCGCGGGCGCCGCCGCGCCCGGCGCGTTCCTGAGAAAAAGCGCCGAGGGGATCACGACGAGCCAGGCGAGGTCGCCCAGGAGGAGCAGCGCGGTCCGCCAGTCGAACTGGTTGATGAGCCAGCGCGAGAGCGGCGACAGGGCCAGGATCCCGAAGCCGTTGCCCGCCGAGACGATGGCCGCCGCCAGCCCGCGTCGCCCCTCGAACCACTTGACCGCCAGGACGGTCAGCGGCACGTAGAAGGCGCTTACCCCGCCGCCCACCATCACGCCGAAGGTCAGGTAGAACTGCCAGATCTCTCGGACCTGGCTCGAGAGGACCAGGCCCAGGCCCAGGAGCGCGCCGCCCGCCAGGACGACCACCCGGGTGCCGAGGCGGTCGGAGAGATAGCCGGCCACGACCCCGCCCAGCCCCATCACGATCCAGTTCAAGAGCCCGATGGCGCCGATGCTCGATCGGCTCCACCCCATGCCGTCCTCGATGGGTTTCAGGAAGATGCCCAGGGTGAAGAGGGTCCCGATCGAGAGCGTGATGATCACGAAGGCCGCGGCCAGGACCACCCAGCCGTAGAAGAACTCTCGCTTCATGGCGTGTCCATTCTCCCCTCTCTGACGGGCACGAGCAACCCGAGCCCGAGCGCCATAACGATCCCGGTTCCCGCCCATGGAGCGGCGAATCCGCCGAACCGCTCGACCGCCAGGCCGAACAGCGGGGGACAGATGGTCACGCCGAGGGACGAGATGGCCAGCCCGAGCCCGATGGCCGTGCCGGCGGCGCGCGGCCCGGCCAGCTCAGCCAACAGCGTGTACTGGACGCCGTTCCAGCCGACACCGAAGAAGCCGAAGCAGAGGGCGAGCGGGGCCATCAGCCATGACGTGGTTCCGGGCCCGGTGCCGGCCATGATGAGCGCGCAGAGGCCGGAGCCGAGCCCGGCGATCAGCAGGACGACGCGGCGGCGCCCGCCGAAGAACCCGTCGGAGAGCAGGCCGAAGACGACGCGCCCCGCCATGCCCATGACCTGGGCCAGGACGAGGTAGCTCGCCGCTGTCACCAGCGACATCCGCACCACGTCCCGCAGATAGAGCACGAAGAAGGCGAGGAACACCGTCTGCACTCCCGCGAAGATCAGCGTGGCCACCGAGACCAGCCAGAGATCCCGTGATCTCAACACCTCGGCCAGCCCTCCCAGCGCCGGCGCCCCCCGCTCGGACTCGGTCTCGGGCGGATCGCGGTAGAGAAGCCACGTGAGCGCCGCCAGCAAGGCGGTGACGGAGGCCGCGATGATCACGGCCATGCGCCAGCCGAACCGGAGGCCCAGCGGGGGCATGACGAGGGCCCCGAGGGCGCCGCCCAGGGGCAGGCCCACCTGCTTGAGGCCGACCACCGTCGCGCGTTGACGGCGCGGGAACCAGGCGATGACGGCCTTCGCCGTCGTCGGGTTCAGCATGCCGTACCCCGTGCCCGCTGCCACCATGATGATCATCAGCAGCGGGAACGAGGGCGCTCCGGTTGTCGCCACCAGCCCGAGGGCGATCACCAATTGCCCGAGGACCATGGTGCCGAGCACGCCCCAGCGATCGGCCATCCGGCCGGCGGGCAGGGACATGAGCGCGGGCCCGAGGTAGTAGGCGGAGAGAAAGGAGCCGGCCTGCGCCATCGAGAGGCCGAGGCTCTCGCGGATCAGCGGCGCGATGGCGGGGATACCGAGAGGCCCGACGCTGGCGGTCGTCTGGGCCGCCATGATCAGCGCCAGGATGGCCCAGCGGCCCTTCACCGGCGGCGGGACAGGAGCACCGCCTCGACGGCCCTGAGATCGTCCTCGGTATCCACTCCGATGGTCTGCTCGTCGGTCTCGAGGACGCGGATGGGGATGCCGGCCTCCAGCAGGCGGAGCTGCTCGAGCTGCTCCGCCTGCTCGAGCCGCGACGGCGGGAGCCGGTGGAAGGTCTCCAGGCAGGCGCGCCGGTAGGCGTACAGGCCGATGTGCTTCCAGTACACGATGCCGCCCTTGCCATCGCGGTCGCACGGGATGGGCAGCCGAGAGAAATACAGGGCGTCGCCGTGGACGTTGGTGACCACCTTGGTCGCCGTCCGGGTCGCCACTTCTTCGGGCGTGGCGCGTATCTTGAGCGTGGCCACCTGGACCTCGGGCTCGATGAGGAACGGCCGGACCAGCTTCTCGATGTGCCCGGACGTCACCAGGGGCTCGTCGCCCTGGATGTTCACGTACACGTCGGCCGCGCGCCCCTGCGCGACCTCCCAGACCCGATCGGTGCCCGTGGGATGGTGGGGGGAGGTCACCACGGCGGGGATGTGATAGGTCTGGCAGACCTCCACCACCTCCTCGCTGTCGGTGGCCACCAGGATGTCGCTCAGCACCGCACAGGCGCGCAGCCGGTTGAAGACATGCACCACCATGGGCAGCCCGGCGATTTCGCGGAGCACCTTGCGGGGAAGCCGCGTCGAGGAGAGACGGGCCGGGATGACGCCCAGAATCTTCACCCCGCTACCCTACCAGAATTCGCGCCGATCTTCTCCCCTCCCGAGCGCGTCGGCTTTGCGCCAGGATCCGCCCGCCTCACGCGTGATCTGCTCGTGCTACATCCATGAGTAATGTGGGCTAGCGGGGTTGCGCGCCACCGGTGCCGCGAAGGCGCGGGTCGAGCACGTCGCGCAGGGCGTCGCCCAGCATGTTGAAGCCGAAGACCGCCAGCGAGATGGCCAGGCCGGGCCAGAGCGCCATCCAGGGCGCGCGGTACATGTACGAGCGGCCGGAGCCCGAGAGCATGGCGCCCCATGAGGGATAGGGCGGGGGAACGCCGAATCCCAGGAAGGACAGCGACGATTCGGCCAGGATGACCGCGCCCAGACCGATGGTGGCCAGGATGATCACGGTGGCCATCACGTTGGGGAGCACGTAGCGCAGGACGATGCGCAGGTGGCCGCTGCCCATGGCCCGCGCGGCTTCCATGTAGGGGTTCTGCATCACCGAGAGCGCGGCCCCGCGGATGACGCGGGCACTCGCGGCGGCGATGAGGATCGCGAGCGAGAGGATCAGGTTCAAGAGCCCCGGCCCGAGCACGGCCATGATGGAGAGAATGATCACCAGGTAGGGAAAGGACATCCAGGCATCTACCACCCGCTGAACCGCCATGTCGTAGGCGCCGCCCACATACGCGCTGGAGATGCCGATGGCGGCGGCGACCAGCGTCCCGAGCGCGATGGTCGCGAAGCCCACGGTGACGGAGACCCGCGCGCCGTACACCACGCGGCTCCACATGTCGCGCGAGAGATTGTCGGTGCCCATCCAGAACTGGGCGCTGGGCGGCCTCATCCGGGCGCCCGCGATGCTCTGGTCGTACGCGTAGTGGGCGATCCAGTCCGCGCCCACCGCCATGACGAGCATCACGAGGACGATGGCGCCGCCCAGCGCGCCCAGCGGCTTGTGCCGGCAGAAGGCCATGACCGCGCGGGCGGAGCGCGGGATCACCGATCCCTGCCACGCCGCCTGGGGTCGCGCGACGACCTCGACGTGGTTCGCCATCAGGAGTACCGGATGCGCGGATCGAGTACCGCGTAGAGGAGATCCACGATCAGATTCAGCAGCACGATGATCGAGACCACCAGCAGATTGATCCCCTGGATGACCGGGTAGTCGCGCTGCAGGATGGCGTCGAACAGGAAGCGCCCCATGCCGGGCAAGCCGAAGATCGACTCGATGATAACCGCCTGGCTGAAAACCTGGGCGAACTGAATGCCGAGGATCGTGACGACCGGGATCACCGCGTTCTTCAGGCTATGCTTCAGCACGACGACGCCCTCGCCGAGCCCCTTCGCCCAGGCGGTGCGCACGTAGTCGTGACGTAAGACCTCGAGCAGCATGCCACGCGTGAGGCGCATGATGGCCGCGGCCGAAGCAATGCCGAGGATGGCGGCGGGCAGCAGGAACTGGAGCACGTGCCTCACGGGATCTTGCCCGAACTCCGTGAACGACAGGATCGGCGTCCACCCCCACCACATGGCCGGCAGGATGATCACGAGCGTGGCGAGCCAGAACCCCGGCACCGAGAGCCCGAGGATTGCGGCACTCCGCGCCACGTAATCGCGCAGGGTGTCGGCCCGGACGGCGGCGAGGACGCCGATCGGGATCGCGATGAGAACGGCGAAGAAGATGGCCATCGAGCCGAGCAGCATCGTCACGGGAAGCCGCCGCGCCAGCTCCTCGGATACCGCCCGCTTGGTCCACAGGGACTCGCCCAGATTCCCGCGCGCCACGTCGCCAAGCCAGGCGAAGTATTGGATGTAGATCGGGCGGTCCAGGCCGAGCTTGTGGCGGAGGTCGGCCAGGTCCTTGCCGTAGGCCTTTTCCTCCAGCATGAGCTGGACGGCGTCGCCGGGGAGCAGGCGGGGCAGCGTGAAGACGATGAGTGAGGCGATCAGGAGCGACGGGATCGCGACCAGCAGGCGCTTGAGCAGGTAGCGTTTCATCGGCTCTGAGGTCAAGACCGCGGCCTTCGGGTCCGGTCCCGCCGCGAACGGGAGACGACGGTCTGGGAAGGCCGATCCCGATCTCCTCAGGCCTTGAGGTGTTTCGTGAAGAAGGCGACGCAGCGCTTCCACGCATCCTCGGCCGCCTCCTTCTTGTACACCTGCGGCCGGTCATCCGAGAAGAAGGCGTGAGGGGCTCCGGGGTAGAGGACGAACTCGACGCTGGGATTGGTCTTCTTGAGGTCGGCCTCGAACTGCTTCACGTCGGCGGCGGGAATCCCGGTGTCCGCTTCCCCGTAAAGCCCCAGCACCGGCGGTTTGATTTTGTCCACCAGGCTGAACGCGTCCACGCCGGGAGCGTCCTTGTACGTGCGCTTCACGTGGCCGTACCAGGGCACGGCCGCCGACACGCCGGCGTACTCGGCGGTGAAGTGGAGCGTGAGCGCCCCGCCCCCGCAGAAGCCGGTGACGCCGAGCCGGTCGGCGCGCGCCCAGGGCTGCTGCTTGGCGTAGTCGGCGGCCGCTTTGATGTCACCGAGATACTGAGCGCGGGTGACTTGCGCGGCGATCTTCCCCAGCTCCGCGAAGTCCCGACCTTGCATCCCGCCCTCGCGGGAGTAGAGCTCGGGCGCGATGGCGTAGAAGCCCGCGTGGGCGAAGCGACGCACCACGTCCTTGTTCTGCTCGCTGTTGCCGGTGAAGCCAGAGATGACGACGATGATCGGGTAGCGCCCCTGGGCCTCGGGGCGCGCGTCGTAGGCGGGGACCATGGTCCCGCCGACCGTGAGCTGGATGTCGCGGGCGGTGACGCCCTTGGTGTCGGTAGTGATGGCCTGGGCCAGGGAGATCCCCGGCGTGAGAACGCCGCCGACGGTCGTGAACGCGCCGAACTTCAGGACCTCTCGCCTGCTGAGCGGGTTCGCCATGGTCTCCTCCTCGGTGTGGGCTGTGGGTGATGGACAGACTTCCCTCCAACCAACCCCCCGAAGGTCGTCCCGGTTCCGGGGTTGGTCGGGAGGATTCTACCTCACGCCGGGTTTCCGCTTGACAGCAAATGGCGGACGCGCTACCCATAGCCCCATGCCGGCTCCCGCAAGAGGCCGCTGTCTCTTCCGGGGCCCGGCGTCCTGGTCGTCAGAGCCGCCTGCCACAGCACGCATTCCTGACCCCGAGGAGGACGCCATGCGCCCACGACGCATCTCGACGCTGCTGATCGTGGTCTTGCTCTCGTCATGGAGCCTGGGCTCTCACGTGGCCTGGGGCCAGGCGTCCATCAAGATCGGGGAGATCAACTCTTACAGCGGCATCGGCGCGCCGTTCACGGGGCCGTACCGAGCCGGGGTCGAGATGGCCGTCGAGGAGCTCAACGCCAAGGGCGGAGTGCTGGGGCGCAAGCTCGAGGTATTCTTCCGGGACGACAAGGGGCAGCCGGCGGAGGCGGTCAAGCACGCCCAGGAGCTCGTCGAGTCGGAGAAGGTCGCGCTGATCGCGGGCACGTTTCTCTCCAACGTGGGGCTGGCCGTATCCGACTGGGCCAAGCAGAACAAGGTCATGTTCGTGGCCGCCGAGCCCCTCACGGAAGCACTCACCTGGGCCAAGGGACATGACCACGTGGTCCGGCTGCGCCCCAACACCTACGAGCAGGGGCGGATGCTCGCCGAGAAGGCCAGTCGGATGAAGTACCAGAAGTGGGCGACCATCGGGCCCAATTACGAGTACGGCAAGCGGGCGTGGGAGACCTTTCGCGACCGGCTGAAGGAGCTCAAGCCCGAGGTTCAGGTGGTCGGCGAGCACTGGCCGACCCTCGGCAAGATCGAGCCCGGCCCCATGGTGACGGCCATCCTCAACCAGAACCCCGACGCCCTCTATGTCTCCCTCTTCGGCAGTGACTGGCTCGCCTTCGTGCGCGAAGCGCAGAAGCGCGGCCTGTTTCAAAAGACGTTCGTGGTCGGGATCCTCTTGGGCGAGCCCGAATACATCGATCCCCTCAAGCTCGAGGCGCCGGAGGGCATGCTCGTCACCGGGTACCCCTGGTACGACATCAGTGCGCCGTCCCACAGGGAGTTCGTGACCCGCTACACCAAGCGCGCCGACAAGAACCCGGTCTTGGGCTCGCTGATCGGCTACGTCACCTACCTCTCCATCGCCGAGGCCTTCAAGAAGGCGGCCAGCGCGGACGCGGACAAGCTGGTCGCGGCCTTCAGGGGGCTCAAGGTGGAGACGCCTATCGGCCCCATCACCTTCCGCGCCTCCGACGGCCAGTCCACCATGGGCGCCTGGGTCGGCACGACGAAGATCGATCCCAAGCGCGGCGTCGGGATCATGGTCAACTACGAGTACGTCCCCGGTGAGAAGGTGCTGCCGTCCGACGAGGAAGTGAAGAAGCTGCGCCCGGCCAACTAGTGTGGTGAGTCAACTTCAGAGTCAGGACCCTAGCAGGTGTGACGCCCTCTCCGCGTAGCCGGGGAGAGGGCTCGCGCATGTCCTTCCTCTTCATCCAGTTCCTGGCCGGGCTCGCCGACGCGATGTTCCTCTTCCTCATCGCGTCCGGCCTCACGCTGATCTTCGGCGTCACGCGCATCGTCAACTTCGCCCATGGCTCCTTCTACATGCTGGCGGCTTATCTGACTTACTCGCTGGTGGCCGCGCTGCCCCTGGGGCCCGCCGCCTTCTACGTGGGCGCGCTCCTCGCGGCCGGGCTGGTGGCCGCTTTCGGCGGCCTGGTGGAAGTGGCCCTGCTCCGCCGGGTGTATCGCGCGCCGGAGCTCTACCAGCTTCTCCTGACGTTCGCCCTGGTGCTGGTCGTGGCCGACGCCGTGCGATTCGTCTGGGGCGCCGACAACAAGACGGGGCCCGAGGCGCCCGGGCTCAAGGGCTCGGTGCTTCTCTTGGGGCAGCTCTTCCCCACGTATGATCTGGCGATGATCGTCTTCGGCCCCGTCGTGGCCCTGCTGCTCTGGGTCGTCTTCTACCGCACCCGCTGGGGGATCCTGATCCGCGCCGCCACCCAGGATCGTGAGATGGTGGCGGCCCTTGGAGTCGACCAGTCACGCCTCTTCACCGGCGTGTTCGTGCTGGGCTCTTTTCTGGCGGGGCTGGCCGGGGCGCTTCAGGCGCCGAGACTCGCGCTGACCACGGTCATGGACACCACGGTGATCGTGGAGGCCTTCGTGGTGGTCGTCATCGGCGGCATGGGCTCGGTCTGGGGGGCGCTGCTCGCCTCGCTCCTCATCGGCGTGCTCGGCGCCTTCGGCATCCTGATCCTGCCCCGGATCTCCATCGTGCTGATCTTCGTCGTCATGGCCCTGGTCCTCATCGTCCGCCCCTGGGGGCTGCTCGGTCGGCCCGACGCGGGGCTCCGCGCGGCAGCTGCGGCTCGGGTCCCGCAGATGGCGGGCTTCTCTCTCCGCCCGCATACGGTCGTCGCGCTGCTCGCCGCCCTGGTCCTGGCGCCGATGCTGCTTCCGACCTTTTACGTGTGGCTGCTGGTGGAGATGCTGGCCTTCGCGCTCTTCGCCTCGAGCCTGCATCTCCTGATGGGGATGGGCGGCATGGTCTCCTTCGGCCACGCGGCCTATTTCGGCGCGGGCGCCTACGGGGCGGCCCTCTTGATGAAGCAGGCCGGCGTGCCAATGCCCCTGGCTTTCCTGGCCGCGCCGTTCCTGGCGGCCGCCGTCTCGGTGATCTTCGGCTACTGGAGCGTGCGCCTCACCAGCATCTACTTCGCGATGCTCACTCTGGCCTTCGCCCAGATCGTGTATGCCATCGTGCATCAGTGGTACGAGGTCACCGGCGGGGACAACGGGCTGCTCGGCGTGTGGCCGTCCAAGTGGCTGGCCTCGCCCGTCCGGTACTACTACTGGGCGCTCGGCGCCGGGGTGGCGGGCATCGCGCTCCTCAGGGTGGTGGCCTCGTCACCGTTCGGGCTCGCGCTCCGGGCGGCCAGGGATCACCCGCGACGGGCCGAGGCGGTGGGGATCAATATCCGCGCCCACCAGCTCGTGGCGTTCGTGGTGGCGGGGTTCTTCGCGGGGCTCGGCGGCGCCATCTTCGCGTTTCTCAAGGGCAGCGTGTTCCCGGGCTACCTCGACGCGCCCATGTCGGTCGAGCCACTCGTGATGGTGCTGCTGGGTGGCGTCGGGTCCTTCAGCGGGCCCCCCGCCGGGGCCATCGTCTACAAGCTGCTCGACACCGTCATCACGCGCTACACCGACTACTGGCAGCTGGCGCTCGGCGCGATCCTCATCGTGCTCGTCACGGCTTTTCCCCGCGGCATCGTGGGAGCCCTTGGCGGGAGGCGGGCGTGAGCGAGCCGCCGGTGCTGGAGGCGCGTGGGCTCTCGAAATCCTTCGGCGGCGTGCGGGCCGTCGACGGCGTGGACCTGGCGCTGCCCAAGGGAGAGATCCGCGCCCTCATCGGTCCCAACGGCGCCGGGAAGACGACGCTGTTCAATCTGCTGACCGGGCAGCTCCGGCCCGACGCCGGCCTGGTCAGCTTCAAGGGCGAGCGGCTGTCCGGGCTCCCGCCCCATGCCGTCTGGCGGCGCGGGATCAGCCGCACGTTTCAGATCACGGCCACCTTCGTCTCGCTGACGGCGCTCCAGAACGTCCAGGTGGCGCGCCTCTCCCATCTGCGCCGGACCTACTCGCTGCTCAGCCGGGCCGCGCCCCTCGAGGCGGCGGCGGCGCGGCGGCTGCTCGACCAGGTGGGCCTCTCCGAACAGGCCGAGCGCGCGGCAGGCGTGCTCGCCTATGGCGATCTGAAGAAGCTGGAGCTGGCGGTGGCGGTGGCCAATGATCCCGAGCTGCTCCTGCTCGACGAGCCGACCGCGGGCATGGCTCCCGCCGAGCGCGGGGCCCTGGTCGCGCTGTTCGAGCGGATCGCGCGCGCCCGCCAGCTGTCCGTGCTCTTCACCGAGCACGACATGGACGTGGTCTTTTCCGTCGCCGATCGCATCATGGTGCTCCACCAGGGCCGGGTCATCGCGCTCGGGAAGCCGGCCGAGGTTCGCGCGGACCCCGAGGTCCAGCGGGTCTACCTGGGGGAGGGCGAGTGAGACGTTGCGTCGCGTCCGCCGACGGGGTGCTGGCCGCACAGGACGGGGGCGCCGGGAAACGTTCCCCGCCGGCGCTGGAGCGAAGTATCCTTTGCAATCGAGCCGAGCCGAACGCGGCTTCGCCGATTCCAGTCTGCCTCGAGACGGTCGAGGAGATTGACTAGAGCAAGGACCGGTGACTCCCGCCCTGTTGGCGCTCGATCGGGTGGATGCGGCCTATGGGCTCTCGCAGGTGCTCCACGGGGTCAGCGTGGAGGCGCGCGCCGGCGAGGTGGTATCGCTGCTCGGGCGCAATGGCGCGGGCAAGTCCACCACGCTCAAGTCCATCATGGGGCTGGTGGAGGTCACGCGCGGCAGCATCCGGTTCGCCGAGCGGGAGATCACGCGGCTGCCGACCCACGGGATCGCCGCGCTCGGCATCGGCTATGTGCCCGAAGACCGCCGGATCTTCGGCGACCTGACAGTGGAGGAGAACCTGCGGGTGGGGGAGAAGGGCGTAGGGCGCTGGAGCACCGCGCGCGTGTACGAGTTCTTCCCCAAGCTCGCGGAGATGGCGCGCCGGCGCGGGGGAAGCCTCTCGGGTGGGGAGCAGCAGATGCTCACCGTGGCCCGCACGCTCATGGGGAATCCGCGGCTCTTGCTCCTCGACGAGCCGTCCGAGGGGCTGGCGCCGGTGATCGTGAAGGCGCTGGCCGCGCAGATCGCCGCGCTCAAGCACGAGGGGTTGACCATCCTCCTGTCCGAGCAGAACCTGAAATTCGCCGCCCGCCTGGCGGACCGCGCCTATATCATCGAGAAGGGCCAGATCCGGTTCGAGGGGCCGATGCAGAAGCTCCTGGCGGAGGAATCCATCCGGCGCGCGTATCTCACCGTGTGAGGGCTGCATGAAGACGCTGATACGGAACATCGGCCAGATCGTTTCGGGCGATGTCTCTCGGCCGCTGCTGGACGGCGACTCCATCGCCGTCGACGGCGGCAGGATCGTCGCGGTGGGCAGGGGGCTCGACGGCGACGCCGACACCGTCATCGACGCCAAGGGGACGACGGTGATGCCGGGGCTCATCGACTCGCACTGCCATCCGGTCTTCGGCGACTTCACCCCGCGCCAGCGCACCGTGGACTTCATCGACTCCGGGCTCAACGGGGGGATCACCACCATGATCTCCGCCGGGGAGGTGCACCTGCCGGGCCGGCCCAAGGACATCGTCGGGCTCAAGGCGCTGGCCATCGTGGCGGCCAAGGCGTACGCCAACCTGCGCCCGGCCGGGGTGAAGGTCCATGCGGGCGCCCCCATCCTGGAGCTCGGCATGGTGGAGGAGGACTTCGCCGAGATGGCCAAGGCCGGAGTCAACCTGGTGGGCGAGATCGGGCTGGGCTCGGTGAAGACCGGCAAGGATGCCGCGCCCATGGTCCGGTGGGCCAAGAAGTACGGGATGATCGTGACCATCCACACGGGCGGCCCCTCCATCGCGGGCTCCAGTCCCATCAGCGCCGAGGTCGTGCTCGAGGCGGATCCGCACGTCGTGGGGCACGTCAACGGCGGCACGACGTCGATGAGCGAGAGGGAGATCGATTCGCTGGTGGCCACCCCGATGGCGCTCGAGATCGTGCACTGCGGCAATGGCAAGACCGCGCTCCACACGCTCGAGCGCGCGAAGGAGGCCAGGGCGCTCTCGCGCATCATCATCGGTAACGACGCGCCCTCGGGCACCGGCGTGGTGCCGCTCGGCATCCTGCGCGTGATCGCTCATCTCGCCTCGCTGGGCGGTGTGAGTTCCGAAGAAGCGGTGTGCATGGCGACGGGGAATACGGCGCGCGTGTACGGTCTGGCCGTCGGCGTGATCGCTCCGGGACGGGAGGCGGATCTCTGCGTCGTCGACGCGCCGATCGGCTCCGTGGGGCGGACCGCGCTCGAAGCTCTCGGGGCCGGCGACCTCTGCGGCATCTCCATGATCCTCATCGACGGCCAGGTCAGGATCGCGCGCAGCCGCAACACGCCGCCGGCGGCGCGCGCGGCCGAGGTGGTGAAGGGTCATGGCCCCGCGGCGGGAGGACACTGACCGGAAGTCCTCACACGTGGAGGAAGCGCCCATGAGAATTCGAAGGATGCTGACCGTGATCGAGGAGATCCTGGAGGACGGGGGCAAGGCGGCAGCGCGGCCGGTGAAGAAGGTCGCGGCGGTGGCCGTGATCGAGAACCCGTTCGCCGGCCGCTTCGTGGAGGACCTGCAGGAGCTGATCAAGACGGGCGAGGAGCTGGGCGATCTGCTGGGCCGGCGGGCGGTGGCGGCGCTCGGCGCTCCCGTGCACTCCTACGGCAAGGCTGCGATCGTTGGCGAGAACGGCGAGTACGAGCACGCCGCCGCCATCCTCCATCCGACCCTGGGCGCGCCCTTCCGTGCCGCGGTGGGCGGCGGCAAGGCCATCATCCCCTCGGCGAAGAAGCTGGGCGGCCCCGGCGCCTGCATCGACGTGCCGCTTCATTACAAGGACGCCGCCTTCGTCCGCACCCATTTCGACGCGATGGAGGTGCGTCTGGGGGACGCGCCCAGGGCCAACGAGATCCTCGTCGCCCTCGCGGTCACCGACGGCGGGCGTCCCCACCCCCGCGTGGGCGGCCTCACCGTCGCCGAGGCCAAGAAAGAGGACGGGCTCCGATGAAGTTTGGGCTGCGCGTCCCGAGCTTCGCTCTCGGCCCCCGGACGGCCTCGCTCCAGGAGATGGGCGCCTACCTCCGCCGCGCTGAGGACCTCGGCTTCGAGTGCGCGGTGAGCATCGATCATCTCCTGCTCACGCCTCCGGCCTATGCCTGCACGTGGCTCGAGCCCGTGGCGCTGCTCTCGGCGCTGGCGGGCGTCACGCGCACGATCAAGCTCGGCACCATGGTCCTGGTGCTGCCGCTCCGGAACCCCGCTTCTTTCGCCAAGGAGTGGGCCACTCTCGATCTTCTGTCCGGCGGTCGGACCATTCTCGGGGTCGGCGTCGGCTGGCACGAAGAGGAGTTCGCGCTGATGGGCGTGCCGCACAAGGAGCGCGGCCGGCGGATGGACGAGATGCTCGAGGCGGTGACGGCGCTCTGGGCGGGCGACAACGTCACCTATCAGGGCAAGCACTACCAGTTCAAGAACCTCACCATCGATCCCAAGCCCGTCCAGAAGCCGCACCCGCCCATCTGGATCGGCGGTGGCACCCAGCCGTTCGAGAAGGTCTACGGGCAGACGGTGTCCAACATCGATCCTGTCCTGCGGCGCATCGCGAAGTACGCGCGGACCTGGGTACCGCACTCCTCGGCGACGGCGGACATGGTCAAGGGTGACTGGGACAGGATCCAGCGCTTCATGGCCGAGCTCGGACGGAAGCCCGGGGAGATGGCCAAGGTTTACTCCAACTTCGTCTATGTGCTGAAGAAGGGCGAGCGGCCGGAGGCGGCCGTGCCCTATTTCTCGGCGTACTCCGGGATGGACCTGCCCTACTGGCAGGAGTACTACCTCCTAGGGGAAGCGGAAGATGTGGCCGAGAAGATCCGCGCCAAGACGGCGAACCTTGGGGGGTGCGAGCACGTCGTCCTCAACCCGCTCAACTGGGGAACTGAGCAGCTCGAGCTGCTGGCGGGCGAGGTGCTGCCGCGGGTGGCGGGAGCGTGACGGGCAGGGCGCGAGGGTGAGCGGGGGCACGAAGGCGGGCCTGGTCAGTCGTCAGGTCGGCGCTCCCGTCAAGCGCGTCGAGGACCCCAGGCTCCTCACCGGCCAGGGGCGGTATCTCGACGACATCACGCTGCCCGGCATGCTTCACGCGGCTTTCGTCAGAAGTGCGTACGCCCACGCGAAGATCCTCGGCGTCGACACGACCGCGGCGAAGCGCCTGACCGGCGTGGTCGCCGTGCTCAGCGCCCGCGACCTCGCGGGGAGCGTGGAGCCGCTCGCGCCCCTCCTCGACGCTCCCGGCTTCGCTCCCACCTCCTGGCCCGCTCTGGCCGACTCGCGGGTGCGCTTCGCGGGCGAGCCGGTGGCGATCGTCTGCGCGAGCAGCCCATACGTGTCGGCCGACGGCGCGGCGCTGGTCGCCGTGAACTATGAGCCGCTGCCGGTGGTGGCCGACGTCGGCGCGGCGCTGGCGCCGGGGACGCCGCGGCTTCACGAGACGGCGTCCCTGAATGCGCTCTACGAACGTCGCTCGAGCCACGGGGATGTGGACGCGGCCTTCGCGCGCGCCGCCCTGGTGCTCCACGAGCGCTTCAGCCATGCGCGGTGCTCGGCCTCGCCCCTGGAGCCGCGCGGGCTCGTCGCCCACTGGGAGGGCGAGACACTCGCGGTCTGGGCGAGCACCCAGGTGCCCCACATCTTGCGCGCGGCCTTGGCCCGCGCCTTCGGGCTCGCTCTGAGCCGGGTGCGCGTGATCGTGCCCGACACGGGGGGCGGCTTCGGCCAGAAGATGCACATCATGCCCGAAGACCTGGCCGTGATCGCTCTGGCCCGGGCGGTGGGCAGGCCGGTGAAGTGGGTCGAGAGCCGCCGGGAGAACCTGGCCGCCGCCTCCCAGGCGCGCGAGGCGCGAATAGAGATCGACGCTGCCGCCGACGAGTCCGGCGTCCTCCTCGGGCTCCGCGCGCGAATCCACTCGGACGCCGGAGCGTATCACATCTACCCGCTCACCCAGGCCCTCGAGCCGCTCGGTGCCTGTGGCATCCTGCCGGGGCCGTATCGCACGGCGGCCTATGCCTGCGAGATGGTGGCCGTCGCCACCAACAAGCCTCCGGTCGGCGCCTATCGCGGGGTGGGAATGCCGTTCGCCGTCTTCAGCATGGAGCGCGTCCTCGACCTCCTCGCCGACCGCGTTGGAGTCGATCCCGCCGAGATCCGCCGGCGGAACTTCATCGGGCGCGACGCCTATCCGTTCACGTCGGCGGCGGGCTTCGTCTATGACAGCGGCGATTTCCCCGAGGCGCTCGAGCGGGCGCTCACGCTGGCCGGCTACGAGCGGCTGAAGGCGGAGCGCGACCTAGCGCGCAGGGGCGGGGGCCTCTCTGGCATCGGGCTCTCCTGCTACACGGAGTACACCGGGATGGGCTCCGACACCTACCGGGGGCGCGGCATGGTCCACGTGCCCGGGCCCGAGTCGGCGACGGTGAGGATGCACGCGGACGGGGGGGTGAGCTGCGTCCTGTCCTTTCCCTCTCAGGGGCAGGGCCATGCCACCACCGTGGCCCAGATCGTCGCCGACCAGCTCGGCGTCCCGCTCCACCGCGTGACGGTGAGCCAGCCCGACACCGACGCGTCGCCGGCGGGGAGCGGGACGTTCGCCAGCCGCGGCGCCGTGGCTCAGCGCGGGACGGTGGACCGCGCCGCGGCCACGGTGAGGAAGAAGTTGCTGGCCATCGCCGCCGCCCTCATGGAGGCGAGCCAGGCGGACGTCGAGATCGCGGACGGGCGGGTCACGGTTCGTGGCGTGCCCGATCGCGGCCTGGCCGTGACCGAGATCGCGCGGCTCGCCCACTCGCCGCCTTCCGGCGGCCTCCCCGACGGGGTGGAGCCCGGCCTGGAAGCGACGCAGTTCTTCGACCCGCCGGGGCCGACCTTCTCCGGCGCCGTGCACGTGGCCTCGGTCGACGTGGATCCCGAGACCGGGCGCGTCACGGTGAAGGAATATGTCGTCGTGGAGGATTGCGGACCGCTCATCAACCCGATGATCGTGGCCGGCCAGATCCACGGCGCGGTGGCCCAGGGCATCGGCGAGGCGCTCGGGGAGCGGCTCGTCTACGACGAGAACGGCCAACTGCTCACCGGCACCCTGATGGAGTATGCGCTCCCGGTGGCGGCGGCGCTCCCGTCCTTCACCGTGGGCCACCTCGAGACACCCTCGCCACTCACGCCCGGCGGCCACAAGGGCATGGGCGAGGGCGGAACGGTGGGCGCCCCCGCCGCCATCGCCAATGCCGTCGCCGACGCGGTGCGCCCGCTGGGCGTGCTGGTCACCGCGCTGCCGATCCTTCCCGAGAGCCTTGTCCGACGCGTGCGGCCGCCCGCCGACTGAGGCTGGCCCCGGTGGTGGCCCAGCCCCGCCCTACCCGAGCCCAGCGCCGCTGCGCCCCGATCTCGTCGGTTCGAGGCGCGCGAGCAGCCTTCCTGCGTCCGCTCGCGGCCCGGCGCCGCAACTCACCATCAGGCCTGATCCGCCTCGTCCGTCTGGACGCTCGACGCCGGCGCTGCGCCTGGCTACTATGGCGCTCAGCCGGCCCGGCTCTCTCGGCTCGCGCAGAGGCCTTCCAGTTCAGTCGTGATGACCACGCGCTCGGCCCAGACGCCGCGATCGACCTTGGGTCCTGAGCCATCCTGTTTTCGCCGCGGGGTCGTGATGGACGCGCGGGCGGAGCGGGTGCCGCGCCCGGTCGCCGGGACGGGGCGAGGGTCTGGGGCAGCGCCGAGAGGGGAGGGAAGCGCGGGCGGTGGGCGCGGGTGGGCGGGGCTGGGCCGCTCAGGACGGGAGGCAAGGGCAAGACGGGCGAGGGCGGCCTGCACGGCGAGGGGATCCTGCACGGTGCGCGGTTTGGTAGAGTTCGATCGTGGGCGTCAAAAACACGTCGAGGGATCCCGGGCTCGCGCGCTGGGGCCGGCTCGTGCATCGATCCCGCTGGCAGGTGCTGATTCTCTCCGCGCTTTCGCTGGTCGCCGCCGCCTGGCTGATCCAGACGGGAGGAGACCTCGATCCGCCCGACGTCCGCACGGAGACGGAGTCGGGCCGTGGGCTCCGGCTGATCGAAAGAGAGCTGCCCGCCCAGCCGCCGTCCTTCAGCCTGATCTTCAGCAGCTCGACCCTCTCGGCCACGGCTCCAGCCTTCCGGGCCGAGGTCCAGCGCGCGCTCGCGCCACTAGCCCGCGACCCGCGGGTGGCTCGCATCCGCACCGCCTACGAGGGTCTCCCCCGTGCCGTCTCTCGGGACGGGCGCCGCGTGCTCGCCGTGGTGGAGCTCCGGGGGCGCGCGACAGCGGGATTCGCCTCCCTCGGGTTCTCCGGAGTCCCTTCGGGACTCTACCCTTCGCTGCGTGGGCTGGTGCAGTCACCGACGCTCGAGGTCCTGGCCGCCGGTAACATCCCGCTTAACTACGCCTTCATCGAGGTGGCGCGCCAAGACCTAGGGCGGGTGGAGCTGTTCATCCTGCCCCTGGTGGCCGTGCTGCTGTTGCTCGTCTTCGGCTCGGTGGTGGCCGCCTTGCTGCCGCTGGTGGTGGGCGGGCTCGCCATCGCGGGCGCGATGGCCGGCACACTCCTGCTCGCGCGTTTTGTCTCGGTCTCGATCTATGCGCCCAACATCGTCAGCATGATCGGCCTCGGCGTCGCCATCGACTACTCGCTGTTCGTCGTGAGCCGCTTTCGCGAGGAGATCCGCCAGCGCCCGGCCCCGGAAGCTCTCGCGCACACGGTCGCCACCGCCGGCCGCGCCATTCTTTTCTCCGGGTTCACCGTTGCCGTCGGTCTCCTCGGCATCGTCGTGCTGGGCCTGGGCAACCTCGCAGCCATAGGCTGGGCGGGGACGATGGTCGTGGGGCTCGCCGTGGTCCACGGGCTCACAACGCTGCCCGCGCTCCTCGCCGTCCTAGGCCCACGCGTCAACGCGCTGCCCGTGCCATTCCTCCACCCCGAGCGGCCCGACGCCGGGCGCGGTCTCTGGCATCGCGTGGCCGGGATGGTCATGGCCCACCCCTGGCGTGTGCTCGTACCCGTCGTCGCGCTGCTGCTCCTCCTGGGCCTGCCCTTCCTGCATCTCCACGTGGGCTCCGGGGACGCCACTGCGCTTCCGCCCGGCGCGGAGTCGCGCCGCGGAGACGAGCTGCTGCACCGCGAGTTCCCGGAAGGCGGCGTCAACCGCATCGTCGTCGTGCTCGACGCCGGCCGCGGATCTCCGCTGGCGGCTGAGCGCGTCGCCCAGGCATTTGCGCTCAGCCGGTGGCTGGCCGCGCGACCTCACGTCACCCGCGTGAACAGCTTCGTGGACCTCGATCCCTCGCTCGACCTCCCTGCGTATCAGCGGTTGGCCGCGCTGCCACGTGACCAGCGGCCGCCCCAACTCGTGGCCGCGCTGGAGCACCTCGTCGGTGAGCACGTCGCCTTGCTCATGGTCAACACGGCGCTACGCCCGGGCAGCGACGAAGCCCGCGCCCTTGTCCGAGAGATCCGGGACACGCACCCGCCGTTCGACGGCGAGGTGCTGGTGACTGGCGAGACGGCTTTCGACCTGGACTTCATCGGCCTGACCGTGCAACGCGCTCCGCTCGCGGTCGGGCTCGTCGTCCTGGTGACTGCCGTGGTGCTGTTCCTTCTCCTCGACTCCCTGGTCCTTCCACTCAAGGCCGTCGTGATGAATCTCCTCTCGATCACCGCGTCCTATGGCGCCCTGGTTTGGATCTTCCAGGACGGCCACCTGGCCGGCTGGCTCGGCTTCACGCCGGGGCCGATCCAGACTGCCACTCCGCTCATCATGTTCTGCCTGATATTCGGTCTTTCCATGGACTATGAGGTCCTGCTGCTGAGTCGGGTGCGAGAGGAGTACGAGCGGATGGGCGACAACGCCGGGGCGGTGGCGGTCGGGCTCGAGCGCACCGGACGACTCATCACAGGCGCCGCCGGGATCATGGCGGCCGTGTTCTTCGGCTTCGGGCTGTCACGCTCGGTGATCGTCCAGGCCGTCGGCATCGGGATCGGCATCGCGGTTGTGGTGGACGCGACCATCGTGCGCGCGCTGCTCGTGCCGGCCGCCATGTGCCTCATGGGTCGGTGGAACTGGTGGCGGCCGGCCTGGCTCGGGGCCATCACCCCGGGATGGGGATCACGGTCTTGACCATCCGGTCTCGAAGGCTTGCATCGCCTTCCGCGCCGTTTGACAATAAATTGTCCGGGTGTTGCGGCAGCAGGGTTGGCAGCGATGTGTGGGGAAAGCGATGTGTGGGGAAATTGACCCTTGAGCCGGGAATTCAAGGCCGAGGACGGCCCGGGCCCCCTGGCCGAAACCATTGTCTGTTACCTTTGCGGATCACCGGGCTTCACACGACTCTTTCGCGCGTGCGACCGGCTGCACCGTGTCTCGGGCGACTATTGGGTCGTTCGCTGCGACCAATGTAGCCTCGTCTACCTCAACCCACGGCCCACTCCTGCACGAATGCAAGCACACTACCCGCCGCATTACGTCATCAACCAGTTCCGCCCGGCCACCGCGGACGCACCTGTCCGTCAGCGGCTCGTCGCCCGGGAGCTCGAACGCATCGACCGCCTCAAGCTGCGCCGTGTCCTTGCCACCTGCCCTTTGGACTTCCAGGCACGCGTCCTCGATGTCGGCTGCAATCTGGGCAGCTTCCTCGCTGCCTTGCGTGATCGCACCGGCTGCTCCGTTGCTGGCCTTGAACCTGCTCCCACCCCCGCCAAGTACGCCCGCGAACACTTCCATCTCGACGTTCGGGAGGCGTGTCTCGACGAGGTGGCCGACTCCATTGCCCCTGGGTCGTTCGACCTCATCACGCTGTGGCACGTTCTAGAGCATCTGTGGGCGCCTCGTCGCGACCTCCGCATCGTCCGTTCACTCCTCAAACCTGGCGGGACGCTGATCGTCGAAGTGCCCAACTTCGACGACCCCTTGCGCCGCCTCTTCGGCCGCTCTTGGTCCTACATCGATGTCCCCCGTCATCTTTTGCACTTCACTCCTCGCACCCTTCGCAACTTCCTCGAAGACGCCGGGTTTACCATTGCGACTCTCGAGTGCACCGGCACCTTCCGTCCCTACAGCGTCACCATCTCGAGCCTTTTTACTCTGTTCGACCTTGGCTACGAACCCGACCTCGAGAAGTCTGCTTATGCGGCGACAGGCATCCGGTACGCTACCTGGCCGTTGTTCGTCCTCGAAGGTCTCCTTGGCATGCGTGGCCTCCTCACCGCTGTCGCTACCCTCGGGGCGAAGGATCCTGATCGCTGGCACAGGTAGGCTCCCTTCGCACCGACTGGTCCCGCGCCGGAACGGTCACGATGGCCTCCGAGAGCGGTCTCTCATCGAGCCACCGGGAACATCCACTTCCCACGCGGCGTCTCGCGCACCCACCGCGCCAGCTCACACCCACCCATTCCGAAGATAGGGCGGGAGTCGACTCATGGCACTGATGAGCCGCCCGCGCGGGAAGAGCTTGACCTGCGCCGGGGGTAGTTGCTTTCGTTTATCCGGGGGGTACGTTGGAGGCCACATGACACGTCCGGAGATTTGTCCGTGTACCACGTCAAAAAAGGCGTTCGAGCTTGACGTTCTCAGGGAGAGAACCGAAAGAAGGCGGCACGTCCGACCGAGCTGACGGCAGCCGGACTCAGGGCCTGCGGAAGAGGATCTCGCCGAAGTAGGATTCGGCGCGCGAGTTGGTGTTCTGGGAATTGATGGAGATGGACACGGCCCCGACGGCTTCCTTCGGCGCCTCGCCGTAGATCCGCTTGTAATCCTCGTAGACGTTCCGCGTCTCCGTCATCCACTTGCCCAAATCGGTGTCGCCCCCGCGCACGACCACGAACGTCACCGTGTTGACCTTCTGGCTGGGGAAGACCGCGCCCACAGACGCCGTGCTGTCCCAGACATAGCCGATGATCCGCGAGCGCACAGCCGAGGGGAAGCGGGGGAAGGTGACGTAAAGCTGAGCGGCCTCGTCGTCCGTGTCGTTCCGGCGCGCGTCGCCGCCCTTGGGCAGGACGACGACCTTCCAGCGCCACTGGAGGATCGGGTACTGCGCGACGTCCACCTTGATTTCCTTGGAGATGGTCGAGCTGTCGTTGTCGCTCCGGAGGTGGAGGGCGCGGGCCGCGCTCTCGCCGACCACCGTGAAGTCGTACTTGGGACTGCCCCAGTTCTGGCCCTGCCAGCCGTCCGGGACCCCGCGTTTTCCGAGCGGGTGCTTGGACCAGTCCTCGACCACGATGGTGTCGGTCTGGGCGGCCGCCAGCGAGATCCCGACGGTCAGGGTCCCGGCGAGGACCCATCCGACGAAGCGCGCCAATCCGCCCGATCTACGCGTCAAGCGTCTGCCCACGGTCCGTATCCGTGTAGCGAGTGTCCCGACCTCGCCCCGGGAGTGCGCCCCCAGCCCCGCCACACCAGGCGATTTGTCGGCGAACTTCGGGGTCAAGTCTCTACTCGGTCTTGATGATGGCCCGGGCGGCCTTGGCTCCCGCGGCCAGGTGGTAGATGTCGCTGGTGCAGCCGACCAGCCGCCAGCCCTCGGCGATCCGGCGGTTGACGGTCTCGGGCTGCGCGCAGTGGATTCCGGGGGCGACCCCGTGCTTCTGGGCCGCCCGCAAGATGGTCTGGACCGCCTCCTCGAACTCCCGGTGCGGCGGCTCGAGGGCGGGCGGCAGGTTCATGGAGGCGCAGAGGTCATTGGGGCCGATGTAGCAGGCGTCGATTCCGGGCACCGAGAGGATGGCGTCGATGTTGCGGACGCCGTCGATGTGCTCGATCTGGACGACGCGGAGGATCTCCTCGTTGGCCCGCCGGAAGTAGGTCTGCGGATCGGCCTTGAACGATAGCGCGTAGCGCCCAGAGCCCAGGCTCCGCTTCCCCTGGGGCGGGTACTGGCCGTAGTCGGCGACCACCTGCGCCTCCTCGCGGGTCTTCACGTTGGGAGCCACGAAGCCCCACGCGCCCGCGTCGAGCGGCCGCTTGATCCCCAGTTCGCTGATCTCCGGAATGCGCAGCATGGGGACGGTGGGGAAGCGCCCGATGGCCTGGAACATGGTGGTCATCGTCAGGAGGTCAATCGGGTTGTGCTCGGTGTCCACTACGAGCCAGTCCCACCCCTGGGCGGCGAGCGTCTCGACGACGATGGGGTCGCCGATGGCGAGCCACATGCCCACCGCGGGCTTGCCTTCCTTGAGCTTGCGCTTCACCGGATTCGGGATCATCGCGCCTCCTGGGCGAACGGGTTCGGGATGTGTGGGCTCGAGCGGGTCTGGTGCTCGTGTAACCTCCCGTCAACGCGCGGAGTTCCGCGCGCCGTCCGGCGCGGCCACACGCGTGTCGAACTCACCTTACTTACGGGTAGAGGCCCCGGACCACGTGCGCATCGGCGACGCGCCGCACGCCTTCCATCAGGGCCGCCGTGCGCAGGTCGACGCCGTTCTTCTGCGCGGCGTTCCACACCCGGGTGAAGGCGCGGGCCATCAGTTCCTGCAGGCGCGCGGTGATTTCGCTCTCCTTCCAGAAGTAGTATTGCAGCCCCTGCACCCACTCGAAGTACGACACGACGACGCCGCCGGCGTTGCAGAGGATGTCGGGGATCACCGTGACACCCAGGTCGCGTAGGATCGCGTCGGCCTCGGGCGTCGTCGGCCCGTTGGCGCCCTCGGCGACGATCTGGGCCTTGACCCGGTCGGCATTGCGCTCGTGGATCACCGAGCCGACGGCGGCGGGAACCAGGATGTCGCAGGGCTGCTCGAGCAGCTCCTCGTTGGTGAGGCGATCGGTACCGGGGAAGGCGGTCACGCTGCCGCTTTCGGCTGTATGGGTCTCGAGCTGCCGGAGATCGATGCCGTGCGGGTTCCAGATGGCGCCCTTGAAGTCGCCCACCCCGGCGATGGTGCATCCATCGCGCCAGAGCATCCGCGCGGCCACGCTGCCCACGTTGCCGAATCCCTGGACAACGACTTTCTTTCCGCGCAGCTCCTGGCCCAGGCTCTTGGCGGCCTGGTAGAGCACGTAGACGATGCCGCGGCCCGTCGCCTCTCGCCGGCCCGCCGAGCCGCCCACGATGAGCGGCTTGCCCGTGACCACGCCCGGAACGCTCTTGCCCTGGGTCATGGAGTAGGTGTCCATCATCCAGGCCATGACCTGCTCGTCGGTGCCGAGGTCGGGGGCGGGGATGTCCAGGTCGGGACCGATGAGGAGGATGATCTCAGCGGTGTACCGACGCGTGAGGTGCTCGCGCTCGCGAGCGGACATGGTTCGCGGGCTGCAACGGACGCCGCCCTTGGCGCCGCCGTAGGGCAGGCCCATGAGCGCGCACTTCCAGCTCATGAGCATGGCCAGCGCCGTCACCTCGCCGAGGTTGACGTCGGCGTCGTACCGGAGTCCGCCCTTGGTGGGGCCGAGCGCGGTCGAGTGGTGGATGCGGTAGCCGATGAACACCTCGGTGCGCCCGCTGTCCATCAGCACGGGGATGGACACCACGAGGGCGCGGCGCGGGTAGCGCAGGCGCTCGTGGATGTTGGGATCGAGCTGGAGCCGGACGGCCACGTTATCGAGCTGCGCGAGGGTGGTCCGGAGTAGTTCGGAGTCGAACTCGGGCGTGTTCGTCATGGATGTCAGGCCTCGCTAGCCTCGGGATCCTGGTTGCAGGCGCAGCACGGCGAGCGAGCGACCCTGCAAATCGTACGCGTCGCCGGCGCGAAACGTGCGGCCGGGCTCGCTCCACTCCCAGGCGCGCGTGTCCAGCACCGGCTCCCAGCGGACCCGTGCTTCGTAGGCGGGCAGGATGAAGGGGATGGCCGCGTCGTGGGCGTTGAGCAGGACGAGGAACGTGTCACCCACGATGGGCTCCCCCAGGTCGTCCAGTTCCTCGATGGCGTCGCCCGAAAGCCGGAGCCCCAGGCAACGGGTCAAGCCGTTGCCCCACTCCGCCTCGGTCATCTCCTTGCCGTCGGGACGGAACCAGGAGAGGTCCTTGGCGGGCGACGCCTGGATGCGCCGTCCCCGGAAGAAGGTGCGCCGGTGCAAGACGGGATTTTGGAGGCGCAGGTGGATGAGCCGCCGCGTGAACTCGAGCTGGCTGAGGGCCGCCGGCGAGAGCGCCCACGAGAGCCAGGAGATCTCACTGTCCTGGCAATAGGCGTTGTTGTTGCCCTGCTGGGTGCGCGCAACCTCGTCGCCCGCGCAGAGCATGGGAGTGCCCTGGGAGAGGAGGAGCGTCGCCAGGAAGTTTCTCATCTGGCGGTGCCTGAGCTCGAGGACCTTCAGGTCGTCGGTCGGACCCTCGATGCCGCAGTTCCAGGAGAGATTGTCGTCGGCGCCGTCCCGGTTGTCCTCGCCGTTGGCCTCGTTGTGCTTCTCGTTGTAGCTCACGAGGTCGGCCAGGGTGAAGCCGTCGTGGGCCGTGACGAAATTGATGCTGGCGTAAGGGCGCCGTCCGCCCTGCTCGTAGAGGTCACTGGAGCCCGTGAGCCGATAGCCCAGCTCGGCCACCTGCCCCTCATCGCCCTTCCAGTAGCGCCGGATGGTGTCGCGGTACTTCCCGTTCCACTCGGCCCAACCCACGGGGAAGTTGCCGACCTGGTAGCCGCCCTCGCCCAGATCCCAGGGCTCCGCGATCAGCTTCACCTGAGAGATGACCGGGTCCTGGGTGATGACGTCGAAGAAGGATGAGAGACGGTCCACGTTATGCCGCTCCCGCGCCAGCGCCGCGGCCAGGTCGAAGCGGAAGCCGTCCACGTGCATGTCCAGCACCCAGTAGCGGAGGCTGTCCATGACGAGCTGGAGCGTCCGCGGATGCGTCGTGTCAAGCGTGTTACCGCAGCCCGTGAAGTCGAGGTACTGGCGACGATCCTCGGCGAGGCGGTAGTAGGCGGCGTTGTCGATGCCGCGGAAGCAGAGCGTGGGACCGAGATGGTTGCCCTCGGCCGTGTGGTTGTAAACGACGTCCAGAATAACCTCGATCCCCGCCTCGTGGAGGGCCTTCATCATCGCCTTGAACTCCGCCACCTGTTCGCCCCGATCCCCGGACGAGGCAAAGCGCTGGTCGGGGCCGAAGAAGCCGATGGAGTTGTAGCCCCAGTAGTTGCTGACGCCTCGATCCCAGAGCCTTTTCTCGGTCGCCGAGTGATGCACGGGCAGCAGCTCGACCGCAGTGATTCCCAGTCGCTTCAGGTATGCGATGGCGGGGGGCGAGGCGAGTCCCGCGTAGGTCCCGCGGATCTCCGGCGGGACGTCCGGGTGGCGGGCGGTGAACCCCTTGACGTGAAGCTCGTAGATGACGGTCTTGTGCCACGGAATGCGCGGCGGGCGGTCATCTCCCCAGCTGAACGCCGGGTCCACGACGACGCTCTTCGGCAGGTACGCGGCATTGTCCCGACCGTCCGGGACGAGGTCCGTTTTCGGGTTGCCGATGCGGTACCCGAACAGCGTCTCGCTCCAGGCAACCGCGCCCGCGAGGGCCCTGGCGTACGGGTCCAGGAGGACCTTGGCCGGGTTGAAGCGATGGCCCGCCGGGGGGTCGTAGGGGCCGTGCACCCGGTAACCGTAGAGCAGGCCGGGACGCGCCTCGGGCAGAAAGGCGTGCCAGACTTGGTCGGTCCGCTCGCGGATCGGGATGCGATGGATCTCGCGCCCCGTGTCCGCAGGATCGAAGAGGCAGAGCTCCACCGCCGTGGCGTGCTCGCTGAACAGCGCGAAGTTCACGCCCGCTCCGTCCCAGGTGGCTCCCAGCGGGTAGGGCCGTCCCGGCCGGATGCGAATCGGTTCCGGCGGCATCGGCTCAGGCATCCCTCGGGCGGAGCCAGAGCGCCGCGAGCGCCGGGAGCGTGAGCTGGACCGAATAGGGTTGTCCATGCCACGGGATGGGCTCGGCCAGAACGCCGCCGGCATTGCCCACGTCGCTGCCACCGTAGAACCCGCTGTCGGTGTTCACCAGCTCCACATAGTAGCCGGGACGCGGCACGCCCACGCGATAGCCGCGCCGCACGACCGGGGTGAAGTTGCAGACGCAGAGGATGAGGTCGGTCCGATCCTTCGCGAAGCGGCAGAAGGAGATGGCGCTCTGCTCCCAGTCGTCGCAGTCCATCCAGGCGAAGCCCGCCTGGTCGGAGTCCAGCTGGTAGAGCGCGGGTAGAGCGCGGTAGAGGTGGTTGAGATCGGCGACCAGGGCCTTGAGCCCGCGGTGGTAGGGGCCGGCGTCGAGGAGCCACCACTCGAGGCTCTGATCGTGGTTCCACTCGCTCGATTGCCCGAACTCTCCGCCCATGAAAAGGAGCTTCTTGCCGGGATAGGCCCACATGAAGCCGTAGAGCAGGCGCAGGTTGGCGAAGCGCTGCCAGTCGTCGCCCGGCATCTTATGCAGGAGCGAACCCTTGCCGTAGACCACCTCGTCGTGGGAGAGGGGTAGCACGAAGTTCTCGCTCCACGCGTAGAGCAGGCCGAAGGTGAGCTGGTTGTGATGGTACTTGCGGTGGACGGGATCGTTGCGCATGTACTCGAGCACGTCGTGCATCCACCCCATGTTCCACTTGAAGCCGAAGCCGAGCCCGCCCAGGTGGACGGGGCGGGAGACCATGGCCCAATCGGTAGACTCCTCGGCGATCGTGATCGCTCCCGGCTGGGTGCTGTAGACGACCTCGTTGAGCCGCTTGAGGAAGTCGAGGGCCTCCAGGTTCTCCCGACCACCGTACCTGTTGGGGACCCATTCCCCGGGCTTTCGCGAGTAATCGCGGTAGATCATGGAGGCGACGGCATCCACGCGCAGGCCATCGACGTGATAGCGCTCCAGCCAGAACAGCGCGTTGGCGATGAGGAAGTTCTCCACCTCCCACCGCCCGTAGTTGAAGACGCGGGTGCCCCAGTCCGGATGCTCGCGCTCCCGCGGGTCCGCGTGCTCGTAGAGGTAGGTGCCGTCGAAGTAGGCGAGGCCGTGGGCGTCCTGGGGGAAATGCGCCGGCACCCAATCCAGGATGACCCCGATCCCGCGCTGGTGGAGCTGATCCACGAAGGCCATGAAGTCCTTCGGCGCCCCGTAGCGCCGCGTGGGCGCGTAGTAGCCGATCGTCTGGTAGCCCCAGGACGGGTAGAACGGGTGCTCCGTGACGGGCAGCAGCTCCACGTGGGTGAACCCCATCTCCGTCATGTAGTCCGCGAGCTGCCGGGCCAGCTCGCGGTAGTCCAGGAAGCGGGTGTCGTCCCCCGCCGCGCGCCGCCAGGATCCCAGGTGGACCTCGTAGACCGCCAGGGGCGCCTCGTGAGCGCGACGCCTCGCGCGCGCGTCCATCCACTCGGCGTCGTGCCACTCGTAACCACCGAGGTCGGCGACCACCGAAGCGGTGCGAGGGGTCTCGGGCTCGAAGGCGAAGGCGAACGGATCGGCCTTGAGCGCCAGCGGCTCCTGGGAACGGGCCAGGATCTCGCACTTGTACCGGGCCCCCTCGCTGACACCCGGCACGAACAGTTCCCAGATCCCGTTCGCGGGGTGGAGGCGCATGGGATGTCGCCGGCCGTCCCAGTCGTTCCAGTCGCCGACCACGCTGACGCGCTTGGCATTAGGCGCCCAGACGGCGAAGATTGTCCCCTCGACGCCGTCGAGACGAGCCCGGTGGGCGCCGAGCTTGTCGTACACGCGGTAGTGGGTGCCCTCGCCGAGCAGGTGGAGATCGTAATCGGAGAGGGTCGGCGGGAAGCGGTAGGGATCCTCGACCTCCGAGACGCGCCCGTCGTGGTCGGTCACGCGCAGGCGGTACGGGCAGCGGAAATCGCCAGGGAGCCTGACTTCCCAGAGCCCCGCCTCGTGCGCCGCGCGGAACGGGCGGCGCGCGTCGCTCCCGTCGGCCGGGACGGCGTCGACCTCGCGCGCATGGGGCAGGAAGGCGCGAACCACCAGCCCGCCCGTGCCGTCGGGGTGCGGGCCGAGCACCGAGAACGGGTCGCCGTGTTCGCCCGTGACGAGGGCCTCGATCACGTCAGAAGAAAGGCTCACCAATTCATTGTACCCGGACTTGACCCCGCGTGGTGGCGGCAAGGAGCGTGCGCCGTGATGTGATCGACGCTTCGAGCGCCGGCTTGGCCGGCGCAACCTTGGGGGAGGTTTCGGAGGGGACGCCGAGGCCCCTTCCGATCAAAACGACCGGATCAGGCGCTCGACCCGCTCGTCGTGGCTCTGGAACGGGTCCTTGCAGAGGATGGTCTCGCGCTCCGGGTCGTTCAACTTGAGGTAGACCCAATCCACGCGGTAGTCCTTGCCCTTGAGATTGGCTTGGCGGATGAACTCGCCCCGCAGGCGCGCCCGCGTCGTCTGGGGCGGCACGTGCTTGGCACGCTCGATGGCGTCGTCGTTCGTGATGCGGTCCAGGAGGCCGCGCCGCGTCAGGCTGAAATAGAGTCCCTTGTCGGGCCGAATGTCGTGGTACTGGAGGTCCATCAGCGAGACCTTGGGGTCGCGCCACGACAGGCGGTTCTTTTCCATGTAGGCCTGGATGATTTGCTGCTTGATCACCCAGTCCACCTCCCGGCTGAGCTGCAGGGGGTCATCGGCGAGCTGCTCGATCACGTAGGTCCAGCGCGCCAGGACGTCGCGGGTGATCGGGTCGGCGCCGATGGACTGCACGTACCGCGTGGCCTGCTCGATGTACTCCATCTGAAGCTGGAGCGGCGTGATGGCCCGCCCGTCCTTGAGCCTCATCGTCTCTCGCAAGGTCGGGTCGTGACTGATATCCCGTATGGCCTGTACGGGCGACTGCAGGCTGTAGTCCTTGTCGAAGAAGCCGTCCTCGATCATGTCCAGGATCAGCGCGGTGGTCGCCACCTTGAGGTAGGTTGCCACCTCGGACATGTTGGAGTCGCCCACGATCACGTGCAGCCGACGGTACTTCTCGGCGTCGGCGTGGGGCTCGTCGCGCGTGTTGATGATGGAGCGGGACGAGGTGGTGGCCCCCGAGATCTCCTGGCAGATATGCTGGGCGCGCTGGCTCAGGCAGTAGTGGAAGCCGCGCGGGGTCTGGAGCACCTTGCCGGCGCCGGCGAAGATCTGGCGCGTGACGAAGAAGGGAATGAGCCCCTCGGCCAGGCGCTGGAAGGACACGTCCCGGCTCACCAGGTAGTTCTCGTGGCAGCCGTAGGAATTGCCCGCCGAGTCTGTGTTGTTCTTGAACAAGAGGATGTGGCCGGAGATGCCGTCCTCCCGGAGGCGCTTCTCCGCCTGGTGGAGGAGGTCCTCGACGATGCGCTCGCCCGCCTTGTCGTGGATCACGAGGTCGGTGACGTCGTCGCATTCGGGCGTGGCGTACTCCGGATGGAACCCGGTGTCGAGGTACAGGCGCGCACCGTTCTCCAGGAAGACGTTGGCGTTGCGGGCGCCCGGGATGACCTTCTCGAAGAGGTAGCGCGCGACATTGTCCGGCGACAGGCGTCGCTGGCCGTTCAGCGTGCAGGTGAGCCCGTACTCGTTCTCGAGCCCGAAGATGCGGCGCTTCATGTGACTCTCAGGGTAGCAGGGGCGGGGCTCAGGGGCAAGGATTGAAAGAATCGAGCGTGCTAGTTACCCTCGCCCAGGAGCTGGTGGAGCACTTCGGGCGGGATGCGGCGGAACTTCCGGCGCTCCTTGCCACGGTCCAGCACGGCCACTTCGAGGTCGCGCTCGGTGAGGGTCTTGTTCTGCGTGACCATGAGGGCCTGGACGCCCAGCTTGACCGAGGCCGCGAAGTCCAACCCCTCCTGGTAGTTGTCCTTGAGGTAGCGCCGGATCTCGTCGGACTGCCCGCCCATCGCCGCGTAGTTCTTCTCGTCCTCGATGGTGCCGTCGTAGAGGATGTGGTAGATCTCGTTCTTGACGCCGTTGCTGTCCCCGACCTCGACGACGAGCACTTCCACCTCGAAGGGCTTGATGTCCTGGGTGAAGATGTTGCCGAGCGCCTGGGAGTACGCGTTGGCCAGCGACTTGGCGCTCACGTCGCCGCGGCTGTACGAGTACCCCTTGACGTCGGCGTGCCGCACTCCCGCCACGCGGAGATTCTCGAACTCATTGTACTTGCCGACGCCGGCGAAGGCGATGCGGTCGTAGATCTCCGAGATCTTGTGCAGCAGCGTGGAGGGGTTCTCGGCCACGAGGAGGATGCCGTCGCGGTACTCGATGGCGACGATGGCCTTGCCGCGGGAGATCCCCTTGCGGGCATACTCCGCCTTGTCCTTCATGATCTGCTCGGGAGAGACGTAGTAGGGCAGCGGCATCACAGCCTTCCGCGGTCGCTGAGGATGGCCTCGCAGTGACGCCGGATCTCCTCGTCCGGGACATCGAAGAAGCCCGAGCGGGTGATGCTCTTCGCCGAGGGCAGGATGTCGCGCAGGAGGTCCGGTCCCCCGGTGCCCAGGTCCTCGTCCGCGGCGTCGATGAGCGCCTCGATCGCCGCGCGCACGGCTTCCTCGCGCGCCATGTCTCGCTTGAAGCGCTTCTTCAGCGAGTCGCGCGCGTCCTTGCCCCCCGAGCCCTGGGCGAAGTAATCCGTCTCCTCGTAGCGGCCGCCAGTGACGTCGTACTTGAAGAGGCGCCCCGTCCCCGCCCGCTCGTCGAAGCCGGCGAAGATGGGGATCACCACCAGCCCCTGCAGCGCCATGGGCAGGTTCATGCGGATCATCTGCCCCAGCTTGTTGGCCTTCCCGTCCAGCGAGAGGTTCTCGCCTTCCACCTTCTCGTAGTGCTCGAGCTCGGTCTGGAACAGCCGGGCCATCTCCATGGCAGGGCCGGCCGCCCCCGCGATGCCGATGCCGGAGAGGTCGTCGGTCTTGAAGATCTTCTCGATGCGCCGGTGGGCGACCTGGTAGCCTTCGGTCGCCTGCCGGTCTCCGGCCATCACGACCCCGTCGCGATAGCGCAGCGCGAGCACCGTGGTGCCGTGCGGCGGGCCTGGAGGCCCGCCCCTCTCGGCGCGCGTCTCCGGGAGCCCCGGGAGGAGGGAGGGGGAAGTCTGGCGGAGCAGCTCGGCGAAGCTGGAATTCGAGTAGTCGAGGAACGCCTTCTGCCAGATGTCACCCGGCATGGTCAGCAGTCGCCGCTCGGCTTGCCGAGGTTCTTGAGGAGGTCGGCGGCCGTCGGCGACTCGGCGAAGAGCTGCCGGACATGGGCCTCGGTGCCGCGCAGGGGCTCCAGCATGAAGATCTTCTTGAGGGGCCCCTCCTTGAGGTCGAAGATCACGGAGTCCCACGACGCCGATACGACCTCGTCGGAGTACTTCTGCAGGCACATGCCGCGGAAGTAGGCTCGCGTGTCCTTGGGCGGGTCGTAGATGGCCTTCGAGATCTCGTCCTCGGTGACCAAACGCTCCACCGCGTCGGATTCCTCCAGCTTGTAGAACAGCCCCTTGCCGGGCCGCACGTCGTGGTACTGGAGATCGATCATCGCCACGCGCGAGTCCGACCACGCAAGCCCGTGCCTGGCCATGTACGTCTCGATGAGCCGGCGCTTGATCACCCAGTCGAGCTCGCGGTCGAGGCTCATCGGGTCCCGGGCCAGCCGGTCCAGCACCGAAGCCCATCGCGCGAGGACGTCGTCCACCCACGGCTCGTGCTCGCGGTCGCGGTAGTAGCGGTGCGCCATCTCCAGGAACTCCCGCTGGATGTCCACAGCGGTGAACGAGCGGCCGTCCTTGAGCCGGAGCGTCTCGCGACAGACCAGATCCCGTGACACCTTCCGGTAGGCGAGGACGGGGCTATCGAGCGAGAGGTCCTGGCCGATGAAGTCGTCCTCGATCATGCTGAGCGCGACGGCCATGGTACCGACCTTGAGGTAGTTGGCCACCTCGCTCATGTTGGCGTCGCCCACGATCACGTGGAGGCGCCGGTACTTCTCGGGATCGGCGTGGGGCTCGTCGCGGGTGTTGATGATGGGGCGGCTGTGCATGGTCTCCAGCCCCACCTCGGTCTCCAGGAAGTCGGCGCGCTGCGAGATCTGGAAATCGCAGTGCTCGACGTTGTTCTCGGCGCCGACCTTCCCCGCGCCGGTGTAAATCTGGCGGCTCACCAAGAACGGCATCAGGTGCTGGACGATGCGGGCGAAGGGCACCTTGCGGTCCATCAGGTAGTTCTCGTGGGTGCCGTACGAGTTGCCCTTGGAGTCCGTGTTGTTCTTGTAGATGAGGATGCGCTGCTCGGGTGGGGAGACGGCCTCGGCCCGGGAGCGGGAGAGGTTCAGGATACGCTCGCCCGCCTTGTCCCAGATCACGCAATCCCGGGGATTGGTCGTCTCCGGCGAGGAGTACTCAGGATGAGCGTGGTCCACGTAGAACCGCGCTCCGTTGGAAAGGATCAGGTTGATGAGGCGGGACTCCTCCTTCGACGGGACCTCCTTGTCTTCCATGTACTCGAACCCGCGCGCGTCGCGCAGCGGGCTCTCGGCCTCGTAGTCCCAGCGGATCCGGGACGACCGGTAGGTCTCGTACGAGTTGATGAGCAGCAGCGAGGAGAGAATCGGGTTGAAGTCGGGCTGGTTCTTGACCGTGATGCCGTACTCGGTCTCGATTCCCATCAGTTTCTGAATCGCCATGACGTCCCGGATCCTCGCTTGCGCTGACGGGTGGAGACACACGGCGGGGGAGAGGCGCACCTCCCCCCCGCCGTCGTCCCTACAGGTACTGGCCGGTGTTGATGACCCGCTCGACGGCCCGATGCTTGTCCTTCACCTCGCCCATCAGCGGCTTCACGTACACGATCCGCTCCCCCTTCTTGCCGGCGATCTTCGCCCAGTCGTCGGGGTTGGTCGTGTTGGGGAGGTCCTCGTTCTCCTTGAACTCCTCACGCACCGCGGCGAGCAGGTCGTCGACCTTG
>WNGA01004239.1_pt1 | contig 43184 bp, 40 predicted proteins | sample 5400061 | NCBI WGS metagenome assembly WNGA01 (sample SAMN13153366, study PRJNA577476) | soil metagenome | isolation source: 100 cm soil or saprolite under grassland replicate 2 | place: USA:California | collected 2016-06-15 | reverse complement strand
TGAGCTATGATCACTACGTCGTCATTACCGGCATGGTCGGCGACGACTTCATCTACAACGACCCGATGAACATCGACGGCCGCGGCGAGCGTGTCATCAGCGGCCAGGCGTTGCTGCGAGCCTGGATGAACAGCGACTATCCCGGGGCCGCCCTGGCGCTCGCTCGGCCGGTCTAACCGAAGTCCAAAATCCAACGTCCAAGGTTGTGCGTGGCACAATGCCCCCGACTTCGGCCTTGGCCAAATCCAGCAGAGTCTGTTGCAGCTGGTTGTGAAACGTCACGCTCGGACCTGGGACTCTGGACGTGAACCCTGAACTCGTATGCGGAGGTGTCGCTATGGAAGATGAGGCGATCGGCCTGGCGCGCCAGCTTGGCTCCGATGAGTACACCACGTGCTCCAGGTGTTCGCGTCCGGTTATGCGTCGCGAAGCTGTGGCGCTGGCCTCGGACGGGCTGCCGGAGCACCGCTCGGTCGAGGCTGAGCTGTGTCCATCCTGCCGTGACGACGTCGCCCGCGGCGAGACCGACTTGCGCGAGGGGCTCGAGGAAGAGTAGACGGCCTGGCGATCTGCCGCCTAGGGTCGGCGTTCCGCTCGGTACGCCGCGTCCAGCACATCGGCCAGGTGGACGGCCCTGATCGGTGAGCCGCGGCGGTCCAGGACGGACCGGAGCTGAATCAGGCAGCCCGGGTTGCCGCTGACGGCCAGCTCGGCGCCGGTCGCCTCGACGTTGTCTACCTTCTGGGCGCCAAAGCGATCGGCCAGGTCGGGCTCGGTGACGTTGTAGAGGCCCGCGCTGCCGCAGCAGCGGTCGGCGTCGAGCATCTCTACCACCTCGAGACCGGGGATCGCCCTCAACACTTGGCGGGGCTGCTCGCGGATCCTCTGGGCGTGGGCGAGGTGGCAGGCATCTTGATAGGTCACCCTTGCTCGCAGCTCCGCGCGTGGCGGGTCGAACGGGAGATCGACGAGCAGTTCGCTCAAGTCGCGCACCCTGGCCGCGAACCTGCGCGCCCGTTCGGCCCAGGCTGGATCGTGAGCCAGGAGTCCGCCGTACTTCTTCAGGACGGCCCCGCAGCCGGCGGCGTTGACGACGATAGCCTCGGCTCGGCTCAGATCGAAAGCCTCGATGTTTCGACGGGCCATGGCTCTGGCCGGCTCGCGCTCCCCGGCGTGGAGGTGAAGGGCCCCGCAACAGGTCTGGTTATCGGCCAGCGCCACCGCGCAGCCGTTGCGCGCGAGGACGCGCACGGTGGCCCGATTCGTCTCGGCGAATGCGAGCCGCATGACACAGCCGGCGAACAAGGCGACGCGCTCCCGCGGCTGTCCGCGTGGCGCCACCTCGCCGCGCGGCTCGAAGAATCGCTTCGACAGGCGGGGTAGCAGGCACTCCAGATGGTCAAGCCGGCCGGGCAGGGCGCGAAGCAATCCGCTGGCGCGTACCGCGCGCTGCAGTCCGGATCGCTGATAGAGTCGAAGCACGACCCCAAGGCTCGCCAGGCGACGGGGATGTGGGAGGAGCTGGCCAAAGACTAACCAGAGCAGCGCACGCTCGGCGGGCGAGCCCGGGCGGCGATGGCGGATCTCGGCCCGCGTCGCCTCCATGAGCTGGCCGAACTTGACCCCGGACGGGCAGGCAGCCTCGCAAGCTCGGCAATCGAGGCAGAGCGTCATGTGGCGAACGAACGTCTCGGTCGGCTGGACGCGCCCCTCGCCAAGCGCCCGCATCAGGTGCAAGCGGCCGCGCGGCGATTCGGTCTCGACGTGCAGCTCGCGAAAGGTCGGGCAGTGCGGCATGCAGAGCCCGCAGTGGACACACCGACTGAGTTCGGCTTCCGGCGGCGCATCCGCGATGGTGAATCCAGTCGTGCCCAGCACCGTCAGATCCAGGTGTCCGGGGCGATCGCCGAAGTGGCGAGCGGCCGAGCGGTTTCGTGTGTGTTGGGCTCACCACTGGGAAGGACCTTGCCCGGGTTGAACCGACCGCTTGGGTCGAACGCCTCACGGACGCGCGCCATTCGTTCCAGATCGGAGTCAGAGAAGATCCAGGGCATGTACTTGCGCTTTTCCAGCCCCACGCCGTGCTCCCCGGTAATCGTGCCGCCCGCGTCTACGCAGGCCCGGATGATCTGGTCGTGAGCCAGGATCACCCTCGGAAGCACGCCCACTTGACGCGCGTCGAACAGGATTGTGGGGTGCAGGTTGCCATCTCCAGCGTGAGCTACCGTTCCCAGGAAGACGCCGTGTTCGGCGGCGATGGCTCGGAGCGTTCCCAAGACTTCGGCCAGCCGGCTGCGAGGCACCACCCCGTCGCCCAGGTAGTAGTTGGGCGCGATCAGGGCTAGCGCGGCGAGGGCTCCCCTGCGCGCCGCCCACAGACGGTCCCGTTCGGCCGCGGCGGCCGCTTGCCGCAAGCCCAGCGCGCCCGGCGCTGACTCGCAGAGGAGGCGGACAACGGCGGCCTCCTCCTCGACGGCGTCTGGAAGGCCGTCGACGTCGATCAGCAACACGGCGCCTGCGTTGGGCGGGTACGCGGCCCTGAACGCGCGCCCGAGCGCCTCGGCAACCGCGCCGTCGATCAACTCCATCGCGGAGGGCACGACGCCGTGGGCGACGATCGCCGAAACGGCCGCCCCCGCCGCCTCCAGCGTCTCGAACACGGCCACCAAAGTGACGGCGTGGGGAGGCAGTGGCAGCAGTCGGAGCCAGGCCCTGGTGACGATGCCAAACGTGCCTTCCGACCCGACTATCAGGCCGAGCAGATCGTAGCCGGGCGGGTCCGGCGCGGTGCCTCCGAGCTGGATGAGCTGGCCGTCGAGGGTGACCAATTCGACGCCGCGGACGTGGTTAGTGGTCATGCCTCGCGACAGACAGTGCGGTCCGCCAGCATTCTCGGCGATGTTGCCGCCAATCGTGCTCGCTTTCTGGCTCGATGGGTCTGGGGCGTAGAAGAGTCCAAGCGGCGCCACCGCGGCCGAGACGTCCAGGTTGAAGACCCCGGGCTCGACGATCGCGACCCCATTGTCCCCGTCGACTTCGAGGACGCGGTTCATTCGGTTGAAGTCGAGCATGATCCCGCCGCGGACTGGGATCACGCCGCCGCTCAGTCCGGTGGCCCCGCCACGGGCGACCACTGCCAGACCCTCACGAGCGGCCAGTCGGACGATCTCGGCGACCTGGTCGGCGCTGGTCGGCTGGACCACCACGTCTGGCGTCGCGCGGTCCAGATACGCGTCGTATTCGTAGACGAGCAGGTCCTCGGGCTGATCAAACACGGCAGCTGTTCCGACGATCGCCCTAAGCTCGGATACGAGGCCCAGCCCCAGACCAGGCTCTGAGACGTTCAACTCTCCTGCCCCAATCACCCTTACCATATCCGAGCGCGACCAGGGCTGTCTTCAAGGCGGCCCCGGCTGCCGGGGCCCGAGCGGCCCGGGCTCTGCCAGCGCCTTGCGGTACAGCTCACGAAAGGTGTCCGCTCCAGCCGCGGGTCCCAAGGTAACCTCCAGGGCATCGAGCAACGCCAGTCGAAGCCTGTATCGGTCGACTCCACCCTCTTCCGGGCCGCGGGCAGCGTAGGCGCCGGTCTCCTCGACGAGCGCTTGGGCCTCGGGCGGGAGCTGCCCACCAGGCAATTGGCCTGCCTGGATCGCCTGGCGGACCTGGCTGGAGCCGATGTCGCTCAGCTCAGGTGGCACGTCGAGCAGTCTAACTGCACTGGCGAAATGTCGATTTTCGGCTCGTGTGAGCAGCTCAGCCAGCTGCTCGGCGCCGCCGGCTCCACGCGGCGCGACCAGAAAGGTGGCGATCGAGAACAGCCGCTCCAGCGCCGCGTCACGGTCATCGTAGTAGTGCGGATCAAATATCTGGACGATCTTGTCGAATCCGACTACGAAGACCACCGTCTGCACGTCGGCGATCACCATTCGAATCAGAGCTGCCTGGTCCACGTACAGACCGCGGTTCAGCAGGAGCACTCCGAGACGCTGATCTCGTTCGGCGTACAACTGGAGGACTAACAAGCGGTCCTCGAGCGCCGCGCCGGTCACGACCTCCTTGTCGACCGTGTGGGTGCTCAGGGCGAATAGAAGAACGTCGACCGAGCCGTTCGCCAGGGCGGCCTCGGCGAGGCCAGTGTGGGCAGTGGTCAATGGGTTGAAGGACCCGGGCAGCACCCCTGGCCGTGCCGCCCGACTCGGGTTGGCGCCGGAGACCAGCTCGGCTCGCGGCTCACGCGGGTCGGACACGCGCCGCAGGGCCGCCCGAAGGTCAAGCAGCCGTGGCAGGTCGTACAGCCGGTCTCGGAAAGTCTCCTCACTCATACCGCACCCGTACAATTAGATTACGCTGGTTGAGCAAGTTTGTGGAGGCAGCCAGCCTGTGACCATCGAGCGCCGAGCGCGCCCCGAGCCGGGGCGGCGTGGACCCGTGCCGGAGAGGGGCGTCCATGTTGGACAACACGAGACTCAGCCCTGGCTGGACATAGCGCGCCTGAATGACAACGAGCTGGTTTTGTTCGATCGGGAGCGGCAGGAGAGCTGGATCGTCTTTCCGCCACGCTCGAGGTACGACTTTCTCAAGCGGCCAAGTCCGGAGACGGTCCTGGTCGAGCATCACCCATGGGCGCCCTTCAGCCCGATCGTCGAGCATCTGATCCTGCCTCGCGAAGGCTGCCTGGAGCACCGCCTGGACTGCGGCGCGCAGACGGCGATCCAGGCTGGGCTGGACGCCGGCTGGAACCCATTCAAGTAGCGCGGCCTGCTACACTGCGAAAGGCTGAGAGCGGGGGAGGAGACGACCGATGGACGAGCTGAAGACTCACGACCTGCCCAGCCTGCGGGCCGCGACGCTAGTCGCGGCGTTCGCCGGGTGGCCGGACGCCGCCGAGGTCGCCTCCGGGTCGGCCCGCTATCTAGCCAGAAAACTGCGCGCCAAGCGCTTCGCCGAGATCGATCCCGAAGAGTTCTACGTCTTCACCGAGACGCGTCCCAACACCGTTATCCTGGCGCCCGGCCAGCGCGCCCTCGAGTGGCCGAGCAACGAGTTCTTCGCCTGGCGCGATCCGGGCGGTGCCCGGGACCTCGTAATTCTCCAGGGGCGCGAGCCGAACCTGAACTGGCGTGGCTACATCGATATCGTGTTGGAGCTCGCGGAACGCTGCGAGGTGTCCCAGGTAGTGACGTTGGGCGGTACGTACGACGCCGTCCCCCACCGTGGCCCGGTGCAGCTCAGCGGCCACGCCACTACCCCTGAGCTGCGCCGTCTCTTCGACCGGCTGGGCATCTCCCAATCGAGCTACGAGGGTCCCAGCAGCGTCCAGTCTGCTCTCCTCGAGGCTTGCCAGCGGCGTGGCCTGGCGGCTGCAAGTCTGTGGGGCCACGCCCCGCACTACGTTCGCGCCGTCCCCAACCTCAAAGTCTCCCACGCTGTCCTCAAGACGTTGCGGGCCTGGCTGGAGCTCGAGGTGGACCTCGCCGAGCTGCATGAGGCGGGCCGCCAACTCGAAGCGCGCGTCGACGACGCCATCGCCGAGAATCCGGAGCTACAGGAGTACGTGCGCGAGCTCGGGGTAAGCCTCGACCAGCCGGCCGAGCCCTTGCCCGCCGAGGGCGCGCTTGACCTCCCGATGAAGCGACCCGATCCCGCCGAGCTGCTCCGCGAGCTGGACGAGCTACTCCGCCGAAGGCACGACGAGCCAAAAGAGCCGATCTGAATTGGGCCGTCGAGCAGAATCATAGCGGGGGCTGTGGCGACGGCTGAGGAGCTGAAGGCGCGCGCATGCGCTGCGATCGACCAGCGCCGAGACACGATCGTTGGCATCGCCCGCGAGATGCTGGACCATCCTGAGACTGGCTTCCGGGAGGTCCGAACGGCCCGAGTGGTGGCGCGGGCCTTCGGCGACCTCGGGCTGTCGTACCGCGAAGGCTTAGCCCTCACCGGCGTGCTGGCTGACGTCGCTGCGGGCGCCGGCAGCGGTCCGACCGTGGCCCTGATGGGCGAACCCGACGCACTTGGCGTGCCCGACAATCCGCGCGCCGACCCGACGACTGGGGCGGTGCACGCCTGCGAACAAGAAGTGGACCGAGCCCTTCGGGGCGCCGCGATCGCCGTCGGCGCCGGTCTGGAGATAACCACGCTGCCCGGCTACATGCCACTCAGCCACGACCCGAACCTCAGTCAGCTGTATCGGCAAAACGCCAGCCGACTGGTGGACGAGCGTGAGGTCGTCGCCAATCTCGGCCACCGCAGCGCCTCGGCCGACATGGGCGACGTCAGCCAGATCATGCCTGTCCTTCACCCCTACGCGGGCGGCGCCACCGGACAAGGCCACGGCAGCGATTACGAGATCGTCGACTACGAGACAGCGGCCGTCGTGCCTGCCAAGTGCATGGCGATGACGGTTATCGACCTGCTGGCAAGTCGCGCGGGTGCCGCGCGCCGCGTATTAGCCGAGCACAGGCCGGCGATGACGAAAGAGGAATACCTGGCGAGGCTGCGGGGCCTGGCTGTCGAGCAGAGGTTCAGCGACGCCTAGCTTGCTCCGCTCGCCCTTGAGTGGCTCGACCCAGACTTGAGTCGACCCCCAGGGGCTCGGAAAAGCGTTGACATTTGTCTGATTTTGCGTAGAATCGGGATTGGCGGTCTTGACTGTCGACGAGGAGATTCCTACTGGGGGCTGGTGTGGCGGCGGCCTACGCTGAGTCTGCGCGCCCAGGCCGCACGAGGGTGGCGCGTGTTCGTCGTTGGATGCCATTCCTGCTCAGCGGGCTTGTCACGCTGGCCGCCGCGCCGCTCGGTGTGGCCTTCTCGGAGCGCTTCGAGGAGTTGGCTAGTTACGCCGTGCTCGGCTATCCGATCCTGTTCCTGGTCCAGATGGTGGCCAGTGCAACACTGTTCCTTCCGGCCCCGGGCGCAGCCGTAGCCATGGTGGCCGGAACCGTCTGGAACCCACTCTGGGTCGGCATCGTGGCCGGCCTTGGTAGCGCAACCGGAGAGCTGACTGGTTACGGACTGGGGTATTTTGGTCGCCGGGCCGTGCCCGTTGACACGTCCCGAAGCCGGCGGCTGGCCGAACGCGGCTTTCGGCGCTGGGGGTTCCTGGCCCTATTCGCGCTGGCCCTGGTCCCGAACCCCCTCTTCGATGCACTTGGCATCCTGGCTGGCTGCCTGCGCTATCCGCTCATCCGCTACTGGCTCGCGACTGCCGCCGGCAAGATCCTGAAGTTCGGCATGCTCGCGTACGTGGCCGACGTCGCGACAGCCTTGATACGCGTCGTCTCCTAGCGGGACAGACAGGCCGCGGATCAGGCTGGGCGCCCCTCGATCTCGATGGGCTGGACCAGCGGCGCGGAGCCCCGAACTCGCCGGGCCACCAGATGCCAGCCCAGCACGACGAGGGGCGGAAGAAACATGGGCACGGCGCGCCAGTGATACAACCAATCGAGCGTTCGGTCACGCTCTAGCGGGGCCAAACCGTAATAGAGCAGTACGCCAGCCGACCAGACGACCATCGCCCAGGCGAGCGCGCCCCGTGGCCGCAACGCAGCGATCGCCAGACCCCACAGCAGGTACCACGGGAAGAACCAGGTTGCCACCAACCAGTAGACGAGCACCAGCAGCGTCAGCCAGCCGCTCAAGAGCTGATCGGGCGTGTGCGCGGAGCGCATCAGGGCAAGCATGGCCAAACCGACCACGAGCCAGCCGGCTGCCCTGATCACCAGGTTGACTTGCCGGGCCACGTTGGTTCCCGCCGGTCCGCGCTCGTACGCTGCCAGCTCCTGGTCTTCGGCCAGCTCGGTCGGCCTGGTCGTCGAGCGGAGAGCGGACAGCGACACGTAGCCAGTCAATCGGCTGGTCGGGTCGTACACTCGCTGCCAGCGCCCATCGGAGCGGTTGAGAGCCAGCACCACCTGATCCTCCTCGATCCGGGCGATTGGGATCTCGGCTCGTTCGAGGAACAGGTCGGTTCCGGACGAGGCGGCGGCCCACCACGGTCGAAACTCCAGCCGCTCGACTACTTGGAGTGAATCGTCACCCAGCCACAGCCGGATTCTCGCGAACACCAGCTCGGCTGGGCTGTTGAGATACCGGGCTGGCGATGAGACGAGCGCCCCGACGGCCAGCGCGCCATCGCCACGCCAGAAGGGCGCAAACGATAGCGCCGCCAGCACCCCCGCCGCCGCGACGCCCAGTGCAACCCTCCGACGTTCGGCGGGACCGCGCGCCCGTCGAAGGAGCGCGACCAGGTAGAGTGGGGCTAGCGCCGCCGCCGAGTACTTCACCAGCACGCCCCCGGCCAGGGCCGCCAGACCCACAACCGGGCGACGCCAGACTAGTCCGGCGGCGGCCAGGACGAGCAGGAGCGCCAGCACCGCATCGTTGTGGCCGCTGCCGGCGCTCTCGAGGATGACGAGCGGATTCCAGGCCCACAGCGCCACCCCGAGCGCCGCTCGGGATGGGTCTGATCGCCTCAACAGGCGCCAGATGAGGAAACTGGTGGCGATCACAGCCGCGGCTGGAACGAGTCTGAACAGCAGCAATGTCGGCCCAAGCTGCTCGCCGCCGAGCCAGGCACAGACCTCAGAGATCAGCGTCCACAGCGGACCATAGAAGTTCGGGACCTCGCGCCAGTCCACCAGTGGCAGGTAGGGGTCCTGGGGGAAGCGAATGGGCACGTCGACGTAGGGATTGCCACCATAGACGGCCGCGATGCGCCCGTTGAGGACGTAGCTAAAGAGATCCTTGGAGAAGAGCCGACGCGAGCACAGGCCGGTCAGCTCGAACACGACCGCGAAGAGCAGGACGACTCGGCCAGCTGAGAGGTCGGAGCGCCGACGCAATGCGCGCAGTGCCAGGACGTATGACCCGAACAGCGCGAGGAAACAGCCGACCTGCAGGCCGATGGCCAGAGGCGTCATTCCGATCCATGGCTTCAACAGCCTCATCTGGTCATGTATGGGTTGTCCGAGCAGCCACAGCCACGGCAGCAGCTCGTCCATGCCCGAGTCCGCTGTTAGCGGGACGAGTGGCGCCGGCACGAATGAGAGCACCAGCAGCAGTTCCAGCAGCAGGCCGGCCCAGACGAGACCGGCTAACCGACCCCGCCGCAGCGCGGAGCCGGGCCACTTTGACCAAAGGGACTCCCCAGCCGACTCGGTACAGCGGTCGGCATCGGTCCAGATGGGCGGAGCGAGTCGAGGGAGTGCCATGCTGGCGACGGCTGAGCAACGGCCCGGACCCGCCGAGCGTCTCATCGGCGGGGCGCGATCCTCGGGAGCTTGCAGCGCGAGGGCGTTTGGCTCCAACATTCTTGGACTCCCGCGGCCGGGCTGTCAAGGCTTTGCCAGACAGCGCCGTCTGGCTCACAACGTGGGGATTCGAGGTGGCGCGTGGCAGGCCTCGCACGCTGGATCGTCACGCCGGCGCTCATCATCTTCATCGCGGTCGTCGCGACCGCGCGTCTGGCGGCTGCTGGCAGTGCCGGCGATGGCGGCCCGATCATCGAGCTATCCCCACAGCAGAGCGGCATCAAGGGGATTGTCGGGCACTGGTGGTACCTCGACGCCAACCTGAGCCGCTTTGTCGATGCCTACGCCGACCTGGGCGTGACGACGGTCCGATTGACTACCGACTGGCGGCAGATCGAGCCCGAGGAGGGTCGGCGCGACTTCGCCCGAACCGACCGTCTGTTTGGCACCCTCCTGGGACGCGGGATCGAGCCGGTGCCCGTGTTCGCCACCATCCCCGCCTGGGCCTCGCTGAATCCGGACGACTGCCGGGCGGATGAGCTGGCCTGCCAACCCGATCCCGCCAAGCTCGAGGCTTTCGCTGCCACGGCTGCCCAAATCGTCGGGCGCTATCCGCGCATCACTCGATGGGAATTTTGGAACGAGCCGGAAATGTGGCCCGGAATGCGCGATCCGGCCGTCCATCAGGTCTGGTATCTTGCCTTCTACCAAGCTGCCAAACGCGCCAACCCCAGTGCGCGAATCGCTCTGGGTACGCTTACGGGCTGGGAGTTCGTGAACCGCCTGGATCCCAATCTCCCGTTCGACGCAGTCACGATGCACTCATTCGAGGACGAGCGGGGCGACCCGATCTACACGTCCCGCCTCGAACAGCTCCACGACGAGCTGGCGGCGCGCGGGCGGGGCGTTCCGCTCTGGTTGACCGAATACGGCTGGGACTCACGCTGGCTCAACGACCGCGGTCGGGCGGAGACGATCCGCTGGGTCTTCGATTGGCTGCGGGCTCACCCCTTCGTCGAGTTAGCCCATTACCATATGTTGCACGACACTGCGGACCCGCAGACGTGCTGTTTCGGACTGCTCGGTCCGCCTCCTGACTTCGAGCCCAAGCGTCTCGCCTACGACGCGTTCCGCGCCTATGTGGTGAGGCGGTAGGACAACCATCAGCGTGCAAGTCCTCCCCCGTTCGCGCGCATCCGACACGTTGCCGCTCACCCCAGAGCCGCCGTGGCCTGCAGACCGTGCCGCTCCGGCGCCGCGTGGCTTCCGCCCTCGCCTTCCGGGACTTGCACAGATTCTCGTGGCCGGTCTCGCGCTCACCGCCGCGACGCCGCTGCTGAGCGGCCGAATGGTGGCGGGACACGATGCGCTCGAGCACGCTACGCGAACGGCGGAGTACGCTCGCGCCCTGGCCGACGGGATCTGGTGGCCAGGCTGGGCACCAGATCTAGGGCATGGCTACGGCGAGCCGGTGTTCATGTTCAACCCGCCCCTCTTCTACGTCCTCGCGGCCGTGCCGGTCCTGGCAGGACTGCCGGTCGTCTCGGCCGTTAATCTGGCCTGCATCCTGCTGCTGGCGATTGGCGGGCTAGGCATGTATGCGTGGTCCGTGCGGTTCCTGGGCAAGCTGGGCGGGTTGGTGGCGGCGACGGCGTACGTGTGGGCGCCATACGTGCTGCTCGATCTGTACGTTCGACAGGCACTCACCGAGCTGGCGGCTGCTTGCGTGCTTCCCTGGTCACTCTGGGCTCTGGCCCGCACCTGTGAGGCGCCCGGGCGTCGGCGTGTGGCGTTGGCCGCCGTCGCGGTGGGGGGGCTGCTGCTGACCAGCACCCCGGCCGCGGTCGTCACCGCCCCGGCCCTCGTCGGGCAGATCATTGCTCTCTTCCATGCGCGCCGCCCGGCCGCGGCCGCTCGCAGCCTGGCGGCCTTGGCGCTCGGCGCTCTGCTGTCAGCAAGCTTCTGGGTGCCTGCGCTAACGGAGCGCCAGCAGGTCCGTTTCGATCGACTGTTGACCGGGCAGCCCGCCTATTACAACCACTTCGTCGAGCCGTGGCAGCTGTTGAGCTCGAACTGGGGCTACGGCGTGTCCGTGCCCGGGCCTAACGACGGCATGGGGTTCGGACTCGGAGAAGCGCACCTTGTGCTGGCCGCCTGCGCGCTGGTCCTCATCTTTGGGCGGCACGCGCGGGGCGTGGTCGGCCGCCAGCTGTGGTTGGCGGTCGCCCTGGTGGCTCTCGGCGCCGGGCTTTCCATGGAGCTGACGTCGCCGATCTGGGATCGCGTCGCGGTGCTCCAGTACCTCCAGTTCCCGTGGCGCTTTCTACTTCTCGCCGCGCTCGGGTGCGCGACTCTCGCCGCGGCGCCCGCGACGCTGCTGAGTCGCCGCCATCCCTCGGCGGCCACCGCCGCGGCCGCCCTCAGCATATCCCTGATCGTCGTGTGCAGCTGGGGCCGCGCACAGCCGGGCGATCTCGTGGCGGCCTTCGACGAAAAATTCACCTCCACGGCGATCGCGAACCGAGACCGCGCTCAGGGTACCGCTTACGAGTACGAGACGATCTGGACCGAGGGCCGACCCGGCCAACCGGCTCGTTCGCGCCTGCTCATCCAGAGTGGGTCTGCAGACATTGTCCAAGTTGGCGGCTCTTCACAGCAGCAGCGCTTCAAGCTAACGGCGCGCACGCGCACCCGTCTCCGCCTGAGCACCTTCTATTTCCCCGGTTGGCGCGTGTTCGTCGACGACCACGAGCGGCCGATCGAGTATTGGAATCCCAGTGGCCTCATCGAATTCGTGGTCGAGCGTGGCGAGCACGTCGTCGAGGCGCGCTTCGAGCCGACCCCCGAAGGCTGGCTTGGCCGAGCGCTGGCCGGACTAGGGCTCCTAGCGCTCGTCCTGACGTTCGCCTGGGGAGCTTCCTGGCCCGCGGTGGGTGCTATCTGGATACGCGGTGCCACCCGCATCCCCCCGCCCCTTCCCCCTCAAGGGAGGAAGGCCTTACCCCCCGCCCCTCTTCCCTTGAGGGAGCGGGGCGGGGGGTGAGGGGAGGAGGGCCCAGCGTGATCGAGGCTGGTATCGCCGCGCCGGCCGTCGTCTCAGCCTGACACATGGCGCCGGCGGTCGCCGCTCCGCCAAGCCTGATTCGGGCTCGCCGTTTGCTCGGGGCCGCCTTCGTCCTGCTGCTTGCCACGGTCACGCTGGGATTGAGCTGGGACCGCTCCTGGCACGCCACGCACGCGTTCGACTCGTTCTACTCGCCCCCGCACATCTTCATCTACTCGCTAAGCATCCTGACGGTGGGGCTGGTGTCCGGCATCACCATCACGCCGGGCCTTCGGCGTTGGTTTGGTTCCGGTTTCCGAGTTCCGGCTGTCCCCTTCGCAGTCCCAGGTCCTCTGGCCATCGCGTGCGTCGGCCTGGCCATGCTCGCGCTGGCCGCAGCCCTCGACGATGTCTGGCATTCAAATTTCGGCCTGGACGAGACCGGCTGGTCGACACCTCACGCGATGCTCGGCTGGGGCTGGCTAATCACCTTCCTCGGCTTCGTGGCCTGTCGACTGGCCCTGAGAGCCTACTGGCCGCTGCGCTGGTTCGTGGCCGTGCTCATTGGGCTGCTAGCGATCGGCTTCTCGGCCACGCCGTTTCTCGGGCCGCTCAATCGCAACCATCTGCCAGAACAGGTGCAGGCGATCGGAAGCATCCCCGTCCTCGCGGCGCAGACTGCCGCGCAGCACAAGTTCCGCATCGAGGTGGATTGGAACCTGTCGAGGACGAATCCTGTCCTGCTGCCGCTCGGGGCGCGGTGGGCCGGCGCGGCGCTCGGCCTTCTCCGCGCCGTCGACCGGCGCGCCAGGGTGTTCCTGGCGACGCTAACCCTGTGGACACTTCTCACCGCGCTCGGCGGACTGGGAGCCTCGCGCCGGCTCGACCAGTTCCTCCACCTTCAGCTAGCCACAGCGCCGGCGGCCTGGCTCCCGCTGCCGCTGCTTCCCGCCGGGATGGTTCTCGGCGGCCTGATCGCGCTCCGCGTTCCGGAGCAGTGGGCGTGGTCCGTGGCCGGGGTGGCGTTCGGGCTGTGCGTTCTGCTGGTCTGGGGCGCGCGTCCTCCGCAAATCGCGCTCGCCCTACTCGCGGCGCCGGCAACGGTCCTCGGCTCCTCGATCGGCCAGCGGGCCTATCGTGTCCTCGAGGACCCTAGCCGGGCGGGGGTCAAGATGCTCGCGCTGGCCGGCGTGGGCGTGCCCTTCCTGTTCGGCCTGGTCGATCTCTACCTGAGACACACGACCCCGTAGCTCTCGCCGCCTCCCTCGTCGGGTGTAGAATGGCGCCCAGGAGGCGTTCTGATGGCGACCGTCGCCGCCCCGGTCCAGGGTGTCGGGCTGCGCTCACGGGCGGAGGCGCGGACCACGGCAGACGAGCGCGAGAGCCGCTTTCGCCTCTGCATGGCCGCGGCGCTTCTCGGTTGGGACCTGGTGCGTATCCTAGGCGGGGCCTGGGATATCGCCTGGCACGTCCTGATCGGCCGCGACTCGTTCTGGTCGCCGCCCCACACCATGCTCTACCTGGGAGTCAGCGGGGCCGGCGCGATCGCCCTGGCAGTCGTCCTGATCGAGACCTGGCGCTTCCGCCGTGGCGGCGAGGGTGTGACGGAGACCAACAGTGTGGCATTTGGTCCCTTCCGCGCTCCGATCGGCTTCTTCGTCGTCGGCTTCGGCGCCCTCACCACAGTCGTCTCGGCGCCACTGGATGGCCAGTGGCACATGCAGTACGGGCTCGACGTCACGCTCTGGGCGCCATTTCACGTCATGGCGATGTTGGGCGGCATGATCACGGCCGTGGGAGTTATTTACATCCTCGCGTCGGAGGTGAATCGACGCGCGGCCCGCCAGGCCGACCAACGCCGCTGGCTCGGGTTCGCCGGTCCACAGTGGATGCTGGGCCTGGCCTTCGCGCTGCTCTCGAGCGGCATGCTCGGCGCCATACGACCGGCCCGCGCGTTGTATCCGTTCACGGAGCTTGGCCCGATCCGGCTGCTCACGTATCCGATCCTGGTCGGCTTTGTCGTTGGGTTCATCCTGGTCGCAATGGCCTGGACCAACAGACGAGTTGGTAGCGCGGCCATGGTTGCGGGCTTTCAGATCGTCATCCAGATCGTCGTGGTGGCCTTCATTACGGCCGCCCTGTCCACAGTCGCGTCTGTTCAGGAACTGGCCTACCGTCGGCTCGACGGCGCCTTTGGGCCAGCGCTTCGAGACTTCGCTTGGACCGGCGAGACCTTTGGCAGTCCGATTGGCCTGATCGTCGCGGCGGTTGTGATCGAGTTACTCGTCATTTCGGCCGCGCGGCGAGGGGCCACGACCAGGCGGAGCGCGTGGCTGATGGGAGGGGCTGGCGCGCTGGCGATGGCGCTCCTAGCACGCCCCTGGGCCAGCCTGCCGTCGCTGAGTCCACTGGCCGTCCAGGTTGCCGTGCTCGGGCCGGCGCTGCCCGTGGCGGTCGCGGCAGGGGTAGTGGGCGGCTCGCTCGGCAGCGGGCTGGGGGCCGTGCTGCGGCGCCTCGCACACTGAGCGTCCAGGAGCCGGCCTCGCCCGACCAGCTTGCACGTTCTCGGTGGCCCCTCGTATGCTCTTGAAGCGCGCCTTGGCGTGTCGCACGTGCCCGCGAAACTGCTCGTCCTCACGATCAACTTCGCGCGGCAGTCGCCGGATCGGTTTGCGCCAATCCCGAGGGTGAGGTCGCATGCCCAAGCTATCCGTTGAAATCGTCACCGCGGAGCGGCAAATCCTGGCCGAACAGGACGTCGACATGGTCGTCGCGCCGGGCAGCGAGGGGGTGCTCGGGATCTTGCCGCGACATGCGCCGCTGCTGACCACTCTCAGGCCCGGCGCTATCCGAATCAAGAAGGATGGCGCCGAGACCGCGATGGCCGTCGGCGGCGGCTTCCTCCAGGTCAACGCGGACCGCGTCCTCGTGCTGGCCGACACAGCCGAACGTGAAGATGAGATTGACGAGGCCCGTGCCGAGGCGGCTCGCCAACGTGCCGAGCAGGCGCTCGAGGAGGCCGCCCGCGGCGGCAGTCCCGTCCAGGTCGAGGCGGCCCGGATCGCGCTGAGCCGCTCGCTGGCCCGACTCACCGTTGCGCGCCGGCGTCGCCGAACTCGCGAGAGCTAGGCGTGCCAATTATCAGCGCGGAGGCGCAGAGGAGGCAGAGGTTTCTCCTATTCGTCACCTCTGCGTCCACTGCGCCTCCGCGCTGAACGAGGGCCGGTCTTCGCAGCATGTTTGGCAAGTACATCGGCATCGACCTGGGTACCGCCAATGTGCTGGTGTACCTGAAGGGTCGCGGGATCGTCCTCAACGAGCCCTCCGTCGTGGCCTACACCGACAACGACTACAAGGTTGTCGCGGTCGGCCAGCAGGCTCGCCAGATGCTGGGCCGAACCCCTAGTCGGATCAAGGTCGCTCGTCCGATGCGCGACGGAGTGATCGCCGACTACCTGATCACCGAAGCGATGCTGCGCTACTTCATTCGCAAGGTGTCGGGACGCTTCAACCTGTTCCGCCCCGTCGTGATGATATGCATCCCGGCCGGCGTGACCAACGTCGAGAGCCGGGCCGTCCTCGACGCGACGCTTCAAGCCGGCGCAAAGGAGGCCCACTTGATCGCCGAGCCGCTCGCGGCGGCGATCGGGGCGAGCATCCCGATCGACAGCCCAACCGGCAATATGGTCGTCGACGTGGGCGGCGGGACCACCGAGTCGGCGGTCATCTCGCTGAATGACATCGTCGTTTCCAGCTCGATCCGGGTTGGCGGCAACAAAATCGACGAGATGATCCAGACCATCAAGCTCCAGATCGGCAGCGCGCTCCCCCTCCGCGAGGACGTCAGGGCCGAGATCCGCGGCCGCGATCAGATCGACGGACTTCCCAAGACCCGCACGATCACGTCGCACGAGATCACCGAGGCGGTCGGGGATGCGCTCTCGGCCATCGTCATGAACGTCAAGTCGGTCCTGGAGCAGACCCCGCCCGAGCTCGCCTCGGACGTGGTCGACAAGGGAATGATCGTGACCGGCGGCGGGGCGCTGCTGCGCAATCTGGACCGCCTCCTCGCCAAGGCGACCGGCGTGCCGGCCTACGTCGCCGACGACCCCCTATCGTGCGTCGCCGTGGGCGCCGGCCGAGCCCTCGAGCACCTACCGATCTTCCGCGACAGCTTGACCCCGGTGTAGGTAACCTAGCACCCCGACCCCGGCCGTCAGTACCGCGACCATTAGGGAGCGGGGTACGGCGACATAGCCGCAACGGTCGCGGTACTGACGATCATGGCTGCTGGTTGGACGGAACGAGGCTTGGTTCCGACGTGCAGCGATACGGTCCCCAGGCCCAGGCTCCGATACGTGACGTTCGCCAGGCCGGCCGACTCCATGGCAGCCGCCAGGGCACGCGGCTCGAGGAAATGAGCGACCGATTCCGGGAGATACGTGTACGCCTCGCGGTCTCCAGCGACCAGGCCGCCGACAAGTGGCACGACACGGCGGAAGTAAGCTCGGAACAGTCCCCCGAAGAGAGGCGTGCGCGGATTGGTCAACTCCAGGCAGACGACGCGGCCGCCGGGCCTGACCACGCGCCGCTGCTCCCGGAACCCCAGCTCCACATCGACCAGGTTGCGGACCGTGAAGGCGCTCACCACGCAGTCGAACGTGTCGGTTCGAAACGGCAGACTGGCGGCATCGGCCGCGATGAGGCCCACCTGGTTGCCAGTTTGACGATGTAGGTAACCCGTCGGCATCGCTTCGGCCAACTGGAGCGCCAGGCGGGCCGTGCCGGTCCCCACGTCTAGCGCCAGGCCGTCAAGGGGAGGCGTGGCGGCACGGACGGCCGCATGCCGCCAGCCACGGTCCAAGCCGAACGTCATGAGCGTGTTCATCAGGTCGTAGCGGCGCGCGATTCGCCCGAACATCGCGCTGACAAACCGACCTCGGGCCGGGCCAACCGGGACGCTCACGCGCGGGACGCGAGTAACACCGCGGCAAACGTGAACGCGAAAACGGCCAGGCCCAGGTAGCCGTTGACATTGAAGAACGCCGCGTCCAGCCGCGATAGGTCAGTCGGGCTGACCAGGCTGTGCTCGTACGCCAGCAGCCCGGCCGCGACCGCCCAGCCCACCCAGTACAGCAGCCCCAGGCCTGTGATCAGTCCCACCGCCGCGAGCGCCGCCAGCGTCACCACATGACAGGCCCGCGCCGCGAACAGGCTGGTAGCGACGTTGACATCCGCGGCGATCGAGTGCAGCCGGTGCGCCCGATCGAACTCCACGTCCTGGCAGCAGTAGATCAGATCAAAGCCTGCCACCCAGGCCGCGACAGCCACCCCCAGCCAGATCGCCGGCCAGTCGAGCGTTCCAGTCACTGCGACCCAGCCACCAACTGGTGCCCCACCATCTGTGATGCCGAGTATGAGGTGGCACAGCGGCGTGAAGCGCTTGGTGTGGTGATAGCCGACCAGGAAGACGACGGCGATCGGCAGCAGCTTCACACACAGGTCGTTGAGCATCCAGGCCGAGAGGGTGAGGACGCCCAGCGACGCGGCCGCCACGAGCCAGACTTCTCGGGCCGGCAAGCGCCCGCTCGGGACGGGACGTCGGGCGGTGCGCGGGTTGAGCGCGTCCAACCGCCAATCGACGACCCGGTTGAGCGACATGGCGAGCGTCCTGGCGGCCACCATCGCGACCGTGATCCAGGTGAACTGCCACCAGGTCGGCAGGCCCCTGGCCGCCAACACCATTCCGAGATAGGCGAAGGGCAGCGCGAAGACGGTGTGCTCGAACCTGACGTTCTCGAGGAGGAGAGAAAGCTTCATGAACGTCTTGCAGGGCGAGGGCCTGGCCTGCCCGGGGGCGCAGCAAGCGGCGCCCCTACAATCCGTATTCCCCCCACCTTCTGTCGACCAGGGCTTTGATCTCGGGACTCATCACGATGTCGGGTGGCCACTGGCGGGTGTAACCATCGGCTTCGGTCTTGCGAGTCGCGTCGATGCCCAGCTTGCCTCCCACGAGCGGCCGCGGCGCAGCGTGGTCGAGCACGTCGACAGGACCCTCAACCACGACCAGATCCCGTTTGGCGTCGACGTTGTTGGTCACCCGCCAGGCGACCTCGGACAGGTTCTGGACGTCGACGTCCTCGTCGACGATCACCAGGTTGCGAGCGAACATCATCTGGCCCATCCCCCACAGGCCATACATCACCTTGTGCGGCTGGGCCGGGTAACGCTTGCGGATCGAGACAATGACCAGGTTGTGAAAGACGCCCTCGGCCGGCATGTTGACATCCACGATCTCTGGCGCTACGGCCTGCATCAGCGGCAGGAAGAGCCGTTCGGTCGCCTTGCCCAAGAAGTAGTCCTCCATTGGCGGGCGGCCGACGATGGTGGTGTGGTAGATGGGGTGGCGCCGATGCGTGATCGCGGTCAGGTGGAAGACTGGGTACATGTCGGCCAGCGAGTAGTAGCCGGTGTGGTCGCCAAAAGGCCCTTCCAGTCGCAGCTCACCAGGATCGCAATACCCTTCCAGGACGATCTCGGAATTGGCCGGCACTTCCAGGTTGACCGTCTTGCAGCGGACCAGCTCGAGCGGCTTGCGGCGGAGGAAACCGGCCAGTAGGAGCTCATCCAGGATTGGCGGTAACGGGGCCGAGCCGGCGTAGGTCGTAGCTGGGTCGGGCCCGATCACGACGGCCACTTCCATCCTGGCCGGCCCCGCTTCGCCGTAGTGCTCGGCGCCGCCCTTGTGCTTGTGCCAGTGCAGGCCAGCGGTCGTCTCATCGTAGACCTGCATGCGATACATCCCCACGTTGCGGACTCCCGTCCGAGGGTGGCGGGTGATGACCAGACCGAAGGTGATGAACGGGCCGCCGTCCTCCGGCCAGCAAGTTAGGACCGGTAGGTCTCGGAGGGACGGTCGCTCGACCACCACCTCATGGCACGCTCCGCGGTCGACCATCTTCGGCGCGGCAGCGGCCACCTCGCGCAGGTCCCCAAGCAGTTTGAGCTTGTCGATCCAGCCGCTGGGCGGAGCCAGTTTCATTAGCTTCCGGACCCGGTCGCCAAGCTGGTCCAGAGACGAAACGCCCAGCGCCCAGCTCATCCGCTCGGCGCTCCCGAAGGCATTTATCAGGACCGGCATTCGGTGCCCGCTGACGTTCTCGAACAACAGCGCGGGCCCGCCACACTTGACCATTCGGTCCGCTAGCTCGGTGATCTCGAGCTCGGCGCTGACCGGCGCGCGGACCCGTCTAAGCTGGCCACGCTCCTCGAGAAGCTGGATGAAGGCGCGCAGGTCGCGCGGCGCCATGGCTCACCTCGGTCGCATCTTACACAACGGACGATAGACCATAGACGACAGACGACAGGCGAATCGTGTCCATCGTCCGTCGTCCCTCCTCGATCGTCGTCGGGTGCGTGCTATAATCGAGACAGAGCGGCCACTTACATCTCCGCCAGTCCTCGGTCCCCGCTAGTGCCGGGACCGGACTCAGCTCTTCGCGCAAGCGAGCCCGGGAGGGCCGATGCTGGCCTCGTTCGGACCCGTTGCGATTTTTCTCATCGTCGCGTTGATTTTCGCCGTCGTGCCGCTTATATTAGGGCGCTTCATCGCCCCCAAGAACCCGGATCGGGTCAAGCTTCAGCCGTACGAGAGCGGCATGAAGACGATCGGTCCGACACACATTCAATTCCGCACGCGCTACTACCTCTACGCGCTGATCTTCGTCATCTTCGACGTCGAAGCAATCTACCTCTTCCCCTGGGCCGTGGCCTACAACCACCTGGGGCTGTTCGCCCTGGTCGAGATGGCGATCTTCATCGGCTTCCTGCTAGTGGCATTCGGCTACGCATGGCGGAAGGGCGCGCTGGACTGGCGGTAGGCGCGAGTGGTTGGAGCGTAACCCTCCATGACCGTTGCGCCAGATAAGCCAAATACCCTCGGGAACCCAAACGACAAGACGGCCCTCGAGTTCGAGCAGCCGCGGCCGGCCGACCAGATCCTCGAGTCGCGCTTCGAGGTGCCTACCGAGCTCAAGGGCCACGCGCTGATAACGTCGCTCGATTCACTGGTCGGCTGGGCCCGCCGCTCGTCGCTCTGGCCGCTGACGTTCGGGCTGGCGTGCTGCGCAATCGAGATGATGGCGGTCGGCACGGCCCGCTTCGACCTGGCCCGCTTCGGGGCGGAGGTGTTCAGGCCCTCACCACGCCAGGCCGACGTGATGATCGTGTCCGGCACCGTCACCACCAAAATGGCTCCCGCCGTCAGGCGGCTCTACGATCAGATGGCTGACCCAAAGTTCGTCATCGCCATGGGTAGCTGCGTGATCTGCGGCGGTCCGTATCAGGGCAGCTACAGCACCGTGCCGGGGATCGACAACTTCGTGCCGGTCGACGTGTACCTGGCAGGCTGCCCGCCGCGGCCCGACGCGCTGATCCACGGGATCATGCAGATCCAGCAAAAGATCAAGCGCGAAGCGTCGGGCAAGAAGTAGATGGCTGTTGACAAAGCGGCGGCCGCCAAGCCAGCCGAGCCGGAGCCCGAGCCACCGGAGCTTGCTGCTCTCAGGGAGATCGCGTCCGATCTGACCTGGGAGCGCAAGCGCGGTTACCTCGAGGTCAAGCTTCCTCGGGACAACCTGGTCGCAGCGGCGCGGCGGCTCAAAGAGCTCGGCTACGACTACCTCTCGGCCGTCACGAGTGTGGATTGGATGGACCGCCTCGAGATGCTCTACCACGGTGCTGCGAGTCGACCTGGCCCGCGAGGCGAATCCGCTCTGCCCGTCGCTCACGACCATCTGGCCGGGCGCGGAGTTCCAGGAGCGCGAGGTCTACGACTTGATGGGCGTCAAGTTCACTGGCCACCCCGACCTGCGGCGGATCCTGACCGACGAGGACTTCCCCGGCCACCCATTGCGCAAGGACTGGACGTTCGACTACGAGCGGGTCCTGGTCCGCCACCTGCGCTACGGCGCCGAGGGGCAGGGCGCGCCGCCCGGCGGCATGGAGGGCTTCCGAAGTGTTTGAGGGCGCAGCCGTCGAGCTTGTCCAGTCACCGGAAGACGCCAGCGAGCTGACCCTCAACATGGGCCCGCAGCACCCCAGTACGCATGGAGTCTTCCGGCTCATCCTGCAACTCGACGGCGAGACGGTCGTCGGCGTGCGGCCCGTCATGGGCTATCTGCACCGCTCCACTGAAAAGCTCGGCGAGGCCCGCACCTACGTCCAGGCGGTCACGCTGACCGACCGGATGGACTACATCGCCCCGATGTCGAACAACCTGGCCTATGCATTGGCAGTCGAGAAGCTGGCCGGCCTCGAGGTCCCGGAGCGCGCCCAGTACATCCGCGTGATCGTCACCGAGCTGAACCGGATCGCCAGCCACCAGATCGCCGTCGGCACATTCGGCGCGGATGTCGGGACCTGGTTCACGCCGCTCATTTACACCTTCCGCGAGCGTGAGGAGATCCTCGACCTGTTCATGATGTGCGCCGGGGTGCGCATGAACCCGAGCTACATTCGGTTCGGGGGGGTGGTTCGCGATGTCCCACCCGATTTCGTCGAACGGGCTCGTCGGTTCCTCGACAAGATGCCACGCAAGATAGACGAATACGAGTCGCTGCTGACGAACAACGAGATCTTCCAGGCCCGCACCAAGGGCATCGGCATGCTGCCGCCCGAGCTAGCCAAGCAGTACAGCGTGACAGGACCAATCGCGCGGGCCAGTGGCATTCCCTACGACGTGCGGCGCGCGGAGCCGTACAGCATCTACGATCGCTTCGCCTGGAATGTGCCAGTCCGCTACGGCGGCGACTGCTTCGACCGCTACATGATTCGGATCACGGAGATGCGCGAGAGCGTGAAGATCGTCCAGCAAGCGCTTCGCGATATACCCGAGGGGGAGATTCGCGGCCGCATGCCCAAGGTGCTGCGGCCCCCGAAGGGCGACGCCTACGCCAGAATCGAGGCGCCCAAGGGCGAGCTGGGCTTCTACATCGTCAGCGACGGCTCGACTCAGCCGTACCGATTCAAGGTCCGCGCGCCGAGCTTCATCAACTTGACCGTTCTCGGCCAGCTGACGATCGGGCACAAGGTGGCCGACGCGGTCGTCATCCTCGGCAGCTTCGACATCGTAATGGGTGAAGTGGACCGGTGAGCTTCCTGCTGGACCCCTTCGGCACACTCCACGACGTCCTCTACGGCTTTCTTCTGGGGTTGCTGCCCAGCTGGCTGGCGGACTTGATCATGGCGCTGGTGGGGGTCGTCATCATCGTCAGTGTCGTACCGGTCCTGGTCATGAGCGCGATCTACCTGGAGCGGCGGATCATCGCCAAGATGCAGGACCGGATCGGGCCCAACCGAGTCGGGCCGTTCGGGCTGCTGCAGCCGGTCGCCGACGCGATCAAGCTGCTGTCGAAAGAGGACATCATTCCCGCCGGCGCTGACCGACTGCTCTTCATCCTCTCTCCGATCCTGGTGCTCGGCGCCTCGCTGATGGTGTGGGTGACCATACCCTGGGCGCCCGGCTTGGCGCCGACCGACCTCAACGTGGGGGTGTTGTTCATCATCGCGATGGGCGCCCTGCCAACGATCGGGATCATCATGGCCGGCTGGGCGTCGGACAACAAGTACTCGCTGTTGGGCGGGATGCGGGCCGCGGCCCAGTTCATCAGCTACGAGATCCCAGGCGTGCTAGCGGCGCTGGTCCCGGTCATGCTGGCCGGCTCGATGTCGCTGTACGAGATCGTGCGGGCGCAGCAGGGCGGCAACTGGTTCCTGTTCTCCCCGTGGGGGTTGCTGGCTTTCCTGATCTTCCTGATCGCCGGCATCGCCGAGGTGAACCGCACCCCGTTCGACCTGGTCGAGGCCGAGTCGGAGATCATTGCCGGCTTCCACACCGAGTACAGTGGGATGCGCTTCGCGTTATTCTTCCTGGCCGAGTACGCCAACGTCTTCGCGATCTCGGCCGTTGGCACGCTGCTGTTCCTGGGCGGCTGGTCGGGACCCGACACGCTGCTGCTAGGCTCGCCCGTGGTACCCCGCTTCGTGTGGTTCTTCGTCAAGATGTATGCGCTGGTCTTCGTCTTCTTCTGGCTGCGCGGGACGCTGCCACGCTTTCGCTATGACCAGTTGATGAACTTCGCCTGGAAGACGCTGCTGCCGGTATCGTTGCTCAACGTGGGTGTCGTCGGTCTGTGGATCAGCATCACGCGAGGTTTTGTGGGGTAATCCGATGCTTGGACTCGGCGTGGCCCGAGGGATGCTCACCACCCTCTACCACTTCCTATTCGTAAGACCGGTCACGGTCCAGTATCCAGAGCAAAAGATCGAGCTGCCGCCCTGGACCCGCGGCCGGCCACGGTTGATCTACGATGTCGACCTGGGCGACCTGCGCTGCACGGCCTGCGGGGCCTGCGCGCTGGCCTGTCCCGTCGACGTGATCAAGATCGAGCAGCACCCGAGTCCGATTAAAGGCAAAATCCTCGACCGCTTTGACCTCGACATGGGCGGCTGCATCGAGTGCGCGCTGTGCGTCGAGGCCTGTCCATTCCGCGCGATCGTCATGGCCCCAGACTTCGAGTTCGGGGCCTACGACCGCGAGAAGTCGCTGGTCTTCAACATGCACGAGCTTCGTATCGCCGGCACGCCTGAGGTCGACGCGGCCATGGAGTTCCAGCAGGGTGTCAAGCGCGGCCTTGCCGGCCAGCAGGCTCGGGCGGGCGCGCCGGCCGCCGTGCAGGGCCGCGCGTGACGCCCGGCGACGTATTCACGGCCATCGCCTTCTACCTGGTCGGGGCGACGACGCTAGTCGCCGGGATCGGGATGGTGCTGGTCCGCAACATGGTGCGCAGTGCCCTCCTACTGGTGCTTGCGCTGGGCGGCGTGGCCCTGATGTACGTGCTGCTGTCAGCCGACTTTCTGGCGGTAGTCCAGCTGCTCCTGTACATCGGCGCGATCATGATCCTGATGCTGTTCGCGATCATGCTGACCCCAGGCCAGGTCGACCTGCCCAGCTCGGCCCCTCAGGCGCAGCGCATTACATCAGCCCTGACGGCGCTCGCCGTAGGCGTGATCTCGCTGTTCGTAGTACTGAGCCATCCCTGGAGGATACGAGCCGCGCCGCTGGACATCGTCACCAGCGAGCGACTCGGGAGCCTGCTCATGTCAACCTACGTGCTGCCGTTCGAGATCGCTTCGCTCTTGCTGACCATTGGCATGATCGGCGCGATCGTCATCGCACGGGAGGACTGAATCTATTCACCACAGAGAGCACAGAGCTCACGGAGAGAATCGAGGCCTCCAATGAGAAACCGCTCCGCGTTCTTTGTGGTGGGGTAAGGGATCTAGAGTAGTGGCGCTGGTGCCGGTCGGCCTCCACCACTTTCTGGTGCTGGGCACGCTGCTGTTTTGCATCGGCATGTACGGTGCCCTGTCACGAAGCAACGCGGTGGGGATCCTGCTCTCCCTCGAGCTGATGCTGAATGGCGTCAACGTCATCATGGTCGCGTTCGCCAAGTTCATCGACACCCCGCAAGAGCTGGCCGGCCAGGTCTTCGCGATCTTCATCATCACCGTTGCCGCCGCCGAGGCCGCGGTCGGGCTGGCCATCGTGATCGGGGTGTATCGCCTGCGCAATACCATCCAGGTCGATCAGATCGACCTGTTGAAGGGCTAGCCGGGCCGTGGAGCTGGCCTGGCTCGTCCCGGCCCTACCCCTGGCAGCGTTCGCGGTCATCGGCCTGCTCACGCTGCGGTACGCAAACCTGTCCAGCTTCATCAACATCCTGGCCATCGGCGGCTCGTGCGCGATCGCCTGGATGCTGTTCTTCCGGGTCCTTGGCGGCGAGCCGCCGTTCGAGCAGGAGATCCCCTGGCTGGCCCTCAACCTCCAGACGGCACTTACCTTCGGGCTGCGCGTCGACCCGTTGTCCGCGATCATGATCGCCCTTGTCACGACGGTCAGCCTGGTCATCCAGGTCTACTCGCGTGGCTATCTGTACGAGCCGGCCGAGGAGGGCGAGGAGCACGGCGAGCGTCACGGGCCGGCGACGATGGTGCGGGACTCGGGCTTCGCCCGCTATTTCGCTTTCATGGCCCTGTTCACCGCGGCGATGCTCGGCCTGGTGCTGGCCAACAACCTGCTTACGATCTACATCTTCTGGGAAGGCGTGGGGCTCGGCTCCTACCTGCTGATCGGCTTCTGGTACAGGAAGCCCGAGGCAGCCGCGGCGGCCAAGAAGGCGTTTGTTACGACGCGCTTTGGCGACTTCGGCTTCCTGATCGGCATCCTGTACCTCTACATGCAGACCGGGACGCTGCAGTTCGCCCGCCTGGCCGAGATGGCCGAACAGGGCCAGATCGGATCGACCGTGCTGACGGTCGGAGCGTTGCTCATCTTCTGCGGCGCGGTTGGCAAGTCGGCCCAGTTCCCGCTCCACGTCTGGCTGCCCGACGCGATGGAGGGGCCAACTCCGGTCAGCGCGCTGATCCACGCCGCCACGATGGTGGCAGCCGGTGTCTATCTAGTGGCGCGGGCGCTCCCGATCTTCGAGCACGCTCCCGCCGCGATGCTAGTCGTTGCGCTCATCGGCGGCTTTACCGCCATCTTCGCCGCCTCGATGGGCCTGGTTGCCTACGACATCAAGCGGGTGCTGGCCTTCTCGACCATCAGTCAGCTGGGCTACATGATGCTCGGCCTCGGCGCGGGAGCGATCGGGGCCGGCATGTTCCATCTGTTCACGCACGCCTTCTTCAAGGCCCTGCTTTTCCTGTGCGCCGGCAGCGTGATCTTCATGCTCCATAGAGCCGGCGCGCACGACCCAGTCGATCGAGACCCGCTCGATCCACCCCGAGCGCAGGACATTCGCTACATGGGCGGCATGTGGCGGCGAGCCCCGATCAGCGCGATCACGATGACGATCGGCGCGCTCTCCCTAGCCGGCATCCCGCCTTTAGCGGGCTTCTGGAGCAAGGATGACGTCTTGCTGGCCACTTACGAGCGCGCGTCGCAAGGCGGGGGCATCTACTGGCTCCTACTAGCCTTCGCCCTGGCTACCGTCCTGATGACTGCCTTCTACATGTTTCGGGTGATCTTCATGACCTTCGCCGGCGAGCACCGCGGTCCCGCCGACGCGCAGCACATCCGGGAGTCACCGGCGGTCATGACTGTCCCGCTTATGCTGCTGGCGCTGCCGAGCATCGCGGCCGGCCTGTGGGGCGCGCCCCAGCTTGGAAATGGGTTCGGGCACTTCCTCGAGGGCGGCAGGTTCCACTCGAGCGAGATGAGCGTCGGGCTGGCCGGCCTGTCCACGCTGCTGGGCGCGGTTGGCATTGGCCTGGCCTGGGCGATGTACTACAGGCGCAGCCTTTCGCCGGAAACGATGGCCGCCCGCTTCCGCCCGATCTATCTGACGCTGTACCGAAAGTACTGGATCGACGAGCTCTACATGTGGCTCATCGACAAGTTCGTCGTTGCCGTCTCGTTCGGGATCAACTGGTTCGACCAGAACGTCATCGACGGCATCGTGAACGGCGTGGCCAACGCGGTTGGAGCGATTGGCAACGCCATACGACAGGTCCAGACCGGCCGCATCCCGGCCTACGCGCTGGCGGTCTTCCTCGGGCTGACCGTTATCGCCCTCTATGCGATCGTGCTGCACCGGGCCCTCGGATGACACGAGTGAATAGATGGAAATAGCGCTCCTGCACCTGGTCATCTGGCTGCCCGCGCTCGGGGCGCTGTTGACCATGCTGCTGGGCCAAGGCACGCGCGCCCGCGGTTGGGCTCTGGCCTTCTCGGGACTGACCCTGCTTGCCGCTAGCTGGCTGTATATCCGTTACGACCTGCGAGCCAGCGGGATGCAGTTCGAGAGCAGCTTCCTCTGGCTCGCGCCGATCGGCTCGTCACTGCGACTCGGCGTCGACGGAGTCAGCCTGCCGCTGATCTTCTTGAACTGCCTGCTGACGTTCCTGGCCATCGTCATTTCCTGGAACCTCGAGCACCGACCTCAGCTCTACTTCATGCTCTTGCTCGTGCTCGAGACGGCCGTCAGCGGAGTCTTCGCCTCGCTCGACCTGTTCGTGTTCTTCCTCTTCTGGGAGCTCGAGCTAGCGCCGATGTACCTGCTCATCGGGATCTGGGGCGGGCCGCGGCGCGAGTACGCCGCGATGAAATTCATCATCTACACGGTCAGCGGCAGCGCCTTCATGCTGATCGGGATCCTGGCACTCTATTTCTTCACCGGGGCCGGTACGTTCGACCTGTTCCGTCTGGCCCAGGGCGCTCGCGCGCTGCCGGTCGCGACTCAGGTCCTCTTCTTCGTCTTGCTATACATCGGCTTCGCCGTCAAAGTTCCTATCTTTCCGTTCCACACCTGGCTTCCAGACGCCCACGTCGAGGCCCCAACGCCGGTTAGCGTCCTGCTAGCCGGCATCCTGCTCAAGATGGGCGGCTACGGCCTGATTCGGCTGTGCATGACCATCCTGCCCGACGCTGCCCGGGTCCTGGTGCCGATCCTGGTCACCCTCGCCGTAATCAACGTCCTGTACGGCGCGGCCGTCGCGCTGGCCCAGATAAACGGCGATCTCAAGAAGATGATCGCCAACTCGTCGATCAGCCACATGGGCTACGTCATCCTCGGGCTGGCCGCGCTGACGTCGACGGGCATGGAGGGGGCGGTGATGCAGATGTTCACGCATGGCACCATCACCGGGTTGCTCTTCATGATGGTCGGCCTGGTCTATGACCGGACGCACACGCGCATGATTCCTGATATGAGCGGACTCGCGCCGCGGATGCCTTTCATCGCGACTACCTTCGTGATGGCTGGCCTGGCGTCCCTCGGACTGCCGGGCATGAACGGCTTCATCGGCGAGTTCCTGGTATTCATTGGCTCGTACAGCGTCTGGCCGATCCCGACCATACTGTCGGTCTTCGCGATCGTGCTGACGGCCGGTTACATCCTCTGGATGCTGCTGCGGGTGTTCTTCGGCCCGCTGATGCCGAAATGGCAAGACCTCGGCGACGCCACTCCCCGTGAGGTCTTCGCCGTCGCCACCCTGCTCCTGGTCATCATCGTCGTTGGCATCTATCCCAGCTCGGTGGTCGACATGATCGCCACGGGTGTCCAGCCGATCGCGAGGCTGTTCGCATGAAACCTGTAGGGGCACGGCATGCCGTGCCCTCGGCGGCGGGCACGGCATGCCGTGCCCCTACAAGCGAATGAATGTGGACGTCTGGCTCCTAACGCCCGAGATCCTCCTGGCCATATGGGCCTGTGTGGTGCTGATCGTGGATCTGGCGATGCCATCCAACGCCAGCCGGCGGCCGCTGCTGGCGCTGTCTCTGCTAGGCATCGCGGGGGCAGCGCTCGCCTCGTTTGCGCTGCTCGGCACGAACACTACCAGCTTCTTCGGCATGCTGATAATCGACAACGTGTCGGTGTTCTTCAAACTACTCTTCCTGCTCGCGGCCGCCCTCGTCGTGCTAGCCTCGGAGACGTTCACCGAGCACGGCGAATTCACGGCCGAGTTCTATGGCCTGATCCTCTTCTGCACCGCCGCCCTGATGCTCATGGCCTCCACCAATGAGCTGATGAGCATCTACCTTTCGCTCGAGACCTCGAGCCTGTCGCTAGCGTTGCTGGCCAGCTGGTCAAAGCGTGAGCTTCGCTCTGGCGAGGCGGGGCTGAAATTCTTCGTGTTGAGCGCCGTGTCGTCGGCGGTCCTGCTCTTCGGGATGGCGCTCTTCTACGGCGTGACAGGCCGCACCGATCTGCGCGCCATCAGCCAGGTGCTGATCACCAGCTCTTCACCGGCCGCGTTGCTCGCCATGTCAATGGTGATAGCCGGGCTCGGCTTCAAGATCGCGGCCGTCCCGTTTCAGATGTGGACACCAGACGTGTATGAGGGCGCGCCGACACCGATCACTGCCTATCTGTCGGTCGCCTCGAAGGGGGCCGGCTTCGCCGTGGTGATCCGGATCTTCGAGGGCGCGCTGCTGGGCGGCGCGATCCAGCCGGTCTGGATGGATCTGTTCGTCCTTCTCTCTTTGCTCACGATGACGGTCGGAAATCTGGCTGCCCTGCTTCAGCGAAACCTGAAGCGGATGCTGGCGTACTCGAGCATCGCGCACGTCGGCTACATGTTGATGGGGCTGGCCGCGGCCACCACCTTCGGCCTCTCCAGCGTGCTGTTCTACCTGCTGGTGTACGCCTTTACGAACATCGGCGCTTTCGCGGTTGTCACTGTCATGGCCCGCTACGTAGAGGGTGAGGATCTCGAGCAGTACTCCGGCCTGGCCCGCCGCGCCCCGGTCCTGTCGGCCATCCTGGCCCTCTGTCTGCTGTCGCTGGCCGGCCTGCCGCCACTGGCCGGGTTCTTCAGCAAGCTGTATTTGTTCTGGGCTGCCGCCGAGCGGGGCCTGTACGCCACGGTCACATGGGGTGTGATCAACTCGGCGATCTCGCTCTATTACTACACACGAGTGATCCGCCAGATGTACCTGGCCGAGCCGGCCACCGACTCGCCCGTCTCGGTCGGCCTGGCCCCGGCGGTCTCACTGGCCGCCGCGGCCCTGGGCGTGCTGGCCATTGGCATATTCGCCAGCCCATTCATCGAGGCCGCCCGGGGGGCCGCGCTGGTCATCACGCGCTAGCTGCCAGCGATCAGCAGTCAGCAGTCAGCAGTCAGCAGTCAGCAGTCAGCCGTCAGCTGTCAGCCGTCAGCGGTCAGCTGTCAGTTGCTCTGACAAGGCCGCGCCGCGTCTAATAGAGTCCGAACAAGCTCTTTACCGGCTCGCATGAGACGTTAGCGACCCAGGTCTGATGGCTGATAGCTGATGGCTGAGAGCTATTCCGAGATCATCGAGCTACGCGGGCACATCATCGACTCGATGATCCTGCCGGCCGTCATGGACGAGGTCATGGACCGCGGCGGGGAGTTCGTCGTCGAGCAGATCGACGTCGGACGGCGCAAGGACGATCCCAGCTACGCCCGCATACAGATCGCCGCCCCAACCCGGGAGCTGCTCCAGGTCCTGGTAGACCGCGCGCAGCGGCTCGGGGCCACCACCGTCACCGCTCAGCGAGTGCGCTGCGAAGCGGCCCCGGCCGACGGCCTCTTTCCGGACGACTTCTACTCCACGACCAACCTGGACACCCAGGTGATGATCGACGGCCATTGGGTGGCGGTCCAGTACCCGGAGATGGACTGCGCTATCGTCGTGGACTTCGCGCGGGGCTCTGCTCGAACGACGCCGCACTCAGAGGTCCACAAAGGCGACCAGGTCGTCGTGGGTCACCTGGGTGTGCGCGTGCTGCCCCTGGAGCGGCCACGCCGGCAACCGCAGGTGTTCGCGTTCATGGGTAGCTCGGTCTCAAGCGAGAAGCCGAAATCCCTGCTCATCAAGGAGATCGCCGAGCAGCTTCAAGAGATCCGCCGCCGCGCGGGACGCACCCTCGTTGTGGCCGGCCCAGTCCTGGTCCACACCGGCATGCGCGGTCGGCTGGTCCGGCTGATCGAAGAGGGGTACGTCCACGGCCTGTTCGCCGGCAACGGGCTCGCGACTCACGACATCGAGTGCGCCCTGTTTGGGACGTCGCTGGGCGTGTCGCTGGCCGAGGGCGTCCCGCTGGAGGGAGGACACGAGCACCATTTGCGGGCTGTGAACCGGATCCGTCAGGCGGGCAGCATCCCGGCCGCCGTGGAACAGGGCATCCTGACGAGCGGCATCATGTACGCCTGCGTCAGGCAGGGTGTCAAATACGTCCTGGCCGGGTCGATCCGCGATGACGGCCCCTTGCCCGACGTCATCACCGACGTAGTCCGCGCCCAGGAGGCGATGCGAACCGTCGTTAGAGATGGGGTAGACCTCGTCATGATCCTATCGTCGATGCTGCACGGCATCGCGACGGGAAACCTGCTGCCCGCCCGGGTCACGACGGTATGCGTCGACATCAGCCCTGCCGTCGTCACGAAGCTGACCGACCGCGGCAGCTTTCAGACGATCGGTCTGGTGATGGACGTGGAGGGCTTTCTGCGCGAGTTGTCAGCCGACCTGAGGCTGGACTAGCGGCCGATTCGTACCTGCTCGAAGCACGAGCTACAGTAGACCGGACGATCTCCACGCGGCAGGAAAGGTACCTGTGTGTCCTGGCCGCACTGCGCGCAGACGGCTGGGTGCATCTCGCGCCGCGGGCGATCGTAGGCCGAGTAACCGGTGTCGTACCCACCCTCTCGCTGGGCGCGCCGCGCGGCGCGGCACTCCGGGCACCGCCCGGGCTCGTTCATCAGACCCTTGAGCGCGTAGAACTCCTGCTCGCCAGCGGTGAACGTGAAATCCACGCTGCAGTCGCGACAGCGGAGGACCTTGTCCGCAAAGCTCACCCAAGTACCCTCCTCAGGGTGCCCCAAGTAGTAGCGGCTTGTTTAGAGCTCCGGTGGCTTTGCAGACGTTCGCGAGCTTCAGAACAGCGCTCAAGCCTGGATCTAAACCGAGCCGGGGCCACTATACAGCAGGTTTCGCGGTTACGCAAGGGGGGCTTTTGGGCAGCCGAGCGGTCGCTTGGCCGCGACGCCAGTTCGCCGCGGGTATCGCAGGCTGGTCGGCGCTACCTTCTCGGCCACGACGAGCGCCCGGTAGGCCGGCACGCCCCGGAGCTCGACCGGCCAGGCCGGCCTGAGCCTAGCGCCCAGTTCTCCCGCCGCCGCACGGCCGGACTCTAGCTGCGCCTTCAGATCACTGCCGCGCGGCAGGATGAGCCGACCACCCGGTCGAACGAAGGGCAGGCATAGCTCTAAGGCCACTGGCAGTGGCGCCAGGGCGCGCGCGAGGGCCAGGTCGTAACGGTCGCGGTGCGCGTCTTGCCGAGCGAGGTGCTCGGCCCTGGCGTTCACGACGCTCACTCGCGCCAGGCTGAGTGTCGCCACGACGTGCGCCAGAAAAGTCGCTCTCTTGCGCGTCGCCTCGAGGAGGACCATCGCCAGCGACGGATAGGCGATGGCGAGCGGCAAGCCTGGGAAGCCAGCTCCGGAACCGACGTCGATGCATGTCCAGGTTGGCCCAGTCGCGAGCTCAGGCATGATCGGCAGCGCACAGCTCAATGAGTCCAGCAAATGCCTGACCTGAATCTGGTCCCAATCGACCACTCGCGTCAGGTTCACCCGGCGGTTCCAGGCCGTGAGCTCCGCGGCGAAGATGGTGAACTGCTCGAGCTGAGCCGCGCTCAACTCGATCCCGGCCTCATCCGCGCCGCGTCTCAAGATGTCGAGACCCATAGTTCTCCCGGGCCCGGACGAGGCGTGCGCCGCCGCCTACAGCAGGATACCGGCTCCATGGCCGCAGGAGCCCCAGTCCACCCATCGGTATAATTCCAAGTCGCCGTGACATCGGCCGCCTGTGAGGGTACCCGCCAGGCGCCTGTTTCGAGCGTGCCGAGGAACCGATTCTCGATCCAAGGGAGCCGCAAGATGCCGAGCGATCTGACGGTCGGTGAAGCGACTCGAAATTACATCGCGGCCCTCAAGCCCGAAGAGCGCCCGATGGTCGCGCCCGAGCTCCAACGTTTCGTGCGCTGGTTCGGGCCAGATCGGCGGCTCCGCGAGCTCGATCCGATTCAACTCGAGCGGTATCAGGAGCAGTTGACGTCCGCGGGCGTCGATCCGGCCTCCAGGCTGGAGCCGCTGCGCCAATTCCTATCGGACGCGCGCAGCAAAAAGCTACTGGACATCGCCCTGGCCGTCCACGTTCGAGTTCGACGCAAGACAGCGGCCGAGCGGGTTGATCTGGGTAGTCGAGTCGACGCGCCCACGATCGAGGTCACGCAGGCGGGCCACGACCAACTCCAGGCCGAGCTGCAACGCCTCGAGTCAGAAGAGCGTCCACGCATCACCGCCGACGTGGAACGGGCCTATGCTGACAAGGACTTTCGCGAGAACGCCCCCTACGACGCTGCCAAGCAGCATCTAGCGGAAATCCAGCGCCGAATCAACGAGATCAGGGAGACGCTCACGGCCGCGAAGATCGTCGGCGGAGCGAGCGGCGAGCGGGCTGGCCTTGGGACGAGGGTCGTCGTTCGTGATCTGGCCGAAGGCGAGGAGGTCAGCTACACGCTCGTCGGGCCAGGCGAGGTCGACCGACGTAGTGGGCGGATCTCGATCCAGTCACCCGTCGGCCAGGCGCTGGCGGATCGGAAAGTTGGAGAGACGGTCGAGGTTCAAGTGCCGGCGGGCGTGATTCGCTATCGAATCGAAAGAATCGAATGAGTCGGTACCGCGAGCGTGAGGGAGCGGACGCCGTTGGCCGCGTGCCCTCCCTCACGCTCGCGGTCCTGTCGTGAGGTCGGGATGGGAGCGCGTCTCAGCGCCGCCTTGCTCGCTGGCCGAGTCGCTGCGGACCTGAGCCGCCGCCTCGGCCGCGGCGGCGGCACCGTCATTGCCGGCCACGTCGTTCCACGCATCGATCCGACGGCCCTGACCACCGTCACCAGGCGTCTCTCCTTTGGAACTGTGCTCGTCTCAGGCACGAATGGGAAGACGACAACCGCCCGCCTGATCTCCCATGTCATGCGTGGGGCAGGCCTGCGGCCGATGCACAACCGAGCCGGCGCCAACCTGGTCTCCGGACTCGTCACGGCCGTCGTCCAGCAGACCGATCTCCGTGGTTGGCCGCAGGCCGACGTGGGCCTGTTCGAGGTGGACGAGGCAACGCTGCCGGCCGCGCTTGCAGAAGTAAGGCCGCGCGCCATCCTGTTGACCAATATCTTTCGGGACCAGCTCGACCGGTATGGGGAGGTCCACTTCGTGGCCAGCGTGTGGGAGCGGGCGCTCGCGGACTTGCCCGCGGATGCCGCGCTGATCCTGAACTCCGACGACCCGCTCGTGGCCAGGCTGGGCAAAGGTCGCTCCCAGACAGTCTATTTCGGCGTTGGCGACGCCCGGGTCGGAACGGCCGAAGTGCCCCACGCTTCGGACGCGCGGCTGTGCGGGAGCTGCGGCGCGGCGTACGAATACGAGGTCGCCTTCTACGGCCACCTCGGTCACTACAGCTGCCCCAGCTGCGGCCTCAGTCGCCCGCGAGCGCAGGTCGAGGCCATAGACGTCAAGCTGCTCGGCGACCGCGGCACCGAGCTTCGAGCGCGCACGCCCAGCGGCGAGCTGGTCGTTCATCTCAGCTTGCCGGGCCTTTACAACACCTACAACGTCCTAGCCGCGACGGCGGCATGCCTGGCCCTGGGCATCGATCTGATGACCATCAAGGCTGGGATCGAGAGCTTTACGGCCGCGTTTGGGAGGCTCGAGCGAATAAAAGTCGGCGGACGTGAGCTGTTCCTCGCGCTGGTCAAGAACCCGGTTGGTTTCAACGAGGTCCTGCGGACACTCGTCGAGCCGGGCCGATCGCGAACGCTGCTCATCTTGATCAACGATCACTTCGCCGATGGGACAGACATCTCCTGGCTGTGGGATGTCGACTTCGAGCGCCTGGCAGCCACGGCCGAAACGGCCGTCTGCTCAGGCACACGCGCCGAGGACATGGCTGTGCGCCTCAAGTATGCGCTGGTGCCGACGGACAGGATCGTCGTCGAGCCAGATCCGGGGCGCGCCCTCGATGCAGCGCTTGCCAGGGCTGGGCCCGAGGAGACCGTCTACGTACTACCAACCTACACGGCAATGCTCGAAGTGCGCGAGCTCTTGCGGCGCAACGGCCGCGTCGGAGGCTTCTGGCAAGACTAATGGCGAGCTTGCAGCCTTCAGCAGTCGGCGATCAGCCCACACTGATCGGGCTTGCCGCGCTCGTTCGCCCTCTGACGGCTGATAGCTGATGGCTGACAGCTCGCTCCAGCTCACGCTCGTCCACCTGTACCCCGATCTGATGAACGTGTACGGCGACCGAGGCAACATCATCGCCCTTCAGCGCCGCTGCGCGTGGCGCGGAATCGAGCTGTGCGTGCAACCGGTTAGCCTCGGCGACCGTCTGAACTCCGAGGAATGTGATCTCGTCTTCTTTGGGGGCGGACAGGACCGTGAACAAGCCGTGATCTCGCCCGACTTCGTGACCCACAAGGGCGCTGCAGTTCGGGATGCTGTCGAGGCGGGGGCTGTGGTGTTGGCCGTGTGCGGCGGATACCAACTGCTGGGCCACACCTACACGACCTTCGACGGCCAAGAGCTGGCGGGGGTGGGGGTTTTCGATGCCCGCTCGGTCCCGGGCAGCCGTCGCAGCATCGGCAACATCGTGGTCCAGAGCGACCTCGGCGGTCGGCCCTTGACCCTGGTCGGCTTCGAGAACCACAGTGGACGGACCTACCTGGGGCCCGGCTGTCGACCACTCGGACGAGTCCTGAGCGGGGGCGGCAACAACGGCGAGGACGGGACCGAGGGCGCCGTCCACCGCGACGCGTACGGCTGCTACATGCACGGCTCGCTGCTGCCAAAGAATCCCTGGTTTGCCGACCACCTGATCGACCGAGCCTTTCGCCGCCGCTACGGTCCTGACCTGACGCTGCAGCCGCTCGACGACACGCTCGAGGAGCGCGCCCACGCGGCGGTGGTACAGCGAGCCCAGCGGCTCGGGTCGGTTCGCAGCGGCGCCTGGTAGCGCGCCGTGTACGTCCGCGCACGTAAGCTCGCGGCGGCGTCGCTGGTCGTCATGGCTGGCTTCGTCGCGAGCCGCGTCCTTGGGCTGGTCCGAAACATCATCGTCGCCCAGCAATTCGGGACCGGGCGTGAGTACGAGGCCTTCGTCGCCGCCATCACGGTGCCGGACCTCGTCTTCCAGGTGCTGGCGGGCGGCGCGGTGGGCTCGGCCTTCATTCCTGTCTTCAAGTCCTATTTTGCTCGCGACGAGGAGGACCAGGCCTGGCGCCTGACCAGCACGATGATGAGTCTGGCCGTCCTGGCGACCGGACCGGTGGCGCTGGTCCTGATGATCTTCGCGCGCCAGGTGGCCGAGCTGATCGTGCCAGGCTGGGACCCGGCTTCCAAGGACCTGACAGCCACGCTGATGCGCACGATGCTGATCTCGCCCGTCATCTTTTCGGTGAGTGGATTCGCCACCAGCGTCCTCAATTCCTTCCAGCGCTTTGCCCTGGCCGCCCTGGCGCCCATCTTCTACAACGCCTCGATAATCGCCAGCGCGCTCTTTTTCCGCCCCCTGGGGATCGAGGGCGTCGCCATTGGTGTCGCCGTCGGCGCCGTGCTCCACCTCCTGATCCAGGTCCCGGGCCTGGTTAGCCAGGGGATGCGCTTCAGCTTCAGCGTGGACCTGGGCCTGCCTGGCGCCCGCGAAGTCATCCGCCTGATGGGCCCGCGTATGGTCGGGCTCGGGGTAGTGCAGATCAACCAGCTGGTCAACGTCGTCCTGGCTTCATATCTGGTGCTCGGAAGTCTTGGGTATCTCAACGTCGCCTGGCTGATCACCATGACGCCCCTGGTCCTCGCGATGGCCGTCTCCACAGCCGTCTTCCCGACTCTCGCCGAGGAGAGTGCCCGCGAGCGCAGTGAGGCGGTCAGCGAGGTCTTTCTTCTATCGCTGAGGACGATCCTCTTCCTGACCGTGCCCATGGCGGTCGGCCTGATCACCCTGGGCGAGCCGCTCATCCGGCTGCTGTTCGAGCGCGGCGAATTCACTGACCTCAGCACCCGCATGACCGCGCACGCGCTCAACTTCTACGCCCTCGGCCTGGCCGGGCACGCGACGGTCGAGATCGTGGACCGCGTTTTCTACGCCCTCCACGACACCCGCACTCCCGTCCTAGTCGCGTCAGGCGCCTTTGTGCTGAACCTGGTGCTGAGCCTCGTCCTGATGCGAACGCCGCTCAATTACGGCGGCCTGGCGCTCGCCAACGCGCTCGCTGCGCTGGCCGAAGGGTTCGTGCTGATGACGGTGATCAGCCGCCGCGTGCGCGATCTGGACCTCGGGTCGGTTGCCAGGTCGCTCGCGCGCACGGTCATGGCAAGCATCCTCATGGGCATCACGATCGCGACTTTGCCGCAGGTGCTCGAGGACTGGCTTTCACTCTCGCGGACCATCGAGTTGTCGCTTGTGGTGATCATCGTGGCCGCGGCCGGCGCCGCCGTCTATCTGACGTTCGCTTTCCTGCTGCGGTCTGACGAGATCACCGCCCTGCTGCGTCTGGCGCGCTCACGTGGGTAGCAGGCCCCGTCCACTGTCTACGAGGCTCCGGCATGCGAATTGCTAAAGGGCTGGCCGAGGATCCCGCCGCGGTGGACAAGCCGCCCGGCGAGTAGGAGCCCAGATGGTCATCACGCCCCGGAAGGACCCGAAGGGCCCGGGCTTCGGGCCGGGCAGCGGCGCCCTCGGCAGTTGGTCCAGCCGGCTCCTAACGCTCCATCACAACCAGTCGACCGCGAGGCGGCTGAAAGGTCGCTACAGTCTGGACGGCGTCCTCGGCCACGGTACCCTCGGGACAACCTGCCGGGCCTTTGATCACAAGCTGCGGCGGCCCGTCGCGATCAAGCTGTTCTCGGGCCGCCACATTCACGACGGCGTCTTCGCAGCGTCGTTCATGGCCGCGGCGTCCGTTTCCGCCCGCCTAAGGCACCCCCACATCGCGGCGGTGTTAGACGCCGGCCTGGTCGACGGACGGCCATTCATAGTGATGGAGCGGGCCGAGGGTGGCAACCTTCGGCACCTGCTCGCGAGCCGGGGTCAGCTGCCGATTGACCAGTGCCGGAGGATCGCCCTTCAAATCGCGGACGCCCTGTGCTATGCCCACCGCCAGGGCCTGGTGCACGGCAACTTGAAGCTGGAGAACGTGCTGCTAGACGGCCAGGGGCGGGCCAAAGTCACTGACTTCGGCCTCGCTCGGGCCATGGCCCGAGCCGACGGACCCGTCCCCGCGAGCATTCCTCAGGGGTACGCAGCCCTCAGCCTCAGTGAGCAGACGAGCCCCGAGCCAGACGAGCGGACGGACATCTGCGCCGTTGGCGCCCTGATATACGAGCTTCTGGTTGGCCGGCCTCCTTCGACCAGCTCGAAAGGGCCCTCTTCGCCGCTCAAGGCGGGCCGTAAACCCAGTCCGCCGCGTCTGTTCCGGCGCGACCTATCGCCGCAGTTCGAGCGAAGCGTCATGCGGGCCCTGTTGGCGGGTTCTGGTGACGGCTTTAGCTCGGCCCGCGAGCTGCAGCTCGCGCTCGCCGCGCCAGAGCTGACTCCGACGCTGGCCGCGCCGCCGGCCCAGGCAACCCGGCGACTGGACGTCCGACACCCGGCACATCGCGGCTCGCGCGGTTTCGGCCACTCCTTCGCGGCGCTGGTGCCGCTAGCGGCAACGCTGGCTATCGTCGCGGCCGCCGTTGTGGCGCTCACGGGCCTGTTCCCCCGCCTATTCAGCAGTTTCCAGATGACGGAGGCCCCCCGTTTAGTTGATTACGGGCTGACCGAGGCGGGATCGGTGGCCGATGCGTATGGCTTGAGCATCCGAGTGACTGGCAGCCAACCAACCGACGATCGTCCGAAGGGAACGGTCCTGGCGCAGCATCCCACGCCCGGCACCAGGCTGCGGCGAGGCAGCGAGATCAAGCTGACCGTGAGCGCTGGGATGCGCCCGCCGAACGTGGTCGGAAAGTCCGTGGACGAAGGCCGAGCCGCGCTGATTCGAGCCGGGTGGTCAGTCATCGGCGTCGAGCCGAGAGCGGACTCCAACGCTCCGGCGGGCATCGTCGTCGGCTCTCGACCGGGCCCGGAGGAGCTGGCCGAGGACGACAAGCGCGGACTCACCCTGCTCGTCTCGAGCGGTAACCTCGCCTATCGTGGTCCCTTGCGTCTGAGCAACGGCGGCCCGGGCGGAGCCGAAATGGTTGACGGCGATCCCACGACGCTCGGTTCTGTTGGTGGTCCGGCTCCGTGCTGGGTCGAGGTCGATCTCGCTCAACCCAGCACAGTCAGCGGAGTCGACCTGGTAACCGCCCAGGAGCGGCCAGGGGTCACGATCCACGAGGTCTGGGTCTGGACGACCAGCGGCGAGTTTCGGGGCATGCATACCTTCGTGGGCCCGACCGAGGACAACAGCAGCCTGGCGATTCACTTCGTTCCTGTGGCCAACGTTCGAGCGGTCAGGATAGCCACGACCCAGGGCGTGGGCGACGTAGCATGGCGAGAGATCCGGGTCTGGTAGTTGGTAGGCGGCAGGTGGTGGGTAGTAGACGGGTGATGGTTCTGCCATCTACCACCTACCACCTACGACCTACGGAACGGCGGCCAGCCCCGTTGGCGGTGAATGTACAGCACCAGGCCCCAACCGAGCAGGCCGAGTGATAGGTTCGAAGGATCGGCATGGCCGGACGACAGGCCAGAGGCGAAGACCAGGCTGTTGGTGAGGCCGGCCAGGAGGGCAACTCCGTACAACACGGCGGTCAAGAATGTCCGCACCGAGCTTGGCGGCTTCCGTCCCATCGTGGGCGGCATCATCGCACGCCGCGGACTCGGCGGCTAGGCGCGGAGCGCTGTTCTTTCGCGGCGCCCGCCGCGACCTCGTGACAACCGGCGCTCCCGCCGCCCGCCGCAGAGCGAAACGTCACCCGACCGGCTTCGCCGACGGCGAAGCGCCCGCTTCCCTCAGCTCGGCCTCGGCCTGCGGTATCCAGTGGGTCATCTCCATCGCGCGGAGCATCTCGGCGGCCGTCGAAAACCACTGTGTGATGCCACCCGACCGCACGAGGTCGTCCACCGCCACTTTGAGCGCCGCGGTCAGGGCGCCGCCCAAGTACGTGACGCCCACGCCCGCGAGGCCCTCGTCGGTCCCCAATTCGAGCGTGACGAACTCGTGCGTTTCGGTGGTCGGGGGCCGGTCGAACACCAGCCGGCTATCCGCCAGTGTGCTCAGCACCCGCGTGGTGACGCTGCTGATCTTCACTCTATGATCCCCTCCCGCGCTGGTCCGCCGTCACAACGACAGCGGAGTGGGCCTGGTTGTCAAGCGCGAAGAGGAGGCGCCGATGAAGCGGCTGAGTCGAGACCACCATATCTACTTCCTGGACCCCGCGGCCCCGCCCGCCATCACGATCGACTCCGGCGAACAGCTGCTGGTCGAGACGTGGGACGCCTTCGAGGGCGTCCGCGACGCGGCGAAGGTCGAGGCCAGAACCGCAAAGGGCCCGGCCACCGGGCCGATCCGCGTGAACGGCGCCGAATCGGGCGACGCGCTCAAGATAGAGCTCCTCAGCATCATCCCGAAGGCTGACGAAGGCGCAGCCCACATGGTCATGTCGGGCCGCGGCTTTCTCGATCGTGATTTCGCCGAGCCCCATTACCTGAGTATCACGCTCGAAGGCGGCGAGGCGGTCCTGCCGTGCGGCCTGCGGCTGCCCCAGCGGCCGTCGATGGGTTTCGTGGCGACCACGCCACAGTACCGCCAGAGTACGGCCAGCGACAGCGGGCCGTACGGCGGCGACCTCGATATGCAGGAGCTAGTGGCCGGCAGCACCCTCTATCTCCCGGTGCTCGTCCCAGGCGGCATGCTCGCGCTCGGCGACTGCCACGCCGTGGTGGGCGACGGAGCCGTGGCCGGCACCGGCGCCGAATGCGCGTCCGATACCCGGATCCGCGTCACCGTCGAAAAGGGCACCCACCTGGCCGCGCCCCGCGCGCTCACCCCCGAGCACTTCGTCGCGCTGTCATACGGCCCGGAGCTCGGCCCGGCGATGCGAGCCGCCGTCCGCCAGATGGTCGACTTCCTGGTCCAGGAGAAAGGCATGGCCCCCTACGACGCCTACACCCTGCTAAGTCTGGCCGGCGACATCCGCGTCTCGCGCACCTTGCGCGACATCAGCTCGGTCAAGATGCTGCTGCTGCGGACCGTCTTGGAGCAGCTGGGCTAGCGCTGCAACGATACCTCTTGTTTGATCAGGCTAAGCGATCTTATCCTGTTTGGGAGAAAGTCGAGTGATGGATAGTCGTTTCTTCGAACAACCTATCCTGAACTCTCCGTATGAGTATCCATTGCGTCACTGGGAGCTCGACGAGGATGGGCAGCCGACGCAGCGGATCATCGAACGCCGCCGCTCGGCCAAATATATTTCGCCGATCCCCAAGCCTCGGAAGCGCAAAGGGGCGGCCCAGCAGCAGCAGATGGTGTTCGACGAAGGCATAGGCCTGTCGACGGAATACCAGCAGTACGACCCGACCCCGATCATCAACGAGCTGCGCCGTCGGGTAGACCGGTGGCGGAGCATCCCGAACCCAAGCGATTGGCGGGTGACACCCGAAACAGCCCGTCTGCTCCAGCACTGGCGTCACCACGCGTTCAACAGCGTCCGGCCGTTCTTCTGCCAGGTCGAAGCAGTGGAAACCGTCATCTGGTTGACGGAGGTGGCGCCAGATTTGGGCAGGGACGGCAGGACGTTCCTCGAGCACCTTGCGAACGCGAGCAACGACGCCAATCCGGAGCTGAAGCGACTCGCGCTGAAGCTGGCCACGGGCGCGGGCAAGACCACCGTCATGGCCATGCTGATCGCCTGGCAGACCGTCAACGCGTGGCGACGACCGCAGAGCCGGCGCTTCACGCGCGGGTTCCTGGTCGTTGCGCCCGGCCTCACGATCAAGGATCGCCTGCGGGTCCTCCAGCCGAATGACCCGGACAGCTATTACGCCAGCCGTGAGCTGGTTCCGAGCGACATGCTGGACGAGGTGAACCGGGCCAAGATCGTCATCACCAACTATCACGCCTTTAAACGTCGCGAGCGAGTGGAGCTGTCTAAGGGCGGACGCTGGAGACCGAAGGGCAAATGCTCCAGCGCGTAATGCCCGATCTGATGGGCATGAAGAACATCCTGGTGCTCAACGACGAGGCGCACCACTGCTACCGCGAGAAGCCCGACCGTGGCGACGAAGGCGAGCTGGCCGGTGACGACAGGAAGGAAGCTGAGAAGAACAACGAGGCCGCCCGGCTCTGGATCTCCGGACTCGAAGCGGTCAACCGAAAGCTCGGGACCAGCCGGGTCATCGACCTGTCCGCGACGCCGTTCTTCCTCCGTGGCTCGGGCTACGCCGAGGGCACGCTCTTCCCCTGGACGATGAACGATTTCTCGCTGATGGACGCAATCGAATGCGGGATCGTCAAGCTGCCACGCGTGCCGGTGGCAGACAACATCCCCGGCGATGACATGCCCAGGTTTCGGAATCTCTGGGAGCACATCCGCACCCGCATGCCCAGGAAAGGCCGCGGCAAGGCCGGAACCCTCGATCCTCTCAGTCTGCCAGTCGAGCTCCAAACTGCCCTGGAAGCGCTCTACGGACACTACAAGAAGACCTTCGACCTCTGGCGAGCCCACGGCATTCGTGTTCCGCCCTGCTTCATCGTCGTCTGCAACAACACGTCCACCTCCAAGCTGGTGTACGACTACGTTTCGGGTTTCCAGCGCGAGAACGAGGACGGTTCGAGCACGCTCGAGAATGGACGCCTCCCCCTGTTTCGCAACTTCGACGAGCACGGCAACCCGCTCGCCCGGCCCAACACCTTGCTGATCGACAGCGAGCAGCTCGAATCCGGAGATGCGCTGGACAAGAACTTCCGCGATATGGCGGCTGACGAGATCGGGCGCTTCCGGCGCGAGATCGTCGAACGGACCGGCGACCAACGTCAGGCCGAGAACATCAGCGACCACGACCTGCTGCGGGAAGTCATGAACACCGTCGGCAAGCAGGATCGGCTCGGCGAGTCGATCCGCTGCGTGGTTTCGGTCTCCATGCTTACCGAGGGTTGGGACGCCAACACCGTCACCCACGTGCTGGGCGTGCGCGCCTTCGGCACCCAGCTTCTCTGCGAGCAGGTCATCGGCCGGGCGCTGCGCCGCCAGTCCTACGATCTCAATGAAGAGGGCGTGTTCAACGTCGAATACGCCGACGTGCTGGGGGTCCCGTTCGACTTCACCGCCAA
>WNGA01001955.1_pt1 | contig 43211 bp, 44 predicted proteins | sample 5400061 | NCBI WGS metagenome assembly WNGA01 (sample SAMN13153366, study PRJNA577476) | soil metagenome | isolation source: 100 cm soil or saprolite under grassland replicate 2 | place: USA:California | collected 2016-06-15 | reverse complement strand
TCAGCGCCCCGTGTGGATGGGTCTCCCCTGCGCCACGAGCGCCGCCTCGCGGAATGTCTCCGCCAGCGTCGGATGTGCGTGGATCGTCGCGATCACATCGTCGGTCGTCGCCTCCAGGCGCATCGCCAGCGTCGCCTCGGCGATGAGTTCGCTGGCCTGCGGACCCGCGATGTGCACTCCCACGATCCGCTGATCCTTACCGGCGGTGACGATCTTGGTCACACCGTCGCTCTCACCAAGCGCGAGCGCGCGACCGGACGCCTTGAACGGGAAGCGCGCGACCTTGAGCTGGTCGCCGTACTTCTCCTTCGCCTGCGCCTCGGTCAACCCGACCTGCGCGATCTCGGGGTGCGTGTACACGACGTTCGGCACGACGGAGTAGTCCATCGTCGCGTCCTCACCGAGGATCGTTTCCACGGCGACCTCGCCCTGCGTCGACGCGACGTGCGCGAGCTTGGCCGCCTGCGGGTCGCCGATGCAGTCGCCGATCGCCCAGACGCCCTTCACGTTGGTGCGCATGTGATCGTCGACGGTGATCCCGAGCTTGTTCGTCGTGAGCCCGGCCTGCTCGACCCCGCTGTAGTTCGCGATGCGGCCCGCGCCGAGCAGCACCTCGTCGCCTTCGAAGGCGCGCGAAGTTCCCGCGACGTCCGCCGTCACGGTCACGAGCCGGCCCTTGCGCACGACCTCGGTCACTTTGGCGTTGGTGTGGATCGTCACGCCCTTCGCCTGCAGCGAGCGCACGAGGAGACGCACCAGCTCGGGATCGGCGAACGCGAGCGGCTGCGGGAGCATCTCGAGCACCGTCACGGACGAGCCGACCTCGGCGAAGAAGGTGCCGAGCTCCATGCCGACGACGCCCCCGCCGATGACGATGAGGCGCTTCGGTGCGGCGGGGAGCGATAGCGCCGCCACGTTATCGAGGGGCTTTGACTCCGCAAGGCCCTTGATGGGCGGCATGCCCACCTTCGACCCTGTCGCGACGATGACGTTCTTTGCGATGACGGTCAGCTCATCGCTCGCGGGGGTGCGAACGCGAATTTGCGTCGGCGAGACGAGCGCGCCCTCGCCCTTGATTAGGTCGACCTTGCGCGCCTTCAGGAGCTGCTCGATGCCGCCCACGAGCTGTTTCACGACCGCGTCCTTGCGCGCGACGGCCTTCGGAACGTCGAAGCGCGCGCCTTGCACCACGATGCCGTGCTCTTCGCCATGGGTGGTGAGCCAGTAGGCGTGGCTCGAATCGAGCAGCGCCTTGGAGGGGATGCAGCCCACGGTGACGCACGTGCCGCCGACGCGATCGCGCTCGACGAGCGCGATTCGCGCGCCCTTCAGGCCGGCGTGCAGCGCCGCGACGTATCCGCCGGGCCCGCCGCCGAGGATCGCGATGTCGTATTCGGCCATCGGCTAGAGACTAGCCTCGCGCTCGAGCGGATGCCGCGCGTATCCGTGACGCGCGTAGAGGCGCAGGTACAGCGGCAGGAACGCGAGACCGAACCGCTCGTATTGGCGCACGTGACGCAGCTCGTGCCGCCAGAGCTCCGCCGTCGGTCGGCGTGAGAACACGACGACGTGGCCCAAGGTGATCGCCGAGTAGCCCCGCCGCGTGAGGATGAGGTGCGCGAGCCCGCGGTCGCTCACGTACAGGAAGCAGCCGTCGACGAAGCGCGGCGTGGCGAGCGACAGGCGTCCGACGACATGGCCGATCGGATCGGCGTGATGCGACAGGAGCAGCCGCGCGAGACTAGTGGACGTTATCGACGACGGTCTCGACCGCGGCGAGGACGCGCTCGCGCGTCGTGCGGGTGGGATCAAAACGCACGATCAGCTTGTTGCTCGCGGGGTCGATCTTCACGCTCGTCACTCCGGCGATCTCCTTGCACCCCGTCACAACCTGTGACGCACAGGTGCTTCACATCAGTGCGGAGACTTCGAGTGAGAGCTCGTCCTCCACGATCGTCGCCGCGGGTGCTGGCGCCGCGTCGCGGCTGGGAGCGCCGCACGCGCTCATCGCGAGGATCACCGCCAATGCCAGCGCCGGGCGCACGACGTAATTGTGCGCCCGGCGCATGGGACTACCGCTCTGGGCTCGAATCAGCGGCTGAGGTCGCGGCGCTCCAGATCTTCAGCACGCATCGCCTCGTCGTCTTCCTCGCGCGCCATCTCCTTGATCTCGCCGATGCCCTCCTCGACCTTGCCCTTGGCCTGGTCGAGCTTGCCGCCGTACTCGGTGGAGCGATCGCCGCCGAGCTTGCCGACTTCTTCCTTCACCTTGCCCTTCGCTTGGTCGATCTTGCCCTTGGTCTTGTCTTTCATGAGGTCCTCCTTCGTCCTTCGTGCCACGGGGAAGCCAGGGCAAGACCGGTGCCGCACGCGGGGGAAGGCTTGTCAGACCGAGAGGAGCAGGAACGGGGCGTTGTTGACCAGGTCGGCGACGCTGATAGGGTGGCCGCCATGTCTATCCTCGAAGGAGCGCCGATCGCACTTCCGAGCGGCTATCACGCGCGCGCGTTCGAAGACGGCGATCGCGAGCCGCTGGTCGCCGCGCGCAATGCCGAGGTCCATCCGATGGAGCGTGGTGACGCGAACGAGTGGCGTCACTGGGAGAGCATCGCCAAGGACGACTCGCTGCTCAGGATCACGGTCGTCGCGCCGGACGGCTCGGTCGCTGCGACCGCGGACATCGGCACGGGCATGATGCCGCGCGAGGATGGCTCGCACTTCGTCAGCGTTGGCGTGGTCTCCGCCCATCGGGGCCATGGGATCGGTTCGGCGCTTCTCGCCGCGGTGGAAGATGAGGCGCGTCGTCGGAGGAGCCCACGCGTGCTCTCGGGCGCCAGCGCGGCGCAGCCGTTCGCTGTGGACTGGGCGAGCAGGCGCGGCTACCGAGAGATCGGGCGTCGCATCGGATCGTACGTGGACCTGTCGGCGTTCGATCCCGCCGCCTTCGGCGATACCCTCGAGCGCGTTCGAGGTTCGGGGATCCGCTTGCGGACGATCGCGGATGTCCTTGCGGAGATCGACGAGAAAGGTCGCGAGCGATTCTGGCGCGAGCTCTATGAGGCGGAGGCCCCTATGTGGGACGACATCCCGTTCGCGACGCCAACGCCGCACTGGTCATGGGATCGCTTCCGGGCCGCCGTCGTCGACAGCGGTCAGATCATCCTCGACGTGTCGATCGTCGCGTACGACGGCTCGACGATCGCCGGCTTCAGCACGAACGGCCGGCGAGCTCCGAGCGACGGCTGGACCTGGATGACCGGCACCGCGCGCGACCATCGCGGGAAGGGGATCGCGTTGGCACTGAAGGTGGAAGCGCTGACGCGCGCGAAGGATGCCGGGCTGCGCGCGATGGGCACGACGAATGACGAGCCGAACAAGGCGATGCGCGGGATCAACGCCAAGCTCGGGTACCAGATGCTGCCCGCGAGGATCGAGCTCAAGAAGGTGCTCTAGGCCGCCGGGCGGACCTCGCGCGGCAGCGTGAGGAGGACGAGCCCGGCGCCCAGGACCGCGACCGAGGACATCACGAGACCGTACGCAAGGTCCACGGACTGCCACAGCGCCGATGCCCCGAGCGCGCCGATCACCGTTCCACTGTTCGCGACCGCGCTCACCACGCCAAAGACGCGGCCCCGACGCGACGCCGGGACGACCGTGGTGAGCAGCGCGAACCACGAGGCGTTGTACGCGGTGAGCGCGGCGCCTGTGAGAAGGCTCACGCCGTAGACGACGTAGCGCGGAAGCCCGAACACCAGCGCGAGGCCGAAGAGGGAGACCGGTATCGACGCGAGCACGGCCATCCGGCGACGGCCGGTCCGATCGGCGAGGTGTCCGAGCCACGGGCCGAGCGTGATGTCGCCGATGCCGAAGACGGTGAAGATGATCCCGACGTCGAACGTCGTCCAGCCGAGACGCTGTGTCGCGAATGGCGCGTAGCTCGTGATCCACCCGCCGAAACCGACGAGCAGCAGCAGGTTGCCCGCGAGCAACGTGAACACGGATCGGTTCCATGCCGACGGCTCTGGCCCGCCAAGGGTCCCGGTCGGCGTGGCCGGGCGCGGCGGCGGAAGGAACGTCGCCGCAACGAAGGCCAGCGTGCTCGTCACGGCCACGATCGCGAACGGCACACGGAGGTCCGAGGCGACCGCCACAAGGCCGCCAAACGCGGGTCCGACCACGTTGCCCGCGGAGTTTGCCGCGGACAGGATGGAGTTGAAGAACGCGAGGCTCGCCGGGTCCGCGACCTGCGAGATATAGAGGCGCGTCGAGACGATGTTTCCGCCCGAACCAAGCCCGGCGAGCGCGCGGTAACCGATGAGCGCGACCGCAGTCGGCGCCGTCGCGATGAGGCCGTTCGCCGCCGCGTAGGTCGCCGTACCGCCGAGGATGAAGCGCCGCGAGCCGAACCGGTCGATGAGGAAGCCGGCGCCGAATTGCCCGACGGAGTTCGCGATCGCGAACCCGCTGGTCATGAGCCCGAGCTGCAGCGGCGACGCGCCCAGCGCGAGACCGTAGAGGGGCAGCAGCGGCAGCATGATCGAGATGCCGAGGCTCGAAACGAACGAGATCGCCGCGAGCACCGCGAGCGACACGCTTGCCTGCGCGCGGATCCGAGCGAGCACGCGCCTACGCTACGGCGTCGCCTCAGTCATTGGCTTACGGGCTAGTCGTCTTTGCCCGACGCTGATGCGGTCCGGATCGATTCCACGACCGTCGCGTCCGCGAGCGTCGTGGTGTCGCCCAGCGGTTGCCCGTTCGCGATGTCGCGCAACAGCCGGCGCATGATCTTTCCCGAGCGCGTCTTCGGGAGCTCCGGCGTGAACATGATCGTTTTCGGACGCGCGATCGAGCCGATCCCTTTCACGACGTGCTCGCGCAGCTGCGTCGAGAGTTGCTCGCTCCCGTCCTTGCCGCCGCGCAACGTCACGAAGGCGAAGATCGCCTGCCCCGTGATGGGGTCCTCCCTGCCGATGACGGCCGCTTCGGCGACGGCGGGATGTGAGACCAGCGCCGATTCGACCTCGGTGGTCGAGATGCGGTGGCCCGAGATCTTCATTACGTCGTCGACGCGACCCATCAGCCAGAAGTAGCCGTCCTTGTCGCGGCGCGCGCCGTCGCCCGCGAAGTACCGACCGGGATAGCGGCTCCAATAGGTATCGCGGTAACGCTTGTCGTCCTTGTAGATGCCGCGCAGCATCGCCGGCCAGGGTTTGGTGAACACGAGGTAGCCCGCGCCGCCGAGCGGAACGCTCTTGCCTTCCTCGTCCACGACGTCGGCGCCGACGCCCGGGAACGGGAAGGTCGCGCTGCCCGGCTTGCACGTCGTGAGTCCAGGCAGAGGTGTGATCAGGATCATGCCCGTCTCGGTCATCCACCACGTGTCGACGATCGGGCACCGTCCTCCGCCGATGTTCTCGTGATACCAGAGCCAAGCCTCGGGATTGATCGGCTCGCCGACCGAGCCGAGCAGTCGCAGCGACCGTATGTCGCGCTTCTTTGGGAACTCGGCTCCCCACTTCATGAACGTGCGGATGGCGGTGGGCGCGCAGTAGAGGACCGTGATCTTGTACTTCTCGATGATCGTCCACCAGCGGTCCTTGTCGGGGAAGTCCGGCACGCCCTCGTAGATCACGCCGGTCGTCCCGTTCGCGAGGGGCCCGAACACGATGTAGCTGTGGCCGGTCACCCAGCCAATGTCGGCCGCGCACCAGAACACGTCGTCTTCCTTGATGTCGAAGATGAGCTTGTGCGTCGTCGACACGCCGGCCAGATAGCCAGCCGTCGTGTGCACGATCCCCTTGGGCTTGGCCGTCGTGCCGGACGTGTACAGGAGATAGAGCATGTGCTCGCTGTCGAGCGATTCCGCCGGGCACTCCGGCTTCTGCCGGTCGACGACCTCGTGCCACCAGACATCTCGTCCCTTCGTCCACGGGACGTCCTGCTTCGTTCGCCGGACGACCAGCACCTTCTCGATCGTCTTCGTCTGCGCGACGGCGTCGTCGGCGTTCTTCTTCAGCGGGACGACGTTGCCCTTGCGATACCCGCCGTCGGCCGTCACGAGCACCTTGGCCTCGCTGTCGTTGATGCGGCCGGCCAGCGCCTCCGCGGAGAATCCGCCGAAGACGACGGTGAACGGAGCGCCTATGCGCGCGCACGCGAGCATCGCGGCGGGCAGCTCCGGGATCATCGGCATGTAGATCGCGACGCGATCGCCCTTCCGGATGCCCAGCTCCTTGAGCGCGTTGGCCGCGCGGCACGTCATGTCGAGGAGATCTTGGTAGGTGAGCGTCCTTGTATCGCCGGGCTCGCCCTCCCAGTGATAGGCGACCTTCGTCCCGCGACCGGCCTTCACGTGGCGATCGAGGCAGTTCTCCGAGAGGTTGAGCTCGCCGCCGACGAACCACTTCGCGTACGGCGCTTCCCACTCGAGCACCTTGGTGAACGGCTTCCGCCACTGCAGCTGCTTCGCCTGCTCCGCCCAGAAGCCCTCGAGATCGCGCTCGGCACGCTCGTAGATCGACTTGTCGCGCGCGTTGGCGCGCTGGGCGAACTCGGCGGGCGGCGGGAAGGTGCGACCCTCCTGCGCGAAGGTCTCGAGCGCCGTGGTGCTCTTGGCCTCGGTCGCCATGGCGTGACACCTCCCGCTGGTCGTGCCTGGGGCAGGGAGTATGCCGCTAGGGCGCGCTCAGCGTCCCTCCGGTATCAGGCTTGGCCGGGTACTTGGCGCGCAAGCGCGCCGCCGCCGCCTCCGCCTTCCCGCCGAGCGCGCGGATGCCGTCCTGGCCCACGGACCCAGCCACGGGGCGCGGTCGGCCGGTAGGACCGACGGCAGATTGTCCGAGGGCGAGACGAAGGGCGATGAGCGTGACGCCACCGCGGGCGATGTCCTCGTCACTCGCGGACGCCACTCGGTCGAGGAGCTCGCGCCGGCACCGCGTTGCTCGTCGATCACTGTTAGGGTCACGACGGCGATATTGCTCCGCAATCTGTACTGCGTACGTGATTCGCTGGTGGGCCGGGATGGCCGCAAGCGGCCCCCGTCCCTCTCGCTCATGTGTGAGAATGCGGCGCGACGTTGGCCCTCGAGGCCGCACAGGAGGACGAAGTGGCGGGGATCTCAAAGTCGGAGACCATGAATCGGCTCTCAGAAAAGACCGGCATGACGAAGAAGCAGGTGGCTTCCGTGCTCGACGAGCTCGCGGCGCTGGCGTACAAGGAAGCCCGGAACGGCTTCACGTTCCCGGGGGTGGGCAAGCTCGTCGTGGTCGACCGCAAAGCACGCCTCGGCCGCAACCCGGCGACCGGGGAAACGATCCAGATCCCGGCGAAGCGCGTGCTCAAGTTCCGCATCGCCAAGCAGGCCAAGGATTCCGTTCTAGCCAAGCGCACCAAGTAGGCACGGCACCACAGCACTCATAAGGCGAGGTCCTTCAGCGATGGCGCCGCCGCATATCGCGGACCTCTCGGTGAAGGACCTCGCTCTCGTTTCTGAGCTCCGCCTCGCGCTCGGCCCGGGCCTCACGGTGCTCACAGGCGAGACCGGCGCCGGCAAATCCATGCTCGTCGATGCGCTGCTGTGCGTCAGCGGCGGCCGCGTCGCGAGCGGGATGGTGCGCGAGGGCGCGGAGCGCGCCTACGTCGAAGCGGTCTTCGCAGGCGCCAAGCAGGACGGGGACGACCTCGTGCTCGCGCGTGAGATCGCGGCCGGCCGATCGCCCGCCCGGATCGATCAGCGCACCGTCCCGGTCTCGTCCCTCGCGGAGATCGGTGCCGAGCTCGTCGCGATCCACGGGCAGGGCGATCAGCTGCGCCTCGCGCGGCCGGCGGTCCAGCGTGACGTCCTCGATGCCTTCGGCAGGCACGAGCAGATGCGCACGACCGTGGCCGACGCGTACCGCGCGCTCGCCGGGCTCCAGGCCGAGCGCGCGAGTCTCGGCGGCGACACGCGCGAACGCGCGCGGCGCGCGGAGCTTCTGGCGCACGAGGTCGACGAGATACGAGCAGCCAAGCTCCGGCCTGAGGAACACGAGGGTCTGCGTGCCGCCCTCGCCGTCGCTCGGTCCGCGGAGCGGCTGCGTTCCGCCGCGCATTCGGTGCAGGAGCTGCTCGCCGGTGATCGCGCGAGCGCGCACGACCGCCTCGCTCTCGCGGAACGCGAGCTGCGCGCGGCCAGCGAGCTTGACGCGCGGCTGCGCACGCTCGTCGATCGCGTCGCCGCGCAGCTCGAGGAGGTCGGCGAGGTGGCTACCGACCTCCGGCGGTACGCCGACGCGATCGATACCGATCCCGCGCGCCTGGCGGAGCTCGAGGCGCGTGAGGATCTCCTCTACGAGCTGCGTCGCAAATACGGCGAGACCCTGGAGGACGTCATGGCACACGCCGAGCGCGCCGCCGTGGAGCTCGACGCGCTCCGCAAGAGCGAGGAGCGGATCGCGACCATCGACGCGGACGAGCGGAGAGCGCGCGATGCTCTCGCGCGCGTGGCCAAGGCACTGCACGACGCGCGCGGCTCGGCGGGAAAGACGCTCGCGAGCGCGGTCGAAGCAGAGCTGGCCGACCTCGGACTTCCGCGCTGCCGCGTCGTCGTGTCAATCGATCCGCAGGAGCCAGACGCGAGCGGAGCGGACAGAGTGCGCTTCCTCATCGCGCCGAACCCGGGCGAGCCGCCGAAGCCCATCGACGCGATCGCGTCAGGTGGGGAGCTCTCCAGGATCATGCTCGCCCTCGAGGTGACGCTCGCCGCGAACGACCGCACGCCGGTGCTGGTCTTCGACGAGGTGGACGCCGGCGTCGGTGGTCGCGTCGGCGAGACGCTTGGTCGCAAGCTGTGGACACTCGCGCGGCATCATCAAGTGCTTTGCGTGAGCCATCTGCCGCAGGTCGCCGCTAACGCGGACCAGCATGTCGCGGTGCGCAAGGAAGTGCGCAAGGGACGAACGCACGTGGTCGCCGAGCGGCTCGCCGAGAACGCCGTGACCGACGAGCTCGCCGCGATGCTCGGCGCCGGCGGCGCCGCATCCCTCGCGGCGGGCGCGAAGGAGCTGCGCGCCAACGCGAAGGCGTGGAAATCGAAACGCACGCGTTGACGCAGCCTTGATCTCGCGCCGCGTACGCTTCGTTCCAGGGAAGAGAGGCCCGGTATGACGGAAGCGATCGAGACGCAAGGTCTCACGAAGGACTACGGCGACGGCCGCGGCATCTTCGATCTCGATCTCACGGTGAAGGACGGCGAGGTGTTCGGCCTCCTCGGCCCCAACGGCGCGGGAAAGACGACGACGATCCGTCTGCTGATGGGTCTGATCCACGCGACGAGCGGTTCCGCGCGCATCTTCGGCCTCGACTGCGATCGCGACTCGGTGGCCGTGAAACGCAAGGTGGGCTATTGCCCGGGCGAGCTACCGCAGTTCGGCGGCTGGCGTGGATCGGAGATCGTCGCGTACGTCGCGGGGCTGCGTGGCGACGTCGAGAATGCCGCGATCACGTCGCTGGCGGAGCGGCTCGATCTCGATCTCGGACGGAAGTACCGCGAATATTCGCACGGGAACAAGCAGAAGCTCGCACTCGTGCTCGCCTTCATGCACAAACCGCTCCTGGCGATCCTCGACGAGCCGACGACGGGCCTCGATCCGCTCCATCAGCAGGAGTTCTACGGGATCGTCCGCGAAGCCCGAACGGCAGGCGCGACGATCTTCGTCTCGTCACACGTTCTCTCTGAGGTGGAGCACGTGTGTGACCGCATCGGCATCGTCCGCGACGGGCGCCTCGCGACGGTGAGCACCCTCGACGATCTCGTCGGCATGCGCGCGTTCCACGTCGAGATCGACTTCGCCGACGATGTCCCGGTCGACCGGCTGAAGGCGATCCAGGGACTCGAGCGGCTGCAGGTGAACGATCACCGCGCGACCGGCCTGCTTCGCGGAAGCTTCGAACCGCTCATGTCGGCGATCGCCGGCCGTCGCGTCACCGGCTTCACAAGCCGCGAGCCGAGCCTCGAGGAGATCTTCCTCACCTATTACGTCCGGGCGAAGCCCGGCGGAGAGGAGGGTCACGGATAGCGTGACGGCTTCCTAGGGACGAATGACGCTCGTACGTATCGGTCTGAAGCAGCAGCGCACCGGGCTCATCGCGATAACGGTGATGAGCGTCGTCGCCGGCGTGCTGAACGCGCTCGCCTTCGTGCAAGTCGTCGGCACGTCGCAGGCGGACCGCCTGGCCTTCGCGCAGCAGATGCAGGTGCTGGGCGCGCAGCTGTCGTACATGCTGCCGCTCCCGGAGCGCCTCGAGACGCTCGCCGGATACCTGCAGTGGCGCGCGTTCGGCGCGCTCGTGCTGATCTTCGGCGTGTGGGCGGTGATCTCCGCGACCGGAAGCGGCCGCGGAGACGAGGAGCGCGGCCTCGTCGAGCAGTGGCTCGCCGCGGGAGCCGGTCGCGCGCGTTATCTCGCGACCCGCGTCCTGGTGTTCACCGCTGTCGCGGTCTTCGCGATCGCCACGACCGTGGTCCTCACGTACGTCGCCGGCGTCGGCGCGGGTGAGCCCCTCGCGGTCGCCGGGATGCTCTCGATGGGCGTCGATCTCCTTGTCACGACCCTCGCCTGCTTCGGGATCGGACTCGTGATCGCACAGCTCGTCACGACCCGCCGTGCCGCAGGGGGGATGGCCGCGGGACTCGTCATCGCGCTGTTCCTCTTCAACGGAGCCAGTCGGACCGCCGACGTGGGGCCGGTGCGCTGGTTGTCACCTTTCTACCTCTACGAACGAAGCAGGCCGCTCACGAACGACGGCGCGCTGGATCTCTTCGCGATCGTTCTGCTGGTCATCGCGGCCGTCGTGCTCGTCGGGCTCGCGATCGCCACGTTCGCGCGGCGGGACCTGCTCGGCACGGCGCTGCCCCGAACGGGGCGCGTGAGCCGCGCGACGAGCGTGGCCTCGCGCGATCCCCTGCTGCGCATCCCGGTCCTCGCGCTGCTGCGTCAGCAGTGGCTCTGGGTCGTGGGCTGGCTCGCGGGCGTCGTGGCGGGCAGCGCGTTCCTCATGTCCCTCACGAAAACGATCGTCGATTCGCTCATGTCGTCCGCGGTCCCGTTCCTCCGCGCGTACTTCGAGCGCGCGGGCCTCAGCGGCTACGAGTCGTTCGTCGGGGCGATCTGGCTGGGCACGCTCATGCTGATCCTGTCGCTGTATGCGATCGTGCAGGTGCAGAGCTGGTCGTCGGACGATGCGGAGGGTAGGCTCGCGACCGTGCTCTCCGCCCCCGTATCTCGCGGCCGCGTCGTCGTCGAGCGGCTCGCCGCGCTCGTGCTCGCGGTGGGCCTCATGTGCGCGGCCGCCGCGGTCGCGGTCTACACGGTCGCGACCTCCCAATCGATCACGCTCGACGCGGCGAAGCTGACGCTCGCGACCGCGCTGATCCTCACGATCCCATTCGCCTATGGCGCCATCGGACAGCTCGTCGCCGTGTGGCGTCCGCGGCTCGCCGTGGTGCTCCTCTCGACCGTCGCGGTCGTCAGCTACTTCATCGTGCAGTTCGCGCCGCTGTTCCAGTGGCCGGATTGGGTCAAGAACCTCTCCCTCTTCTCGCTATACGGGATGCCGATGTCCGGCGAGGTGAACTGGAGCGGCATCGCGGGTCTGGTCGCCGTCGGCGTGGCGGCGACAGTCTGGGCGCTCTTCGCGGTCCGAACTCGCGACGTCGGTGCCTAGCGCCCCGGGACCGAGCGTCCCGTTCCCACCCCAGGAGGCCGAGCTCGTCGAAACGATCCCCGAGGGCACGGGCTGGCAGTACGAGCCGAAGTGGGACGGTTTCCGCGGCGTGCTCGAGAACGACAATGGCGAGCTCGCGCTATGGAGCCGCAATGGCCGGCCCCTGCTGCGCTACTTCCCCGAGCTACGCCCTCTCGGCGGGCTGCTCCCTCCGCACTCGGCCCTCGACGGCGAGATCGTGATCGAGCGCGAAGGCCGGCTGGACTTCGACGCGATGCAGATGCGGCTCCATCCAGCGGAGTCGCGCATCCGGAAGCTCTCGGCCGAGACGCCCGCGACCTACATCGCCTTCGACGTGCTGCTCTGGAACGGCGAGCCGGTCCACGAGCGTCCGCTCGCGGAGCGCCGGAAGAAGCTGATCGAGGTGGCGAGTGGATTCACGATCTCCATCACCTCGGCCGACATCGCCGTCGCGCGCCGCTGGCTCGAGCGGCTCGAGGTCATCGGGCTCGACGGCATCATCTGCAAGCGCATCGACGTCGCGTACAAGCCGGGGTCGCGCGAGGCGGTGAAGAAGGTGAAGCACCACAAGACGGTCGACTGCCTGATCGTCGGCTACCGCACGAGCGGCGAGCGCATCGCGACCCTCTTGCTCGGTCTGTACCGCGAGGACGGGACGCTTGACTTCGTCGGCCACACCTCCGGCATCCCGGTCGCGCTGCAGAAGCAACTGCAGGAGATGCTGCCGCCGCTGCGCGAGGAGTCGACGCACTTCGGCGGCGACAGTCGCATCCCCGGCGGCGGCTCGCGTTGGTCGCAGGGCCGGGACCTCCCATGGCACGAGGTTCGGCCCGAGCTCGTGTGTGAGGTTCGCTACGACAAGATGGAGGACGAGCGCTTTCGCCACGGCACGCGCTTCCTGCGCTTTCGACCGGACAAGGACGCGCGCCAATGCACCTGGGACCAGGTGCGACCGCGACCGGGACCGGGCGATCCGATCCTGAGCGAGCTGCTGCGCGCGTAGCTCTAGCGGAACGCGAGCGCCTCGCGCGCGAGCTCGCGGTCGAGGTTCCAGCCGCGCCAATCGGGAGCGTGGAAGAGATCGCGCCGGAAACGCTCCCGCGCGAGCAGGCGTTCGAGGTGCGCTCGCTCGCGGTCGGGCAGCTGCGGCAGTCGGTCGATGATGACGGGGATCGCGCCGTCGCCGAGCGAGACGAGGTAGGACGAGTCGAGGGCGCGCTCGGCATCCTCCGACAGGCTCGACGGGTCGATGGATCGGTCGAGATTCGCACGGGCGATATAGGCGGACGGCGCGAGCAGGTTGAGGAGCAGCGCGACAGCGGTCGCCGCCGCGGCCATCCGCGAGAACGCGACCGCCGTGCGATCGGTCGCGATGCTCCAAGCGAGGATCGCGATCGCCGCGGCAAGGCACGCAATGACGGCGAAGGCGTACAGGCGCTGCTCGCTCCATCCATACGCGCGCTGGTACAGGTCGAGGCGGTAACCCGCCGACACCAGCACGACCGTCGTGAGCGCGAGCAGGGACAGCGCTGCGGCCACGTACGCACGTCCACGCTTTCGCACCGAGAGATCGAGCGCGAAGAGCAGCGCGGCCACCATGATCGCGACCGCGATGAGCTCGAAGAACCCGCGGCGCGCATAGCTGCTGTAGGTGATGGCCGCGGCATCCATCGTGTCGCGTCCGCCGAAGAGGTACGCGATCTGAAGACCGACGAAGCCGAGGAACAGCAGGTCGATCGTCACGAGCATCACCGTGGCCGGCTCGATGTCCAATAGCGCCCACGGCATTCGCGGCGCTGCCGGCCGGCGCGCACGTCCGAGCATGGCGACCGCGCCGATGGCGACCCACGCGGCGAACATCGCGATCGCCGTGCGTGCCGGCAGGTCGGCGAGCGCCTCGCGCCATCGTCGAAGATCGAACACTTCGGCCAGGCTCCGTGCGAAGATCGCGTCCGCGGACGAGAACAGGCCGGCGAACACGACGACCAGGGGCATCGCGAGGACGACGCCGCGCACGTAGGGCGCCACGCGCGCCAGGCGCCGTGCGGGGCGCGGACCGACACGGGACCAGGCGGAGCCGATCGTCGCGGCGGCGCCCGCTGTCGCGCCGTGCCCGACCGCCACCGCCTGCGCGAAGACGTCGGCGATGGGAAGCGAGCCGACGGCCACGCCGCTGAAGGACATCACGGTCCCGCAGCCGAGCAGGACCGCGGCAACCACGTTCAATACCAGGAGCGCTTGGTCGGTACGGATCGCGCACGCCGCGGCGAGCGCCAGCGCCGCCGCCGGCATCCAGAGGTCGAGTCGTCGCGGGGCGACGCCGGGACGACGGGCGAATCCGACGAGCGCGAGGAACAGTCCGAGCGCGATGAGCGTGTTGAGCCCGGTGAGCTGGCGAAAGAACAGGTACTGCGCGGCGACGCCGAACGCGATGGCGAGACCCGAGTGGAGCGCGCTACGCGACGACACGTCCGGCCATGCTCATGGCGACCCCGAGGCGCGTCATCGCAGCGTCGAGACGTTCTGTCGCACGACTGAGACGCGCGAAGCGCCCCGCACGGCCTACTCTTCAGGACGTCATGCGGATCAACGACGCGCAGCGCGTGTCCGACGCGATCCGGACGCTCTCGGCCGGTTCGTCGCTGGATACGCTCGTCGACCGTCTCTACGACATCACGGATGGGTCGCTCGCGCTCGACCGCGCGACGCTCCACCGCATCGCGCGCGGCAAGACGCAGGTCGCGCGGGCGATCGACTCACCCGAGGAGTGCATCCGGCTCTATTTCGCGCTGATGATCGTGGGCTGCGAGCGCGATCTCTCGGTCGCGTCGATCGCGGGAGAAGGTCGCGCCGTGCTGGCCGGTTTCATCGGCGAGCCCCTTGCGTCGCTGATCTTCCGCGATCTCGAGCAGACGCTGCCGAAGATCTCCGACCGGCATACGCTTCGCGAGTACCTCGAAGAGGGCCTGCGCGTATGGCTGCCGCGATGATCATCGAGCTGCCACGCGCCGAAAGCCACACGCTCCGGGCTGAGGAGGAGCGCCTGCGCGCGCATCTCGAAGAGCAGCTTCGGGTCCGCACGCGCTTCGTGCCCCTCGCCGACGTGCGCGCCATGCTGGTCAGCCCGGAGCGCGACGATCGTCCGAAGAGCCTCGTCGTGACCTCCTCGGCGAGCATCGCCGAGCGCATCTACCTGTACGTGCACGTCGCGGCGCACATCGCGCTCGGCCATCACCTGCCGCTCGTCACGATCGTCGAGGGGACACCTGGTGCCGGCCGTGGCGCGGACGTCTCACGTCACCGCGAGGCCGAGGAGCTGGCCCGCGCGATCTGGTGGGGACAGACCGATAAGGGCGGGCTGCTGGGCGCTCCCGCGCTCGTGCAGCGATCCTCGACGCTCCGTTATCTGCTCGCCAGTCCGCTCACGCGCAGCGCGACGCGCTCGCTCCTGCTTGGGCTCCGCCGCGCGTATTACGACCTGCGCATCGAGCGCGCGCTCGCCGGTAGCCGCATCGCCGCCTGGCTACGTCAGGCGCTGTGCCTCACGGCGGTGGTCTGCGTCGCGCCGCAGCTCTCGGATTAGGCCTCCCGCTCTCGGACTAAGCCTCCGGCTTCGGAGGCCGGCGACTCTTGCCGCGGTTCCAGCCGGTCGCCCGCGCTTGCTCGCGCCACTGTCGCTGCTCCTCCTCGCTCCACTCGCGCACGCGGCTCGGTCGCACCAGCACGCGGTCGTCGATGACCGGTGGCTTCAGCTTGAGGGTCACGAAGAGCGGCTTCAGGCTGGCCTTGTGGCTCCAGATCTCCGAGGTCAGGTCCCCCACGCGCGCGACGCGCTCGCGCATCGTCTCGAGCGTGAACGCGGCCGGATCGATGTCGGGCACTTCGTCCCAGCGCAACGGCGCCGACGCGCGCGCGTCGGGCATCGGCCGGATCGAATACGCCGACGCGATCGTGCGATCGAAGGCGTTCTGACCGTAGTCGACGAAGACGCCGGTGCGATCCTTCACCACCCAGGTGGTCGTCGCGATCTTCGGCACGCGTTTCGCGACGAGCACCGCGACCGCTTTCGCGAAGCGGCGCACCTCCGGGAACGGCAGCTCGGGCTCGATCGGCGTCAGGATGTGCATCCCGCTGACGCCTGACGTCTTCGGGAAGCTCGGCAGGCTCAGCTCGTCCAGCACGTCTTTGGTGACCATCGCGATCTCACGCACGTGCGCCCACGGATTCCCCTCGCTCGGATCGAGGTCGATGAGCATGTAATCGGGACGCGCGATGTCGCTCACGCGCGAGTGCCAGGTGTGCATCTCGATGCAGCCGAGGTTCGCGATCCAGGCGAGCCCCGCCGCCTCCGTGACGACTGGAAAGTCCGCCTCGTTCCCGCTCGGGTACTTGATGTGCACCGTCTCGAGCCAATCCGGATGCGGAACGGGCACGCGCTTCTGGTAGAAGAAGTCACCTTCGACGCCGTTCGGGTGCCGCTTCATCTGCATCGGCCGGCGCTCCACGTGATTCAGGGTGTACGCCGCGAGGTCGACGTAGTAGCTGATGAGGTCGCCCTTGGTCAGGCCGCGCGCGGGGAAGAAGACCTTCTCCAGATTGGTGACGTTGACCTCGCGCCCATTGACGAGCACGGGTTCATTGTGCGGCGACGCAGCGGTACTAGGTCAAAGGATCAAGGCGGAAGACCGGACATCGCGGCGCGGCAGCGGCGAACGCCTCGGGGTTTCCCGGCAGGCCGAGCATCCGCTCAAAGAATTCCTGCGCGACGGCCGCGCATTGCAGCGCAAGTACGTGACGAGGATCAGACCGCGGTAGGCGCTCCTCCCGGGACGTCCGCCCGGACGTCGTAGATCACGCGTCCGCCGAGGACCGTCATGTCGACGCGCGCCTCACGGATGCGCTCTGGCGCGAGGGCGAGGATGTCCTCCGAGACGACGACCAGGTCGGCGAGCTTTCCTTCGGTGATGCTGCCCTTCAGATCTTCCTCGTGCGACGCGAACGCCGGGTTGATCGTGTACGCGGCGATCGCCTCCGCCACCGTGAGCCGCTGCTCCGCATGCCACTCGCGGCCGACCGCCAAAGCGATGTTCTCGATCGGCGCGAGCGGCGTCGCCCGCTGTTCGTTGAAGCTCCCCGGCCAGTCCGACACCAGATCGAGGCGCGCGCCGGCCTGGACGAGCGAGCGCCACGCATGCGCCGTCCTCGCCCGCTCAGGACCGAGACGGCGCTCGACCGACGCCCGGTCGTTCACCATGTGCTGAGGCGTCACGTCGACGATGAGGCCGAGCTTGCCGATCCGCTCGATCTCTCGCGGGCTCGGATACCACGCGTGGATGACGCGGAACCGGCGATCGCGCGGTGCGTTCGTGCGGATCGCGGCCTCGAACCAGTCCAGGAGCAGCCGATGCGCCCTGTCCCCAACGGTGTGGATCACCGGGTCGAAGCCGGCGGCGTCGGCGCCCGTGATGTCGTCCCCCATCGTCGCCTCGTCGACGAACCGGAAGGTGAAAGCGCCGGCATGCTGCGGATCGTTCGCGTAGGGAGCATCCATGAGGAAGCCGTCGATGAACGCCTTCAGGCCACCGAAGCGGATCAGGCCATCGTCCGACCGCGGGCGGATGCCCGCCGCGACCACGTCCTCCCAGACGGGAAGCGTGAGGAAGGCGTAGACGCGGACCGAGAGCTCTCCACGTCTCTGTAGCTCCCGGAAGATCTCGAGGTCGGTGACGCTCCGCTCCACATCGGTGTGGAAGATGTGACGCTGCGAGATCTCGTCGAGCCGCGCGACGTCGTGTATCGACGTGATTCCGACGCGCCGCAGATCAGAGAGCGCCGCGCGCGCGCCGACGAGCGTCGTCTCCAGGCTGGGTGGTGGCATGAGCTCGACCATGCGCTCGCCCGCGCGGCCGTGCAGGACGCCGGTCAGCTCTCCGTGTCCGTCCCGCTCGAGCCTGCCGCCGCGCGGATCGGGCAGACCGGTGATACGCGCCCGCGCGAGCGCGGGTGAGTTGGCGACGTAGGCGCCGTCGACACGGCGCAGCAGGACGGGATGGTGGGGACTGACGTCGTCCAGCGCACGGCGGTCGATGGCCATCGGCGCGGGACGCGCCCGGCCGCTCGCATCGGCCTCCCACGCCGCGGCGGCGCCGATGTCCCCTCCTCCGATCCACATCCCCTCGGGGATCCGACGCGCGGCGGCCGCGACCTGCTCGATGACCTCGCGTTCTTCCCTCGCCTCGTAGAGTCCCAGGCGGAACAGCCACGCGGCGGCGTTGCCGAAATGCGTGTGCGCGTCTATGAACCCGGGCAGGAGCAGACGGCCTCGCAGGTCGATGACCCGCGTGTCCGGCCGGCGCAGCGCGAGGACTTCCCGGGTGGAGCCGAGCTTGACGATGCGCTCGCCGCCGACAGCGACGGCCTCCGCCTCCGGCCGCGCCGGGTCGACGGTCCAGACGCGGCCGCCGTGAAGGATGAGGTCGGTTATGTGATCCGGCGCCGCGCGCTGCGGCCAGCGCGATACAGATTGGCGACCACCAGGACGACGACCAGGACGAGAAGGACCCAGCCGACGTTCTCGCGCATCTCCTCGCTGCTGGTCTCGGCGATGAGCCAGGTGATCGCGAGCGAGGCGATCGCGCCGACCGCGAGCTGACCGTCGTCCACCAGCAGTCCGTAGGTGTTGTCCCAGATGCCGCGCAGCACGCTAGACATTCCGCGCCTCCACTCGCGCGCCCTCTGGAAGGAGCCCGCGGAGCATGCGCACCGCGAGCCAGCTCACGACGAGGAACGTACCGAGGATGATCGGGATCGATGCGGCGTCGCCCGGCCACTCCGCGCCAATACCCTCGCCGAACCAGAAGACGCCGAAGCTCGACAGCATCGCGCCGACGCCGAACTTCATCCAGTTCTCCGGGACGGCGGTGAGCGGATGGCGGAGGACGGCCGCGAGCGTGATGACGATCGCTCCGGCGACGACCGCGCCGACGATCGCGGCATTCATCGCCGCGACGCCTGCGGCGCCGAACGCGATGACGATGAAGGCGACCTCGACGCCTTCAAGCAGGACGGCCTTGTACGCGACGATCGTGCCGACCCAGTCCCATTCGGTCTTCTTCAGCCCCTGGGCCCTGAGCTCGGCGACCTCTCTGCGATAGATCTCATCCTCGTCGTGCAAGGCGACGATGCCCGCGAAGCGCAGCACCGCCTTGCGCAGCCAGCGCAGCCCAAAGAGCAGGAGCAGCGTGCCCACGAGGCCGAGGAGGAACTTCTCGGGTACGACGGTGACCAGCGCCACGCCGAGCGTGGCCACGATGACCGCCAGCGTCGCGGTCGCGAGCGCGGTGCCGACGAGCGGTGCGCGCCAGCCGCGCGTGAGACCGACCGCGAGCACGATCGTCGTCGCCTCGACGAACTCGACCGCGCTCGCGATGAAGGATGGGGTCGCCGCGATGGCGAGAGTGACCAGGTCCATCCCTACTGCTCCACCCACACGTCATTGAGCGCCAGGCCGGTGAGGCCGTCGGGCCCTGGCTTGAAGTCGTGGACCTTCGTGGCCATCGCCTCGACGCGCACCTGGCTCATCACGCCGACGAACGGCAGGATCTCCATGATCTTCTTCTGCGCGTCGAGGTAGGTCTGACGCCGCTCGGCCGTGCCCAGCTCCTGGGACTGCCCCTTCACCAGGAGGGCATCGAGCGCCGGGTCGCTCAGGTTGGAGAAGTTGCTTCCGCTGCCGCGGTTCGACGAGTGATAGCACACGCGCAGGATGCCGTCGGGATCGATCGCCGTCGTCGACGTCGCGGCCATGTTGTGCTTGTAGGCGCGGACCAGATCGAGGTACGGCCCCCGTTCCATCTGCTGCACCTTGAGGTCGATCCCCACGTCGCGCATCTGCGCCTGCATCGCCTGCGCGATCTCGGTCCAGGGGCTGCGGAACGTCACGAGCTGGATCTCGAGATTCTGTCCGCTCTTCTGGCGGATCGGTCCCGAGCCGAGCTTCCATCCGGCGTCGTCGAGAACTTTCTTCGCCTTGGCCGGATCGAACGTGAACATCTTCTCGATGTTCTCGTCGCGCGCCCACACGCCCTCCGATAGCGGGCCGACCGAGACGTGATGCACTCCGAAGAACACCTTCTCCACGATCGACTTGCGGTCGATGGCCCAGTTGATGGCCTCACGCACCACGCGGTCGTCGGTGGGCGGCTTGGTGACGTTCATGCTGAAGCCGAGCGTGTGGCTCGCACGCGGCGATAGCACGAACGTATAGCGCTTGTCGTTCTTCAAGCGCGCGTAGTCGACCTCCGGGATCTCGTCGATCAGGAGGTTCTCGCCGCTCTCGAGGGTCGCGATGCGCGTGGACGGTTCGGTGATCGCGCGGAACTTGACCGACTCGAGGTAAGGCGCGGCGCGGTTCTTGAAGATCTCGCTTCCCCAGTTGAAGTCCGGGAACGCCTTGAGGGTCACCACCCCGTCCGGCGAGCGGCTGACGAACTGGAAGGGTCCCGAGCCGACCGGCGCCGTCGCCGGATCACCGGGCTTGAGCGTCGCCAGGTACTTCGGCGACAGCACGCCGAAGAAGTAGCGCCAGATCTGCAGCATGAACGCCGGATACGGCTGCTTGAAGTTGAACACCACGGTGCTGTCGTTGGGCGTGGTGATCGTATCGATGGGTCCGATGAGGGACACGACGGCACCCGCCTTGAGCTTCGGATCGAGGATGCGCTCGAACGAGCCCTTCACCGCGGCCGCGGTCAGTGTGCCGCCGTCATGGAACTTCACTCCGTCGCGCAGGGTGAAGGTGAACTTCTTGGAGCCGTCCTCGATCGCCCACTTCGTCGCGAGCGCCGGATGCGGCTTCTGCTCGGCGTCGAGCGTGACGAGTGTGTCGAGGATGTTCTGCGCGACCTCGCCGGCAGCCGCGCCGGTCGTGAGCGCCGGGTCGATGGAGTCGATCTTGTCCCACATCCCCCACGTCAGCGTGCCGCCCCGTGCGGGTGAGGCGGCGGGCCTCGCGGTGGCGGTCGGCGCCGCTCCGGGCGTGCACGCGAGGATGGCCGCGCTCGCGGCGGCCAGGGCGGAACGTCTCAGGAATTCGCGGCGATACATCTGCATCGGATCACCCATCGATCGAGCCCTCCAATATGTCCAGTCCTTCCTCGAGCTGCGCGTCGGTGATGGTCAGCGGGACGAGCGTGCGGATGACGTTGCTGTAGAGACCCGCCCGCAGGAGGAGTAAGCCGCGCGCGCAGGCCCGCTCGATCGTGGCCTGGACGACGTCCGGCGCCGGCTTCTTGCTCGCGCGGTCCTTCACCAGCTCGATCGCCTGCATCGCGCCCAGCCCGCGGACGTCGCCGATCACCGCGTGGCGACCGGCCATGTCGGTGAAGCGCCGATGCAGCGCCTTGCCGATCTCGTTCGCGCGCGCGAGCAGGCCGTCGCGCTCGATGACCCTGATCGTCGCGAGCGCCGCCGCGCACGCCACGGGATTCCCGCCGAAGGTCGTGCCCAGCGATCCGGGGCCGAGCGCGTCGAAGAGCGCCGTCCTGCCGGTCACGGCACCGAGCGGGAATCCCCCACCCAGCGACTTCGACGTCACGAGCAGATCGGGCGCGACACCGGAGTGCTCGATCGCGAACACCCGGCCGGTCCGGCCGAAGCCCGTCTGGATCTCATCGGCGATGAAGAGGATCCCGTGCCGCCGGCAGATCGCGGCGATGCGCTGGAGGAAACGGACCGGAGGCACGACGAATCCGCCCTCGCCTTGGACGGGCTCGATGATGACGGCGGCGACATGCTCCGGCGCGAGATTCGTGTCGAGCGCCTGCTCGAAGAGGCGAACGTGCAGCTCCGCCAGCTCGTCCTCGCCGACGTTCGCGAGCGGACGATACGGATACGGATACGGGAGGTGCGCGACGTTGGGCGTCGTCGAGCGCATGAACGGGAGCCGAGAGTTCTTCGTCTTGCCCGTCGCGGTCATCGCCGTATAGGTGCGGCCGTGGAAGGAGTTCTGGAAAGCGACGATCCACTCGCGGCCGGTCGCGACGCGCGCGATCTTGATGGCGTTCTCCACCGACTCGGCGCCGCTGTTCGCGAAGACGCTCTTCGTCGGGAAGGGGGCGTCCGCGCGGGGATAGATGCGGTCCAGCTCCTGCGCGAGGCGAACGTACGGCTCGTAGGTGACGACCTGCGCGGACACGTGCGCGTAGCGTTCCAGCTGATCGCGCGCCGCCGCGATCACATCGGGATGCTGGTGCCCGAGGTTGAGCGCGCCGATGCCGGCGATGAAGTCGAGATAACGCTTCCCTTCGGGATCGAAGACCTCGGCGCCCGACGCCGACGCGACGACGACCGGCGTGCCGACGTGCAGGCCGCGCGGAACGAAGCGCTCGCGCAGCTCGCGGATCTCCGCGCTCGTGACGGCCGATCGCTCCCGTGTGACCGTTGCCATACCGCTCCCCTTTCCTAGCGCGCCTCGATGCGCGCGCGCATCTGCTGCAGGTCTTCATACGCGTCGAGCGCCTGGACGCGGTCGCGCCCGGCGAGGCCGAGGAGCAGCGCGTCGATGACGACGATCGTGATCGCCGACAGATGGAACATGCCGCCACCCGCGCGGCGAGCCGATAGCGCGACGCTGAAGCGTCCCGCCAGCGCGAGGCCGAGCGTGTCCGTGATGATGATCGACGGCAGCTTCAGCTCCTTCGCGCGGTCGAGCAGATGCTCCGCTTCGGGCGTCTCGCGCTCGTACACGATCGCGATCGCCAGATCGCCCCGCCGCATCGCGAGCAGCGAGTCGGCCAGCGCGAGCCCGCGAGCGGTGACGGCGATGGCGGGCTTGCGCAGGCGGTTGAGACGGAGCGCGAAGTACTCCGCGAGCGACGCGTTCGGCCCGACGCCCTCGATGACCACCCGCTCGGCGCGAGCGAGAAGCTCGATGGCACGCGCGAAGTCAGCGGCGCGCAGGGTCGAGCGAGCGTCCTTGATCAGCTCGAGCTCCGTGGCGAGCACGTGCTCGAGGATCATCTCGGGGTCGTCGCCGAGCTCGTCGAGGCTGCGGCCGAGGCGCAGGGTCGGCGTCGCGCGCGGACGGAGCGCCTCCTGCAGCTCAGCCTTCAGCGCCGGCAGCCCGACGTAGCCCAGCGTCTGCACGGCGCGGATCACCGTCGCGTCGCTGGTCTCCAGACGCCGGGCGATGTCGGCCGCCGAGAGGAAGACCGCCTCTTCGCGGTGATCGGCGAGGAACGTGGCAACGCGCTCTTCCGCGGGGCTCAGCGCCTCGCGCGCCGCGGCGATGCGCTCGTCGAGGGACCCGACGGTCTTTGTAGTGGTCACTTCACAAAACCAGACAGGAATGTAGTGTATGCTTCGGCCTCATTGCAAGAGGAGGCGCTCCCGTGACGATGACCGAGCTACCGACCATCGATATCAGCGGCGATCGCCGGGAGCTCGGCCGCCAGCACGGCGAGGCCGCGCGGGACCAGATCCGCTCCTCCATCGAGTACTACCAGCGCTCCTTCCAGCGCATCACCGGTCTGGGCTGGGAGGCGATCAGGCGCAACGCGCCACGCTGGGTCCCGCACGTCGAGGCCTACCTCCCCGGGATCAGCGAAGAGGTGCGCGGGATCGCCGAGGGCGCGAAGGTGCCGTTCGAGGACGTCCTCGCGCTGAACGCGCGCGGCGAGCTCTCCACGCACAACCCCTTCGCCGATGACCCGGACGAGGGGTGCTCGTCCTTCGCGATCCTGCCGGAGGCCGCCGGCGACGGACACGTCTACTGCGGCCAGAACTGGGATTGGCGCTGCGAGACGTTCGGCACCGTCGTGCTCCTGCGCATCCGCCAGCCCGGGAAGCCGACGATCATCATGCAGACCGAGGCGGGCCAAGTCGGCCGCCACGGCGCGAACTCGACCGGCATCGCCCTCAACGCCAACGGATTGGGGACCCGCTGGGGCAAGGGCGTCGGCACGCCGCAGCCGTTCATCCGGCGGAAGATCCTCGAATCGGTCGACATGCAGGGGGCGCTGCAGGCCGTGATGGATGCGCGTCCCTCGCTCTGCTCCAACCTGCTGATCACCCATCGCGACGCGTTCGCCATCGATCTCGAGACGACTCCTGACCGGCACGGCTGGATGTATCCGACCGATGGTCTGCTGGTGCACACGAACCACTTCATCGCCTTCATGCCCGAGCAGATCGCCGGCACGTACCGGCCGTTCTCGGTGAACTCGCTCTGGCGCCTACCCCGTCTCACCGCGGGGCTGCGCAAGGCGAAGACGGCGTCGGGCTCGGAGAACGTGCGCGCCTCGATCGCGGCGGCCCTGAGCGATCACTTCGGCTACCCCAACGCGGTCTGCAAGCACGCCGACGACCGCAGCATCGGGACCGATCGCAATCAGACGATCGCCTCGAGCATCGTCGACCTCACGACGGGCGAGTATCGGATCGCCGCGGGGAACCCGTGCGAATCACGGCATCAGCTTCTTCCCTGGAACCTGTACGAGGAAGCGCGGTCGCCCCAGCGTCGGTCCGTCGTAAGCGCCAGCGCCTAGCGCCGGACGTGACCGATCGGACGCTCCGCGTCTATTCCGGCCGCAACCGTCCTGACCTGACGCCGATCTACCGTATCTTCGAAGCGCTCACGGACATCGCGGTCGACATCGAGATGATCTATCACCTCGACGTGGAGCGGCGGCTCATCGATGAGCGGAGCGATCCGCGCGCCGACGTGCTCGTCACGAACAGCCAGGTGGCGGTGGAGGCGGTCCGACACACGGGGATCTTCGAGCCGTATCGGGCCGAGGTCGCGCGCGCGTACGACGACTGGCTCCGCGCACCCGACTTCGCGTGGCTTTCGTTCACCGCCTGGCCACGAAGCGCGATGATCAATCGCCGCGTCCTGCCGGATCCGTCCGCCTGGCCGACGAGACTCGAGGACCTCGCGGACGAAAGGCTGCGCGGAAAGATCTCGATGGCCACCACCAACGAGGAGACGACCGTCTCGCAGGTGAGCGCGATCCGCGCGGCCAGAGGCGACGATCACGCGTGGCGTCTCGTCGATCGCCTGCTGGCGAACGGCCTGCGGACGTATGAATCGAATAAGGCCACGCGCGAAGGACTCGTTCGCGACGGTAACGCGGTCGCGCTGGTGAACTCGTCGAACTATCACGTGTTCCTCATGGAGGGCAATCCCGTTGGCGAGGCCTGGCTCGACCAGGAGAGCGGCGGCCTCGGGACGCACGTCGAGGCGCACGTCGTCGCGGTCGTGAAGGGGGCGAAAAGTCCCGACGCTGCGCGCTCGTTCGTCGACTTCTTGCTTGCCGCCGACACCCAGACGCTGCTCGCGCGGATGTTCGGCGAGACTCCGGTGAATCCGAGGGCGGTCACCGGAAGCGTTCGGCCGCTCGCGGACATCCGGCGTACGCCGGTGTCGTTGGCGAAGATCACCGAGCTGCGACGCAGCACCCGAGCGCAGCTGGCGAAGAAGGGTTTCGCGCCCCGGGGCAGGGGCCCCGGTTCAGTGAGCGAAGCGAGCGTGGCGCGCGATTGATGCTGGGCTGGCTGAGCGTCGACGGGAAGAAGCTTCTGGTGACGCGCGTGATGCGCACGTTCGCGTACGGATACCTCGCGACCGTGATCGGCCTCTACCTGGACAAGCTCGGTCTCTCGCCGACGGAGATCGGCCTCGTGCTCACCGCCGCGATCGCCGGTTCCGCGCTCATGACCGTCTTCTGGTCGATCATGGCCGACCGCTTCGGACGGCGGCGCACGGTCGCGACGATGGCGCTGCTCATGGCGGTCGGAGGCCTGATCTTCGCGCTCACCGACGAGTTCTGGGTGCTCCTGCTCGCCGGCTTCACCGGGACGATCAGCGCCACGAACTCGGAGGTTGGCGTCTTCCAGACTGTCGAGCAGGCGATCCTGCCGCAGACCGCCCCGAACGACCGGCGGACGTGGCTCTTCTCCATCTACAACACCGTCGCGAACTTCGCGGGCGCGTTCGGCTCGCTCTTCGCCGCCTCGGTGGGATTCTTCGCGTCGCTCGGACTTGCCGGCGCCGACGCGTACCGTCCGCTCTTCGTCCTCTACGCGGTGATCGGCCTGCTCAACTTCATTCTGTTCCTCTCGCTGTCCGACCGCGTCGAGCTGGCCCACGTCCAGGGAAAGCGTCGCTTCATCGGGATCCATCGATCCGCGGGCACGGTGGCCAAGCTCTCTGCTCTGTTCGGTCTCGATGCCTTCGCGGGAGCCTTCGTCGTGCAGTCCATCGTCGCGTACTGGTTCTTCCTGCGATGGCAGCTCGATCCGACGCAGCTCGCGGTGATCTTCTTCTGGGTGGGCGTGCTCTCCGGCCTCTCGCTGCTGGCAGCGGGATGGATGGCCGAACGCATCGGCCTCCTGAACACGATGGTGTTCACGCACCTGCCCTCGAACGTCCTGCTCGTCCTCGTGCCCCTCATGCCTACCGCATGGCTCGCGGTCGCGCTCTTCCTGCTGCGTATGAGTGTCTCGCAGATGGATGTCCCGACGCGCCAGTCGTACACGATGGCGGTCGTGGATGCCGACGAGCGCACGGCCACCGCGGGCATCACGAACGTCGCGCGGACCACGGCGAGCGCGATCTCGCCGACGTTCGCCGGCATGGCCTTCTCCGCCGCCGCGCTGAGCCTTCCGTTCTTCATCGCCGGTGCCATCAAGATCGTGTACGACGGCCTCATCTACCTGACATTCCGTGACGTCCACCCGCCGGAAGAGGCTGAGCGCAAGCGTCGCACGCGGGTCGCGTGATGGCGAAGTTCGTCGCGGGGAGGCTCGTCGAATCGATACCCGTGCTCGTGCTCGCGTCGCTCCTGGTGTTCTCGATCCTCCATCTCATCCCGGGCGATCCGATCGACGCGATGCTCGGCTCGGCCGCGGCCGGCGTCGGGACTCCCGAGTCCCGGCAGCAGCTGACCGAGCAGATCCGCGAGCAGCTCGGGCTCAACGATCCGCTGTGGCTCCAGTACGTGCGCTGGCTCGCGAACGCGGCGCGTCTCGACCTGGGCGAGTCGTTCATCCGCCACCAGCCCGTGGCGCAGCTCATCGCGACGCGGCTGCCGAGCACGCTCGAGCTCGCGGGAGCGGCTCTGCTCTTCAGCGTGGTCATCGGCGTCGGCGCCGGGCTCCTCGCGGCGCTGAAGCGCAACACGCCGATCGACGCGGTGGTGATGCTCGTCTCGCTCGGCGGCGTCTCGATGCCGAGCTTCTGGTTCGCGATTCTGCTCATCCTCGTGTTTTCGGTGACACTGAACATCTTCCCCGCCACCGGCTCCGGAGGGATCGACCGGCTCGTCCTCCCGGCGCTCGTGCTCGGGTACGACGGCGCGGCGCTGATCGCCCGGCTCACGCGCGCGTCGCTGCTCGAGGTGCTCGGCCGCGAGTACGTCCGTACCGCGACCGCGAAGGGTCTCTACCGGCGGACGGTCGTGCTGCGTCATGCGATGCGCAACGCGCTCATACCCGTCGTAACGGTCGTCGGTCTTCAGCTGGGCCGTCTCATCGCTGGCAGCGTCATCGTCGAGACGGTCTTCGCGCGCCAGGGCATTGGGCAGCTCGCGATCGACGCGATCCTGCAGAAGGACTATCCGGTCGTGCAGGGCGTGATCCTGCTCACCGCGACTTCGTACGTGTTCGCGAATCTGCTGGTGGACGTGTCGTATGGGTTCCTCAACCCCCGGATCCGGTCGGCCTGACATCGCTCGCGCCCCGATCGTGTCGGCGGTCATCGCCGACAAGCGGCGCTTGCCCGCGTTGCCACGATCGGCGGGGCCGTACCGGCGGGCGTGGTGGCGGCTGCGCCGCAACAAGACCGCGGTCGCCGCGGCGGCGATCCTCGGTACGGTCGCAGTCGTGGCCTATCTGGTCCCGCTCGCCATCGCGATCGACCCGTATCAGCAGAGCCTGCGCGACTCGCTGCAGCCACCAGGTACCGCTGGACACCTCATGGGGACCGACCACTTCGGGCGGGACCTCTTGCTCCGTCTCATCGACGGCGGCCGCATTTCACTGAGCGTCGGCTTCATCGCGGTGCTGATCTCCGCCTCGGTCGGCGGGGTCATAGGTCTGGTATCGGGCTACTTCGGCGGGTGGACCGATCGCGTGCTCATGCGGATCATCGACGTGAAGCTCGCGTTCCCCGGGATCCTGCTGGCCCTCGTCATCGTCGCGGTGCTCGGAAGCGGACTCGAGAAGGTCATGATCGCCGTCGGCATCGGCGGCATCCCGCGCTTCGCCCGCGTGGTGCGTGGATCCGTGCTGAACACGAAGAGCGAGCTCTACGTCGAGGCCGCGCGCAGCATCGGCGCGACCGATCTACGCATCATGCTGGTGCATCTCGTACCGCAGGTCCTAGGCCCCGCGATCACGATCGCCACGTTCGGTCTGGCGACCGCGATCCTCTCGATCGCGGCGCTCTCGTTCCTCGGCCTGGGCGCGCAGCCGCCGACGGCCGAGTGGGGTCTGATGCTCTCGGAGGCGCGCCGTTACCTGCGCGTCGCCTGGTGGCTCTCGGTCTTCCCCGGCGTCGCGATCATGGTCGTCGTCTTGACGGTGAACCTGCTCGGCGACGCCGTGCGTGACGCGCTCGACCCGCGTATCGCGAGCGTGCACGACTAGCGGGCTGGTGAGCCAATACCCTCTTCCGAGTGCGCGCCCGTGCCGCTCGGCGCAGGCTTCGCGAGCATGCCCTATCGCTCGCCGGAGCGTGGGAGGACCATCCCTGGGAGGAAGACGTGACGAAGGTCGGCAAGAAGGTGTTCGTCTTCTTCGGTCGGGAAGGGCCCGAGCTGTTCGTCGGCGCGAAGCTCTCGCGCTCGCTGCTGTTCGCGAGGAGCCGGCCGTTCGTGCAGAAGTTCGGCTACGGCCTGGACCGCGCCGGATGGGTCGCCGCGCGTTTCAAGGGCGATGACGAGATACCGATCGATCTTCTGACAGAGTGGATCGACGAGAGCTACGAATCGGTCGCGCCACGGCGGCGCGCTCGGAAGGAGTGATGGCATGGAGATCGTGCCGGGCATCAGGCGGATCGGCCCCGGTATGGCGAATTCGTATCTCCTCGAGGAGTCGGGCGAGATCACGATCGTCGACACCGGGATGCCGGGCTACTGGAAGGCCTTACCCGCGGAGCTCGCCGCGATGGGCCGATCCCTCGACGACGTGCGCGCGGTGCTGCTCACCCACGCGCACTCGGATCACACGGGCTTCGCCGAACGCATCCGCCGCACGCGCGGGACACCCGTCCTGATCCACGAGGCCGACGCGCTGCTCGCGCAGGGCAAGGCGACGACACGGCGCTCCATGGGAACCATTCGCATCGGGGCGCTGCTGCGCTTCTTCGCGTATGCGGCGCGCAATGGCGCGCTCTCGCGCGTCCCGCCGATCGCCGAGGTCGCGACGTTCGGCGACGGCGCCACGCTCGATGTGCCGGGATCGCCCCGGGTCATTCACCTGCCCGGACACACGGCGGGCAGCGCCGCGCTCCACGTGACGAGCCGGGATGCGCTCTTCGTCGGTGACGCGTTCGTGACGCTCAATGTCCTCTCGGGTGAGACCGGGCCGCTCGTCGGTCCGTTCAACGCCGACACGAAGCAGACGTACGCCTCCCTCGCGCGTCTTGAGCGCGTCCAGGCCCGGCTGGCGTTACCGGGTCACGGCCAGCCGTGGACCGAAGGGATCGCTGCGGCGCTCGAGCGGATCCGCGCTAGGAGCGACGCTTAGGCGAGAGCTCGAGCCACCGCCCCAGCTGCCGCAGCGCTCGGTTCTCCCGCTCCTGCTTCATGCCGGCGGCGGCGCCCGGAAGCAGATACACGCCCTTGAGCGTTTCGACGATCACCGCCGCCGCATCGCTCGGATCGACGTGCGGATCGATGGCCCCGTCCGCCTTCGCGCGGCGGATGAGTCCCCGGAGGGTCGAATGCCAGACCGCGTCGGTCTCGCCGACGATCGCCGCGATCGCCGGGTCCCGCCGCGCTCGCAGCGCAAGCTCACCCATCACCGCGAAGAGCTCCGGCTCTTCGCGTGACAGGCGACGGATGCCCTCGAAATGCGCGCGCAGAAGCGCCGCAGGGGATCCACCAGAGGCCAGCGTCGAGCGGAACTGGCCCATCGCGTGAGCGACGACGCCTTTGATGAGCGCTTCCTTGCTGGGGAAGTAGTAGTGCAGCGTCGCGATGTTGACGCCGACCGAGGCCGCGACCTCGCGCGTCCGTAGCCCTTCGAAGCCACGCTCAGCGAGCTCGCGGTACGCGGCCACGACGAGAGCCTGCTTTCTTGACTCCCCCGTCTCTTCCCGTCTTGCGCGCGCGATCTTTGGCAAATCGGCCTCTTGACTCTCAATCAATCAGATGATTGAATCATGACGCGGGACGCGTCACCATGTACTGGAGTGAGTTCGATGTCACAGACAGTAACGGCCACACGGCACACCGACGCGCCGGGGCTCGGCGCACGCTTCGTCCGATCACTCACGGGCGTATTCAATCCGGCGATGACCCTGTTTGCGGGCAGGCGGCTCGTACCGATCTGGGGCATCGTGCGTCACCGCGGTCGACGCTCGGGTCGCGAGTACCTGACCCCGATCGCCCTTCAACCGACTCCCGATGGGCTCGTCATTCCGCTGCCCTTCGGCGCCGACACGGACTGGTGCCGCAACGTTCGAGCGGCGAAAGGCTGTGTCGTCCGCTGGAAGGGCGAGGACCACCGGATGGTCGACCCGGTGATCGTCGACGCGACCGCGGCCTCAGCGTTCTTCCCGCAGCCGCTGCGCGCGCTGCTGGGGCCGCTCGGCATCAAGACGCTTCTGCGGATGCGGTTCGCCGCGTGAGCATCACTGGTTCCCCCGCCTAGGACGTGGGCACGCTGACACCAGCGGCGGCGCGACCGGCCACGCGGCCACTGAAGAGGCAGCCGCCCAGGAACGTTCCCTCCAGCGAGCGATAGCCGTGCATGCCTCCGCCGCCGAAGCCGGCCACCTCGCCCGCGGCGAATAGACCGCGGATAGGCTCGCCGGACCCGCCGAGCGCGCGCGCGGATAGATCGGTCTCGAGGCCGCCGAGCGTCTTGCGCGTGAGGATCCAGAGGCGCACCGCGATGAGCGGCCCGGACCTCGGATCGAGCAAACGATGCGGCCGCGCGACCCGCACGAGCCGGTCGCCGATGTAGCGGCGTGCATCGAGCACGGCCTTCCGCTGCGCGTCGGCGGGCGCGCGTGACGCCGCGTCCTCGTCGTACGCGGCGATCACGCGCTCGAGCGCTCCCGGATCGATCTCCGGATCGCCGGCCAGCACGTTCATCTTCGCGGCGAGGTCCTTCGCATCGCGCGCGAACACAAAGTCCGCGCAGCGCTCGCCGAACTTCGCGATATGCGGCACGGCCGAGGGCAGCACGCGGCCCAGGACCATACGGATGCTCCGCTGCGTGAGGTCAGGGTTCTGCTCGGAGCCGGAGAGCGCGAGCTCCTTCCCGAAGATCCGCTTGTCGAGCACGAACCACGAGTGATCGTGGCCGGAGCTCGCGACCTGCGCGAGCGCGCCGAGCGCGTCGAAGCCGGGAAACAGCGGCGCCGGCAGCCGGCGCCCGGTGGCATCGAGCCAGAGCGGCGACGGTCCCGCGAGGATCCGGATGCCGTGTCGCGTCCAGATCGGCGCGAAGTTCTCGACGCCTTCGGGGTAGTTCCACATGCGATCCAGGTTGATCGCGCGCGCGCCGGCGAGACGCGCCGGTCGCGACGCGTCCACTCGCGACGCCGCGCGGAGTGTCGCTGGGGGCCAGGATCTCACCGGATACGCCGTCGACCACGCCGCCGCTGGTGATCAGCTCCGTGACGCGATGACGGAAACGGAGCTCCGCGCGCCCTTCGGTGACCGCGTCGCGTAACCGGCGCACGAACGGCTCGATAACGCCCGGTCCAGTGCCCCAGGTGATGTGAAAACGCGGGACGGAGTTCCCGCGGCGCTCGGCCCATTGCACCAGCGGGAACCACCGCATCCCGCGCTTGTGCAGCCACGGCCGCATCTCCCCGGCGGCGAAGTCGACGTACGCCTCGGCCCAGCGGCGCGGCCAGCGGTCCTCGTCGCGGTCGAAGTCCGCATACGCGAGCCAATCGCGCAGCGCGAGGTCGCGCGAGTCGCGCACGCCGAGCCGGCGCTGCTCGGGCGTGTCGACCATGAGGAGTCCGCCGAACGACCAGAAGGCTTGTCCGCCGAGAGATGCCTCCGGCTCCTGCTCGAGAACGATCACGCGCCGGCCCGCATCGGCGACCTCCGTGGCGGCGACCAGTCCGGCGAAGCCCGCGCCAACGACGACGACGTCGGCATCCATCGCGATCGAGCTACGCGGGAGCGAGCGCGTCGGCGCCGATCTCCCGAACGGAACGATGACCGGAGAGGGCCATCGTCAGCTCGAAATCGGCGCACAGATCGCGCAGGAGCTGCCGGACGCCGGGCGAGCCCGCGAGCGCGAGCGCGTAGACGTACGGACGGCCGACGCAGACCGCGCGCGCGCCGAGCGCGATCGCCTTGAACACGTCCGCGCCGCCGCGGATGCCGCCGTCCATGAGCACGGGCACACGACCATCCACGGCCGCGACGACCGCGGGAAGCGCGTCGAGCGCCGCGATCGCGCCGTCGACCTGCCGTCCGCCGTGATTTGACACGACGAGCCCATCGATACCGTGATCCAGCGCGCGTCTCGCGTCGTCGGGATGCAGCACGCCTTTGAGCAGGATCGGGAGCTTCGTGCGCTCGCGCAGGAAGCGCAGGTCGGGCCAGGCGAGGGACTGGCGCGAGTACGTGGCGATGAACTGCTGCACCGCGGCGCGGGGTGCCGGTGAACGCAGGTTCGCCCAGAAACCACCCGGATGCGCCCGTGTCATCTCGAAGAAGACGCCAAGGGAGTGCAGGTTGACCTTGGGCTTCGCCCGCGGCGCGGCTGACGGCGGCATCGCCATGAAGGTCGGGTCGCTCACGTACTGCGCGATGCCCTTGCCTCGCAGGAACGGCAGATACGCGAGATCCAGATCGCGGATGCGCCAGCCCAGCAGCTTGGTGTCGAGCGTGACGACGATCGCCTCGCAGCCGCAGGCCTCGGCGCGGTGCACGAGGCTCTCCACAAGCTGATCGTTCTTGCTCCAGTACAGCTGGAACCAGCGCGGCGAATCGCCCATGACGCGCGCGCACTCCTCCATGGCGACCGACGCCTGGTTCGAGAAGATGAACGGCACACCGACGTCCGCGGCCGCGCGCGCGACCGCCAGGTCCGCCTCGCCGTGCGCGAGCTCGAGGACGCCGACCGGCGCGAGGAGTATCGGCGCCGGGAGCTTGCGGCCGAAGAGGTCGATGCTCGTATCGAGCGTGGATATGTCGCGGAGCACGCGCGGAACGATGCGGCGCCGGTCGAAGGCCTCGCGATTCGCGCGGATCGTGCCTTCGGCGCCCGCGCCGCCCGCCACGTACGCGTAGGCGTGGGGCGACATCCTGTCCCGCGCACGCCGCTCCAGCTCGGCGGCATTCAGCGGGATCGCCGGCCGCTTCCCGGCCACACCCTCGAGGTAGATCTCGGCCTGACGGATCACGGGCGGGACTCTAGTACCACGCATACTCGACCGCAGTGGACGCGCGCGATCTCGACCTCGAGCGGCTCTGGCTCCGGCAGCTGCTGGATGCCCTGCCGGTGGCCGTCATCGTCTACGGGGCCGATGGCGCGGTGCAACTCGCCAATCGCGCGCGACGCGAGCAGTTCGGGGCTGACATCGCCACGCTCGACGAGGCGATGGCGCAGACCCAGCCGCAGCGCGAGGACGGCACGCCGATCCCACGCGACGAGTTGCCCGCGGTTCGCGCCCTCCGCGGCGAGACCGTTACGGGCGAGCGACTACGCCTTCGAACGACGGACGGCGGCTCCGCGGTGACGATCGCGAACGCGTCGCCGCTTCGAGGTCCGAACGGCGAGGTACTGGCGGCGCTGCTCGTCTTTCACGACATCACGCAGATCAGCGATCTCGAACGCGGTCGGCGCGAGCTCTTCAGCATGGCGAGCCACGACCTGCGCACACCTCTGACCACGATCCTCGGTTTCGTGCAGCTGGCGCGCAAGCAGCTCGAGAAAGCACCGGACCGCGCCCTTCGATCTCTCGACGACATCGAAAAGCAGTCGCTGCGGATGGTCAGGCTCGTCAACGATCTCCTCGACGTCGCGCGATTCGAGACCGGTGCCATCCCTCTGACGCCGGAGGACGCGGACATGGCGGAGCACATTCGCGCTGCCATCGAGCGTCAGGCCACCAACGAGCGTTTCGCCGTGCGCGTTCCCGACCGCCCGGTGGGTGCTCGATTCGACGCGGATCGCGTCGATCAGGTGCTGGACAACCTTCTATCCAATGCTCTTCGCCACACGGCGCCGGGGACCCGCGTCGAGGTTTCGCTCGCGCTCGAGTCCGGCGAGGTCGTCGTGCGCGTGAGGGATCACGGTCATGGTGTATCGCCCGAAGAGCGCGCGCGATTGTTCAAGCCCTTCTACCAAACGCCGCGCGGCCGCAGCTACGGCGGAACAGGCCTGGGGCTGCACATCAGCCGACGTATCGCCGAAGCGCACCGGGGACGTCTATGGCTGGAGGAGAGTGGGGACGAGGGCAGCACGTTCGCCCTGGCCCTTCCGATCGGCGGAAGCGCGATCGGCTGAACGCGCGGCGGATTCCCTCACGTGCGGCGCGCGTCAGGGATGGCGACGGCGGACATGAGCAACGCGACGATGCCACCGACGGCGATGACGCCGGACCAGAACGTTGGATTCCACCACGTGCCTGGACCGGTCACGATCGCGACGGCGTAGGCCGCGTACAGGATCGTCGGAATCAGCCACGCGAAGATGCGCGCGGACCGGGGCCGGTCCGGTGACGGACGGAGCCACGTCGCGGCGACCGCGATGAGCAGCGCACTTACGAGCACGACCGCGAGTAGCAGCGGGACGGCCGCGGGGTGCAGCGGACCGTTCACGAGCACCATCGCGACGCCATTCCCGCCGATGATGAACGCGTACCAGACCGCGGCCACCGGACCGCGTCGGGGCGCAAGGAGAGCCACACCCGACACGAGCGCCGCGTACAGCGAGAACGCGAAGAGCGCGCTGCCCTTTTCGAGCTCGATCAGATCGTGAGTGGCGGGCGCGCTGCCCGTTCCGAAGACGCGGGCGAACGGATTCGCGTAGTCGAGGATGATCGCGACGATCGAGATGCCATAGAGGAGTCCGAAGGCTCCGGTCACCCCGAAGGAGCGCCTCGCCCATGCCGCACGCGCCGGACCGGTGACGACGAGGCAGATGCCGAACGCGATCGCGAGGTGCGACGGGCTGACCGCCGCTTCGATGTCGAACTCGATACCGAACACCGTGTGCCAGACGGCGTCGCCCACGCCCCCGATCGCGGCGAGCCCGAATCCGATCAGGGATAGGTCGTATCCGGCGCTCAGCAGCGGACGTCCCGCCGCGCGTTCTCCGGACTTCGCGAGGACGAGGAACGCGCCGCAGGCGAGGAGGCCGGAGTAGAGGATCCCGTGCCAGGGTGTCCAGAACGAATCCGGAAGGCGCGAGATGTGCGCCCACGCGTCGAGGAAGACGCCGGTCATGAGCCATCCCGCGAGGACGACGAAAACGCGATCGACGGCGCGCTCGCTCAGCGCCGGAACGCGCGTTCGGGCGACGGCGAGCGCACCCTCTCGGATGCTCATCCGTTAGACCGTATCAGTCCGGCGCATGCGGCTCCAGAGGCCCTCCCACGATGCGTCTTTCGGCCCTGTTCGCGATGCGCGTGAATGCCCACGCCTCGAAAGGTGACTCGCACGACAGGAGCGGCGCGTCTCTCGCGCCGCGCACTTCTGGCGCGCGCGGGTGACGGAGCGCTCGCGGTCGCGGCGATCGGCGGGACCGGCGTCGCGCTCCGGATCGTCCAGCAGAGCGCGCTCCGACCGGGCACCGGCGAGGCGTACGCGGCATGGAGCGCCGCCCTCACCGGAACCGGCGCGCTGGGTCTTGTCCGGGCGGCCGTTCTCGCCGCGAACGCGCATGACAGTCAGCCCTGGTTCTTCCACGTGACCGATCGGCAGATCGACGTCTTCGCGGATCGGACGCGCAATATCGGCGCGCTCGATCCTCTGTTCCGCGAGCTCGAGATTTCGCTCGGATGCGCGATCGAGAACCTGGTCATCGCGGCGCGTGCGAGCGGGCTGGCGCCGGTCGTCAGCCTTCTGCCCGATCCCGCGGAGCGCGATCACGTCGCGCGCGTCGTCCTCAGCGCCGGCGCCACGGAGTCGTCGCCGTTCTTCGACGCGATCGCGCGCCGACACACGGACCGTGGTGCGTACGAGGGACGTCCCGTTGAACGCGCCACGCTCGAGGCTCTCTCCGCACTCGCCGACGACCCGATCGCACGCGTGCTCTGGATCGATGCGGATCCCGCGAAGTCGCGCTTCGCCGAGCTCACCGTGCAGGCGACGGCGGCGATCATCGCCGATGAGGATCAGGCACGTGACGACTACAGCTGGTACCGCCAGGACTGGGACGAGATCCAGCGCAAGCGGGACGGGATCACGCTGGATACGGCTGGACTGTCCGAGCCGCTCCGCGTCGCGATCCGCGCGCTCCCGCCTGCGGACCGAACGACGCTCGGGAATGGCTGGGTCGATGCGACGCGGACGCGCCACGTCGCGACCGCCGCTGCGTTCGGCCTGGTGCTCGTGCGTGACCGCGCCGACCAGCGGCAGCGCATCGTCGGCGGACGTCTGTTCGAGCGCGTGCATCTGTCGGCGACCACGCGAGGGCTCGCGATCCAGCCGCTGAACCAGCTGAACGAACGCGCGGATCGCGAGCGCTCGGCACACCTTCCGCCCGCGTTCTCGAGCTCGCTCGTGACACTCGCTCCCGAGGGATGGGATCCCGTCATGGCCTTCCGGATTGGGCATCCGACGACCACGCCGCACGCGGCGCCGCGGCGAGTGGCCGAGCAGGTCATCCGCCCGGCCTAGCGCCATAACTCACGCTGGCCTCGCCTGCAGTGGCGCGGACGGGACGGCGTCCGGGACAGGGCGGCGGTCGCGAGACGATCCTCGCGGCTGCTCGCCTCCATTTCGCGAAAGGTCGGCTACGACCGCGCGACGATCCGGGCCATCGGGAGATCGGCATCGACGGCCTGGGCGAGCGGGCTCATCCGCTCGGTGGTCGGTCATGAGCACCGCGCCCAGGCCAAGCGAGGTGTCGGGACGGTTCGGGTCGATAATCTCCCTTCCGCTCATGACAGAGCCGAACAGCGTGATCCTCACGAAGAACATGGCCACCCGGGAGCGTGGCCGCGCGGCCTTGCGCGATCGGCGCTGGAGCGAGGCGTACGCGCAGCTCTCCACAGCGGATCGCGAGCGGCCGCTCGAGGTGGACGATCTTGAGCGGCTCGCGCTCGCGGCGCACGTCACGGGGAACTACGAGGCCAAGGCCGATGCCTTCGCGCGCGCGTACAACGAGTGTCTGCGAAGCGGCGACCCCGCGCGGGCGGCGGGCTTCGCCTTCTGGTCAGCCTTTGGCTTCGTCGAGAACGGCGAGCGCGCCCGCGCCGAGGGCTGGCTCATGCGCGCGATCCATCTGGTCGAGGAGCCGAAGCTCGACTGCCCGCAACGGGGATACCTCCAATTGGCATTCGGCTTCCGCACCAGGGAAGGCGGCGACGTCCAAGCCGCGAGCGCCCTTTTCGAAGAAGCGGAGCGGATCGGCGAGCGGTTCCATGACACGAGTCTCATCACCATGGCGCGTCAGGCGCTCGGGCGAACGCTCATCCATCTGGGCCGGACCGCCGAAGGTGTAGCGCTCCTCGACGAAGCGATGGTCGCGCTGACCGCGGGCGAGGTCACGCCGCTGCTCGTCGGCAGCGTGTACTGCGGCGTGATCGAAGCGTGCCAGGAGATGTACGACCTGCGCCGCGCGCAGGAATGGACCGCCGCGCTCGGCCGGTGGTGCGAGTCACAGCCCGACCTCGTCCCATATCGAGGGAACTGTCTTGTGTTCCGTGCTGAGCTCATGCGGTTGCACGGAGCGTGGCCGGACGCGATGGAGGAGGCCGAGCGGGCTCGCGAAGTGCTGCGCGATGAACCGGCAGCCGGCGCCGCGCTCTATCAGCAGGGGGAGCTGCATCGCCTGCGCGGTGACCTCGCGGAGGCGGACGACGCGTTCCGGGCGGCGAGCGCCTCGGGGCACGTACCGCAGCCGGGGCTCGCCCTCCTGCGACTCGCGCAGGGGAACAGCGACGCCGCGCGCGCATCGATCAGCCGCGCGGTCGATGAGGTCCGCGACCCGCTCTTCCGGTCACGGCTGCTGCCCGCGTATGTCGAAATCATGCTCGCGTCGAACGACGCCGGGGCCGCGCGCATCGCCGCGGACGAGCTGACGGAGCTTGCCTCGCGCACGCAGGCGGACTACCTGAGCGCCATTGCCGCACACGCGCGCGCCTCCGTCCTGCTCGCAGCGGGTGACGCGAAGGGTGCCGTTCCGCTGCTGCGCGGCGCATGGACCGTCTATCGCGACCTTGAAGCGCCTTACGAAGCGGCGCGCGTGCGCGAGCTGCTCGGCCTCGCCTGCCGGGCGTTGGGAGACGAGGATGCGGCGGAGATGGAGCTCGATGCGGCCCGCTCGGTGTTCGAGCAGCTCCATGCCGCGCGGGACGCGGATCGCCTGCGCGCCCTCTCGCGAGCCCGGCCGGCGGGACCTGACGGACTCACGCCACGCGAGCTCGAGATCCTGGCGCTCGTGGCGACGGGAAAGACGAACCGCGCGATCGCGACGGAGCTGGTCATCAGTGAGAAGACGGTCGCTCGGCATGTGAGCAACATCTTCAGCAAGCTCGGCCTCTCGTCTCGCGCGGCGCTCACCGCATACGCGTACGAGCACCGCCTTCTGTCGGCCCGTACATAGAAGTACCCACGCGAATGTCACAGAGGATTGGACACTTCGCCCGATGCGCCGCACCCGGCCGCGCGCCATCGTTCGCGCACGCGGTAGGAGGAGAACGATGGACATGAAGATCGAGCGCTACGAGACGGTCATTATCGGCGGCGGCCAGGCCGGACTGGCGGTGGGATACCACCTGGCGAAGACGGGGCGTCCCTTCGTCATTCTCGAGGCGAACGGGCGCGTGGGCGACTCGTGGCGGAAACGATGGGATTCTCTCCGTCTCTTCACGCCCGCGGAGCTCGACGGCCTTCCGGGAGCCCCCTACCCCGCGTCGAACTGGACGTTCCCGACAAAGGACGAGATGGCCGACTACCTCGAGGGATACGCCGCGAAGTTCGGTCTGCCGGTGCGGACGGGCATTCGCGTGACGCGCCTCGGGAGGAACGGGGACCGGTTCGTGATCGAGACTCCAGAGACGACGTTCGAGGCGGATCACGTGGTCGTCGCGTCGGGAGCCGACCGCACGCCGCGCATCCCCGACTTCGCGCTCGATCTCGACTCGCGCATCCTGCAGCTCCATTCGTCGGAGTACCGCAATCCCGCGTTCCTTCGTCCCGGCGCGGTGCTGATCGTCGGCTTGGGCAACTCGGGTGCGGAGATCGCGCTCGACGTTGCTCCCACCCATCAGACGTGGCTCTCGGGCCGCTATCGGCGCATGCCTGTCGGGCCATCACGATCGCCGATCCTCAACATGTTCGTGAAGCCGCTGATGCTGCACGTCATGACGATCGATACGCCGATCGGACGCAAGATGCGCGGGAAGCTGACAGGTGGAGGTGGCGCTCCGGTGGAGCGCGTGTCGCTCAAGGCGCTGAGTGCCGCGCGTGTCGAGATCGTGGCGAGAGTGGAAAGTGTTCGTGATGGACGACCAGTCTTGGCTGATGGCGGGAGGCCGGACGTCGCCAACGTAATCTGGTGCACGGGCTTCGCACCCGGCCTCGAGTGGATCGATCTCCCCGTCCTCGACCGGCGCGGCGAAGCGCGGCAGATTCGTGGCGTGGTCGCGGACACGCCCGGGCTGTACTTCGTGGGCCGGCCGTTCCAATACTCGTTCACCTCGGCGGCGGTCGGCGGCGTGGGCCGCGATGCCGGATACGTCGCGAAGCAGATCGCGAAGAGCGTCACGATGCGACCGCGGGAAGCCCTACCGGAGGCGGCACGCGCGTGATCTGACAAGCCGCGCCGCGGCGTACGATTCGGGGCCCACGAAGGGAGGCCCAGAACATGGCGGTCAACTTCGCAGTGAACTATCTCGCGGTCGTCGCTGCCGCGTTCGCGGCCGTGGTCATCGGCATCCTGTACTACGGCGTCGCTGGGCTTGGCGATCGGCTCGCGAGGATGAGCGGCATCACGCCCCTCAGCGGCCCGCCATCGCCGACGCAGTTCGCGATCGGCATCGTCGTCGCCCTGGTGAACGCGTGGGTGCTCGCGCTGCTTTCGCTGAACCTCGGTGGCTCGTCGATCGCGGACGGCATCCTGCTCGGCGTGCTCGTGTGGCTCGGGTTCGGGGCGACCCTCAAGGCGGCGCAGGTCGCATTCGAGAGACGATCGTGGAGCTCCTGGCTGCTCACCGGCGTCCACGACCTGATCGTTCAAATCGTCATGGCCGCCATCGTGACCGTCTGGCGCTAGAGCCGTCGTGCGCAGCGAGTCTCTCTAGGATCCGCGCGTGGCCGATCGACCTGTACCGCTCACCGTTCGGGAGCCGCCCCGCGGCGCCCTCTGGGGCCCGGAGGTGCTCCAACGCTCGGGGCTCGACATGTTGCGCGCGAGCATCGAGAGGGAGCTTCCCGATCCGCCTCTTTCGAGGTTGACTGGCCTCCGCCTATCAGAGGTGGGTCTCGGCACCGCCAGCGCCGCCATGCCGGCGAGCGTCTGGTGGCAGTCCGCCGCGGGCGTCTTCCTGGCCGGGACGATCGCGTTCGTCGCCGATCTTCCGCTCGGGTCCGCGGTGCTCACGAGTGCACCTCCGGGCGTCGCGGTGACGTCGTCCGAGCTCTCGGTGAGCTTCCTTCGGCCGGCCACGATCAGGAGCCAATCGATCATCGGACGCGCGCGCCTCATTCACTCGACGCGCACGCTCGGTCTGGCTGAGGCCACCATCGAGGACGGACGCGGTCGCCTGCTCGGCCACGCGACGTCGCGTTGCGTGTTGCTCCCAGGCAACGCCAAATTCTTAGCCACGCGGCAGTATCCGCAGCCGAACAGCTTGGCGGACCCCTACCTGCGCGAGGTCGAGGGTGACGTCAACGGCCAAGAGTTCTGGGATTCAACGCCGGGGATCGAAGTCATGCGTCAGACCGCTGCGGGTCTGCTCAGCCCGCCGGTCTTTCTGCTGATGGGCATTCGCGGCCTCGAAGCGAACGAAGGTCAGATGACGCTCGCGATGACGATCTCGGACTGGCTCTGTAACGCGTTCGGTGTGGTGTATGGCGGTGCGATCGCGCTATTCGCGGACGCCGCGCTGACGCTCGCGGCCGGCAGCACCGTCCCCGCGGCGACGGCGTTCAGCCCGCTCGACATGAAGGTCCATTTCCTGCGTCCGGTCTTTCCCGCGAGTGGCGAGCTCGTGGCTCGCGCGCGCGTCGTGCATCGCGGCCGCAGGATCGCGGTCGTGACCTGCGAGATCACCGATCCCGAGGATCGGTTCGTCGCGCTGGCCTCCGGATCGGTCCTCATCCTTCCGGGCCGACCGTGGGAGCGGCCCGTGCACGTGGAAGACGAGATCGCCGCGGAAGGCTGATCTCGCGTGACGCGATCAGACGCTTGTCACGGACCTGGCTTGAAGAGTCACCAACACGACAAGGGACGCCCTAGCCACATCACCTGGCCGCTCGCGGTTACGCCGAGCGCCGAAGCAGTAGGCCGAGGATCATCACATGTGAGACGAGCGCGGCTGGCACGATGACGATCGGCACGTAGTAGGCAGCGCCCAGCTGGGTCACCACGGTCGCGCTTCGCGCTTGGATGAACGCGTTTGCTAAATCCGCAAGGCCTTCAACGCTGAAGACCCAGATCAAAGGGATCGCGAGCGGAGAGCGCACGCGGAGCGCGGCAATCGAAGCGAGCGCGAGGACCCCCGCGAGTGCGGTTCCCAAGCCTGCGGGTAGCGCGAAGCTCTGCGCCAGCGAAGGCGCCGCTGCCGGAGCCAGGAAGATCAGCCCGATATACCGGAAGGTGTGCAGAGCGAGGAGTGGCTGGAGTGCGGATTCCCGCGGAAGTCGCGCCAGTCGCGGCGCGACGTACCACCTCGCGAGCAGGCTCATGGTGACCAGGGCGAGGATCAGTTGCGCCGGGAAGACCAGCTCACTCGTCAACGTGAACGAATCCCTTCCCCGCCAACTTCATCGGCGTCGGAATATAGCCCTCCCCAGGTCCGAAGCGGCGTGACCTAACGTAGGTAGCGGGATGGCACAGCGACCGCCCGACCCGGTCTCGGACCCCGCTCAGTATCAGCGGTTCCTGCTTGGTCTCCTCGCCGACGATGACCCGGCTGATGTCCAGGCAGCGACGCCGACGAGGATCCGTGCTCTGGTGGCCGAGGCCGGGGATCGTCTGCGCACGCGGCCGAAGCCGGACGAGTGGTCCGTCCTTGAATGCATCGGCCACATCGTCGATGGGGAATTGGTTTCGAGCGGCCGCTACCGGTGGATCCTCGCGCACGACGAGCCGCCACTCGTCGGCTACGACCAGGATCTCTGGGTCGAGCGCCTACGCCACAACGAAGACGACGTGGACGAGCTACTTTCGCTCTTCGAGAGTCTCCGGCGCGCGAACCTCTATCTATGGTCACAAACGCCGGTGGACGAGCGTAGCCGCGTCGGAATCCACACCGAGCGCGGCCGCGAGAGCTACGAGCTGACGTTCCGGCTGATCGCCGGCCACGACCGCAACCACCTCGCGCAGGCGCGCCGGGCTCTCGACGCGGTCTGCTGACACAAGCCAGCGCGGCAGCGACACCAGCACTACGCCGCCTGCTCATCCTCTTCACGCGCACCGGAGGAGGCCGACGCCGGACGAAGCACGCCGACCGCGGCGGCGAGGCTCGCGACGGCCAGTGCCGCCGCGACCGTGAATGCGAGCTGATAGCCGCTCGTGAGCGCGACCGGGCTCGCCATCCCGACGGCAAGTAGGTCATTGGTCCGGCCGCCCGACAGCGTCGCGAGGACCGCGACACCGACCGCGCCGCCCACCTGGGTGCTCGTGTTCACGAGCCCGGAGGCGAGACCCGATTCATGCGGCGCGACCGACGACATTGCGATCGTGGTGAGCGATGGGAAGGAGAGGCCGGCACCGATCCCGAAGAGGACCATCGCGGGAAGAACGTCTCTCACGTAGTCGCCGTCGACGGGGACCCCCTGGAGGATGAGGAGCGCAGTGGCGATCGCGGCGATGCCCGGGAGGAGCGTCGCCCTCGCGCCAAAGCGCAGGATCGCCCGCGCGGTGAAGCCGAGCGAGAGCGTCGTGATCCCGAG
>WNGA01003450.1_pt1 | contig 43235 bp, 44 predicted proteins | sample 5400061 | NCBI WGS metagenome assembly WNGA01 (sample SAMN13153366, study PRJNA577476) | soil metagenome | isolation source: 100 cm soil or saprolite under grassland replicate 2 | place: USA:California | collected 2016-06-15 | reverse complement strand
TCGCCGACGGCGAGTTCACGGTGCTGGTCGGCCCGTCGGGCTGCGGCAAGTCGACGCTGCTGCGCATGCTCGCCGGGCTGGAAGAGATCACCGCGGGCACGATCGCGATCGACGGCAAGGTCGTGAACGACGTCGAGTCGAAGGACCGAGACATCGCGATGGTGTTCCAGAGCTATGCGCTGTACCCGCACATGAGCGTCGCCGACAACATGGCGTTCAGCTTGAAATTACGCAAGGAGCGACCGGCATTGGTCGAGGAGCGAGTCAGGCATGCGGCGAAGATTCTCAACCTCGACCCGTACCTGCACCGCTACCCGCGCGAGCTCTCCGGCGGACAGCGTCAGCGCGTAGCGATGGGTCGCGCGATCGTGCGCGACCCGAAGGTGTTCCTGTTCGACGAGCCGCTATCCAATCTCGATGCGAAGCTTCGTGTCGCGATGCGCGCCGAGATCAAGGCGCTGCACCAGCGGCTGAAGACGACGACCGTCTACGTGACGCACGATCAGATCGAAGCGATGACGCTCGCCGATCGCATCGTCGTCATGCACGACGGCCGCATCGAGCAGATCGGCGCGCCGCTCGAGCTCTATGACCGGCCGGCGAATCTCTTCGTCGCGCAGTTCATCGGCTCGCCGGCGATGAACGTGGTCAACGGAGTCGTTCGGCGTTCGAGCGGCCGGGCATTCGTCGAAACGCCGGGTGGCTTGCGGTGGCCGATTGCGGCTGACGTCGGCGCCGATGGGCGGCCGGTCGCATATGGCGTGCGGCCCGAGAATCTGACGTTGGCGAGCGTCGGCGCCGACGGTGCCGTGCCGGCGCAGATCGTCGTCGTCGAGCCCACCGGTGCGGAGACCGAGCTGCTGGTGCAAGCGGGCGACGCGCAGCTTACGCTCGTCACGCACAGCCGCGCACGCGTCAATCCGGGCGATCGCATCGGCCTCGCGATCGATCCATCGCATGTGCACGTGTTCGATCGCGACGGCGGGTTTCGGCTGGCCGCCTGACAAAAAGTAGGGTCAGACTCGACTTTTTATGCGGGCCTAAGCCATTGATTGAGCGGGAAACGAAAAGTCGAGTCTGACCCTACTTCTTTAGGATCGCCCGCTCGGCGTCCGCCGACAGCACGTTCTTCCACGCGCCGTCGTTCGGCCGTGCGGCAAGCCATGCCGCCGTATCGGCAAGCGTCTGCACGAGCGGACGAATGGCAAGCCCGGCCGCAAGCGCTTTCTCGGCGCTCGCCTGCATCAGCGCGCCATGCTCGTCGTCTTGCGCAATCCACAGCGGCAAGCCGACCCACGGTGCGACGCCCGCTTCGATGAGCGTTCGCTCGTCGATCCATGCCGGTGCGACGCCGCTGCGCGTGGCGCGTGCGAGCTCGGTCAACGCGTCGACAAGCGCGCCCATCGTGAACCGTCCATCGGGACTCGTCGCGTTGAACGTGCCGTCGGTGCGCCGCTCGGAAAGATCGACCATCCACGCGGCGAGATCGCGCGCATCGATGAACTGCAGCGGACGCTCGGGCGGGTTCGGCACCACCGCCTGCGGCGCGCGATCGCCGAGGAGCGTCGGCTGTGCGAACCGAGCGACCCAGTAAGCAAAGCGATCAGTAGGATCGTGCGGCCCGATGATGAGCCCCGGGCGGACGAAGCACGTGCGCGCGCCAAAGGCGGCTGCGACTTCGCGCTCGCATGCGGCCTTGAGCGCGCCGTAATCCTTCTCGATGTTCTCGCTCGCAGGATCCTCGAGCGCCGCAACCGCGGAACGCTCGTCGAAGCCGGGACGGCTCTCGTCCGCGTATACCGAAATCGACGACACGAACGTGTAGTGCGCGACGCGAGACGCGAGTAGCCGCGCGCTCGCCGCAACGACGCGCGGCGCATACCCGCTTGTGTCGATCGCGGCATCCCATTCGTTCTGCTCGAGCGCGCGCAATCCGGGCTCGATGCGCGGATCGCGATCGCCGACGCGGTGCTCGACAGCGCCGCCCCACTGCGTAGGCAGCGGATTGCGGGCGCGCGTGAAGACGGTGATCGCGTGGCCGCGCGCGAGCGCCGCATCGACGACATGGCGGCCGAGAAAGCGCGTGCCGCCGAGGACCAGCAACCGCATCGTGCGGCGCTACTTGTGCGGAACGATGCTGATGTTCGCGAGCTTCTCCTGCGCCTCGATCAGCGACGCAACGTATTTGTCGCCAAACCCGAGCAGGTTCGCGTTGATGAGGCTCTGGTGCACCGCCTCGCCAACGATTGCCGGCACCGGGAGGCTCTCGGCGAGGTGCGTGTAGTAGCGGATGTCCTTCTGCGCATTGACCAACGTGAACTTGAGCCCGTCGAGCGAGCCGTTCTCCAGCACCTTGCCGACCATCATCTGGAAGATGCCCGAGTTAACGGCGCCGGCGGAGATGATCGCGTGCAGCTTCTCGAGCGACGCGCCCGACTTGACGCACGTTGCGCACGCCTCGGCAGTCGCGGTCGCGATCGCCTGCGCGATGAAATTGTTGATGAGCTTCAGGATGTGACCGTGTCCGGGCGGGCCGGCGTGGAAGATGTTCTCGCAATAGGCGGCGAGAACCGGCTTCAGCTGCTCGAACGTCGCGTCGTCGGCACCGACCATCGTGTTCAGCCGCCCCTGCTCCGCCTCGACCGGCGTGCGCGCGAGCGGCGCGTCGACGAAGCGCGTTCCCTTCGACGCGAGCGCGTCGCGCAGCGCCGCGGTGAGCGAGGGCTCGCTCGTCGACGTGTCGACGACGATCAGCCCGTCGCGCGCCACGCTCATGATGCCGTCCTTCCAGTGGATGATCTCCTCGACCTGCGGCGCGCCGGTCACGCACAGGATGACAATGTCGGACGCTTGCGCGACCGCGGCATTGGTGGCTGCTTCCTTCGCGCCGAGCGCGAGAAGATCCTCGAGCGGCTTGCGGTTGTGATGCGCGCGCGCCGTGAGCGGATAGCCCTTGCTGACGAGGTTCTTGGCGATGCCGTGGCCCATCAGGCCGAGGCCGATCATGCCGATTCGGGGTTTGGAGCTCATGGAGAAAACCTCATCTGGAAACGGCGCGAATTCGCAGCACCGGAACTCACGCCAAAGGCGTCATTCTATTACGTCGCGCCGGGCGACGCTCTGCGACGCTCGTGCCAGGCAAGCACAAGCCCGCTGCCGGAAATGATCGCCATGCCGGCAAGCGTGAACGCATCCGGAAAGTCACCGAACACGCCGAAGCCGAGCGCCACCGCGAACACGAGCTGCATGTAGGTGAACGGCGTGATCGCGGAAGCGGGCGCGCGCTGGAACGCGAGAATGAACATGAAGTGACCGACGGTGCCAAGCAGGCACGCGATGACGAGCAGCAGCGCGTGCGGCCACGACCAGTCGAAACGGTGCTCGACGAACGGCAGCACGAGCGCCATCAGGACGGTGCCGCAGAGCGCGGGATAGAACAGCGTCACGCGCGGATCGTCGCGGCGCAGCTTGCGCGTGAGAATCTGGAACGCTGCGTAGAGACTCGCTCCGAACAACACAAGCAACGCCGCGCCGTGCAGGATCGAGGCGCCCGGCCGCACGATCAGCAGCATGCCGGCGAAACCCGCGGCGACGAACGCCCAGCGGGCGGGCGTGATCCGCTCGTTCAGAAACACGACGGCGAGCAACACCACGAGGATCGGAGTGCCGAAGTTGATCGCCGTCGCGTCGCCGAGCGGCAGCCACTGCAGCGCGGTGAAAAAGCACAGCGACGAGATCGCGATCAGCGTGCCGCGGACGATCTGCAGCCGCGGCTGCGCCGTGCGGAAAAGCCCGGGCCCCAGCGCCGGCCCAGCCCAGACGACGAGCGCGAGCGCCTGCACGAGATAGCGCGCGAACACGAGCACCGGCACCGGATAGGACCGCGTAAGGTACTTGATGCACGCGTCGAGAAGCGCGAAGCATCCGACGGCGCCGACGATCAGCAGAACGGCAGTCGCGGGCAGATGGCCAGGCGATCGCGCGCCGATCATCGAAAACGGGCAGACATCACGTGCAGGGATTGTGGGAGCGGTAAGAGCAGCGCCGATTTTACCCCGGGCGGTCGAACCACGATCGTGCGGCCGTGATCCCGGACAAGTGCGCAATGGCACATCGTGCGCGGCGTATCGCCGTGACGCGGAACGCCGTCGAATTTGACCCACGTCAACCCATGCGCATAAAGATTCATGCGGCGCCCTCCTTCTCGCAAAGGTGCATTTACAATGCATCTATACATTTTCGTATCGATGAAGGAAACCCTCCGTGAAACCCACTCGCAAGCTCTGGCAATGGCTGGGGCTCGTCTTCGTCCTGTCGTTCGCCGCGCTCGGCTGGCTCGGCCGCGAGATCTACCTCGCCGCTCCGCCGATACCCGCCGCGGTGAAGACAATCGAAGGTGAAACGCTCTATACGGGCGATCAGATTCGCTATGGCCAGCAGGCGTGGCTTTCCGCCGGGGGCCAGCAGCTCGGAACCGTATGGGGTCACGGCAGCTACGTCGCGCCCGACTGGTCGGCCGACTGGCTGCACCGCGAGGCGATTGCCTACCGCGATCTCGTTGCGCAGCGCTTGCATTCGCGTGCGTTCGACACGCTCTCCTCCACTGAACGCGCAGGCGTCGAGGCGCAAGTCAAGGACGAATTGCGGCGCAACACCTACGACGCGACGACCGGAGTGCTGGTCGTGTCCGTCGAACGGGCGCGAGCCATCGCCGTCGTCGTGCGGCATTACGAGGGCGTGTTCGGCGACGAGCCGACGCTCGCGAAACTGCGCGAGCAATACGCGATGACCGACAACACGCTGCCGCGCGCAGAGGACCGGCACGCGCTCGGCGCATTCTTCTTCTGGTCGGCCTGGTCGACCGCGACCGATCGTCCCGGCGAGACGGGACTCTCGTACACAAGCAACTGGCCGCACGAGCCGCTCGTCGGCAACACGCTCGCGGCGACGGCGTCGATCTGGACCGTCGTCAGCATCGTGCTGCTGATCGCCGGCATCGCCGGCATGGTCTGGTACCACACCGCGCACGCGGAAGCACCCGACCCGATCGTCCCAGCGAACGACCCGCTGCTCGGCGCGGCGGCCACGCCGTCGATGAAGGCGACGCGCAAGTACTTCTTCACCGTCGTCGGATTGATCCTCGTCCAAATCGGAATGGGTGCGATCACCGCACACTACGCGGTCGAAGGCCGTGCGTTCTTCGGCTTGCCGCTCGCCGACGTGCTGCCCTACGTGGTCAGCAGGACGGTGCACACGCAGTTCGGCATCTTCTGGATCGCCACCGCATGGCTCGCGACCGGGCTCTACATTGCGCCGCTGCTGTCGGGGCATGAGCCGAAATTGCAGAAGCTCGGCGTCGACGTGCTGTTCTGGGCATTGATCGCGATCGTCGTCGGTTCGACTGCGTGCGGCTGGCTCGGCACGCTTCAAAAGAACGGCGTCGACTTCAGCTTCTGGCTCGGAAACCAGGGACTCGAGTTCACGAGCATGGGCCGCATATGGCAGGTCCTGCTGTTCGTCGGGCTGCTGTTCTGGCTCGCGCTGCTGGGACGCGCGCTGTGGCCGGCGTTGAAGCGGCCGTCGGAGACGCGCGGGCTCATCGCGATGGTGTTCCTGTCCGCTGCGTGCATCGGCGGCTTCTACGCGACCTCGCTCACCTGGGGCCAGCACACGCACTATTCGATGATCGAGTACTGGAGATGGTGGCTCGTCCACCTGTGGGTCGAGGGCTTCTTCGAGGTGTTCGCCACCGCGGTGGTCGCACTGATCTTCACCCGGCTCGGTCTCGTCGCCGCGTCGAGCGCGAATCGCGCGATCGTGCTGGAAACGATCGTGTTCCTATTCGGGGGCATCCTCGGCACGTTGCATCACCTGTACTGGACCGGCACGCCCACGTCGGTGATCGCCGTGGGCGCCGTGTTTTCCGCGCTCGAGGTCGTGCCGCTTGCGCTGCTCGGTGTCGAAGGCTGGCGCAATTACCGCCGCAGCCGCGCCGCGCCGTGGGTCGCCGCGTACCGCTGGCCGATCCTGTGCTTCGTCGCCGTCGGCTTCTGGAATACCGTCGGCGCCGGACTGCTCGGCTTCGCGATCAACCCGCCGGCGTCGCTGTACTACGTGCAGGGCCTGAACCTTACGCCCGCGCACGGCCACGCAGCGCTCTTCGGCGTGTACGGCATGCTCGGCATCGGGCTATTGCTCTTCTGCCTGCGCGGCTTGTACGCGCGGAAACTGCACGCCGATCGCTGGCTCGCGCCAGCGTTCTGGGGACTCAATCTCGGTCTCGCGATGATGGTGTTCATGTCGCTCGTGCCCGCGGGCATCTACCAGGCCTGGGCGAGCGTCTCGCATGGCATGTGGTTCGCGCGCTCGCCGGAAATCGTGCACTCGAAGCTGATGGAAACGCTCGTCTGGCTGCGCGTGCCCGGTGACGTCGTGTTCGCGCTGGGCGGCGTGTTCCTTGCGATCTACACTTTCAAGCTGCTGCGACGGGCGCCGAAAGCGCAAGCGGAAGCGCAAGGAGCGATGCAGCCGACGTAGGCCGATGTAGCGGGAGCGGCGCGTTCGCGCCGTTCCCTTTCCTGGAAATGCTCTGACGATGCGACTGACCACGTTCACCGATTACAGCCTGCGCGTGCTGATATTCCTGGCCGCGCAACCCGACCGGCGCGCCACCATTGCCGAGGTGGCCGATGCATTCCGGATTTCCGAAAGCCATCTCACGAAGGTCGTGCATGGGCTCGGTAAAGCGGGCTTCCTCGCCAACGCTCGCGGTCACGGCGGCGGCCTGCAGCTCGCGAAGCAGGCGCGAGACATCAATGTCGGGGCCGTCGTGCGCGCGACCGAAGGCGCTGCGATGCCGGCTGAATGCTTCGACGCCGAATCGAACGAGTGCGCGATCACGCGCGTCTGCCGCTTGCGTGGCGTGCTTGCCGAGGCAGTGCGAGCATTCTATGCGGTCTTGGATCGGTACAGCCTCGAGGATCTCGTCAGCAATCGGCAACCGCTCGGACGGATCCTGTTTACGGCGCGGGGGCGGCCCGTACGCCGCGCGGTGCGACGATGATTTCATCGATGAAGGCGTGGCAATGCATCGGTTGCGGCAGGATTGATTCGCCGCAGAATTGCATCGGCGTCTGCCAGGACCGGAAGGTCGAGCTCGTCTACGCGTCCGAGCATGCCGAAGCGCTCGAGCGGGTCGCAGATGCCGAGCGTCGGGCGAGCGCCTTTGTTTCGCTGGTTCGCCAGTTCGCGTCCACGACGCCGCGCAACGGCAGGTGGGAAGCGTCCTATCGCGAATTGCAGCAGAAGGCGCGGTGGCTGGTGTCGGAGCTTCACTGCGAGCGGCGTTCACCCGTCGCTTCGCCCGACGCCGCGGTGGCACGATGATCGAGATCGCGACTCCAAAGCGCGATCCGACCGCTGTGCCGACGGAACTCGCGTTGTGGAATCTCGGCTTTCGGCCGTTCTACCTGCTCGCGAGCGCGTTTGCCGCGTTATCGATTGCGCTGTGGGTTTGCGAGTACACAGGCTACGTGCCCGCAGGCTATCTGCGCGATCCCGTCTGGCATGGCCACGAGATGCTGTTCGGATTCACGATGGCGGTGATCGCCGGCTTCCTGTTCACCGCCGTTCGCAACTGGACCGGCCAGCCGACGCCAACCGGCGCCGCGCTCGCCGGCTACGCGGCACTGTGGATCGCAGGACGCGTGCTCGTGCTGACGCCGTACGCGCTGGCGGCGGCGTGGGTCAACGCCGCATTTCCCATCGCGGTGGCCGCCGGCATCGCCATTCCGCTCGCTCGCAGCGGCAACCGGCGCAACTATTTCTTCGTTGCGCTGCTCACGGCGCTCGGCGCCGCGACGCTCGCGGTGCACCTTTCGCGTCTCGGCGTCGTGGAATGGCCGCAGCTCGCGAGCCTGCAAGTCGGCCTCGATGTCGTGCTGTTCATCATGGCAGTCATGGGCGGACGCGTCATCCCGATGTTCACCAACAACGGCGTGCCGGGTGCCCAGGCGACGCGCAATGCGACGGTCGAGAAGCTCGCGCTCGGCGGCGTCCTTGCGCTTCTGGTGGCCGACCTGCTGCGAGTGCCGCCGCTCGCGCTCGTCGTGCTGACGCTCGCGGTTGCGGCTGCGCACGCGGTGCGGCTCTATCTGTGGCAGCCGTGGCGAACGCGATCGACGCCGATCGTCTGGATTCTCCACGCGGCGTACGCGTGGATCGTCGTCCATCTCGTATTGCGCGCGTTGGCCGCGGCGGGATACGTCGCCGAGCCGCTCGCCGTGCACGCGCTCACGGTCGGCGCGATCGGCGGCCTCACGATCGGGATGATGACGCGCACCGCGCGCGGCCATACGGGACGCCCGCTCGTCATCGACCGTTTCGAGATCGCTTGCTACGTGCTCGTGCAGGTCGCGGCGATCATCCGCGTGTTCGGCGGCATGCTGCCCGGCGTGTACGTCGCGACCGTGATCGGCTCGGCGATCGCCTGGTCGAGCGCTTTCACGTTGTACGCGATCCGCTACTGGCCGGTGCTCACGCGGGCGCGCGTCGACGGCAAGCCCGGGTAGCGCGTCTGTCGATTGGAGCGGGTGAAGGGAATCGAACCCTCGTCGTAGGCTTGGGAAGCCTCTGCTCTACCATTGAGCTACACCCGCGCGAACGCGCATTTTACGCGTCGCGCGTGTCGCATGCCAACGCTGCTCTGCTGCGCTTGCGGTGCGCGCCAGCTCGCAGGACATTGCGGCCTACTCCGATCCTGGCGCTTTGCCTCGGCGCACCGGAATCCCGGGATTGCGCGCGATCAGCATCAATATTCCCAGCACGATCAGCAGCGACGGAATCAGCACCGTCCAGCTCACGCGGCTGCGATCGTGCAGCGCCCACGCAACGCCCGACGCGATCATGAACGGGCCGATGACGACCGACGACTTGGTGATCCCGTCGAACGCCATGATCGCGATGCCGCCCAGGGCAAGACCCGCGGCGATGATCCAGTTGATGTCCGGAAACCAGCCGAAACGCCAGATGAGCCATAGCGTTCCGACGACGATCAGCGTGACGGGCAGTGCGGCGTCTCTCATGTTCTTCCTCGAGCCGGCATGGGGCTGGATCGACGCGCGCTGATTCTACGCCGCCGCATCTCGCGCCGGACGCACTGGCGTGCTAGTGTCGCCCGCGTGGGCGACGTGGTGCGTGCCCAACACCGACTGTTCGAAGGGGGACATCATGAGTTTCGTTCGAAACGCGTGTGCAATGGCGGCACTGATCGGCGGCGTGCTGGTTTCGATCGCGGCTGCGCCCGCCGTCGCGCAGGAAGTGACGGTGCTCTGCAACTACGAGGTCGACTGGTGCGAGGCGATGAAAGCCGCATACGAGAAGACCACCGGCGGCAAGGCCGTCTTCATCCGCCGCACCGACGGCGAGAGTCTCGCGCAGATCCGTGCCGAGCGCGCGAATCCGCGCGCCGACGTGTACCACGCCGCCGAGTCGGCATCGGCGAAGGCGCTCGCCGCCGAAGGGCTGCTCGAAGCGTACAAGTCGCCGCGTGTGGCAGAGCTGCACGACTGGGCGCAGCGGATCGCCGAAGAGAACAAGTATTTCCAGACGCCGATCTACACCGGCGTGCTCGGCTTCGGCTACAACACCGAGCTCCTCGCGAAGAACAAGATGCCCGAGCCCAAGTGCTGGAAGGATCTTGTGAACCCGGCGTACAGGAACGAGATCCAGATGGCCAATCCGGGCTCGTCCGGCACGGCGTTCAACATGGTCTCGACGATCCTGCAGCTGATGGGCGAAGACGAAGGGTTCAGGTTTCTCGCCGCGATGAACAAGAACGTCAACCAGTACACGCGCTCCGGCAGCGCGGGCATCCGCGCAGCCGGCAAAGGCGAGACCACGATCGGCATCACGTTCCTGCACGACTCAGTCGCGCAGACCGTGCAGGGCTATCCGATCAAGACCGTCGCGCCGTGCGAGGGGACAGGCTACGAAATCATTTCATCGGCGATCATCAAGGGCGGACCCAATGCCGAAGGCGCGCGCAAATGGATGGATTTCGTGCTCTCGCCGGAAGGGCAGAACGTCGCGGTCACCGTGAACAAGTTCCAGATTCCGTCGAACAAGAATGCGAAGACCCATCCGATGGCGCCGAAGCCGTCCGAAGTCAAGCTGATCAAGCTCGATCTGGACAAGTACGGCTCGAAGGAAGGCCGCGAACGGCTGCTTTCGCGCTGGGAGAACGAAGTGTTCAAGGCGCCCAAGTAGCGCGTTCGACACGACGCGGCGCGATCGTCGTCGCGCCACCCACTTAGCTCGCATTCGTCCATGCGGCGGATCGCCGGCGCGTGGCTAGCGATCGCCTGGCTCGGCTTCGCGGTGCTGCCGTGGAGCGCGATCGGCGGGCGCGGCTTCTTTTCGTTCCAGTGGCTCGCGGGCTACCCGCTGTCGATCGCATCGGCGCCCGCGCTCGTGCAGTTGGTCGCGCACGGGCGCTCATGGTTCGCGCCGCTGCTGATGCTGCTGATGCTGCTGCTCGCGCCGCTAACAATCGCGCCGTGGCATCGCGCGAACGACGACGCGCGGCACGCCGCGAGCAACTTACTGATCGCAATCGGCAGCGCCGGGCTCATCTGGATCGGCGCGATCGCGCTCGCAATCGACATCAACGGCTGGACCTGGAAGCCGCTCGCGCGCGTGTTCGGCGAATTGCCGGGACACCAGCCGGGGCTCGGATACGGCGCGCTCGTCGTGGCAGCGGCGCTGCTCGCTGCACTGTGCAAAGGGCTCGCGTTGCGTGGCTACGTGCGCGGCGATGCCTTCGTCGCGACGGCGCTCGGTGCGTCGATCGCTCTCGTGTCCTTGTTCACGCTCTATCCGCTCGCGCGGATGTTCGCGAACGCGTTCGTCGATGCGTCCGGGCATTTCTCGCCGTCGGCGCTCGCTGCGCGCGTCGCGAGCAGCAACATCTGGGGTGTCGGCGGCATCGTCTGGAACACGATCCAGCTCGGGTTGATGACCGCCCTCGCCGCGACGCTGCTCGCGCTCGCGTTCGTGATCCTCGTTACGCGCTCGAAGCTTCCCGCGCGCCGGTTGATAAGCCTGTTGTCGGTGTTGCCGATGATCACGCCGCCGTTCGTGATCGGCCTCGCGCTGATCATGCTCTTCGGGCGCTCGGGGGCGGTGAACGCGCTGCTGCAATGGGGCTTCGACATCCGGCCGACGCGCTGGATCTACGGATTGCCCGGCGTGTGGCTCGCGCAAACGCTCGCGCTGACGCCGGTTGCGTTCCTCGTGCTGGTCGGCATTTCGGAGGGCATCAGCGCGTCGCTCGAGGAGGCCGCGCAGACGCTTCGGGCATCGCCGTTGCGCACGTTCGCCACCGTCACGCTGCCGCTGATGGCGCCCGGCATCGTCAACGCGTTCCTGATCGCGTTCATCGAAAGTCTCGCCGATTTCGGCAACCCGCTGCTCCTCGGCGGCAACCTCGAAGTGCTTTCCACGGCCATTTACTTCGCCGTCGTCGGCGTGCAACAGGATCCGGGGCGCGCATCGGTGCTCGCCGTGATCCTGCTTTCGTTGTCGCTCGGATTGTTCGTGATCCAGCGGCGGCTGCTCGGGCGCCGCAGCTTCATCACAATGGCGGGGAAAGGGGATGCGGGACTGCGCGCGCCACTGCCGCGGTTCGTGACGGGCGCAGCGGCAGCGTTCGCGCTGCCGTGGGCGGCGCTCGCGGTCATCGTCTATGCGATGATTTTCACCGGCGGTTTTTTCGAGAAGTGGGGATTGAACCATGCGCTGACGTTGAAGCACTACGCGACGGCGTTCGGCGTGTCGTTCGACGAGGGAAAGCTGTTGTGGACGGGCGGCGCCTGGAGCTCGTTCTTCACAACGGTGACGATCGCGTTGATCGCGGCACCGCTCACCGCTGCGTTCGGGCTTGCAGTCGCGTGGCTGCTCGATCGCCAGCGCTTCGCCGGCAAGCGCGCATTCGAGTTCATGGCGATGCTGAACTTCGCCGTGCCGGGAACCGTCGTCGGCATCGCGTACATCGTCGCGTTCAACGCGCCGCCGATCGAGCTCGCGTACACAGGCCTGATCCTCGTCGCCTGCTTCGTGTTCCGCGACATGACGACAAGCCTTCGCGCCGGACTCGCGGCGATGAGTCAGATCGACCCGAGCCTCGACGAGGCGTCGGCGACATTGCGCTCCGGGTCGTTCGCGACCGTGCGCCGCATCATCGTGCCGCTGATCCGGCCGGCGATTATCGCGGCGCTCATCGTGAGCTTCGTCTCCGCGATGACGTCGATCAGCGCCGTGATCTTCCTCACGAGCCCGCGCTTCGACATGGCCACCGTGAACATCGTGGGCCGCGCCGAAGTGGGCGAATACGGCTACGCCGCCGCGTACGCGTCCGTGCTGATCGTGCTGATGGTCGTCGCGGTGATGCTGATTCGGCTCATCGTCGGCAAGCGTGAAGTGTCGCGGCGCGAAATACCAACCGTGGCGTAGGAGTTGAACAACAGCGTGCAGATATGCGGTTTAGGGGCGGGTTACGGCCAGAAGCGGCCTTTGCCGATCGATTCGCTAACGGTTGAGTGGTGATCCGGAGCGGACATTTGTCGCCGGAGCAAAAGATCAGTTCGGAGAAAGATCAGTTCGGACTCATTGATTGCGGCTGGCAGATTAAATACTATTCGGCGTGGAGTCTTGAAAAAGGTCAATCAATTGCGAGAGTAGCGGGTAATGTGAAACTCGAATCCATTCTTGTTGCAGCGGTAAGCCTGTTTCAATTTAACGCCGCGAATGCTGCGGAAATCACGGTGCTGGCCTCTGGGGCGACCAAGGAAGTCATTGTCGAATTGATCCCACACTTCGAGAAAAGCTCCGGCAACAAGGTCGCAATAACTTGGACCGGGACCGAAAATATCAAGAAGCGAATAGCGGCAGGAGAAGTCTATGATCTGGTGATCGTTGGAGGTCCAGTGATTGACGCCTTTAGCCAACAAGGAAAGGTAGTCCCGGGAAGTCGGGTCGATCTAATGAAATCGGGCGTGGGCGCAGCCGTGCGCGCGGGCGCACCGAAACCTGACATCGGGTCGGGGGAAGCACTGAGAAAAACGCTGCTCGCCGTCAAATCGATCGGCTATTCCAGCGGGCCAAGCGGCGATTATGTGGTGAGCTTGATTGAGCGCATGGGCATTGCCGATCAAGTTAAGCCGAAGATGAAGCAGGTCCCCTCCGGCACGCGGATCAGCACGATCATTGAGAGCGGCGAAGTAGAAATCGGCTTTCAGCAGGTCAGCGAGCTAATTCACGAAAAAGGGATCGACTATCTTGGTCCGCTGCCCTCGGATGTTCAGAAGATCACCGTCTTTTCGGCTGGACTTCACACCGGAGCAAAAGAGCCGGAAGCCGCGAAAGCCCTTGTCAAGACACTCACTGGGTCTGGCGCCGCAAGCGTGATCAAAGAGCATGGCATGGAGCCGGGCTGATCCTTTAGCGAACAACCTCAACCGCACCCGTGAATGGCTGCTTTGGCACGCCGCTGCCGTTCGAGCCGAACCCGGCCAGCGTCCGCTTAAGGTCGAACTACGACCGTCGACCATCAAGCCGCTCGCGTTCACACTCGATGGTCGCTCAACGGCCAACTGCAGTCATAGCGCATTGCGCTCCATAGCGGTCGTTGATTGCGGACGCTCCCTGGAGGCGTAGTATCGTCGGGACTTCCAAAGGTCTCCGGGTTGAATCCGTAATGAACGGGCGCACTCTTGTCGCCGCAGTGGCAGGCGCCCTTCTAACCTCGCTGCTCGCTACCCCGCCGTCGGTCGATGCGCAGTCGACGGAGAACACTCGCCGGATAGGTTTTCTCGCGGGCGGTTCGAGCGCGGTCGCAGCCCCTATTGTCGGGGCATTTCGGGCTGGACTTCGTGATCTCGGTTGGGTTGAGGGTCAGAACGTGATGATCGAATTTCGGTTTGCGGAGGGCAGGTTTGATCGGCTGCCCGACCTTGCGGCCGAATTGGTTCGACTCAAGGTGGATCTCATCGTAGCCGTGCCAACACCCGCAGCCTTCGCCGCGAAAAATGCCACAGGGACAATCCCCATAGTCATGATCAGCGTCACCGATCCAGTCGGGATCGGGCTTGTCGCGAGCCTTGCGCGTCCGGGCAGCAACGTTACAGGCGGGTCATTCAGCGTTGGCATCGACATTATCGGCAAGCAACTGCAGCTACTCAAAGAAGCCTTTCCCCGGGCCTCAAGTGTGGCGATTCTCGTGAACCCGACCAATCCGGGCCACGCGCTGATACTAGACAAAATGAAAGCCGACGCGAAGTCGCTAGGGCTGTCGCTTCACCTTCTGGAAGCGCGCGCGCCCGACGAGTTCGACAAAGTCTTCGCGGTGATGGCTAAAGACCACGTTGACGCACTTCTGGTCGTTGCAGACGCGATGTTCCAGGCAAATCGCACGCGGCTCGCAGAGCTCGCAGCAAAGAACCGGCTGCCGACCATGTATACGTTCCGCGAATACGTGGATGGTGGTGGCCTCATATCCTATGGGCCGAACCTTGTGTCTCAGTACCGGCAAGCTGCCATGTACGTGGACAAGGTCCTCAAGGGCGCCAAACCCGCGGATCTTCCCGTCGAACAACCCTCGAAATTCGAGTTGGTGATTAACGTGAAAACCGCCAAGGCTCTCGGCCTGACGATTCCGCAGCCGCTGCTGCTACGCGCGGACGAGGTGATTCAGTGATGGACCGGCGGACGTTCCTCACCGTGGTCGCCGGCACATGCCTGCTCGAGCCGCTCGCGGTTCGCGCACAGCAGAGGGGCAAGGTCTTCAGGATTGGATTGCTTGCTCCGTATACCGAACCGACACCTGATCGGATCGACATCGAAGGTCTTCGTACGGGTTTGCGGGACTTGGGCTGGGTCGAGGGAAAGAACCTCTTGATCGAAATTCGTTGGGCGGGTGCGAATCCGCAGCGCCAGCGCGAACTCGCCGCCGAACTCGAGGCGCTTCGGGTGACGATGATTCTTGCGTACGGCACGACTGCCATAGGCGCGGCGCGTGATGGTGCTCCCGGTCTTCCTGTCGTCATGGTCAACGCCGGAGACCCGGTGGGCTCGAGGTTCGTGGCGAGCCTGGCCCGGCCAGGTGGCGACCTGACCGGCACTTCGGCGGCGGGCGAAGAGGTTCTTTCCAAACAAGTGGAGCTGCTGTCGGCTGCCGTACCGCAACTCAAAAGAGTCAGCGTGCTGATGAGCAGCGCCAATCCTGCCAACGGCTTCTTCTTTGACGCGATGTCGTTTCGCGCAAGGACTCTTGGCCTGCGTATTGATCGCATCGTCGTCGCGGAAGGCGAACTGGAGGGGGCTATTTCGCATGCCAAAGGCGGCGCGCTCGTAGTCGTAAACGACCCTAGTTTTTTTCAGGACCGTGTCCGCATCATCGAGCTGACCCGTCGCTCCCAGGTGCCGTCCATTTTCGGCGACCGCGAATATGTCGCTGCCGGTGGTTTGATGTCCTATGTTTCATCCAATGCGTGGCATTGGCGCAGCGCAGCGAGGTTCGTTGACAAGATTCTCAAGGGTGCGAAGCCCGCCGACATCGCCGTCGAACAGCCAACCAAGTTCGAGCTGGTGATCAACTTGAAAACCGCAAAGGCGCTGGGCCTCACGATCTCGCAGTCGCTGCGGCAGCGCGCGGAGGAGGTGATTCAGTAACGGGTGGTCACACGCGGTTCGCGGCGGTCGGGATACTCGACGAAGCAGGCCCAAGTTGTTCCGTTGAACGGCTGCTCCCGGGCCGTGCGTATGGCCGCAGTGGGTCGAACTCGGTCGCCGTCGGGTGTCTTTCAATCTGATCGAACGTTGTTTGCCAAAAGCAGTCTTGAGCAGGCTGGCCCACCCTCCGACCTGCGACACGCTCAGAACATCGAATTCCCGTTCAACGACTCCGGCGGGACCACCTGCAGAGCGTCCCAGTGCTCCACCACCTTCCCGTCGTCGTCGACTCGGAAGATGTCCATGCCTGCCCAGTGCTTGTCCTTGTAGCCGGGCCACTCCTGGTGGCAATGCAGGACCACGTAGTTGCCTTCGGCGATCACCCGTTTGAAGTGGACGCGCTTGCCCGGGAACTCGCGCGCCATCCGCTCGAAGTAAGCCACGAAAGCTTCCTTGCCGTCGCCGACACCAGGGTTGTGCTGGATGTACGTTGCTCCGGCATATCGCTTCATCGCCTCGCGGGGGCGGCAGTCGTTGAACATCAGCTCATAAAACGCGAGCACGTTCCGCTTGTTGCGTTCGAGGTCGTTTGACATCCCGTACCTCCAAAGAAGAAGCCCCCATGAGGGGCAGGAGCGACTGCGCAGTGGTCAGGGTCCTTTGGGGAGTTGACTGGTTCGCGCAGGCCACGAGGGTCGCGAGGGAGCCTGCGGCGAGAAGGCGGAAGATGGTTTGGAGTTGCATGGTGGAATTCTGGCGCGCGGCGAAGATCGTCGTCTATTGACTTGCTGACGCAGCGAGGTCGAACACCAAAACTTCGGCCTCGCGCCCCTGGGCAAGGCTGATCGTCGATTCATTTTCCAGCATAGCTGCGTCGCCGCCGTGCAGCTCTTGCCCGTTCACCTCGAGCTTGCCCTTCACCAGGTGAACGTAGACCTTGCGCCCCGTATCCACGTGCAACGATGCGGACTGCGCGCCGTCGAAGAGCCCGGCGTACATGCGCGTATCAGCATGAATCGTCACTGACCCCTGTGCGCCGTCAGGCGATGCAACCAGACGCAGCCTGCCCGACTTCTCCTCGACGGGAAAGCTCTTTTGCTCGTAGCTTGGCTCGATCCCCCGAACGTTCGGTGTGATCCAGATCTGGAGAAAGTGCGTGGCGCGATCCTTCGCGTGGTTGAACTCGCTGTGCATCACACCCGTGCCGGCACTCATGCGCTGTACATCGCCCGGCGGAATGCCCTTCACGTTGCCCAATGTGTCTTTGTGGGCGAGTTCCCCCTCCAGCACGTAGCTGATGATTTCCATGTCGCGGTGACCATGGGTGCCGAAACCCTGCCCCGCGGCCACGCGGTCTTCGTTGATCACGCGCAGGTTGCCGAAGCCCATATGCCCGGGATCGTAGTAGCCCGCGAAAGAGAAGCTGTGATAGGACTTGAGCCATCCGTGGTCCGCGAACCCACGGTCTTCAGATTTACGCAATGAAATCACGACGCGCTCCCTTGGACGGACAAACAGCTTCACCGCGCTCGCGTCAGCCAAAAGCTTCGTCGCCATCGTTGCCACGTGCTTTCCTTGATATTTCGTGGCCACCATGTTGCATGGCGCTCGACGCGAAAACGGAGCCGACCTTGCCGACGAGCGACCCATTCATCCACAGCCCACCGGTCTGGTCCAGAAAGTTTCGCATCTGCCCGCTGATGTTCCCGAAGCTCTTCGGTGTAGGGAAAATGATCGCGTCATAGTTCGCGAGCTCTGCCGGTTGCGCTATAGGAGCGGCTTGGTCTGCCTTGCCGCCCGCGCTCTTCAACACTTCGGGCGGCACCGTCTCGGGCACGCGGTTCACATCAACGGTTGCATCAGCTACCTCGCGGGCTCCTTCGGCAATTGCCTTTGCCATCGCTTCGATGTGCCCGCAGCAGCTGTGATAAGGACAAGAACCTTGGCCATGGACGTACCTGCTTTGTGTCGTGACGAATAGCGAGAACTCTAATGAGTAAAGGCCGGCGTGCGTGCACGAGGAAACTGCTTGTTGCTGTGCGAGCTGAACTTGAAATAGCGGCGACATCGAGAAAACGTCCCGGATCAGGAACGTCTTTGGGTGGCCACCCTCTGCCGGTGCTGCGTCAAGTCACCGCGGCCACGCCCCTCCGGCTGCGGCCATGCTGCGATGGCCTGCCTCACGGCTCCGTGCGCCATGGCGACGGCTGGGTCTTCTTGAACATACTGCGAGTAGCACGCGCCGAACGCGCCTGCGACCGCGTTGCCGCTGCCGGCCACAAACAACTCCTCCACGGCGCCTCGCACGGCGCTGCGCAGCTCAGGGCCTTGCGCTGTTGCGGGATCGTCGCGCAGGGTAATCGATGTCCGTCATCAGTTCGGACAGGACGCGCAGCCAGGCGAAGCTCTCTTCGCGGGTCACGAGCATCAGCAATTCGCCGGGGCCGATCTCCTCCGCGATGCCATGCTCGCGCGCGTGATCCGTTCGCGCGCGCCGCAGCAGCGCTGCATGCAGGTCGCGCAGCGCGCGCGCGAGTGCGTTCCAGTCGTTCATGGCGCCCGCCATTACTCTTCGGCTGCCGCAACACCGGCGCTTCCGCTCATATCTACGAAAAGGGGCAAGAACGCGGGCAGCGTCTCGACCCGTTGCCAGTCGCGCTGGAGCTCGCAGAAGAGCTGCGTAACGCTGAGCATGGACGCGCCAGCCTGCTCGATGCGGCGCAACGCGAGGTCGTGCGCCGCCAGTGACGTGCCGCCCACAGCGTCTGCTAACGCATACACCTCATAACCTGCGCGCAGCGCATCCAGTGCAGGAAATGCGAGGCAAGCCTCCGTCCACAGGGCGGCGATGATCAGTTTTCGGCGCCCTGTCGCTTCCACGGCGGCCCGGAACTCCAGGTCTTCCCAGGCGTTGATCGACGTGCGGTCATAGACCGGCAAGCCTTGCAGCAGCTTTCGCAGCGGCGCAATCGTTTGCTTGTTGCGGCCGCTTTGCACGTTCACCGTCGAATGCACGACGGGTAAGCCGAAACCGATGGCTGCACGCGTGGCGCGCACGATGTTGCTGACCATCCGCTGGCGTTCCATCGAGACGATGGAATTCACCTGGACAGGTTGGTAGTCGATCAACAGGAAGGCCGCATTGCCCGGGGTGAGAAGATGGTCGGCGACGGGATCGCGCAGTGACTCGCTCGACATCGAAAGCTCCTGGATGAGCGGCTGCGACTGCCGCATGTGCAGTATGGACTCCGGGCGTTCTTTCGGCGCGGCGCCGCTTAAAATGTGCCCTGCGCTCCAAAGCCCGAGACCGGTGCGCCAGGCGCAGAAAGGAATACCCATGCCGAAGAACAGGCTCGAAGCATTCAGCGACGGCGTACTGGCGGTCATCATCACGATCATGGTACTGGAGCTGCGAGCTCCGCATGGCGAGGACCTTGCCTCTTTGCTTCCGCTGATGCCGAGCTTGCTGAGTTATGTCCTCAGCTTCGTCTACGTCGGCATCTACTGGAACAACCACCACCACCTCTTGCAGACGCTCACACGTACTTCGGGCGGCGTGCTGTGGGCGAATCTCAACCTACTTTTCTGGTTGTCGCTCGTCCCATTCGCAACCGCGTGGATGGGGGAGAACCACTTTGCTTCGCTTCCTTCCGCTGCGTACGGGCTCGTCCTGCTGATGTCCGCAATCTCGTACTTCATCCTGGAGCGTGCAATCATGAGTGCCGACGGACCGAACTCCGTCTTGCGGCGAGCCGTCGGGCGCGACTGGAAGGGCAAGTTGTCGGTCATTGCCTACGTCGTCGCGATCGGCGCTTCGTTTCTCGCGCACTGGGTGGCACAAATCGTCTACGTTGCCGTGGCGCTAGCCTGGCTTGTTCCAGATCCAAGAATCGAGCGGGCCCTTGGCAAGCACGAACCGTGACGCGCGCTGGTACCACCAATCTGTGCGGCACTACAAGGTCGCGTTTGGGTCGTTGACCGCCCCTTGGCCGGGATCAACATGAAGTTCCTTTCTCAAAACGAAGGAGCGGACTCATGGATACCGCCACGAACACCGCTGGACGCGTTACGCCGTGGAACAAAGGCAAGCTGCTGGGCCAGAAGCCTCCGCTGAAGCTGAGAGAGATCTGGGCGATTCGCATTCGGCTGCAGCTCGATCATCGAACCCGGGAACTGGCCCTGTTCAACCTCGCCATCGACAGCAAGCTGCGCGCGTGCGATCTGGTTGGGCTCCGCGTCCACGATGTGGTTCAGGGCAGTCGCGTCGCCGCGCGCGCGATCGTGATGCAAAAGAAGACCCAGCGGCCGGTGCAGTTCGAGATTACCGAGCAGACGCGCGATGCGCTCGCGGCGTGGATCGCTGAGGCGCATCTGAAACCTGAGCATTACCTCTTTCCGAGCCGGCTCTCGGATTCACCGCGCTTGTCGACCCGGCAGTATTCGCGGATCGTTAGCTCCTGGGTCGAATCGATCGGGCTCGACCCGGCGGCCTACGGCACCCATTCGATGCGCCGCACCAAGCCGACGCTCATCTATCGGCGGACCCGGAACCTGCGGGCGGTTCAACTCCTTCTCGGTCACAGTAAGCTCGAGAGCACCGTCCGATACCTCGGCATCGAGGTCGATGACGCGTTGGAGATCGCGGAGCAAACTGAGGTGTAGCCCCGTCAGGCCGGTCGCGACCGCGCAACTCGGCGGTCTCCGACCCGCCATAACCGGCCGGCCAGCCTCACCTCCCAAGTTGCTCTGAAGCGGTCATCGCGGAGTCCGCCGACTTACGACGCCCACAAATCGAGTCGAACGGCGGCGGGAGTTTCAGAATAGCACTTGTTTCAGGATATCGATGACTCAAGTGTTGTTACGCTGATCTTCGAGATGGAAGACTTGAAGCGGGGAGAGGCGTTCTTCACGTCGGATGATTTACGTGAAGCCATGCAGAACTCCGGAGTGGTCGGTACACCAGACGTATATGTTCTCAAGGGTTGAGAAGCTAGCGAGCGAGGCCTAACCTTGCGGTCAACCGGACGCGCCGATTCATGACGTGTACTTGGCGAGCGCCGGTGCGGAGCGCCGGTTATCTTACTCGTCAGGCCTCACGAGCGGCACGACTCATGCTTGAAGCCTGCTTTCCGCTCAGATCCCAGATTGTCGGTACATGGAGGAATCGTGAGAGACAAAGTCATAGGCGTTGTCGAGAAATACATCGACGCAGTCCGGCGCAACGACCCAACGGACCTTCCGCTTCATCCGGATGTGATCGGTGTATTTCCTATGAACACCTATCAAGGCGCTGAAGCCTTCGTCCGAGCCCTTGAACCGTTCTCTCGAATCGTGAAGAACATCAACGTCCTTCGTCTTGTCGTCGATGGAGAGCACTGTGTCGCGATCCTCAACATCGACACGGTCTTTGGTCCGATTCCCTTTGCCGAGCACATTCAAGTCGTAGACGAGCAGATCGTGTCCGTTCGCGGCTACTACGACCCACGGCCTATGCTGGGCGAGGCAAACTCGAGGTCGTAGGCATGGGCGACTGGTGCAAGAATGAGGCCTAACCTCGCGGTAAACCGGACGCGCCGACTCGGGTCTCCTACTTGGCGAGCGTCGTTGCGGTGCGCAGTTTAGCTCGATATTTCGGGCGTCTGCTTTCCACTTCCGCTATGGCCGCTCACGGTCGGGTACGGTCCATCGCTTCGCGGCGATTAACGACTGCTCCGCCGCGGGACCAGTCGTTCAGCCGCAGTTCGTCAACGGGTACATTCAGCCAGAAGCGGACAGCGCTCCGGTTGCACGCGGTAGCTACCGCTTCTCCAAGATTGCGGAGATGACGTCAGCCCCGCCGCGCCGCCTCGATCGCCGCGATGTCGATCTTTCTCATTGTCATCATCGCGTCGAACGCACGCTTGGCCGCCGCGCGATCTGGGTCGGTGATCGCAGCGAGAAGGGCGCGCGGCGTGATCTGCCACGACACGCCCCACTTGTCCTTGCACCAGCCGCACGCGCTCTCCTCGCCGCCGTTTCCGACGATCGCGTTCCACATGCGGTCGGTTTCGGCCTGGTCGTCGGTCGCGATCTGGAAGGAGAAAGCCTCGTTGTGCTTGAACGCCGGCCCGCCGTTGAGCCCGACGCACGGAATGCCAGCCACGGTGAAGTCCACCGTCAGGACATCGCCCTGCTTGCCGTCGGGAAAGTCGCCAGGCGCGCGCATCACCGCGCCGACGGCGCTGTCGGGGAAGGTTTCGGCATAGAACCGCGCGGCGTCCAGGGCGGTGCCGTCGTACCACAGGCAGATCGTGTTCTTGTTACCCATTTCGGTTCTCCGGTAAGAGTCAATACATCCAATGGCGGGTTGCCATGGACTAGTCGTTTCATCGGTCTCATTTTAGACACTGGACTATCGACAAGCTTGTTGAGTGGGGTATCTGAACAAACAGCCAGAATCGGTCACTCGGCAGTCGCGCGGAACGCGGCCGCTGATCGCGCCTTGCCACAAGGCGCCCCGTCACCTTCACCGAGCGATATGCGCTCGCTGGGTTGCGAGTGCTATCGGGATGCCCACAAGGAAGACATGCGCGGCGATGCCAAGGCACGTCCAGAGGTCGATCGCAGGGCCGCGGACAACGGCGTTCGAGATAGGTACGATGACGAAGGTCATGATGCCGTAGAGCGATAACGCCTCAACGCCGACTGGTGCGCACCATCCACGGTTTCGACGCGCTTCGGGTGCTCACCGGATCGACGGCGTCGGCAAACCTTTAGCCCTCGCGCTTCATGCGCTCCTGGCGGGTAATCTCACGTTCGCTGGGAGCATCGAGCGCAGTGTCGCCAATCTTGATCTCACCCTCTCGCTCGTAATGGCCGACGATCAGCCCATTTGGCGAGACGCGGGACCTAGTCAGCTTGAACGAATGTGGCGCCGAGCCGTCGGCGAACAGCTTTTTGCCGCCGCCAAGCACGACCGGCACTGTGAAGATGCTCATAGCGTCGACCAGGTCATTGGCGAGCAGCGCGTGGACGAGTTCGGTACTGCCCTGAGTGACGAGGTTCGGGCCGTCTTCTTGCTTCAGGCGCTTCACGTCGGCGATGTCGCGCAGGAGCACTGAGCCCGCCCAGCTCGTATCGACCTCGCCTGAGCGCGAAACCGCGTACTTCTTGACGTCCTTGAACAGCTTGGCGATGCTGCCATGGGGAGCGTCTTCTTCGTAGTAGGGCCAGTACGCGGCGAAAATCTCGTAGGTCTTGCGGCCGAGCAGGAGGTCGAAGTTCTTGAAGACGCGGTCGAGCTCTTCGCCAAACTCTTGATTGAAATAGGGCATCGCCCAGCCGCCGAACTTGAAGCCCTTGGTCGGATCCTCCCACAGCCCTCCGGGCGCCTGCATGACGCCATCCATGGAAACCTGGGCGCCGACGATAATCTTCCGCATGGGTCACTCTCCTTGTTGAATTGAGACAATAAGCTTACGGGGCATAGCTATCTCCTTAGATTGCAGCAGCGTGGTTCATCGATCTCGATGGCCGGTGTTCATCCGGCGCCTTCACCCGGTAGTCGAACGGGGCGGACCGAATTCGACAGCAATCAGGAAATTTTGAGCAAGCCTCTGACCCTGCTTCTGTCGGTCTCAGCTAGGCCAAGCCGTCCGCTTCGGGTCGAACTGCGACCATCAAGGGGCGGACGCGCTCGCCTAATCGACTCGTCCCCCGAGCGCCTTTTTCCCTGGCTGGAGAATATTTAGAAGCGCTTCCACCACGCCGTCCGCAACCATGCCGATGCGGCGAGCCGCCGCTTCGGACAGGTCGGCAATACGTCCGGACACGAACGGGCCCCGATCGCGATCGTTCACCACGACCTCCACACTGCGTTGGTTCTCGAGATTGGTGACGCGCACGCGCGTGCCGAACGGCAGCGTTCGGTGCGCCATGGTGAGCGCCTTGGGATCGAACGGCTCGCCGCTTGCGGTCTTCCTGCCCGCGAAATCATTGCCGTACATCGAAATACGACCGCGTTGTTGCGTGCTTATCGCAGTGTCGCCAGACGATGGCGGCGCCGGGGGTGGCGGAACAGTCGGTTCCGGCGTCGGCGGTGCGGGCTCGGGCGCACGCTCGAGCTGCGCGCAACCGAACAGCATCGCGCAAGCGAGCGTCGCGACGAGATACGACGATGGCCGGGATCGCGGTCCACATGCTGGCATTGCGGACTCCTGCCCGTTGAAGCCGGAACTGTACAACCGTACAGCGTCAACGACCGGATCGACGGGTGCCGGGAGGCAAATACTGCTCCCACTTCCAGCGCGAAACGCGAGCCGCAAGGACCCGAGCTTCATGTAGACGTACCTACCCGGATTGGCCGCTTCCGACAGCTTCAACGACCGGTAGCGGAATGCGGCAGCGACTGCTCAGGGTCGAAAGTGGACCGTGACCTGTCGCGTCGGCTCCGGCGCACGCTGCTCAATGCATCAGTACGATAGCGCCACCGGCATGCCAGTCTTCGCCGAGCGCACGCCGGCTTCTGCGATCGCGAGCGCACGCCGACCGTCGTCGAGACCGATCGCAGGCGGCGTTGCCGTCTCGAGAGCGCCGATGAATGCGTCGAGCTCGCGCTTGTACGACTGCTCGTAGCGATCGATGAAGAAATACAGCAGCGGGTCGCGGCGGATGCCGTCCTTGCCGTGGCGCTCGAGCGACGTCGGGTGATGGTTCGTCGAAACCACCATGCCCTTCTCGCCGAACGCTTCGATCCGCTGATCGTAACCGTACGCGGCGCGAAAGCTCGAGTTGACGTGCACGAGCGCGCCGCTCGACATTCGAAGTTGCACCATCGCCGTGTCCGGGTCGCGATGGGGGTTCTCCTTCTCGTCGATCATGCAGGCGGTGCGCGCGAAGATCTCGATCGGCTCGTCGTCGAGCAGAAACCGCAGCATGTCGAAGTCGTGGATCATCGTGTCATAGAAGATGCCGTACGGCGTGGTGGCGACCACATCCGGAGGCGAGATCTCCGGATCGCGGCTCGACAGAATCAGCATTTCCGGCCGCCCGATCTCGCCGGCGCGAATCGCGTCGTGCAGCGCGCGATGCGTAGGATCGAAGCGGCGGTTGAATCCGACGAAAAAAGGAACTTTCGTTTGCGCGAGCACCTTCGCGCACGCGTCGACTTTCGCCATGTCGAGATCGACTGGCTTTTCGCAGAAGATCGCTTTGCCCGCGCGTGCAGCCGCCTCGATGATCGCCGCATGCGTGCGCGGCGGCGTGCAGATGATCACGGCGCGCACGCGAGGGTCGGCGAGCGCTTCGTCGAGCGCGCCGCTCGCGCGTGCGCCGTACTTGTGCGCGAGCGACCTTGCCGCCGCGACATTGAGGTCGACGACCCACGCGAGCCGCGCGCCCGGATGCGCGGCGACGTTCGCCCCATGAAGCGGGCCGATGAAACCGGCGCCGACCAGGCAGAAATCGAGCATCGTCACTGCCGGTTCATCGCAAGGCCAGGTCGAAGCCCGCATCGCGCGCCGCATTGCACAAATTCGCGAATCCCATCTTCGCGTACGTCAGCGGATGCGCCTTCGCCGGATCCTGCTCCGCTTCGACGACGATCCAGCCCGAATACGCAGCAGGTCGAAGCTCCGACAGGACGGCGGCGAAGTCGATCGACCCATCGCCTGGAACGGTAAAGATTCCGTCGAGCACCGCGCGCAGGAAGCTGTGGTCACCGGCGAGCGCGCCGGCCAGCACGTCGCGGCGCACGTCCTTGCAGTGGACGTGGACGATGCGCTTCGCGTGCCGACGTGCAACGGCGACCGGATCGCCGCCCGCGAACACGAGATGGCCGGTGTCGAGCAGCAGTCCGACGTCGTCGCTCGTTGATGCCATCAACCGGTCGATCTCGACTTCCGTCTGCACGACGGTGCCCATGTGATGATGGAACGCGAGGCGCACGCCGCGTGCGCGCATCCGCTTCGCGAGATCGCGCAATCGCGATGCGAATGGCGGCCAATCGCGTTCCGCGAGGATCGGACGCTGTGACAGCGCAGCGTTCGGATCGCCGTCGGTGCTGCCGTGCCCTTCGGCGAACACCATCACGCGACAACCCATGGCCGCGAGCAGCGACAGATGCGCCTCGACGGCGCGCGCCTCGTCATCGGCCGAACGGCGTGCGAGCTGCGCGCTGTACCATCCCGAAACCAGCTTGAGATCGTGTCGAGCGAGTATCGGCGCCAGCGTCGACGCGTCGCGCGGAAACTTGCCGCCCATCTCGATGCCGGAAAAACCGGCGAGTCGCGCTTCGGCAAGGCAGGTTTCGAGCGGAATGTCGCCGCCCAGCTCCGGCATGTCATCGTTGGTCCACGTGATCGGATTGATGCCGATTTCGACCATCATGCTTCCGGAAGAAGACCGCACGCGGCAAGCTCGCGGCGCAATTGATCGGGCGAGCGGAAATGGATGCCCTGGATGCCGAGCGCGCAAGCGGCCGCCGCGTTCGCCTCGACGTCGTCGATGAACACCGCCTGCTCGGGTCTTATGCCGTGGCGCCCGAGCAGAATGTGAAAGATCCGAGCGTCGGGCTTGATCACGCCCACTTCACCGGACACGACGATGTCGTCGAACCACGCGAGGAACGGGAAGCGAGTACGTTGCGGGGGGAACGTCTCGGCCGACCAGTTCGTGATCGCGTAGACGGGAACGTCGCGGCGCTTGAGCTCGGCGAGCACCTCGACGGCGCCTTCGATCGCGCCGGGAATCATCTCGTCGAAGCGTTGGCACCATGCTTCGATCAGCTCGCGCTTGTCCGCGTGATGCGGCAGCAGCTCGCGCGTCGCCTCGGCAAACGTGCGCCCCGCATCCTGCCGCTCGTTCCATTCGGTCGTGCAGACGTTGGCGAGGAAATGCTCCATCGCCGCGTCGTCGCCGCCGAAGAGCTTGCGGTAGAGGTGACGCGGATCCCAGTCGATCAGCACGCCGCCGAGATCGAAGATCGCGACGCGTCGACGCGAAGGTTCCGGCATCGCGAACGGCGTCGAAGCGTCAGCGCGGGGCGCGCTCGCGCCCCGGTTGCCTGATCAGCACGCTGCGCAGGAACGCGACGGATTTCTCGACACCTTCGAGCGCCGGCATCATCGGGTCCTCGTGCTCGATGCTGAACACGTCGTCGTAGCCGATCGCGGCGAGCGCGGCGACGAACTGGCGCCACCACAGCTCACCGTGACCGTAGCCGAGCGTGATGTAGTTCCACGCGCGCTCCGCGAAGCGATCGCCCGGCGTCGTCTCGATCACGCCGTTGACGCCGGCGGCGATCGGCTCGACGCGCGTATCCTTCGCATGCACGTGATAGATCGCGCCCGGCAGCGCTCGCACGGCGGCGATCGGATCGGCGCCCATCCACATCAAGTGGCTCGGGTCGAAATTGGCGCCGACCGTCTCTCCGACCGCGTCGCGCAATCGCTTCAACGTGCGCACGTTGTAGACGTTCTGGTGGCCGTGCAATTCGAGGCAGAGCTTGCGGATGCCGAGCCCGTATGCGTAGGCAACGAGGTCCTTCCAGTAGGGAATCAGCACGTCGTCCCATTGCCAACGCAGGATCTCGCGCACTTCGGGCGGCCATTCGGTGGTGATCCAGTTCGCGCTGCCGTCGCCTTTGGCGCCGGGACAGCCCGACATCATCACGACGCGATCGACACCCATCAGGCTCGCGAGCTTGATCGTCTTGCGCGTGACGGCGTCGTGGCGGCGGCCGTGCTCGCCGGGGTGCAGCGGATTGCCGGAGCAGTTGAGCGCGCTGATCGCGATGCCGTGATCGGCGAGGCGCGCCTTGAAGTTGCGGCGCTCGGTGTCGCTTTCGAGCATCCGGTCGAGGTTCAGGTGCGGCGCCGCAGACCAATTGCCGCAGCCGAACTCGAGCATGTCGAGCCCGAGCCTCGCGGCAGTGGCGACCAACGTGTCGAAGTCGGTGCCGGGAAGACTGTCGGTGATCATGCCGATCTTCATGTTCGTCCGTTCAGGTGCTCTCGCAAGTGCGGCGAACGTATCGCAAAACGAAGAGCGCCGCAAATACGGCGCGGCGGCCTCTCGCTAAGAGGCTGCCGCCGCCAAGCGCCGCGCCCGCAGTCTCTCCTTGAGCGCGAGCGCCGGCTTCTCGATGTAATGCCAGGACAGCGAGGCGAGCGGCAACGTGACGACGAACGTCAACGCGAAGAGCGCGAGCGGCTGCGCGATGCCGAATCGCCATACGAGCAACTGCTGGATCGGAAAAGCCAGCACATAAGTGCCGTACGAGTAGTCGCCCAGCCGCAGATAGGCTGCCACGTGGAGCCGCGGATGCAGCGCGAAGACGAGCGCCGCGTAAGCGATCGCGATCACGTACGCGTACATGAAATAGCGCGAATCTGCCGCCGCGATCGCGATGACGATTGCGACGATCGCGAGCACGCGCGACACGGGAACACGGTCACGTTCGACAAACAGCCAGGCGCCGAACAGGAACGTGCCGATCAGCACGGGAATGAGCCCCAGCCCTCGATCGGGCATTGCGCTGTACACGATCTCGGGAATGAGCACGTTCGCGACGAGCGCGATGACAACCAAGCCGAGCATCAGAGCGCGCCGCCGCAGCACGCCGATCGCCGCAAAGACCGCCGCCGCGACGTAGCACCATGCTTCCACCGGAATCGTCCACAGCGAGCCGTTGATCCCGAGCGGCAGCGGATTCGCCTCGAACACGCCGGGAAGGCGGTCGATCAGCAGCAGCACCGGAGTGCCGAGCAGGAATCGCCATGTAAGCGCGTGATGCCAATACTCGGCCGTCGTGAGCGTCGTCGCGGCCCAACCGACGGCGACGCAGAGGAGTGTCGCGAGCGCCAGGCCGGGCAGGATGCGCAGGCCACGCGCAACTGCGTAGGCGGCGAGCGACGGCGTCCGGGTGAGGCTCTGCGCGATCAGAAACCCGCTGATCGCGAAAAAGATCGTAACGCCCACCGTCGCCACGTCCGTGCGGAATGCGCTCGCGATCGACAGCGGCTCGTCGCGCAGATGACCGCTGAGCGCGTACGAATGCGAAAACATCACCATCGATGCCGCGATCATCCGCAGCAGGTTGAAGTTGTTCTCGCGTCCGAACGCAACCCCGACAAGCGTCGGAATGGCGGCGCCGCTCGAACGCGGCGCCGATGTGCGGGCAATACCGTCCATAACGCTCGCAAGCTCCCTGGCCGCCGTCGTGTCGCGGCCCGCGGAGATTCTATCCGCAGCCGCCGCGATTGCTCAGCGCGCCGTTTCGCGGTACCTTCGCAGCTTGACGCTAGGGGTCCTGCCGATCGCAATCGGCGGGTGAGATCAAACCCTTGGTACCTGTGCGGATAATGCCGGCGCAGGGAAGCGTTCCCGCCTCCCGCTCCTCGCCCGTATTGTCCTCGCTTTCGAGGAGCGCCATGAACGCCAACGACCAGTTCTTCGCCCGCGACGCGAAAGTCGACGCCGCTGCGGTCGAACCCCTGCCTCAATCGCGCAAGATCCACATCGAGGGCTCCCGACCCGACGTGCGCGTACCGATGCGCGAGATCGCGCAGAGCGACACGCCGGCGAGCTTCGGCGCGGAAAAGAATCCGTCGATCGTCGTTTACGACACATCAGGGCCGTACACCGATCCGGACGCGGCGATCGACATCAAGAAGGGCCTGCCGCCGCTTCGCGCGCGATGGATCGAGGAGCGCGGCGACACCCTCGAGCTCGCGGGGCCGACGTCCGCGTACGGCCGCGAGCGCCTCGCCGACGCGGCGCTTCGCGGCATGCGCTTCGACTTGCACCGCAAGCCGCGGCGCGCGAAAAGCGGCGCCAACGTGACGCAGATGCACTACGCGAAACGCGGCATCGTCACGCCCGAGATGGAATTCGTCGCGATCCGCGAGAACCTTCTGCGCGAGAAGATGCTCGCGACACTGCCCGAGCTGGTCACGCGAGCGCATCGCGGCCAGAGCTTCGGCGCCGCGATTCCCGACGTCATCACGCCGGAATTCGTGATGAGCGAGATCGCTCGCGGCCGCGCGATCCTGCCGGCGAACATCAATCACCCGGAAACCGAGCCGATGACGATCGGCCGCAATTTCCTCGTCAAGATCAACGCCAACATCGGCAACTCGGCGGTGTCGTCGTCGATCGGCGAGGAGGTCGAGAAGATGACGTGGGCGACGCGTTGGGGCGCCGACACGGTGATGGATCTGTCGACCGGCAAGAACATCCACGAGACGCGCGAATGGATCGTGCGCAACTCGCCGGTGCCGATCGGAACGGTGCCGATCTACCAGGCGCTGGAGAAAGTCGACGGCAAGGCGGAAGAGCTCACATGGGAGATGTACCGCGACACGCTGATCGAGCAGGCCGAGCAGGGTGTCGACTATTTCACGATCCACGCTGGCGTGCTGCTGCGCTACATCCCGATGACGGCGAAGCGGATGACCGGCATCGTGTCGCGCGGTGGCTCGATCATGGCGAAATGGTGTCTCGCCCATCACAAGGAGAGCTTCCTCTATACGCATTTCGAGGACATCTGCGACATCATGAAGGCGTACGACGTCGCGTTCAGCCTGGGCGACGGGCTTCGTCCCGGCTCGGGCTACGATGCCAACGACGAGGCGCAGATGGCGGAGCTCGCGACGTTGGGCGAGCTCACGCAGATCGCATGGAAGCACGACGTGCAGACGATGATCGAGGGGCCCGGCCACGTGCCGATGCATCTGATCAAGCACAACATGGACGAGCAGCTGCGCCTGTGCGGCGAGGCGCCGTTCTACACGCTCGGCCCGCTCACCACCGACATCGCGCCCGGTTACGACCACATCACGAGCGCGATCGGTGCTGCGATGATCGGCTGGTACGGCACGGCGATGCTCTGCTACGTGACGCCCAAGGAGCACCTGGGACTGCCGAACAAGACCGACGTCAAGGACGGCATCATGGCGTACAAGATCGCCGCGCACGCCGCCGACCTCGCGAAGGGCCATCCGGGCGCGCAGATCCGCGACAACGCGCTCTCCAAGGCGCGCTTCGAATTCCGCTGGGACGACCAGTTCAACCTCGGCCTCGATCCGGACAAGGCGCGCGAGTTCCACGACGAGACGCTGCCGCAGCACGGCGCGAAGCTCGCCCACTTCTGCTCGATGTGCGGACCGCATTTCTGCTCGATGAAGATCACGCAGGACGTGCGCGAGTACGCGGCGAAGCAGGGGCTTTCCGACGAGGCCGCTCTCGCCAAGGGCATGGAAGCGAAGGCCTTGGAGTTCGTGCAGAAAGGATCGGAGCTCTACAGCAAGTCGTGAAGATGTCATCCCGAGCCAAAGGCGAGGGATCTGCTGTCGCATCGTCTGGCCGGCAACAAGCAGATTCCTCGCTGCGCGGAATGACAATGGCGCACGATCGCTATTTCGATTCGGCCGGGGTGCCGATCCGCTACGTCGAGCACGGCAGCGGCGAGCCTGTCGTGCTCGTGCATTCGTATACCGGCAGTTTCGAGCAGGACTTCGTTGGCTCCGGCCTGGTCGACGCGCTCGCCGCTCATTACCGCGTGATCGGCTTCGATCTGCGCGGTCACGGCAGGAGCGGCAAGCCGCACGATCCGGCGCGGTACGGCCGCGAGATGGCGCTCGACATCGTGCGGCTGCTGGACCATCTGGGTTTGCGCCGAGCGCACATCGTCGGCTATTCGCTCGGTGCGCATATCGTGGTGCAGCTTCTGACGCTGCATCCCGAGCGCTTCCTCACGGCGGTCCTCGGTGGCGCGTGCGGGCGGCGCGACTGGTGCGCCGACGACGATCGCCGTGTCGAGACGGAAGCCGCGGAGATCGAATGCGGCGTCATGCGTGCACAGCTCGCTCGGCTCGGTTCCGCTGCACCGACTGCATCCGACGCGGAGATTCGCGAGCTTTCTGCGAAATATCTTGCGGGCAACGACCCGCGCGCGCTTGCCGCCATCCGCCGCTCCAATCGAGACCAAATGGTCGCAAGCACGCAATTGACAGCGTTGCTCGTCCCGACGCTTGGCATCGTTGGAAGTGACGATCCGTACGTCGCGAGCTTTCGAGCCCTCCAGCACGTAATGCCGCAGCTGCGCGTCGAATTGATCGAAGGCGCGGCGCACGACGAAGCCGCTTCGCGGCCCGAGTTCGTGCGCGCCGTGAGCGACTTCCTGCGCGCGAATACCGGCTCTCCGTGACCGGCAAAGGCATCGTGCGTATCGGCATCTCCGGCTGGCGCTACGAGCCGTGGCGCGGCGTGTTCTATCCCAACGATCTGCCCCAGCGCGACGAGCTCGCGTACGCGTCACGAAGATTTCCGACGATCGAGATCAACGGCTCGTTCTACTCGCTGCAAAGGCCCGAGTACTACGCGAGCTGGCACGACGAGACGCCGCCGGATTTCGTGTTCAGCGTCAAGGGGCCGCGCTTCGTCACGCATATGCTGAAGCTTCGCAACGCGGAGCTGGCGCTCGCGAACTTCTTCGCCTCGGGCGTCGCCAATCTGCGCGACAAGCTCGGTCCGTTCCTGTGGCAGCTGCCGCCGATGTTCGGCTTCGACGCCGATCGACTCGAGCGCTTCTTCGAACTGTTGCCGCGTGACACCGACCAGGCGGCCGCGCTCGCGCGCCGCCGCAACGAGAAAGTGCGAGGCCGCGCGCGCCTCGCGTACGGCATCAATCGCCCGCTGCGCCACGCGGTCGAGGTCCGTCATCCAAGCTTCGTCGATCCGGCATTCGTAGCACTGCTGCGCAAGCATCGGATCGCGCTCGTCGTCGCCGACACCGCTGGCAAATGGCCGCTCGTCGAGGACATTACCGCCGATTTCGTGTATATGCGCCTGCACGGCGACAAGAAGCTCTACGTGAGCGGCTACACGCCAACGGCCCTCACACGATGGGCCGAGCGCATACTTCGCTGGAGCAAAGGTAGCGAGCCCGCCGACGCGCGTCGCATCGTCGCGGCCGCGCCGCCACCGCGCCGCGCGCGCGACGTCTACTGCTATTTCGACAACGACGCGAAGGTGAAGGCGCCGCGCGATGCGCAACGGCTCGCGCGGCTCGTCGTTTCCTCGTCCATCTAATCCGGACTGTCGCCTTCGGGCTCCGTGCCTAGATCCTCGACATGGCCGGGTGAAGCGACATCGTTCATCGACGCATCGATCGATGCGAGCGTGCCGTTCGACTCGCGCCGGTGACGGCTGCGACCTGGACGCCGCCATTGTCGTGCTCACCGCGCGCCTGCGCGCTCGCGTGATAACCTCGCCGCTTTGAACGCGCGCCTCGCGGCGCCGCCATCGGAGTTCGGAGACCGCCATGGGCGATGCGATTGCCGTGGTCAACGCCGGCTCGTCGAGCATCAAGTTCTCGCTGTTCGCCGAGCGCGGCCGCGATCTCGCTCGTTTGTGCGACGGGCAGGTCGAAGAGATCTTTACGGCGCCGCGCTTCGAAGCCTTCGATGCGCGCGGCGAACGACTGGGCGAGCGGCGTTGGCCCGACGGCACCGCGCTCGGACATGATGGAGCGCTCTCGCATGTCGTCGCGTTCGTCCGCGAGCACCTCGGCGATCATGCGCTGCGCGCCGTCGGCCATCGCGTCGTGCACGGCGGCCTCGCGTATACGACGCCCGTCTGCGTCGATGCCGACGTCCTTGCCGACCTCGAGCGCCTGAATCCGCTCGCGCCGCTGCACCAGCCGCACAATCTCTCGGCCATCCGCACGCTGCTCGACGCCGTACCGGATCTGCCGCAGGTCGCGTGCTTCGACACCGCGTTCCACCGCACGCAGCCCCCGATTGCCCAGATGTACGCGCTGCCGCCCGACATTACCGAGCGCGGTGTGCGCCGTTACGGCTTTCACGGTCTGTCGTACGAATCGATCGCGACGTCGCTTCCGCATTTCGATCCGCATGCGGCCGCCGGGCGGACGATCGCGCTGCACCTCGGCAACGGCGCGAGCATGTGCGCGTTGCACGGCGGCCGCAGCATCGCAACGACGATGGGATTCACCGCGCTCGAAGGGCTTCCGATGGGCACGCGATCCGGCTCGCTCGATCCGGGCGTCGTGCTCTACCTGATCGACGAGCTCGGCATGGACACGCGCTCGGTCCAGCATTTGCTCTACCAGGGATCCGGACTGCTCGGCGTGTCGGGCATTTCGAGCGACATGCGCACGCTGCTCGCGAGCGACGATCCGCGTGCGAAATTCGCGGTCGATCTTTTCGTCTGCCGGATCGGACGCGAGATCGGTTCGCTCACCGCGGCGCTGGGCGGCCTCGATGCGCTGGTGTTCACCGCGGGCATCGGCGAGCACGCCGCGGTCGTGCGCGAGCGCGTCTGCCGCATGTCGGCGTGGCTCGGCGTCGAGATCGACGCGGTCGCGAACTCGGTCGACGGCCCGCGGATCTCGTCGAGCACGAGCCGCGTCGCGGCGTGGGTGATCCCGACCGACGAGGAGCTGATGATCGCGCGTCACACGCTCGCGCTGCTGCGCGCCGGGCATGCGCCGGCGGCGCGCCATTGACATCCGGCGACGGTGAGATTTAACTAACCTTCGCGACGAAGCCGGCCGCAGACGCCGGCGCCGAGTGTCGCTGGAGGAGGCTTCGATGGATCGCCGAACGTTCCTGCTTGCGGCCGCGGGCGGAAGCGCCGCCGCCGCCTTCTACGCGCGCCATGCATATCCCGCGGGCCTTCCTGCGGGAGCCGTCGATACGGGCACGCTCGAAGCCGCCGCCGGCAAGGCGCCGCTGATCAAGCGCTCGTTCCGGCCGCCGAACTACGAGACGCCGGTCGAGCTCTTCGACAGCGCGATCACGCCGAATCGCGCGTTCTTCGTTCGCTGGCACCTCGCCAATATTCCCGAGGTCGATCCGCAAAAATGGCGGCTTCGCGTCGGTGGCGGCGCCGCAAACACCGCCGCCGAGTACTCGCTCGAGCAGCTGAAGAAGAGCTTCGAGGCGGCCGAAGTCGTCGCGGTGTGCCAATGCAGCGGCAATCGGCGCGGCCTGTCGGACCCGCACGTGTCCGGCGTCGAATGGGGCTACGGCGCGATGGGCAACGCGCGCTGGAAAGGCGCGCGGTTGCGCGACGTGCTGCAGAAGGCGGGGCTGCGCAAGGAAGCGCTCGAAATCGCGTTCGACGGCGCCGATCTTCCCGTGGTGTCGGGAACGCCGGACTTCCGCAAGAGCATCCCGGTGTGGAAAGCGCTGGACGAGAACACGCTGGTCGCGTGGGAGATGAACGGCGAGCCGTTGCCGCATCTCAACGGCGCACCGGTGCGCATCGTCGTACCCGGATGGACGGCGACGTACTGGATGAAGCAGCTCACGTCGATCGACGCGATCGACAAGCCGCTCGACACGTTCTGGATGAACACCGCGTATCGGGTGCCGAAAGGGAAGTTCGCGTTCGCCGACCGCTTCCTGTCGCAGGAGAGCGACGCGTCGACGCCGATCACCGAGATGGTCGTCAATTCGCTGATCACGAATATTCGCGACGGCCAGCGCGTAGCCGTCGGGCAGGACGTCGACATTCGTGGCATTGCCTGGGATGCGGGCTACGGCATCCGCGGCGTCGACGTGTCGACCGATGGCGGCCGCACGTGGCGAGCGGCCGATCTCGGAGACGATCTCGGCCGTTTCTCGTTCCGTTCATGGCGATACCGGATGCGGGCCGAGCGTGCGGGCGAGCTGATCGTGTCGGCGCGCGCGACGAACCGGCAAGGATCCACGCAGACGTCCGAGCTGATCTTCAATCCGGCCGGTTATCACAACAACGTGATGCAGCGGATCACGGTTGTGGTGACCGCATAGCCATGGAGCGGACGATGAAAGCCACGATGCTCGCCGGCGCCGCTGTTGTCGCGACGGCGGTGGTCGCATACGCCGCCGACGAGGCGTCGATCCAGCTCAAGCCCGGACCGGGCCGCGACCAGGTCGTCGGCTACTGCTCGACATGCCACAGCCTGGACTACATCCAGAGCAACGCGCCGTTCCTCACGCGCCAGGCCTGGGATGGCGTGGTCACGAAGATGATCAAGGCTTACGGCGCGCAGATTCCGGCGGACGATCAGCCGAAGCTTGTCGAGTACCTCGCGACGCAGTACGGCGTGCCGGCGCCGGCTCCGAAGTAGACGCGTCGCGCCGCGCGTCAGCGGCGATCTCCTCGCGCAACCAGTTGCGGAACTGCGCGAGCTTCGGCGAATCGGCGAGCCGCGGCGGATACACGAGGAACGTGCGGAAAGGCGAACGCACGACGACGTCGAACAGCTGCACGAGCACACCGTTGCGAAGATCGTTCGCAAGCAGTGTTTTGCGCGCGAGCGCGATGCCCTGACCTTCGGCCGCCGCCTGCATCATGTGCGACGAATCGCTGAACATCGGCCCACGCGTGGGCTCGGGCCAATCGAGACCCGCCGCCTCGAACCACGGCTTCCAGAACTCCCCTTCGGCGCGAAGCAGCGTGTAGCGCGCGAGATCCGCCGGCACCGCGGGCAAGCGGCCACCGTTCAGGCGCGGGCTCGCGACCGCAAAGTGATCGTCGTCGAGCAGATGCTCGGCGATCACGCCCGGCCACGGACCCGCGCCGTGCCGGATGCCGACATCGACGTCGTCGCGGCGGAAATCGGCGAGCGCCTGGCTCGCGCGCACATCGAGGTCGATGTCGGGATGCGCGGCGATGAAGCGGCCGATCCTCGGCAACAGCCAGCGCGCCGCGAACGACGGAACGACCGAAACGCGGAGTTGACGCGGATTGCTTCGCTCGCGCGCTTCGCGCACGGCGTCGGCGAGCTCGGCCAGCGCCGCCCGCACGCGCTGCGCGAGCCGTTGCCCCTCGTCCGTTAGCCGCACGCCGCGGCCCGCGCGCTCGATCAGCGCGACGCCGAGGCTCGATTCGAGCGCCTTCAGCTGATGGCTGATCGCACCGTGCGTGACGAACAGCGATTCGGCCGCTTTCGTCAGGCTGCCGTCGCGGGCAACCGCCTCAAGCGCGCGCAGCGCGGGCAGCGGAGGAAGGCGTTCGGGCATCGGGCATCTATATGTGAGCTTTATTCACATTATAACTGCAAAATTAATCGTTTGTCCGCACGCGTGCGCACTCCTAGACTGCAGGCGTGCGGCAAGAGCCGACTTGGAGCCCAACATGGCAAACGAACTCACAGTTTCAATGCGATCCGTCCTCGCCGAAGCGCAGCCCAACCGGGCGTCGATCCAGCGCAGCGCCCTCGCCGCCGCGCGCGACCACGCGATCTCGCAACTCGAGCCCCACGTCCGCGGCGACAACGGCCGTCGAAGGCTCGATTTCGACGCCGCGCTTCTCGCGCTCTTCTTCGCGGCCCAGTTCGGGATCGCGGTCCTTGGCGTCGTCGACGGGGTCGACGCGACGCGCACGCCATCCGTCGCGACGACCGTCGCATCAGCGCATACGCCGCCGGCTCCTTGAGCGGCCTCAAGACGCCGGCGCGGCGCGCGAGCAGAATGGCGGGAGCCCTTCGTGGAGCCCGCCATGGCCTATCGATCGTTGCTCGTTCACATCGACGCGAGCGAGCGCAGCGACCGCCGCGTCGCCGTCGCCGCGCGCGTCGCGCAGGCGTTCAACGCCGAGCTTGCCGGCGCCTATCTCGTGCCCGGTGGCGATCTCTCGCCGTTTGCATCGGCGATGATGCCGGCCAACGTCGTCGCCGCGCGGCTCGCGCAAAGCGGCGACGCACAAAGCGACGCCGAGACGCGCTTCCGCTCGGCGTGCGCGACCGCGTCGCTGATGGCGGTCGAGTGGCGGGCGCCGGCGGGCGATCCGGTCGAGGCCGGCGTCATGCACGCGCGCTATGCCGACCTCGCCGTATTGGGCCAGGCCGACCCTGCCGATGCACAGGCGGGCTTCGCGAACGCACTCGCGCATGCGGTCGTCATGCGCTCGGGGCGACCGGTGCTGATCGTGCCGTTCGCCGGCGACAATGCGTCCATCGGCGGCACGATAATGGTCGCGTGGAAGGACGCGCGTGAATCGGCGCGTGCGCTCGCCGACGCGCTGCCGCTGCTCGCGCAAGCGCAGAACGTGTTCGTCGTCTGCGTTGCGCCGCAATCGACGGTGGAGGTGCACGATGCGCTGGTCGAATCGCGCGTGCTCGCATGGCTCGAGCATCACGGCATCAGCGCACGCTTCCGCCGCGAAGTCGCACCCGATCTCGACGCCGGGAACGTGCTGCTGTCGCAGGCAGCCGACCTGGGCGCCGACCTGATCGTGATGGGCGCCTACAGCCGTCCGCGCATGACCGAGCGGGTGCTGGGCGGGGTCACCCGCCTGATGTTTTCGTCGATGACGGTTCCGGTGCTGATGGCACACTAGCCGGGCTTGCCGAGCTCGCGTCACGCGCGCCTGCGGCGGGCGTCGCCGCCGACGGCATCGCGCTTTGCCCTGTGACCGCCTGCCGGATGTCGAGCAGCTTCGCCTTGACCCGCGCAGCGTTGTCGCGACCCATTCGCAGCATGATCTTCTGTCCCGACGGCAGCGCCTCGAGGTCGGGGTCGGCGAACTGGTAGACGATGCGCGGCTGCACGAGCGCGATGGGCTCAGGCACGTCCGGTGTCGACAGCATGACGTCGATCGCTTCCACCAGGCGATCGTTGAAGTATCCGTTCGGATAGCCGAGCTCGCGATACGCCTGCTGGAACAGCGGATAGAGATAGGCGTAGATGCCGGCCATCTTGTGCGTGTCGAGCGACTCGAGCGCGGTCACGTAAGGTGTGTAGCGCGCCGCGTTCGCCGCGGCGAGTGTTGCGCTGTCGCCGTTTCCGGGCGCGATGAACGGGCCCGCAATCGGCTTCACCGGCTTCAGCGCGGGCGCGAGCGTTCTGCGAGGGAGGTTGTCCACCGTCGCGACGACGTGCCGGATCATGTTCTCGGGGTGCACGAGCTGATGAAACGCCGCCCGTCCGATGAGCCGCGCGAGCGCGTCCTGCACTTCGGGGTCGCTCGCGTCGAGGGACGGCACGGGTGCGGCGGCTTGCGCAGCGTCCGCCGATTGCGGCACACGCTCGATCGGATAACGGATCGCCGGCTCGACCCTGGGCGCCGGCTTGCGCTCAGCGGGCTCTTCGAGCGCGACGGGCACGTCGCGGGTCGCGATGGCTCGCCACAGGTAATAGCCGCCGACCAGCCCTGCGAACAGGACCGCGGACACGCCCCAGGCGACCGTCTTCTGCATCGACCGAACCATGGGACCCTAGCCTTCTGTCGCATCGGCATTGCGGCCGTGCCGCACGCGGTGCGATGCGCGTTCGACTGCTGCCGGTCGCGGCGGTTCGCCCGCCGCCGCGGATCGTGCGTTTCCGGGCTGGACGCCCTTCTTGTGTCGTCCGCGATCTTGGTCTCATTCCGCTTCGCATTCAACCTTTCGGCAACGTCGGATTGGCGTCGGACGCGGCTGACGGCAGGTTCAGCGCGTCGCACGCTGCGTCCGGCGCTGCGAGCGCGGACAATCGTATTCGTGGGAGGCCGGCGCGGTTTCCGCGCGGCGAGTCCTTCGGAGGTTCGACATGAGACGATTCGCACTTGTGGCAGCCGCGGTCATTGCGACCGTTTTGGGCGGCTGCGCTGTGTACGGACCGGATTATCGATACGGGCCGTATGCCTACAACGATTATGGCTATACCTATTACGAGCCAGGCCTCGTCGTTTACCCGTCGGTGACGGTTGGCGGTGTGTACTACCGTGACCGCGGATGGTACGGGCACCGCTGGCATGGGCGATAGCACGACATAGAGCGCGACGGAAGCCGGGGCCTTCACTCGTCCATAGCCAGTCGGGAGTACCCGCTTAACATCGCGCCGTTTTCATCCAAGGTGCGCTACGCGCTCGCCGTGCTCACGCGTGGCGTGGAACCCGACCTTCGGCCAGCGCTCCATTGTCACTTGCAGGTTGTAACGGTTGGTGGCGAGGAAGACCGGGTTGCCATCCACATCGATCGCAAGCGAGGCTGCTTGCTCGCGCTCGAAGCTTCGCCGAGTCGCTCCGTCGGGGAATGTCAGCCAACGCGCGGTCGAGACCGGAGCCGATTCGTAGATCGCGTCGACCTTGTACTCGGTGGCGAGCCGGTGGGCGACGATCTCGAACTGCAGCGGACCAACGGCGCCGAGCAGCAACGCGTTGCCGTGCTCCGATTCGAACACCTGAATGGCGCCCTCCTCGCCGAGTTCCTGCAGCCCCTTCTGCAGCGGCTTCGCCTTGAACGGATCACGCGGCCGCGCAACGCGGAAGAGCTCCGGCGCGAAGTACGGAATGCCCTTGAACGCGAGCGGCTCGCCTTCGGTGAGCGTGTCGCCGATCTGCAGCTGACCGTGGTTGTGGATGCCGAGAATGTCGCCGGCGACGGCGTCCTCGCTCGCGACGCGCTCGTTCGCCATGAACGTGAGCGCGTTGCCGATCTTCATCTCGCGGCCGCTGCGCAAATGGCGCACCTTCATGCCGGGCGTAAAGCGTCCGGAGCACACGCGGAAGAACGCGATCCGGTCGCGATGCTTCGGATCCATGTTCGCTTGGATCTTGAACACGAACCCCGAGAACGGTTGCTCGACCGGCGCCACGAGTCGACCGCCACCCTCGCGCGGCTGCGGCGGCGGCGCCCATTCGACGAGCGCCTGCAGGATCTCGCGGACGCCGAAGTTGTTGATCGCCGAACCGAAGAACACCGGCGTCTGCGTTCCGGCGAGGAACGCAGTTACATCGAACGGATGGCTCGCGCTGCGGATCAGGTTCACGTCGTGCCGCAGCGCCGGCACTTCGTCCGGGAAGCGCTCGGCAAGCCGCGGATTGTCGAGCCCCTCGATCAGCTCGGCGTCGCGTTCCACACGGTCGCCGCCGGGCGAGAAGCGCAGCAGCTGATCGTGCAACAGGTGAAAGACGCCGCGGAACGCCTTGCCCATGCCGAGCGGCCAGGTCACCGGCGCGCAATCGATCGCGAGCACCGACTCGATCTCTTCGAGCAGCGCGAGCGGCTCGCGCACCTCGCGGTCGAGCTTGTTGACGAACGTGATGATCGGCGTCGCCCGCAACCGGCAGACCTCGAGCAGCTTGATCGTCTGCGCCTCCACGCCTTTCGCGGCGTCGATCACCATCACGGCGGCATCGACGGCGGTCAGCACGCGATACGTGTCCTCGGAGAAATCCTCGTGGCCGGGCGTGTCGAGCAGGTTGATCGTGTGCCCGGCGTAGTCGAACTGCATCACCGAGCTCGTCACCGAAATCCCGCGCTGCTTCTCGACCTCCATCCAGTCGGAGGTCGCATGCCGCGCGCTCTTGCGCGCCTTCACCGTGCCCGCGAGCTGGATCGCGCCGCCGAACAGCAGCAGCTTCTCGGTCAACGTCGTCTTGCCGGCGTCGGGGTGCGAAATGATCGCGAACGTGCGCCGGCGCGCGACGTCGCGCGCGAGATCCGCGGGAAAACGGCTGTCGTTCATCGTGTGCAGAAAGCAAAACGCCGCCGGCCGTGAAGGCGGGCGGCGGAACAAACTCTAATTGTATCAGACCGCGATCCGTCGCCCCCCGCGCAAGCGGGGATTGTCATTCCCGCGAAGGCGGGAATCCAGTGACTTTGCCGGGAAAGACGCTGGGCCCCCGCCTTCGCGGGGGCGACGAATTCACTTCGTTCCGCTCTCGTACATCGACGGCGTGACGCGTGCGCGCGCCAGGTATTCGCGCAGATGCTGGATGTCCTGCCGGCCGAGCGTATTGCCGTGGTGAGGGCGATGCAGGATGCCCTCGACGCGATTGAGCATCACGCGGATGCGCGCGCCGGACAGCGGCTCGATCGACGCGCCGAGGTGCGCGAGCAACGACTCGATCTCGCGCCAGTGGATGTTGCCGCTGACCGGATCGTGGAAGATCGCCCGGACGAGCTGCTCGTGCTTGTGGCTCACGTTCGGTGTGCGTAACGGCGATCCTCCAAGCATACCGGACATCGCGACGACGCGCGACTCTCGCGCGATCGCGGGCCGCGCGTCATACCCCGAGCTCGGCCGCATCGCGACGGCGCTGCCGTGCGGGCTCACGCGCCGTCAGCCGCTCGCGCTCGAGCAGCACCGAATCGCCGAACTCGTGCGTCCGATAACCGTGCGCGTCGAGCACAGCGCTCATGCGGCGCAACGTCGGCTCGGTCGCGAATGCGCGCAGCAGCTCGTAGTGGCTGGTGCCGGTCTCGTGCGTCCCGGTGAGGATCGCATCGACGACGACGAGCGCAGTGTCGCACCCGATGCGCTGATCGGCGACGCCCGCGCGAACGACACCGTTTTTCGATGCCGCGTGCTCGAGCGCGCGCACGACGGTCGTGCCGATCGCCACGATGCGCCCGCCCGCGGCCTTCGCACGAGCGATCGCGCGCGCGGTCACCGCCGGAATCGCGTACGGCTCGTCGAAAGGCAACCGGGCATCGAGCGCGGGATCGCCGGTCGACGAGAGGCCGGCCGCATGCGTGAGCGTCGCGAAGCCGACGCCGCGCGCGCGCATCAGCGCGAGCGATCGCCAGTCGAGCGCGAATCCAGCCGACGGCGGCTCGAATGCGACCGGCGGGCCGGCGATCGGCGTCCAGACATCCCATAGCGCGAGCGGATCGCGCAGATGCGCGTACTGGATCGGCCGGCCGTCGCGCGCAATGCCGTGCCAGAAGCTCGCCGCCGAGCCGTCGAAGCGCACGCTCACGAGCCGCGGATGCCCGAGCGTGCGCTCGATCGTCGCGGCAAGCGACGCCATCCGGATGCGATCACCGGCGGCAAGTGGCGGCGGCCGCGGACGATCCTCGGTTCGCATCCGCCAGTCACCTTCGCCGAACACGACGGCGTCGAAGCGGACGTCGCCGACGTCGAGCGTGTGCCGTGCTGCCAGCCGAAGCTCGATGCGCGCACGGGTCGGCACGTGGATCGCGGCGAGGCTCGCCGGCATCGTCGCTGCGTCATTCGCGACGACGAGATCGCCGTCGCGAAGCCGCTCGACCCACATCGCGCGCGGTGCGTGCATGAGTCGCGCGTGCGCGTCGACGTGAAGCAGCCGGGCGTCGGACGGCCGCTGCCGGGATTCGCGCGCAACGATCACGACGGTTGCGCGGTGAGCGCGTCGGTCGCGGGCAGCAACGCGTCGATCGCGTCGGCCAGCTCGCGCGCCGACGCCTCGGGGCGCTTGAGCGACGTCGGATCGGCCTCGGGGACGGCGATCGCGTGCAGCGGCGTGTCCATGTCGCCGGGATCGACCGACAGAAAGCGCACGCCTTCGCCGGCAAGCTCCTCGCTCCAGATGCGGCTCATGTGATGCAGCGCCGCCTTGCTCGCGCCGTACGCGCCCCAACCCGGATAAGGATTGATCGCCGCATCGCTCGATACGTTGAGCACGACGGCGCCGCGGCCTTCGCGTGCCGATGCCGCGAGCGCGCCGAGCAGCGCCTTCGTCAGCCGGAACGGACCGAGCAGGTTCGTCGCGAGCGCAAGCTCGATAGCTTCGCAATCGGTGTCGGCGAGAAGCCGAAGCGGCGTCGGCCC
>WNGA01004273.1_pt1 | contig 43254 bp, 43 predicted proteins | sample 5400061 | NCBI WGS metagenome assembly WNGA01 (sample SAMN13153366, study PRJNA577476) | soil metagenome | isolation source: 100 cm soil or saprolite under grassland replicate 2 | place: USA:California | collected 2016-06-15 | reverse complement strand
CCCCCGACCAGCCGCCACCCCCCATGAAGGGTCCGCCCCATCCGGAACGCCCGCCCGTCCACCCTTGCCGGCGAGTCGCCCGGTAGAAGAAGAGCGGCGGAATGATGGCCATCCCCAGCCCTCCGAAGACCACGAGCAGCAGCACGAGTGTGAAGACATCGGTCGACGGCGACGGTCTGGCCGCGGCCGATGGAGCCGGCCGTCGGTAGGTCCCGGCGATGGCCTGATCGATGGCGTCGAGACCCGCGGTGATGCCGTCGGCGACGCCCTTGTCGCGGAAGCGCGGCGCCACCACGTCGCGGAGAATGGACGACGCGATGGCGTCGGTCAGGTTGGCCTCGAGGCCGTAGCCGACCTCGAGCCGCATCTTCCGGTCCTCGATGAAGACGAGGAAGATGACGCCGTTGTCGAGCCCCTTCCGGCCGATGCGCCAGGCCTGGGCGAGGCGGATGGAGAAGTCCTCGAGGCTCTCGCCCTCGAGCGAGCGGAAGATGACCACCACCACCTGGTTGGAGCTGCCCCGCTCCCGCTGGATCAGCTTCTGCTCGAGCCGCTCGCGCTCGGCCGGGGTGAGGACCCCTGCGTAGTCGTTGATGCGGCGGTCGGGCGGCGGCGGGACCTTGAGGGCCGCGGCCACGACAACCCAAACCGCGACCAGCAGGAGCGCGGCGGCGAGGGTTCGAAAGAGGCGCACCGCCGGCCGGTCGGAAGCGCCCGGAGAACGCGTTAGAACTTCACCTTGGGCGCCTGCTCACTGCCGGGCGCTGCCTCGAAGAAGGCCTTGTCCTTGAAGCCGCGGAAGGAGGCAACCAGGCTGCCGGGAAAGAGCCGGAGCCGCGTGTTGTAGTCGCGCACCGCCTCGTTGTAGCGCATGCGCTCCACCGCGATCCGGTTCTCGGTCCCTTCGAGCTGGCTCTGCAGCGTGAGGAAGTTCTGGTTGGACTTGAGCTCGGGATAGCGCTCGACCGTGACGAGCAGCCGGCTCAATGCGCCACCCAGCTCCTGCTGGGCCTGCTGGAATTTCCTGAACGCCTGGGGATCGTTGATCAGCTCGGGCGTGGCCTTGATCCCGGCCACGCTGGCCCGCGCTTTGGTGACCTCCTCGAGCACGGTGCGCTCCTGGGCGGCGAAGCCCTTCACCGTCTCGACCAGGTTCGGGATCAGGTCGGCGCGGCGCTGGTAGACGTTCTGGACCTGCGCCCACTTCTCGTTGACGAGCTGTTCGCTGCGCACCAGCTCGTTGTTGACGCCGACGCTCCAGACTATGCCACCGACGATGATGATGGCGACAACCGCGAGGACCAACAGTGCCGTTCGCATAGCTGCGATTATACCTCACTCTCCCCTCTTCGAGGCCCGTACGCCGAGCGCGGCGCGTCCGGTTGACCGTCCTTCCGCGCCGTGTTAGAACCAACTGGCGCAGCACGAGGGACAAGCCAGACGCGACGTCGCAGCGGGGGTGGGCGTGAGGACAGCCCGGGTGCCCGCCCCAGACGAAGGAGGCCCCGCATGGATCTCAACTACACCCCCGAGGACGTCGCGTTCCGCAAGCAGGTCCGCGCCTGGCTCGAGCAGAACCTCCCGCGCGAGCCCATCAGGACGCTCGAGCAGCGCCGGGCCTGGCATCGCAAGCTCTGCGAGGCCGGCTACCTCGGGATGGGGTGGCCCAAGGAATATGGCGGCGGCGGGGCGCGGCCCATGGAGCAGGCCATCGTGGCCGACGAGATGGCGCGGGCCAATGCGCCGGCGCCCACCAATAGCCTGGGGCTGGGCATCGTCGGGCCCACCGTCATCGTCCACGGCACGGAGGCGCAGAAGCAGCGCTATCTCAGGAAGATCCTGACTGCCGAGGAGCTGTGGTGCCAGCTCTACTCGGAGCCCAATGCGGGCTCCGACCTGGCCGCGCTCAAGGCCAGCGCGGTGGACCATGGGGATCACTTCGTCGTCAACGGCCAGAAGATCTGGACCAGCGCTGGGGGCATCGCCGACTGGGGGCTTCTCCTGGCGCGCACCGATCCCGCGGTGCCCAAGCACAAGGGGATCACCTGCTTCCTCATGAACATGCGCCAGCCGGGGGTGGAGGTGAGGCCGCTCAAGCAGATCACCGGCTCCTCGGAGTTCTCCGAGGTCTTCATGACCAACGCCCGCGTCGAGAAGTCGGACCAGGTCGGCAAGCCCGGCGAGGGTTGGGCCATCGCCCAGACCACCCTCGGCTACGAGCGGGGCGGCCGGTCCCTCGCGCGCGTCACGAGCTACGCCTCGCAGTACCACAACCTGCTGAACGTCGCGCGACGACTCAAGCGTCACGGCCGGCCGCTGATCGACGATCCCGTGGTGCGCCAGAAGCTCGGGGGGATCTGGGCCGAGCTGGAGGTGGAGCGCTACTCGGCGCTGCGCGTGCTCACCCAGCTCGAGCGCGGAGAGCATCCGGGCGCCGGCGGCTCCCTCACCAAGCTCTCCTACTCGGAGTTCGAGAAGCGCTTCATGGAGCTGGCCCAGGAGATCCTCGGCCCCTACGGCCAGCTCACCGACGGCGCGCCCCCCGAGTACCAGCTCCAGATCGACACAGCGGTGGGCGACCAGGGCACCTGGGCCTACGCCTTCCTCTGGTCGCGGGCCGGGACCATCTATGCCGGCTCCTCCGAGATCCAGAAAAACGTCATCGGCGAGCGCATCCTGGGCCTGCCCAAGGAAGCGCGGGCCGACCGCGCGGGAGTGACGCGATGAACTTCGCGTTCAGCGACGACCAGATCTTGTTGAAGAACTCCGTGCGCTCCGCGCTCGACGAGCAGTGCAAGCCGGCGCACGTGCGCGCGATGATGGAGGACCCCAAGGGCTATGGCGAGGCTCTCTGGGGCGAGATGGCCAAGCTCGGCTGGCTCGGCCTTCCCTTCGCCGAGGAGTACGGCGGCGCGGGGCTCGGGGTGGTGGAGCTCTGCCTCGTGCTGGAGGATCTGGGGCGGGCCGCATACCCCGGCCCGTACTTCGCGAGCGTCGTGCTCGGCGGCCTCGGCCTCATGCTCGGCGGCAGCGCCGCGCAGAAGGAGAAGTGGCTCCCCGCCATCGCCTCCGGCAAGGCCCGCCTCTCCGCCGCGCTGGTCGAGGAGTCCCTCGACTGGGATCCGGCGTCGACGGGCGCCACCGCCACGCCAAGCGGCGACGGCTGGACGCTCGCGGGAGTGAAGCGCTTCGTGCCCTGGGCCCACGTGGCCGACGCCGTGCTGGTCCCCGCGCGCGCGCCGGAGGGCCTCTCGCTCTTCCTCGTGGATCCGGGCTCGCCCGGCGTCTCGCTCAGGCCCATGGTCGGAATCGATCTCGGCAGCCGCTGGTCCGAGATGAGGCTCGGGGACGTGACGGTGAAGCCGGACGCGGTGGTCGGTCAGGTCGGCGGAGCAAGCTCGCTGCTCGAGGCGCTCCTGCGCCGCGGCGCGGTCTGCGCGTCGGCCGAGATGCTGGGGGCCGCCCGCCGCTGTCTCGACATGAGCGTGGAGTATGCCAAGGTGCGCGAGCAGTTCGGCCAGCCCATCGGCTCCTTCCAGGCGATCCGGCACCGTTGCGCTGAGATGCTGCTCGCCGCGGAGAACGCGCACTCCGCCGTCTACTACGCCGCCTGGGCGCTCAACGCGGGCGCCGAGGACGCCGCGGTCGCCGCGTCGATCTGCAAGGCCTACGTCAGCCTGGCGGCGCGCAAGGTCTGCGGCGACGCCATCCAGGTGCACGGCGGCATCGGCTTCACCTGGGAGTACGATCTGCACCTCTACTTCAAGCGCGCGAAGGCCCTGGAGCCGCTGTTCGGCGACGCCCTCTACCACCGCGAGCTGATCGTGCGCCACATCGCGGCATGACATGACGGCCCAGATCACAGGTCCGCTCGCGGGCATCCCCGTCGCGCTCATCGACGAGACGGACTGGAAGGTCCCGGCCGAGTTCGACGCCCTGTTCCGGTGGCAGTAATTGACGGTCGCGCCGCCGAGCGGTAGCATCCGGTCGCGCCATGCCCTTCGCTTATTTCGAGCGCCTGACGCGGCGCCAGCAGGCGATCTACCGCGAGAGCGACGCCGTCTCGGCGATGCCGCTGCGCGAGCCCGAGCGGCTCCGTCCCCTGGTGACCGAGCTGGGGCGCGCGCTCGAGAGTGGAGATCGGCGGCTCACCGAATCCGCCACCCAGCTCCTGGCGACGGCGCTGGCCCGGGCACTCGGCGTGCCGCCGGTCCGCGTGAAGGTGCTGGCGGCCCGGCCCCATGCCCGGTGGGGCGAGCTCCACGGGCTCTACGAAACGGCCAAGCGGCGCGGGGAGCCGCCGCTGATCACGCTCTGGATGCGCACGGCCCGCCAGAAGCGCGTGGTGGCCTTCCGCACCTATCTGCGGACCCTGCTCCACGAGCTGGGACACCACCTGGACTATACTCGGCTGCGGCTGGGGGACTCCTTCCACACCCAGGGGTTCTACCAGCGCGAGTCGCACCTCTTCCACCAGCTGGTCACCGACGGAGGCCCGAGCATGGGGAGCATCGAGGAGCAGATGGCGCGCCTGGAGCGGACGGCGGACGACTTCGCGGCGGCGATCAAGGGCGTGCCCGACGCCGTCCTCTCCCGCCGCCCCGACGAGAAGAACTGGTCGGGCAAGGAGGTCGTCTGCCACATGCGGGACACGGAGGAATCGTTCATGGCGCGCTTTGAGACCATCTTGGCCATGGACGAGCCCAAGTTCCTCCCGGTGGAGCCCGATCGCTGGGCGGCGGAACGTCAATACCAGAGAAACGACGCCGCCGAGGCACTCCAGGCCTTCCGGACGCGGCGCGACGAGTCGCTCAAGTTCCTGCGTGGGCTCCAGCCCGATCGGTGGGAGCGCGGCGGCCTCCACGCCACACGCGGACGCATGACCATCAAGGACTTCGTCGCGCTCATGGCCTGGCACGACGACAACCATCTGGACCAGCTCAAACGCGCCCTCGAGGGCCAACCCTAACGAGGGGCCTACCGCAGGACGCGGCAGAGCGGGGGCCCGCCGTCCGAGGCGAGCGAACCCCAAGGAGGTCGGTCATGGCCAAGCTCAGAACCGGGAAGTGGCTCGTCACAACCGGCGCCACGCTCGCCCTCACCCTCGCCGCCGGCCTCTATGTCCTGGGCCAGCCGACCGACGAGGCCAAGCGCGACCGGATCGTGTCGGTGCCGGGCGGCAAGTACCACGTGCTGCCCGCCACGCTCGAGACCACCCAGTGGGGCTGGCTCGATCCCAAGGAGCCTCCCAAGCTCGTCGTGAACTCGGGCGACACCGTGGCGGTCGAGACCATGATGCACGCGCACAACAAGATCCAGCCCGGCACGACGATGGACGAGATCGTGGCGCTGCGCAAGGCCAATCCGGGCGGCGGCCCGCACTCCGTGACGGGCCCGATCCACGTCAACGGGGCCGAGCCGGGCGACGTGATGGAGATCCGCCTCCTCAAGATCACGCCGAAGGCCTTCGCGACCAACTTCAGCCTCCCCGGCAAGGAATTCCCGACCATCGGCGCCCTCGCTCCCGAGATGCCGGACGGCTTCGTGAAGTACTTCTATCTCGATTGGGACAAGCGCCAGGCCGAGTTCAAAGCCGGGATCATGATCGATCTCCAACCCTTCCCGGGCACCCTCGCCGTCGGCATCGATCCGAAAGACCCCTCCCCGCGGAAGGGTGGGTCCACGGACCCGATGGCGCCCGTCTCCACGCTCCGGCCGTGGAAGAACGGCTCCAACATGGACATCAACGAGCTGCAGGAAGGCAGCACCATTTTCATCCCGATCTTCCTCAAGGGCGGGCTCGTCTGGACCGGCGACTCCCACTGCCGCCAAGGCAACGGCGAGGTCAACCTCACCGCGCTCGAGTGCTCGTACCGCGAGATCGTCATGCAACTCATCGTCAGGAAGGACATGAAGCTCGATTGGCCCCGCATCGAGAGCAAGACCCACTGGATCATGACGGGCTTCGACGAGGATCTCAACCGAGCCATGGTCAACGCCGTGCGCGAGACCGTGGACTTCCTCGCGAGCCAGAAGATGGTGGCGCTCAACCGCTACGAGGCCTACTCGCTCGCGTCCATGGTGGCAGATTGCCGGGTGAGCCAGGTGGTGGACATCCGCAAGGGCGTGCACTGCATGGTGCCCAAGAGCGTCTTCGTCGCCAAGAAGTAGCGCCTATCGGACAAAGGCTCGCGTGACGTGATCGCGGTTCGCGCGCCGGCTTTGCCGGCGCAACCGATTCCTGGGGGGACGTTTCGAAAGGGGGGCGAAGCCCCCCTCCGAGGGTAGTGGCGCTTGCCGCTCGCCCTCGCCTTACTTCTGCTGGGCGCCGCTCCCGCATGGGGCGGCGGCCCTCTCGCCGTCGTCGCCACCTCGACCGACTTGAAGGCGCTCGTCGAGGTTGTGGGCGGCGCCCGCGTGCGCGTCGTGAGCCTGGCGCCGCCCATCCACGACCCCCATCAGGTCGAGGTCAAGCCGAGCCAGCTCGCCGAGCTGCGGTCGGCCGCGCTCCTAGTGCGGATCGGCCTGGATCACGAGCCCTGGCTCGCGCGCGTCGTCCAGACCGTGAACGACCCGCGGTTCGCGCCGGGCGGCGCCAATGTGGTCGACTGCTCGAGGGGCATCACACTCCTCCAGACCGAGACGCCGCGCGTGAAGAGCGACCGTGGGGCGCACGTCCACGCGTTCGGCAACACGCACTACTGGCTCGATCCGGAGAACGCGCGCCCCATCACCGGGTCCATCCTGGACGCGCTGGCGCGGCTTGACCCCGCCGACCGGCCAGCGTTCGACCGGAACCGCACCCGCTTCCTGGCCCTACTGGATGCCCGCCTCGTGCGCTGGGCCCAGGCGGTGGCGCCGTACCGCGGCACGCGCGTCGTGGTGGTCCACGAGAGCTGGCCCTACTTCGCCCAGCGCTTCGGCCTCGTGGTCGCCGCCGCGCTCGAGCCCACGCCGGGCGTACCGCCGTCACCGTCCTCCCGCGCCTCCCTCATCCAGCACATGAAGGAGGCGCGGGTCAGGCTGCTCATCGCCGGCCCCGAGTCGGACACCGCCGTGGTCAACCAGGTGGCGGCGCGGAGCGGGGCGCGCGCCGTCGTCCTGATCCCGTCGGTGGGCGGCGATCCGGCCGCGCAGGACTATCTCACCCTCTTCGACGTGAACATCAAGCGCCTGGCCGAGGCCCTCGCGGCCTCCCGCTGACGGGTGCACGCCGATGCTCGAGTTCCTCTGGGCGCCCTTCCTCGCATGCCTCGTCCTCACCGGGATCCACGTCTACCTCGGACTCCACGTCCTGTCCCGCGGCGTCATCTTCGTGGACCTGGCGCTGGCGCAGGTGGCGGCCCTCGGCATCACCGTCGCCTTCCTGGCCGGCCACGCGATCCAGAGCCAGGCGGCCTACTGGTACGCGCTGGCCTTCACCGTGGGCGGCGCCGCGCTGTTCGCCGTGAGCCGCGTGCACCGCGCGCCCATTCCGCAGGAAGCCATCATCGGGATCGTCTACGCCGTGTCGGCCGCCGCCGCCGTGCTGGTGGTGGACCGTGCGCCCCAGGGCGGCGAGCACATCAAGCAGCTCCTGGTGGGGAGCATCCTCACCGTCACGCCCCAGGAGACCGCGCGGCTGGCCGGGCTCTACGGCCTGATCGGCGCCCTGCACCTGATGATCCGCCGGCCACTCCTCGAGATCTCCTTCCATCCGGACGCCGCGGCGGAGAAGGGGCGCTGGGTCCGCTGGTGGGACTTTTGCTTCTACGTCACCTTCGGCATCGTCGTGACCAGCTCGGTCCGGATCGCGGGGGTGCTGCTCGTCTTCTCCTATCTCATCGTCCCGGCGGCGGTGGGCGCGCTCTTGAGCGCGTCGGTGACCGGTCGGCTCCTCGTCGGCTGGGCGCTCGGCTTCCTCGTGAGCGTGCTCGGGCTCTCCGCATCCTTCGCCTGGGATCTGCCCACCGGCGCGGCGGTCGTGACGACGTTCGGTGCCCTCATGGCGGCGGTGGCGCTCGCCCTCGGCGCGCGCGCCCTCGTCCGGCGGCTGCGCCGTGAGGGCTGGCGCGCGCTCGTTCCCGCGGGCGCCGTCGCCGGCGCGCTGGTGGCTGCGGCCGGCCTGCTCCTGACGCTCGTCCCGCAGATGGATCACCACTGGCTCAACTGGCTCGAGGAGGCGGCGCCGGGAATCGAGCTGGCCTTCCTCTCCCCCGGCGAGCGCCGGACCTACCACGACACGCGCGCCGACGTGATGCGCCAGATGGCGGAGCTTCAGCGCCTGCGCGTCATGCAGCAGGAGGCGCAGTGGGGGACGCGCCAGATGTCTGCCGAGACCCAGGAGCGCCTCAGACAGTTCCTCGCCTCCCGCGGCGAGATCACCGCCGGCGACCGCATGGTGCTCACCACGCTGCGGAGCCGGGCCCGCGAGCGCCAGCGCTTCTGGCTCGGGCTGCCGCTGCTCGGGCTGGGCGCCGCTGGCGCGCTGGCGTTGGCCCACGCCGGGCGACGCCGCGGATGAGGACCGGGAGAGGAATCCCGGGAGACCCCGACCGGCTTCGGCTCGTTTCGCCGACAATGCCTCCTGGGTATCTCTCGGAGGCTAGCCCGACACGCCGCTAAATAGCGGCCCATGATTCGGAGTGGTAACGGACGCCGCGGCGGCCGCGGGTGGCGTCGTGTGCGCCCCCGGGCAGCCGGGCGGAGTGGGACCCCCGAGTCCCGTCCGCAGCCCGAAGAGCTGCGTTCGGGCGAGTGGGTGTCGGAGCCCGGCCGCCCGGGGGCGCACACGACGACAGGACCCGCAGCCGCTACGCCACGCGCGTGCAATCACTCCAAATCGTGGGGGCCTATTTAGCAGCGTGTCGGAGAAAAAGCTCGTGCGAGGTGATCCAGGGTCGAGGGCCGGCTTTGGCGGCGCAACGATTCCTGGGGGGAGGCGTCGGAGGGGGGCTTCGCCCCCCTCCGAGTTTCCTAGCAGGCGCTGCCCGCTTCGACAGTCGGCAGGTAGTGGGGCGCATCTGGAAAGCCGATGGGCCGGAGAGCCGGCAGCGTGACGCCGGCCTCGCGGTGCGCGGCGACGAACGACGAGAGAGTCTTGAAGTCGCCCAGCGCCGCCAGCGCCGAGGCCAGGCGGTCCGGGACCGCGTCGGGTCGCGGTGCCCCATCATAGGCGGCCAGCTCGGCGCCGAACCCGCTGTGCTCGAGCATGGCGCGATAGAACGGCAGTGCGAGATAACGCACGAGCTCTGCTTTGAAGAGGGCGCTGCCGGCCGCGCGGTCCACCGTGAGCGCCGCAGGCACGGCCGCGACGACTTCGAAGCCGTCCAGCGATTTGCCCGCGCGCCGCCGGCCGCGCAGGATGGCGGGCATCACCCGCTCGCGGATATAGTCGGGCGCGCAGAGCCAGAGCACCACACCGTCGGCGATCTCGCCGGCCAGCTCCAGCATCTTCGGACTCAGACCGGCCAGGAGAATCGGCGGCGCCGCCGGCAGGCGGGGGAGCCCGCTCTGCCACGCCACCCGGTAGCGCGCGCCGCGATGCTCGACCTTGCCCTCGAAAGCTCCGCGGAGCACCGTGACGTACTCGCGCATCACCGCGAGCGGCTGGCCCATGTCGAGGCCAAGCGCGCGTTCGACCATCGGGCGATGGCTGACCCCGAGGCCGAGCCGGAGCCTGCCGCCCGATACGTCGGAAAGGGTGAGGGCCTCTTGGGCGAGGAGGACGGGGTGCCGCGGATAGATGGGGACGACGCCGGTGCCCAGCCCTGCGCGCGGGGCGACCTGCGAGTACGCGGACAGCACGAGCAGCGCGTCCCGCCCGACGCCGTGTGTCACCCACAGGCTCTCGTAGCCCAGCGCGTCCGCGCGGCGCGCGAGCGCCAGGGCCTCGCCCAGGTCCGCGCCGGGATTCAGGAACAGTGCGATCCTGGCCAAGTCCGGCAGGAGACGGCGTCAGCGCCGGGGAGCCACGCCGAGCGCGTGGAGCTGGATCCGCAGGTCATCGCCACGGTCGACCCGGAAGAGCACGACTTTCATGCCGATCTCGTCTGCCGCCTTCACGTTCGGCTCGTAGTCGTCCACGAAGACGCACTCCGCGGGCCGAAGGCCCAGCCGCTGGCATGCCAAGTGGAACACGGCCGGCTCGGGCTTGGCCATGCCGACCTCAGCCGAGCAGACGATGTCGTCGAAGAGATGGTGGATGCCGATGTCGCGCTCGAGACGCTGCCGCAGCGAAAGGTCGGCATTGCTCAGGATGGAGAGCTTGTAGTCCGGCCGGAGCGCCCGCACCAGCTCGAGATTCGGTTCGATGGCCGTCTGCGCCTTGCGCCACTCCTCGTGCAGCCGGGGCAGCGGACGCCCGGCGCGCTCCTCGAGCGCCCGGTGCGCTCCATCCAGCCACGCCGCCGGATCTCCCATCCCCCGCTCGATATCGCGCCAGGCCTCGCACCGGTAGAGGGTCTCGAACACCGACGACCGCGGCAGCCCGTGGGCGCAGTCCAAGTCCCGCGCCACCTCCCAGCGCATGTCCCACAGGACGCCCCCGAAATCGAAGACGACGGCCCGGAGGCTAATAGCGGGGCTTCCCGGTCGGTCGCTCTACCGGAGCCGGGCCCTTCTCCTTGTCGGCGGAGATCGAGATCCACCCGCGCCCCTTCAGACACTCCTCGTCCAGCACGCTGTTCTTGGTGCAGGCAGCCTGGTCGCGCTGGAACTCCGCCACTGTGTAGTTGCCGCCGGGCTTGTACCACTGTCTCTCCGGCTCGGACGCGCACGCCGTCAGCGAGGAGAGCGTCGCCGCGAGAAGCAGAATTGGTCGGGCCACGGCGCTCATGATACCATGCGGCGTCGAATGCTCAAGACCACCATCGCCGGCAGCCTGCCCAAGCCCGCCTGGCTCGCCACGCCCGGGACGCTGTGGGCCCCGTGGCTCCTGGAGGGCCGGGCGCTCGAGGAGGGCAAGCGCGACGCGGTCGTCCTCGCGCTCCGGGATCAGGAGGAGGCCGGCATCGACATCGTCACCGACGGGGAGCAGACGCGCCGGCACTTCGTGTGGGGCTTCGTCGAGCAGATCGAAGGAATCGACTTCTCCCGGATGGTCACCATCGGCATCCGCGCCGACCGCTACCGGGCCGACGTGCCGACGGTCGTCGGGCCCGTGCGCCGCCGGGGCCCCATCCATTCCGACGAAGCGCGCTTCGCCCGGGCCGAGACGCGGCGCGCTCTCAAGTGGACCATGCCGGGGCCCATGACCGTCGTGGACACCGTCCACGACGCGCATTACCGGAGCCGCGCCCGCCTCGGCATGGAGGTGGCGCGCCTGCTCAATGAGGAGGCGCGGGAGCTTCAAGCCCTGGGCGTGGACATGATCCAGCTCGACGAGCCCGCCTTCAACGTCTACATGGACGAGGTGCGCGACTGGGGCATCGAGGCCCTCGATCGCGCAGTGGAAGGCCTGACGTGCCGCACGGCCGTGCACATCTGCTACGGCTACGGCATCAAGGCCAACGTGGAGTGGAAGCAGACGCTGGGCGGCGAGTGGCGGCAGTACGAGCGGACCTTCCCGCTCCTGGCGCGCAGCCAGATCGGCGGCGTCTCCCTCGAGTGCGCCAGCTCCCGCGTGCCCATCGCGCTGATCGGACTCCTGGGCGACAAGGACGTGCTGGTCGGCGCCGTCGATGTCGCCACCGCGGACGTCGAGACGCCCGAGCAGGTGGCGGCCGTGATCCGATCGGCGATGAAGCACGTCGAGCCTGCGCGGATCTACCCCTGTACCAACTGCGGGATGGTGCCGTTGCCGCGCGAGGTGGCGCGCGCCAAGCTCCGCGCGCTCGGAGCGGGCGCGGCGCTGGTCAGGCGCGAGCTGGGCGGCTCGCGTGGCTCATGATGCCTTCAGTAGCCGATGGCGGCGCCGTCGCTCCGTGGATCCGAGCCGCCCATGAGCGCGCCGGTCTCGAGGTCCACGGTGATCCCATGGGCGTGACCGGCCAGCTCGTTCCACGGTCCCCAGCGGTTGATGAGATGGCCGCGCTGGCCGAGCTCGACGAAGGTGTGCTCGGGAAAGCGCCCCTCCATGTTGAGGAGGTCGCGCGGATCGCCGAGGACGAAGCGGCCTGAGAGCCACCGCGGCGCCTCCACGGCCTGCTGGACGTCGAGGCCGAAGTCGATCATGGCGCTGTAGGCCTGCAGGTGGATCTGCGGCTGGCCGTCGGCTCCCATGCAACCGAACGCCTGCCAGAGCCGGTCATCGCGCAATGCGAGCGACGCCACGAGGGTGTGGAGCGGACGCTTCCCCGGTTCCAGCCGGTTCGGGTGCGCCGGGTCCAGCGAGAAGTAGGCGCCGCGGTTCTGGAGCACGACGCCCGTGCTGCCGGCGACGACCCCGGAGCCAAAAATGCCGTAGACACTGTGGATGAGCGACGCCGCATTCCCCAGGGCGTCCACGGCACAGACGTACACGGTGTCGCCGGACAGGCTGCCCCAGGACGGCACGCGGTCCCATGCCAGGGCACGTTCGGGGTCGATCAGCCGGCGCCGCTCCGCCGCGTAGGCGCGGGAAAGCAGGCGTTCCACGGGGATCTTGACGAAGTCCGGGTCGGCGAGGAGCCGGTCCCGATCGTGGAACGCGATCATCTTCGCCTGGACGAGGAGGTGCACGTAGTCGGGACCGAGGTACTCGAGCGCGCCGAGATCGAAAGGCTCGAGCAGGTTGAGCATCTGGAGAACCGAAATCCCCTGGGTGGGCGGCGGTGTCTCGTAGACGGTGACCCCGCGGTACGTCGTGCCGAGCGGAAGGCCCCACTCGGCGCGCTGGAGGGCGAAGTCCTGCTCCGCGTGGAAGCCCCCGTGCTCGCGCGAGTAGCGCGCCATCTCGCGCGCCGTCTCCCCTCCGTAGAACCCTCCGCGACCGTCCGCGGCGATCCGTTCGAGCGTCAAGGCGAGGCCGGGATTGCGGAGTCGGCGGCCCGCGCGTGGGGGCCCGCCGCCCGAGAGGAAGATGGCGGCCGCCTCCGCGTTCTCCTCGAGGAGCGGCGCCGACTGCTCGGTCCAGTACGCCAGCCGCCTGGTGACGGGAAAGCCCTCGCGGGCGTAGCCGATTGCCGCCTCCAGGTCGCGGGCAAGCGGCAGCCGCCCGCAGGCCTCGTGGGCCTGGCACCAGCCATCCACCGCTCCGGGCACGGTCGCCGTGGCCGGCAGGATGCCGCGGAACGGGATCTCGCTGTGCCCCCGAGACCGAAACCATTCGAGGCTGGCGCTCGTGGCGGCGCGTCCGCCGGCGTTGAGAAAGCGCACCGCGCGGCGCCGAGTGTCGTAGATCAGCCAGAAGGCGTCGCCCCCGACACCCGCCATGTGCGGGTAGACCACGCTCAGCACGGCGCTCGCCGCGATCGCCGCGTCGACGGCCGAGCCCCCGGCCTTCAGCACCTCGACGCCGGCCTCGGACGCGAGCGCATGGGGACACGACACCATCCCACGGAATGCCACGGTCAACGGACGGCCGGTGTCCAGGATATCGCCTCCGCTACGTCGATTCCGGCACGCCCACCGCCTCGCGGATCTTGGCGAGCTGGCCCGCGTGGTGGCCCAGTGGTAGTCGACCTCAGAGTTTGAGTTCCATCCAGACCTTCCTATCGCTTCTTCTTCGCATGAGCCTCGAGGCCGCGCTCCCAGAGATACTCGTTCTCGCCCAGATGCTTTCCCACCCACCGCGACAGCACGAAGAGCAGATCGCTCAGGCGATTCACGTACTTGAGCGGCCAGTCTCCGATGGCCTCGACGCGCGCGAGCGCCAGGACCCGGCGCTCGGCTCGCCTGCACACCGTCCGCGCCTGGTGGAGGAAGCCGCCCACTCGTCCCCCGCCGGGCAGGACGAAAGACTTGAGCGGCTGGAGATCGTTCTGGCACTCATCGATCAGCCGCTCGAGCGCGGTCACTTCCGTCGCGCCCACCCTGAACATGCCCTCGTAGACCGCATCCTCCGGCGTCGCCAGCTCGCTGCCCAAGTCGAACAGCTCGTTCTGCAGCTTGCGCAGCACATGATCGAGCCAGCGGTGCTTCTCGCCCCGCAGGAGTTGCTCGGCGTTGAAGACCCGGGCCAGCCCGATGATGGAGTTCAGCTCGTCGATAGCGCCGTAGGCTTCGACGCGCGGCGAATCCTTGGGAACGCGGCGCCCTCCCACGAGCGCGGTGTCGCCCTGGTCGCCGGTGCGCGTGTAGACGCGGGTGATGCGGATCGGCATGGCGTCTCCCTCCCGCGTTGAGGCTAGGAAACTCGGAAGGGGGGCTTTGCCCCCCTTCCGAAGCCTCCCCCCAGGAATCGTTGCGCCGGCAAAGCCGGCGCTCGAACGTGGATGACGTCGCTTTTCTCCAACTCCCTCATAGCACAGGTGCGGGGAGCGCCGTGAATCAGCTGCGCTCGAGCACCAGGAGGCAGCGCTCCACGTCGCGCATCTCGTCCTCCGTGGGCGCGGTCAACCCGAACCGCGTTCGCTCGTACGTGGCCGTGATGCGCGCGAACGGCTCCGCGCAGGTGGGCGCCTCGAGCCGCGCTCGCGCCGAGAACTGGCGCGCCGTCTCCGGCGGCTCGGGGGAGAGCCCACGCCGGGCGAGAGACCGGAGCGCGCGCTCGTAGAAGCGAGGCGGGCGGCCCACCGACTGCCGCGCCTGACCCGTCCGGGCGAAACGCCAGATCAGCCAGCCGAGGACAGCGGCGGCGCCTGCGACGGCGGGGACTATGAACCAGAGCTTGCCCCGCCAGTCACCCGGCCATGCGAAGGCCAGGCTCGCGTCCCGCGCCTGCCGGTGAACCGTCGAGGCGAAGAGCCGCTGGTCCTGCAGGCTCCAGTTGATGACGTACCGGTACCATCGCATACGCGCCGCGTCGAGGTAGAGCGCGAGGGATGAGGGCCGCCCGTCCGCCGCCGCCGCGCGCGGGGACGGATCGAATGTCACCCATCCCATGCCGTCGAAGTAGGCCTCCACCCAGGCATGCGCGTCGCTCAGGCGCACCATGAAGTAGCGCCCGTACGGATTCCATTCGCCCCGCTGGAAGCCACCGACGACGCGCGCGGGGATATCCAGCGTGCGCAGCATGACGGCCAAAGCCGCCGCGAAGTACTCGCAGTTGCCCGAGCGGCGGATGAAGAGGAACTCCTCCAGCGGGTCGAGCGTAGTGTGCGGCTTGGCGAGCGTGTAGCGAAACCGGGAGGACAGGAAGTGGTTCAGCTTGCGGGCGGCCTCGTAGGGGTCGTGGCTGTCCGCGGTCACCTCGTGGGTGAGCCGCGCGATGCCGGGCGACAGCGGCGGGAGCTGCAGGTAGCGGTTCCGCGCCGGGCCGGAGAGCCGCGTGCCCGTGCCGCGAACGGTGGTGAACGACGCCGGCGGCATCTCCAGCTCGGACTCAACCTGGTAGTGCAGCCGGGCGCTCACGTTCGGCACCGACAGGCTCCCCATGTCGTCCATGTTCACGGCGCCGGCGCCCAGATCCATTCGCAGCGCCCGCGGCGCCGCAAAGACGATGTCCGTGCCGATCGGATCTAGGTAGATGTCCTGCTTCACGATGGAACCTCGACCCAGCGGCACGCCGAGCTCGAACTGGCGGCTCGTCCCCCGCCTGAGGAGGGCCCGCGCGCGCTGACCCACCGCCCAGGTCCGCCCGTCGAAGCGGTCGAACACGATGCCGCGCCAGCGCAGGCCGGGCAGGAGCTCGGGGTCCGTGGTGCCGTCGGGCAGGTAGACGCGCATGACCACAGTCGTGTCGGTCTCGATCTCGCCGAAGGCGCCCAGCTCCACACGGTCCGAGAATCCGGTCACCATCCGGCTGAGCTGGCCCCGCCAGGGCAGCGTCGCCTGGCCCACCCGCGGGATCACGAAGAACAGGATCCCGGTGATGACGAAGGTGGCGGCGGCGCCTACCAGGCCCACGCGCGCCAGGGAACTGCGGAGGCCGAGGCGCGCGCCCGAGGCCGGCCCGTCCGGGCTGCCGGCGCGCTCGGTCTCCGCGACGATGTGATGGAGCATGAGCATCCACGTGGCCAGCAACAGGAAGGCGACGAACACAAAGAGGAAACCCACGCTGAAGGTCACGGAGGACGTGGCGACCACAAGGAAGAACGAGAGGAAGCCCGCGTCCCGCAGGTCGCGCAGCGAGCGACGCATGAACAGCCGCGCCAGGATCAGGAAGAGCAGCGCGTGCACCATGCCGTCCAGTGCCGTGGAGGCCAGGTAGGCGAGGTCCATCGCGATGGCGACGGCGGCCGTTCCGACCAGCCCCCAGGCCACCGCGGGGCGGACCACGCCGCGCTGGCGCGCCCGCTCGAGCCACCAGCTCGCGAGCATGGCGAGCACGACCAGGGCAGCCCCGAGCGGACCAATCAGCCCCGCCAGCAGGAGCGCGGCAATCCCGTCGCAGACGAGCAGATAGGTCACCAGGCGGAGCGCGAGCATGGGCGACATCTATCTCGCCCCTTCGCCCTGCGGGCTCTCTTCGTCTCGCTGGAATGTGCGTCTCATCGGCTCGGCGGATGGTAGTGTCTCAGTTTGCCCGAGCAAATCACGCGTGAGGCGGGCGGAGCCTGTCGGCGCGGCGACCTCCGGCCGGCTGGACTCCGTCACCCACTCCGCCCTGCCGGCCGGAGGCCGCCGCGCCGCCACCCGCCCGATCTCGCGAGTGTCGCTCGGTGAAACTGAGACACTACCCGGCGGTTACGCCTCTCGCCCTGGCGGCTCATCGGGAATCAGCCGAGTCTCACCCGGATCTGGCGCAGGGGCAAGAACGCGCCTTCTCCGTCGTCTGCGGGTGCCGCCGAGAGGGGCGTCGCGTGCGGGTCGTAGACCGCCAGGGCCGTGAGCAGTCGGCGGAGATGACTCCTGCCGCGGCCGAGTCGCACGTAGAAGCCGGGGCCCACCAGCTCGACGCGCGCGCCGACACGGATCAGGTGCGCAGCGAGCGACGCGGCCTCGGACAGGCCCGCCTCGAGCGCGTCGGCGTCGCGCGCCCCGGTACCCACCAGCACGAGCCGTGTATCCTCGGTGGTCTCCGCCTCCAACTCGCGGACCATGAGGCTCTGAGTCTTGGCGCTGCTCCGCCAGTGGATGAGGCGCGGGTCGTCTCCCGCCCGGTACCCGCGCAGGTTGTAGAGATCGGTGCCCCGGCCCCGCCGCCGCGTCGCCTTGTCACCTGTCGCGCCGAACTGGCGCAGCAGCTCGGGCGAGACCGGCCGGAGGGCGGGGTACACGACCACCTCCGAGGTGAGCATGGGCTGCCCCGCCTTGAGGAAGAGACCGAAGGGGAACCGCGTCGTGATCCGCACGCCCGCCAACCGGCGCCGACCGCGCCGCGGCAGCGTGTCTTCCCATGCGACCAGGCGCGCGACGCCGGCATCGAGTCGCGGCAGGTAGAGGAAGCGCGTCGCGCTGGTGGGCGACATGAGCTCGATGGTGATCGAGTACGACGTGAACCACCGTTTGCGGTTCACGATGGTCATGCCGAACAGCGCGGGGCGGCCGGCGTAGATCTCCTCCGGGTCCGCGGCCGTCAGCTCGAGCCCGCGCATGGACTGCTCGGAGAGCATCCCCGACACGATGATCAGCGCGAGTAGCAGAGAGACGAGCAGGTAGAGCAGGTTGTTGCCGGTATTGATGGCGGCGACGCCCAGCCCCATCACCACGAACAGGCACCACCAGCCGTCTCGGGTCGGCCAGATGGTGCGCCGCGGGTGAATCAGCCGCCAGAACCAGCTGTCTCGCGTGAACCCGAACAATATCGCTAGCTTCCCTTCTCCCGAGGCGGAGGAGAGAGGAGGGCCAGCAGGAGAGAGCGACTCGAAGCGGACCGCCGACATCAGCCGCAGCCTACCGCGGCACCGGCACGTCCTGCACGATGCCGCGGATGGCGGCTTCGCCGTCCACGCCGCCCGCGCCCGGCGCTCCCAGCCGGGCCTTGACGATCACGCGATGGGCGAGGGCCGCCACTGCCAGCTCCTTGATGTCGTCCGGCACGAGGTAGTCGCGCCCATCGGCCAGCGCCCGTGCCCGCGCTGCGCGCAGAAGGGCCAGCGAGCCGCGCGGGCTGACGCCAAGCGACAGAAGCGGCGAACGCCGCGTCGCGGTCACCAGGGCCACGAGGTAATCCAGCACCGATTCCTCGACGCGCACCCGCTCGGTCGCATCCTGCAGCTCCAGCACCTCCTCCACCGTGAGCACGGGCTGAAGGCGTGCGGGGGTCGGCGCAACGGTCCCGCGGAGCACTTCCTTCTCGTCGGCCGTGGCGGGATAGCCGATGCGGAGGCGGAGCAGGAACCGATCGAGCTGAGACTCGGGAAGCGGGAACGTGCCCTCGTACTCGCGCGGGTTCTGCGTGGCCAGCACCATGAACGGCCGCGGCAGGGGATACGTCGAGTGATCCAGCGACACCTGCGCCTCGTTCATGGCCTCGAGGAGGCTCGATTGGGTCTTCGGGGTGGTTCGGTTGATCTCGTCAGCGAGGACGATGTTGGTGAAGAGCGGCCCCGGCTTGAAGACGAACTCGCCGAGCTTGGGCTCCCACACCGAGACCCCCAGCACATCGGAGGGCAGCATGTCGGACGTGAACTGGATGCGCTGGAAGCCCGCGCCGATGGATCGCGCCAGGGCGGCCGCGAGCGTGGTCTTGCCCACTCCCGGCACGTCCTCGATGAGCAGATGGCCGCGGGCCAGCAGCCCGACCACGGCCAGCCGCACAGGTCCGGTCTTTCCAACCAGGGCACGGCTGATGTTCTCTTCGAGCCGCCGGACGAGGTCCACGTACTTGCTCATGCTACCTCTATACTACACTGGCTCAGTCGAGGTTCTGCAGCAGCCGCGAGAGGGCTTTGGCCGGCAGGACCGGCTCCGGCCTGGTGGGGTGTTGCCGCTTGGGCTAAGATGAAGCCACCTATGACGAATTCGCAACCCGGCTGCCCCCCGGTCCGCTGGCCCGGCGACGGGCGCGCAGCCTGCGCCTTCACTTTCGACCTTGACGCCGAGACGCTCTGGATGGCTCGCGGCGTCCACGAGCCCGTCACCCTCTCCCAGGGGCGTTTCGGCGTGGCCGAGGCGCTGCCGCGCATCCTGGCCCTCCTGCGCGCGGCCGAGATCCGCGCGACGTTCTTCATCCCGGCCTGGGTCGCGGCTCGCTATGCTGACGCCGTCCGGGCCATCGCGGGAGACGGCCACGAGATCGGCTGTCACGGGGACGAGCACGAGCGCGTCACGGATCTCGCACCCGGACGCGAGAAGGAGATTCTCCTGAAGAGCCTGGCGGTGCTGACGCCGCTCGCGGGCCGGCGCCCCATCGGGTACCGCGCCCCGGCCTGGCAGCTCTCCGCCGACACGCTCGCGCTCCTCGCGGGCGAGAACTTCGACTACTCCTCGAACATGATGGACCGGCTGGCGCCCTACTTGCACCCGCCAGTCGGCGGGCGCTCCCTCGTCGAGATCCCGGTGTCTTGGGTTCTCGACGACGCCCCCTTCTTCCTCTTCTCGGGCCAGCGCAGCATGCAGCCGCCCGGGCCCGTGCTCCAGGGATGGCTGACGGAGTTCGAGGGCATCACCGCGGCCCACGGCGTCACGAACTTCACCTTCCACCCGCAGCTCATCGGACGGCCGTCCCGGCTGGCCTGTCTCCGCGAGCTGATCGACCACGTCCGCCACACGCCGCGCGTCTGGATCGCCTCGCTGGCCGAGATCAGCGCCCACTGGAGGACGCAGGGGTGACGGCCGCGGACATCGCGCGCGTGGAGTCGCCCGGCGAGAGGTCACGGCGGGGGGCCGGCCCCCGGATGAGATGATTCACGTCAAGCGACTCGACCACTTCGGGGTGGACGTGAGCGACCTCGACCGCGCGGAGGGCTTCTACACCGGGGTGCTCGGGATGAGCGTCCGGATGCGGCTGCCCGACCAGCGACTCCTGCGCTACGGCGACGGCAACTGCGCGCTGTTCCTCAAGCCCGATCGCGTCCCGGGTGGGATCGAGCAGATCGAGCACCCGCTGGGGAAGAGTCATCACGCCTTCGAGGTCTCCTGGGAGGACCTGGAGGCCGCGCGGCGCCTCTTCGCCGAGCGCGGTATCCCCCACCACGCCCCCATCGACTGGGGGGACCACGACTGCGTCTATTTCCTCGATCCCGACGGCAACCTGCTGGAGCTGGTGGGCTATCGCCGACCACGCTAGGAACCCGTCCACCCTTTGGTCAGGGGGAGAATGCGCTGACGGCATCCGCGGCCACCGACCGTCCGGCCATCCTCGTCATCCATCCCGGCGCCCTCGGAGACGTGCTCCAGGCCGTGCCCGCGCTCCGCGCGCTCCGTCGGGACGGGCCGCTCGCGTTCTCGGGCCAGCCACGACTCGGCGGGTTGCTGCGCGGCTTGGGTTTGGTCGAGACCGTCCTGCCCTTCGACGGGCTCGGGCTCGAGGCGCTCTTCACCCGCGAGCGGGCACCGGCCTCGTTGGCGGCGCGTCTCGCCGGCTTCCGCCGCGTGATCTCATGGTTCGGCGCGCGAGATGAGGTTTACCCCAAGCAGCTTCGCGCCATCGCGAGGGAGTGCGTGATCGCATCGCCGGTCCCCGACGACGAGAGCCACATGACGGTGTGGCGGCATCTGCTCGCCACGATCGGCGCGACCGCCGGCGCCGGGATCGCGCCGCTTGATCTGCCGGAGCCCTGGCGGGACGAGGCGAGCCGGGTCTTGGCCGAGCTGGGCGCAGCGCCCACGCGACCGCTGCTGGTGGTCCATCCCGGGGCCGGAGGCCGCTGGAAGCTCTGGCCGGTCGAGAACCTGGCCCGCGTCATCGAGCAGGTGATCCGGGACACCGACGGCCAGGCGCTCATCCATCAGGGACCGGCGGATCGCGAGGTCGTCGATCGGCTCGTGGGGCTGAGCGAGCGGATGCGAGACACGCGACGCGGGGCCGGTTGAGCGCCGACCCCGCCCCGCGTGAGCTTCCTTGCCAGGCAGATCCGACTATTTCGAGGCCCCCTCGAGGAAAGCCCGCAACATCCAGGCCATCTTCTCGTGCTTCTCCATGACACCGGTCAGGAAGTCGTTCGTCCCGGCATCATCGTACTTGTCCATCACCGTGGGGAGGTCGCCCCGCAGGCTCTGGATGACGGCCTCATGGTCGGCCACGAGGTTGGCCAGCATGGCGTGAGCCTCCGGGTACTGGCCGGGATACTCCTTGAGCCGCGTCTGCTGGGCGAACTCGGCCAGCGTGCCGGCGGCGTTGCCGCCGAGCGAGCGGCTGCGCTCGGCCACCTCATCCACGATCTCGTCCAGCTCCTCGTACTGCGACTCGAAGAACTTGTGGAGGTCGTTGAACTGTGGCCCGACGACGTTCCAGTGGTAGTTGCGCGTCTTGGTGTACAGGACGTACTCGTCTGCGAGCAAGGTGTTCAGGATCTTGACAACGCTCTGGCGGTTGGAGTCGGAAATACCGATACTGGGCTTCATCGCTTTGCCTCCTTTGACGGCACGGTCGATCCGCTCGTCGCAATCGGAAAGGGTCTCAATCGGCGGGGTCCTGTCATGCTTCATGCCCCCAGGCCCTTACGCTCGCGCGCCCGGGGCACCCCGCCCCCCACGTCACCGCCGGCCCGCTCACGCTGCTCCCGTGGAGTATTCTTGGATTCGAGCCCATCTCCCTTATGATGCACCAGAAAGAGAACCGGCTGCACCAAGAGCATCGAGCCGGGGGCTGGGCTATAATCTCCGTGGAGGGTATGCCATGCAGATTCGCCTGTCACAGGATCTGGAAGAGCGCGCGCGATCGGGCCGGACGCCGATGACGGTGGACGAGCTTCTGGCGAGGTTCCCGGAGGTGCCCCGGGATCTCCGGGACGAGCCCGTGCTCGAGGAGTACGCAGGGGCCTTCGCCCCGCAGCTGCGCGCGGCCCGGAAGCCCACTCCCTGCATGCGCGACGGAGGCGACGCCGAGCACGTCTTCTACACGCGCCTGGTGAACGACCTGGCCATCTACGGGATCGGGCTCGCCAAGCGCGACCGGACGCTGGCGCGGCTCCAGGCCCTGCTCACACAGTACCGGAGGCAACCGGCCACCTTTGCCTGCACCCTCGTACCGCGGCGGGCGCCCGGCACCCCCCGCTCCGGCTGCGCGTAGCTCCGGAGCAGGTTCCCCTCGCCGCTCACATGGGGTGGATGCGATCCTCCGGCACCTCGACTCGCCTGATCCCCTTGAAGCTGAACAGCAGCTCCACGAGGTACACCGGCGGCTCCGAAGACACCTGCTGCACGACGGTGGCGAGCGCTTTCTGCACGTTCTGGCTGAAGTGGACACCCTTGATGGTCAGATTCGAGAGGTCGACGCTCACACGCTGGTTCGGCTGAAGCATACCACCTCCGGCGGGCGGCCTGTTGAACTCGGCCGGGGGGCTTCGTCCACTTCCGAAGCCTCCCTCCAAGGAATCGGTTGGGCCGGCAAAGCCGGCGCTCGAAGCTCGATCATCCCACGCGAGCTCTTCTCCGACGGGCTCCCCGGGCATCCCCCACCGACCTCCGTTCGAGCGCCGGCTCCTCCGGCGCAGCCGTGCTCCTTGGAGAGGCTTCGGAGGAGGCCGTCGAGGCCCCTCCGCTGTGCCGGTCGCCGGCCGATTGGCGCGCCTGCTCCTTCATTCTAACTCTCGGGGCCGTAGTATGCTTCGGACGTGCGCTTCACGGCCGACCTGTGGAGATCCATCGAGCCCATCTATGCCGCCATCCTGCGCCATCCCTTCGTGATGGGATTGACCGACGGCTCGCTGCCGCGCCCGAGCTTTCAGTTCTATGCGGTGCAGGACGCACTCTACCTGCGCGAGTTCGCCCGCGCGCTGTCCATCGCCGCGGCCCGCGCGCCCCGCGACGAGTGGATCACCATGTTCAATGAGCACGCGGCGGGCGCCCTCAAGGTCGAGCGGGCGCTGCACGAGGGCTTTTTCAGGGAGTTCGGCCTCGCCATCGGCGACGTCGCCTCGACCCCGCTCGCGCCGACCAACCTCGCCTACACGAGCTACCTCCTGGCCGTGGCCCATGCCGCGCCGTTCCATGAAGCCGTCGCGGCCCTGCTGCCGTGTTACTGGATCTACTGGGAGGTGGGCAAGGCGCTCGAGCGGAGCGGCTCGCCCGACCCGCTCTACGCGCGCTGGATCGGCACCTACGCCTCTACCGAGTTCGGCGAGGTCGTCCAGGGCGTGCTCGACTGCGTTGACCGCCTCGCCGGCGAGGTCAGGCCCGTCGAGCTCGAAGCCATGAAGCGCCACTTCATCACGACCAGCCGCTACGAGTGGATGTTCTGGGACATGGGCCTTCGCCGCGAGGCCTGGCCCGTTTAGGGTGCGGCGTGATGCGGGCTACTCGACTCCCCAGGAGAAGACGTGGGCGGGAGTCACCTCGATGATCACCGAGTCCGACTCGTCCAGGGCCGCCTCGTCCGGGTACTGCGGGTACTTGCGGTAGAGGAGAGCGCGAATCTTTCTGAAGCGCGGGCCCTTCTCGATCAGCGCCGCCGTCCCCTGCACCATGACGCCCTTGAGATTGGCCCAGGCGTCCGAGTAAAGGTCCACCGTCAGGGCGACGCGCGAGCTCGCCCTCAGGTTCAGCACCTTCCGGGCGTCGTCTCCGGACGCGAAGTAGATCTTCCCGCCGGCGACGACATGGCAGACCGGCACCAGATGGGGCATCCCCGCCTCGCCGACGGTCGCGACGCGGCACACCCGCTCCCACTCGATGAGATTGGCCACGGTCTTCTTTAGTCTCATGTTCCTGGCCCTACTCGCGCAGCTCCGGAATCACCCAGAGCGGGCTTCTGCCGGCGGCCACGCGCTGGATATTGTCGAGGCCGTTGCGGAAGGCCTTCACCCAGTTCTCCCACGTCGGGCCCGCCATGTGCGGGGTGATGATGATGTTGTCGAGCTTCAGGAGTGGATGATCGGCGGCTGGCGGCTCCTGGACCATGACGTCGAGCCCGGCGCCGGCGATCTGACGCGTCGTCAGCGCCTGGTAGAGCGCCGCCTCGTCCACGACAGGGCCGCGGCACGTGTTGATCAGGATGGCGATGTCCTTCATCAGGGCGAACTCGCGCGCTCCTATCATGTTCCGTGTCGAGGCGTTCAAGGGCACGTGGAGGCTCACCACGTCCGATGTGCGCAAGAGCTCGGGGAAGAGGGTGAAGCGGACACCGAGCGCGTCCTCCTGGTCCTCGCTGAGGCGCACGATGTCGTAGTACTGCACCTGCATGTCGAAGGCCGGGGCGCGGCGGGCCACCTTCTTGCCGATGGTGCCGAGGCCCACGATGCCGAGCGTCTTGCCCGCTAGCTCGTAGACACGCGGCTCGCCGAAGTCGCCGACCCGCCACTTGCCGGCGACGACATTGTTGTGCTGCCAGGCCAATCGCTTGTAGACGGCGAGGATGAGCATCATGGTGTGCTCGGCCACCGCGACCGAGTTGGCGCCGCCATTGTTGGCGACGGGGACCCGCGCCTGCCGCGCCGCCTCGACGTCGAGCCGGTCGTAGCCGGCGCTGATCAGCTGGACGAGCTTGAGCCGCGGGGCGGCACGGTAGAAGTCGGGGCCCATCGCGCCGCGGGCGAATCCCAGGAAGTACTCCGCCTCGCGGATGGCCTGGGCGAACCGGGGATCCTCCCGCTCGAGCACGTCCAGCTCAAAGCCGGCCGGCACCATGCCCCGAGCGATATCCATGACGGTCTTCGGGAGCGGCGGGGAGAAGACGATCTTGATCGCCACGCTGTTCTCCTTTCGTCACGGTGTCGACGCAATAAGGGGGCCCGACTCGAGGATCCCGCCGACACGCGGAATCTTACTCTGGGCAAGGCCGGTCCGCTCAGTCGGCGTAGAGCGCGACCATGTAGTCATTCGGGTCCTTGATATAGCCATATGCCGGAGCGCCACCGGGCCATTGTATCAGGCCAGCGGGATGACCAGCACGCCATACCGCGTGGCCGGCACGTCATTCCCGACGGTATAGGGCTGGGCTGCGGATACTCAGGCACAGCGATGCCCGCCGTCTTTCTCCACCCCGTCCCGTGGAAACTCATAATCGAGGGTTACCCTCCGATTCTGGTCAATCCCGGTGACGGCGACGACCTCGTCCAACAGGCGATGCTTCTCCGCTCGACTGGCGGCGCGATACCGCTCACGTTGCACGGCCGCGTGCTCCCGAAGCCTGGCTCGCGTCACGGTGCCCTCCTCTGCAGAATTGGTAACCGTGACTTCTGATCTACGACGTCCTCGCCGGTAACCGAAATTTTGAGTCGATGCGCCGCCTTGACACCCGGGCTGGCGCTCGTCTACCCTCGCGAGCAGAGTGACCCACCTTCTGCGATCAGTGGACAGCCCAGTGACCCGTGAGAAGCTGGGCGTCTAATACCCTGCTCGGCGGGAGTCGCCGCGGCTCCCTTCTGCGGATCGGGTTGGCCATCGCGCTCTTCGCCCTGGCGCTCTGGGCGCTTCCAGCTCGGCGGCCGGATGAGGAGACCGGGGACCACCGCGACCACCCCGTCGCCCTCGACACCTTCGAGACGGCGGGCGTCACCGAGTTAAAGGCGGGCCAGCGCGGCCCCACCTTCCGGCTCCGGACCTTCCCCGGCGACGGCGACGCGTCACTGGAAGACTTCAAGGACAGCCTCGTGGTCCTGAACTTCTGGGCGACATGGTGCGAGCCATGCACCGTCGAGATGCCGACCCTCGAGGCGCTGTGGCAGCAATACCGGACGCGGGGACTGCTGGTCCTCGGGGTCTCGGTGGACCGGCGCGCGCCCCGGGCGGTCATCGAGCCGTACATCAAGTATCACAAGCTCACGTTCCCCATCCTGCTGGACCCCGACATGAAGGCGGCGGGGGCGTGGCGGGTGACGAGCCTGCCGGCCACGTTCATCGTCAAGCCAGGCGGAGAGGTGGCCGGGGTGGCGGCCGGCGCCCGAGAGTGGAACAGCGCCGAGATGCGGGCGCTGCTGGAGACGCTCCTGCCCGCGGCTCACTGATAACAGCCGAAGAGGAGCCCCGAGAATCCCTCCTCGGCGCCGGGAGCGAGCTCGCCCTCGCTGTCGCTCACTGAGCGCGCCGGGTTGAGCGAGCGGCTCGGCGAGAGCCTGCGCACCGGGTTGGGCCTACGGGCCAGCGTGGAGATCACCGAGCCTGGCGCGCTGCCGCGCCGGGACCACAAGGCCAAGCGCGTGGTGGACGAGCGCACCGACGTGCCGTTCTGACGAGGAGGTCACGTGAAGGCGGCATTCTTCAAGGAACACGGCGGAGCGGAGAAGATCCTCTACGACGATTACCGCGACCCCGTGCCGGAGGCGGGCGAGGTGGTGGTGCGCGTCAAGGCCTGCGCCCTCAACCAGGTCGGAGCGTAGCCTTCAGAGCGTAGCCATCATTAAACGAGCAGAGACCCGAAATCGTGAGCATCGTCAGGATCACCGCGGTCCGGCCCCACCGGTCCGAGAGCCACCCGCCGGCGCGGCGCCCAGGCCCGTGGCGCTGACCAGCTCGCGCTCCTGGAGCGCCAGCGCGGCGGTCAGGAAGGCGGGCGTCCAGGCCCACATGCCGAGGACCTCCCAGGAGTGGAACATGTAGCCCGTCATGATGAGGAGCGCCGCGCGATTCCTGAAGAAGCCCTGGTCAGGGAGAGCCCGCCGATCCCCATCGAATCCGGCGAGGACACGCCGAAGCGCCTCGCACTCGCCTTTAACCTTCGCGGCCTCGCTCACAAAGCCACAGGCGACTACGACCGCGCTGTCCGTGACTTTGATCAAGGAGGACACGATCGCCATCGGCGCTCCAGACGACACCGTCCCGGACGTGATTGGCCGCGGAAAGGTTCAGGCGGGTCGCATCGAGATGTACTTCGACAACTGCACGGCAACCTTGACGCCACGCTGATATACCCTTCCTGGAGGCGAGCGGCCACGCTGTGCGGTGGTCTCTTGCTCTCCGGAGCTCAGCTCGTCTGGCTGTTGTGACGGTGTACCCGGAGCTGGTTGCGTATTCCGCGCCATCGTGCTCAGTCATTCCGACGCATCGTGATCGCTGATTCCGCTGCATCGTGATCACCGGTTCCGGTCATCGTGATCACCCATTCCGGGGGTGATCGCCGGTTCCGAGCCTGATCGCTCGCCGGTAGCCCGGCGCCCCGGTAGGGTGCCCTCCAAGGAGGGTCCTTACCGCGATGACCGAGAGGCTACTGATGAGACAAGTTCGTGAATCCTTCGGCTGAAGTACGAGCAGCGCCTCCCCCACCGGGCCATTGCCCGGGCCTGCGGGGTGGGAGCGAACGCGCATTATTCACGAAGCGGCCGAGTCACGTGAAGGAGGGGGTTGACACCGGGGGGGGTGGAGGATAGCCAACATGAACGCCCTCCGGCGGCGGTCGCCCCGTCCGTGGCCCCCTTCATCGTGACGTCACCTCCCAGACTCGGACGCCGCCCGCCCCAGGAGCCCGATTGCAGAACGTGGCAGGGCTGGTCCCGTTCCATGCGCTGTGGCATCGGCTCCTAAGGCGGCCAGTGTCTGAGTATGGCAGATTACGTCGCGGTGACGGGAACCCGGGGCGGGGCAACCGCGGCCGCAGGGCCGTTCATGTTGTCTTCGCTCCACTCGCGCGACTAATCAGAGCGCCTTTCGGCTGTTCCGCGGGTGTCGGACCGTGGGGGAGCGGTCCGTCTTGCGAGCGTATCCCTTGTCATATTCGACCAGAGCGGCGGTCGCCATGGCTCAGAGATTTGGCCGTGCTGGGGTCGGGGCGCGAGAGGTTTCGGCCTCGCGGGAAAACGCCGGCAGGACCTCGCGCGCGAAGCGGCGCAGGGACTCGATCCCGCCCGTACTGTTGAGCAACACGTAGTCCGCGCCCACGTCGCGTAGCGCCTCGACCTTGATCGCGATCTCATCCGGCGTGCCGTACAGAGCGCCGGCCTCGGCGACTTCGGGTGTATCGGCATAGGACAGGATGCTCGCCGTGTTTTGCCCGTCCGGACGCGGCGCCAGGCGCTCTACCCGCCGACGCGCCGCGACGCGGCTCTCGATCGCCTTCTGTCGCTCGGCCGCGCTGATCACGACGTTGACGGAGCGGGTCACCGCGATGCTCATCGGGTCGAACGCGCGACCGCGCGCCTCCACCTCTGACCTGAAGAGCGCGATCCGCTCGCCGATCTGGTCGATGGGAGCGAACTGATCGAGGAGAAGATTGAAGCCGAGGGCGGCCACTCTCTTGATCGAGGCTGGCCGTCCGGCCCCCATCCAGAACGGTGGATGGGGCTTCTGGGCCGGCGGCGGTTCGACCACGACATCCTCGAACTGCCAGTACGGGCCGTGGTGCGACCACCGCGCGTCCGACGTCCAGGCCTTGGTGATGACCCGCAAGGCTTCCTCGAAACGCGCTCCCGCCTCTTCCATGGCGATGCCGAAGCCGGCGAACTCGTTGTACCGGTATCCCTGGCCGATGCCGAAATCGAGCCGGCCCCCCGACAGCAGGTCGACGGTGGCGGCCTGCTCGGCCAGCAGGACGGGATTGTGCCACGGCAACACCATGACGGCGGTGCCGAGGCGCAACGTCGTGGTCCGCGCTCCGATCCAGCTCAGCAGGTTCAGGGTCGCCGAGATCTGACCGAAGCCCGTGAAATGGTGCTCGACCACGAAGGGAGCTCCGATAGCCGAGCGCCTCGGCCTCCACGTTCTGGTCGACGAAATCCCGGAAGCCGGCGCCGCTGTCGACGTCGGGGCCGCCCCGCTTGGCCTGGGCACTGCCGAAGATCCCAAACCGCATGGTGTCTGGCTCCTCAAATCTGCGGGTCAAGGACGGAGGACATCGACTGCCACGATAGCGAGCCTGAACCGTACCGTCAATGTCGACGAACCACAGATCGAGCACGAGGACGCGGGTCGGACCTCCGGCCAGCACGTGCGTTGCTCCAGCATCTCGTTGTAGGCTTTGGCAGCACCCGCATCTGCCCGGCCAACTGGGCGTGCGGCAATCAGAGCGTACGGCACGGAGGACACGAATGGTCGCTCCCGTCGAGGGTCCGCAGGCCGCCACCCCGATCACGGACGCGTACAACCGGGCGGTGCTCGAGACTCTGCCGTTCGAGGATACCCAGGATTTCGAGGACGCCCGGCGCGGGTTCCTGGGCACGCTGCCCGAGGTCGAGATCAAGAACTCGCAGGGACGCGTCGTCTGGAGCCTGAGGGACTATGCCTTTCTCGACGACGAGCACGCCCCGCCGACGGTCAACCCGAGCCTCTGGCGCCAGGCCCGGCTCAACATGCACCACGGCCTCTTCCTGGTCACGGACCGCATCTACCAGATCCGTGGCTTCGACATCTCGAACATGACCCTCATCGAGGGCGACCGGGGGCTCATCGTCATCGACCCCCTGATCTCGACCGAGGTCGCTCGCGCGGGTCTCGCGCTCTACTTTCAGCACCGCGGCGAGCGGCCGGTCACCGCGATCATCTACAGTCACAGCCACGCCGACCACTATGGCGGCGTCCGGGGTGTCGTCCACGAGGACGATATCAGGGCGGGGACGGTTGACGTCTGGGCACCGGACCGTTTCATGGAAGAAGTCGTGTCGGAAAACGTGCTGGCCGGCACCGCGATGATCCGGCGCGCGCAGTTCCAGTTCGGCGCCACGCTACCCAAGGGGCCGCGCGGCCAGGTGGACGCCGGACTCGGCAAGGTCACGTCGCGCGGCACCGTCACGCTCATTCCGCCGACACGCGTCATCAGGGCTCCCCTCGAGACGCATTGCATCGACGGTGTCGAGATGGTGTTCCAGCTCACCCCGGAGACGGAAGCGCCGGCCGAGATGCATATGTTCTATCCGGCGTTCAGGGCGCTGAACCTCGCCGAGAACGCCACCCACAACTTGCACAACATCTATCCGATCCGTGGCGCGCAGGCGCGCGACGCCAACGCGTGGGCGCGGTACCTCAACGAGGCGATGGATCGGTTCGGGCGCGGCGCCGATGTGGTCTTCGCCCAGCACCATTGGCCGGTGTGGGACAACGCGCGCGTGCTCGATTACCTCGGCAAGCAGCGCGACCTCTACAAATACCTGCACGACCAGACCGTGCGCCTCATGAACCAGGGATACAAGCCGGCCGAGATCGCCGAGCGCCTCACGTTACCGAAGAGCCTCGGGTCCACCTGGCACACGCGCGGCTATTACGGGACGCTCAGCCACAACGCCAAGGCGGTGTATCAGCGCTACATCGGCTGGTACGACGGCAACCCCGCCAACCTCAATCCGCTACCCCCGATCGAGCGGGGGCGGAAGTACGTGGAGTACATGGGCGGCGCCGAGACCGCGATCAGGCGCGCGCGCGAGGACTTCGCCAACGGCGAGTACCGCTTCGTCGCCGAAGCCATGAGCCACGTCGTCTTCGCCGACCCGTCGAACACGGACGCCCGTCAACTCGCCGCCGAAGCGCTGGAACAACTCGGCTACGCGTCCGAGTCGGCGACCTGGCGCAACGCGTATCTCCTGGGCGCCCTCGAGCTACGGCAGCCCCTGCCCGGCACCGTCGCGCGAGCGCCCATCAGCCCCGATGTCGTGCGGGCCATGAGCCTCGACCTCCTCTTCGACTACCTCGGCGTGCGACTGAATGGCGAGAAGGCAGCCGGCAAGAGCGTCGTCATCAACTGGGTGTTCTCCGACCTCGGCCGTACGTGCTGAACCTCGAAAACTGCGCCTTGACCCATCTGGCCGACCGGCAGAGCGAGCGCGCCGACGCGACCGTGACGCTCGAGCGGACCGTGCTGGACCGTCTGATCCTCCGCGAGATAACGTGGGCTGACGCCGTCGAGGGCGGACTCGTCGTCGCCGACGGCAATGGGGCCAAGGTCGCCGAGCTCTTGGGCCTGCTCGACGACTTCCCCTTGATGTTCGAGGTCATCGAGCCGAAGCGTCAGAGCTGACCGCCCGCCAGCACGCAGCGGACACGACCGGCATGCCGGCTGGTCGGGACAGGAATAACACGACCTATGTGATGTGCCCCTTGGCGACGAGCTCTTCGGCCACGAGGACGGCGCCGGCGGCGGCGCCCATGCGCGTGTTGTGGCTGACGAGGAGGTACTTCACGCCGTTCGGCAGCACGTTGTCTTCGCGGACACGGCCGACGGTGGTCGTCATGCCGTTGCCGTTGTCGCGGTCCAGGCGGGGCTGCGGGCGGAAGGGGTCGTCGTGGACCTTGATCCACTCCGCCGGCGCCGACGGCAACCCGAGCTCGCGGGCCTCGTTCCGGACCCCGCGGAAGGCGTGCTTGACTTCGTCGAGCGACGCCTGGCGTCCGAGCGCGGCGAAGACCGACTCCGTGTGTCCTTCCATCACGTTCGCGCGCGTGCAGGTGGCGCTGACCTCGGCGGGATGCGGCTGGATCGCCCCCCCCGCGAGGGTCCCAAAGATCTTGTGCAGCTCCTTCTCGACCTTCTCCTCTTCCTTCGGGATGAACGGGATGACGTTGTCGAGGATGTCGAGGCCGATGACGCCAGGGGAGCGGCCTGCGCCAGAGAGACCCTGCATGGTGGTCACGATGGCGGACCGGAGGCCGAACGCGTCGGCGAGAGGCTTGAGCGTGATCACGAGACCGGTCACGGTGCAGTTCGGGATCGGCACCACGAACCCCGCCCATCCGCGGTTCTTGCGCTGCTGGTGGAGCAGCTCGGCGTGGCCCATGTTCACGTTGGGAACGAGCAGGGGGACGTCCGGCTCGTAGCGGAAGGCCGAGGCGGTGCTCACCACCGGCGTGGTCTTCGCGAACTTGGCCTCCTGAACCACGGCGACGTCGGACTCGGTGGCCGAGAAGACGACATCGAGCCCTTGGGGATCGAACGTGTCGCCGCTCTCGACAGGAATGGAGAGGACGTCCGGTGCGGGCTCCTCTTCACACCACCAGCGGCGGGCCCCCGTCTTGACGTCGAGCAGGGCCTGCTCGAACGGCTTGCCCGCGGACCGCTCCGACGCGGCGAGGCGCTGGATGGTGAACCAGGGATGGTGCTGGAGGGCCACGACGAACTGCTGCCCCGCGATGCCCGTGGCGCCAACGATCCCGACGCCGTATTTCCGACTCATCAGGTCACCTCCGAAACGCGACTAGAGACACAGAAAACGCGGTCAGCCCGCGCCGAGAAGCGGAGACCGGCATTCTCGACCTCCCCGGATCACGAACCTATTTATCTTATCATCGTTATCGGGTTCACCGGATGCAACCGCGGCCCGCTGGCGATGGTGCGCGCCACACACCGCGCATCATTCACGAATGGCCGCGCGGCGGTAGCTTGTCCGAGTAACGCGTTCTGCGCAGTCAAGCCGCCGAGCGTTCGATGTTCCCGCTTTCGAGCGCCGGCTTCGAGGTTGTGAACAAATCGAAGCGTCGGACGCTCGAGCCCCCGCGCGTGACCACGCTTCGAGCGCCACGAGCGGTGAGGGCGTGGCCCAGGTTGTCCGGGCGTCCACGTATGCGGGCTTGATCTCCAGCGCCTTCTGAAAATGGACGATGGCCTCGTCGACCTGCCCGTGCGCGGCCAGGACGAGGCCGAGGTTATTGTGGGCCTCCGCGTACCCAGGCCTGATCTCGAGCGCCTTCTGGAGCTGAACGAGGACGTCGTCGACTTGGCCGCGGTCACCCAGTATCCCGCCGAGGTTGCTGTAGGCCTCCGCGTAGTCGGGCTTGATCACCAGCGCCTTCCGAAGAAGCGAAATCGCCTCGTGGCCAGGTTGTTGTAGGCCATCCAGCAATCCGGCCCCGCTCTCTCATATTCGGGCGAGTGCCGGGGTTTGTCAGAAGGGTTGACCACTCCTGCTATGGACCGGCGCGATGGTCAGAGAGTAATCCCGGTAAGCCCCTGAAGCGACATGGTATTCCCGGTCCATAAGAATGGCCTGAACCCTGCATGTTTCAGCCTGAAGCAGGCACCCGTCGCGAGCAGGAATGAGGAGCGATATGACTCGTGTCCGCGCTGAGCGCTCGACCTCGCTGACTCCCGAGGTCACCGGCGCTCTCATAGTCGAAGCGCTGGCGCTCAAGGCGCTTGTCGCGATCCCGAGCCTCCGGTCATGAGCAAGCAGAACTGTCCCGAGTGCGGCGATCGGCTCGACAAGGCCCTCGTCGAGCATCTGACGGCCGACTGCTGGGTCATCGCCACGCGACAGAGACAGGAAAACCTATCGCCGCCGTTGCCTGAGCAGATCGTGGCGCTAGACGCGACGCTCCGCCGCGACGACGGCCACGAAGTCTTCGACGCCCCCCCGACCGTCCGGTTCGGCATCGGCTACGTGACGGCGGCATGAAGCCCGCCGGCTCCTGCCTGGTCTGCGCTGGCATCGGCTAATTTTGTCCGTGTCGACACGCGGCGGGGTCGAGCGGCCAGCGTCCGGCGAGGCCCGTGCTTTTCGTGCGCCGGCACCGGCGGGCCGGACACGAACGCCACCACGGGTGAGCGGTCGTCCGTTGAGCCCGTGATCGAGCCGGCGGAGCTCGATCTGGTTGAATCGACGAGCGCCGCCGGTCCGACGTCGATGTCGCCCGTTCCGGTCTAGGGTACTCGAAGAGGGGCTCTGCCCCTTTTTCGGTTACACGTGCTGCAGCACGTGCGCGCGCGGGGCGTCGGCCGTCAGGAGTGTCCGCCAATCGGTGTCACGGGCCAGCACCGCTTCCGCCGGCTTCAGCGCGTAATAGGTCGGCTCGATGCCTCGAGGCGTGCCGCCGGTCTCGACGGTTCTGAGCGCCTGCAGCAAGAGCCGTCGCGCCTGGATGACGGCCTTGTCGGCGGGCCCGAGGTGCTCACGGCTGCGGTCGACGATGCGTCCCATGCTCTCCTGGATCGCGCGATCTTGCACATTGATCCCGTCGATACCCGTGAAGGTCTCGGTCTTCTGTACGTCACGGTCCAGGAGGTAGTTGTTCTCTCGATTGCGTCGAGAGCGAAAGGTCGTCTGGTCCACGTCGAACGGGCCATTGCCGAGACGGCGCTCGAGACGATCCTCCTCGGTCAATGGCTCCGCGGTGCTGTACTCCCAGTTGTAGGCCATCGTCGTCTCGTCATCCATCGGCACCCAGACGTGACCAGCGACTCTCGACCCGGCGGGGCCGGCGCCGATACGGGCGGGGCGGATCTGGTGGAACGGGAGGATGAAGTGGTAGGCGCGTACATGCATGTTCCCGCCCTGCAGGGGTCGGAGACCGGCGTAGCAGTACCCGTAGTCGGTGACGTCCACTTCGAGGGTGGGCGCCTTGCCCTGCACGAAGGCGTCGGTCAGCTTGAAGCCTGGCCGCTTGGGTAGGCCCAGATGACGCCGCCCATCGCCACCGTCGGATAGGCCGTGGTGCGGATCTTGTCCGCGAAACCGAGCTCGCCGGGCTCGTTCATCATGTCGACGCACCGGCCGTCCACATCGAACTTCCAGCCGTGGTAGACGCAGCGCAGCCCGCACCCCTCGTTGCGGCCGAAGAACAGAGACGCCTGCCGGTGCGGGCAGTGCTCGTCGAGCAGCCCGATCCGACCGTCGCTATCGCGGAAGGCCACGAGCTCCTCGCCCAGCAGCTTGACCCGCACGGGCGGGCAGTCGGGCGCCGGCAGCTCCCACTCCAGCAGGGCCGGGATCCAGTACCGTCGCATCGTGGTGCCCATGGGGGTGCCCCGGCCCACGCGGGTCACTCGCTCATTGTCTTCGCGTGACAGCATGGTTGGCCCTCCTCGTCAATCCATGACACAGAGCGCCTCGCGCGCGGTTGATACGCCGAAGAATCTGCCTAAAGAGACTCGCCGTCAAGCGGACTCGCTGGCCGCCACCGTCGAACTCATCGGAACCAGCCAGGCGCTGCGCAATTCGCGCTCTTCAGGTCACTGGCTCGATCCCGCGCCTCGGGTTGGCCAGTGGGTGCAGGACGTCGATCGCATAGCCCACATCCAGGCCCTCTCCCAGCCACCGCGGGCACGCTGTGCGCTCGTGCAGTTGCAGTCCCGCGGCGTCGTTCGATGCCCGCAGTGCCCGCACCGGATCGGCGGACACCGAGATTGGAAGCGGGACATCGGGCAAGGCGCGGCCGTCCGGCCGCCGGAAGCAGAGGGCGCCGTCGGGCTGTCGATCAATGCGATAGCCTTCTTCGTGGACCGCGCGGTGGTGTCGCCGACAGAGCATCGCGAGATTGGAGAGCGTGGTGGGGCCGCCGTGGGCCCAGTGACGGATGTGGTGGCCTTCGCCCCGCGACAATCCGCAGCCCGGGAAGCGGCAGCCGCGGTCGCGATGGTGGAGCGCGCGCCGCAATGCGGGCGGAATCGTGCGCGTGCGAGCGCCGACCTCGACGACGCGCCCGTCCTCGTCGTGGCGCATCAGCACGCGGCTGGCATCACACGCCAGGCGCTGCGATGTTTCCGCGGGAACGTGGGTGCCGCCGTCGAGCACCGACTGGCCGGGCTGATCGGGGTCGGCCAGCACCGGCGCATCGACGTGCACGACCACCTGGTACCGCTCGCCCGGGCTGCCGGGATCGAGCCCCTGGTGCAACGCGGTCTCCGCGAGCAACGCGAGCGCGTCGGCCTCCTGCTGGGCCCAGGTCGGCGGCTCCTTGGCCGGGTCAGCTGCCGCGGTGGCGGTTGCCTCCCGCCGGCGCCGCTGATACAGCGTCTCGCGGGCGGCGGCCAGAGCCTGTTCCAGGAGGGCGCCGACTTCGGGCTCCAGGCGTCCGCGCAGCACCACCATGCCGTCCTCGTCGTGCGAGATATGCAGCGCGCGGCTGTTGTGCCGGCGCGCGCTCTCGCGGGCCTCAGCCTGGCGGTCCACCCGGCGCCAGCCCCGCGCGATGCGTTCGACGTGGGCGGCGGTGCTGCTGCGCCCGACCTCGAGCAGCCGCGCCTCCGTCTCCTGGGTGGCGACACGCGTGATCGCGCGCAGCTTGGCATACGAGAGCTCGCCGCGGGCGAGGGCCTCGGCCAGGAGCGGCAGGGTGCCGAGGGCGCGCGCGACGCGGACGCGTTCGCGGGCGGCGCAGGGGTTGAGGCCGACGCGCCAGCTGAGCCAGGCGGCGCAGGAGCGGAAGCCGGTGTTCCAGCCGCCGCGGGCGTCGAAGTCGCGGATGAGGTCGAGCAGGCGCGAGGTGGCGGCCTCGAGGTGGGCGGAGAGCTCGGCGATCTCGTCACCGAGCCGGTCCAGTTCGGCAACCTGCCGTGAGGTGGGAACGAAGGCTGGCAAGTGGCTGTCCATGGCGATCTCCTCTGAGCGACTCTACACCCCGGTTTCGAGACCGCCTGGGAGGCGCACAGGACGGCGATAGCGGCGGTTTTTGCTGTCGTCGCGCCTACAGGCTCAGCAGCGGAGTCGTGTGGCCCGCTGGGAACCTGTCACTGACGGTCGGCGATGCGCGCCGAGTCTCCTCGCGCGAAGCTGTCAAGTGGAAAATGCGACCACACGAAAAAAGAAAGAAGAGCTGTGGCATCGGCTCCTAAGGCGACCAGTGTCTGAGTATAGCGGTGGACTGCTCCCTGCGCTCCCGTAGCCGAAGATCCCGCTCATGGTTGGCTCCCTCCGCGCCGCTCGCCGTGGGGCTGCCCGCTCAGGGCGCAGCAGAGCGTAGCCATCATTAACAGGGTCCCCCGGGGGCCCGGTCGCGAGGCCGGTGACATAACGCCGAACCCCGTCGAGAACACGGGCGAGTCTCCGATCGCCGAGAAGGCGTAGATGATTCCCACCAGCAGCAGGATGAGGAGCGGCGCGGCCACGACCCAGCCGAAGGTAAACGAGCAGAGACCCGAAATCGTGAGCATCGTCAGGATCACCGCGGTCCGGCCCCACCGGTCCGAGAGCCACCCGCCGGCGCTTGTGGCGACGAGGCCCATGACGTGGAAGATGGCCGAGAGGCCGGCGCCCAGGCCCGTGGCGCTGACCAGCTCGCGCCCCTGGAGCGCCAGCGCGGCGGTCAGGAAGGCGGGCGTCCAGGCCCACATGCCGAGGACCTCCCGAAGTGGATTTTCCCCTTGACAGCCAGGGCCTCCGATGCGAAAAAAACCGCAATTTCGTCGGGTCCCGTCGGGTCCCCCCATAGACCCCCAAGCCAAGGAGACGGTCATGAGCACAGGCACGGAGCGTCCGGCATCGGCACGAGCTCGTTTCGCCGAGGCCATGATCCGCGAGGACATTCTCCAGAAATTCCCGGGGCTCTTCGGGACCAAGACGATAAACGGCCGAGAAGTCAATGTCGAACAGGCGATTGCCGCCCTCGCCCGAGAGCTGGATCCCGAGATCGCCGCGGCCCTCACCGCGCGCCGGGCGCTCCTGCGGTCTCCCGCGCCGGTCCGCGAGAAATATGCCTGGCCGAAGTGGGACGACGCGTTTGAGGATCCCGTGACGGGGAAGTTCTGGACATTTCGCCAGATCGTCCAGGGCTTGATTGACAACTTTCTCGGTCGGGACAGCGAGTGGCGCTGGCGGCTCAACGACGAGGTGCCCATCCCGAAGGACGCCCATCCGTTGACGAATCCCGGCCTGGAGCTCACCGGGCCGTGGCATCCGCTGGACATGGCCTTCAACGCGTTGAACAGCCCGGCCCCCATGAACATGCCGGACTTTGAGGACGCCTCGCCGCCCCACTTCCAGCCCGACGGCGCGCCCAGGAATGAGTCCGTGGGGATCTTTGCGGCCATGCAGAACGCCAAAGACATTTTCGAAGGCCGCTGGGCCGACCGCGCCTACGAGGTGGTGAAGAAAGGCAAGCCGCGCGGGTACAAGATCAATGCGTCCCCGGCGCAGTGGCCGACCCGGTTTGCGCGGCCTCCCGGCATCCACGTGCGGTATGACCACATCACGGTCGAGGGCCAACCGGCGCCCGGTGTGATTCCCATCACCCTCCTCTGGGCGCTCAACAACTACGGGTCCCTCACCCATCTCGGCACCGGCGTGTATTACTACATCCCGAAGATTCAGACCCCGCAGGAAGCCCTCATTGTGGAGAAGCTCCTGGCGCGGGTGGAAGGCTTGATCGGCGTCCAGCCCGGCACCATCAAGATCAAGGTCCTCTATGAGGAGGGGAATGCGGGCCGCTTCCTGCCTGCGATCGCCTGGGTCTTGCGGCGCAGGCTCCTCGGGACGAACGTCGGCCGCTGGGACTACCTGGCCAGCCTCATTGAGATGTGGAAGAGCGACCCGGAGGGCGTCTTCCCGGATCCCCAGTCGATCGGCATGGCCTCTCCGAACATGATTGCGTATCAGCGGTACAACGCGCTGATGATGCTCATGGCCGGCATGAAGAATGGCGAGCTCAGCCAGGGGGCCCCCATCGGCGGGATGGCGGCGGTCATGATCTACCAACCGACCGATCCCTACGGCCGCTCGAAGTATAACCCGCTGGCCCTGCGTGCGATGGTGATCGACAAGCTCCGGGAGCGCCTGCTGGGTCTCATGTTTGTGCCCGAGGAGCCCCTGCCCGCAGGCCAACAGCCCGCCCTGGAAGACATCCTCCGAGGCCGAGTGAAGGGACGGCTCTATGATGCCTATCGGCAAAGCTGGGTCGCCAGCCCGGAACCGGCCTACGTCGCCGCCGGCAATGCGCCCTTGCGGGCTTCTGTGAGCGAGCTCCAAGCGATCCTCGATGCGCCGCGGGAGACGGTGGACGTGAACGGCAAACCGGTGCCGACGGTCGCCAGCGGCCTCGTTGACGCGGAGCGGCTCCTCCTGCAATCCCGCGGCCTGTTGAACCCCCAGGGCAAGATCATCCCCTGGGTCCTCACCAAAGACATGTGCAACACGCCGGAGAAGCTCTTCACGCAAGACCTCTGGGAGAACATCTACGGGGTGCCGAAGGGCGAGATCACCATTGAGCACATCCAACACGCCTTCTACATGGCGGCGAACTACGGCTTCCAGATCCTCAACGGCAACTTCGCCGCTGCCATCGACGACTACGAGCTTCGCCTGCGGTTCATGAATGACCTCGCCACCTACCGGATCGATGTGTCCTGGCTGTGGACCCTCGTCCACCACCAGGCCGCCATCACCAGGGACGGCTCCCTCAGCCGGCCGGCGCTCACCGAGGATGGGGTCGTGCCGGCGGTGAACGCCTTCCAGGTCAAGGCCGGGACCCGCTTGACCAAGGAGCTGTTCGAGAAGCTGTGGGACTACCACAACGAATGGACGTCCGAGTTCTTCGCCGAGCTGGACCGCCAGGGCGATCCGGGCCGCTTCGACCGCGCCAAGGCGCCCGTCATCATGGAGCTCTTGAAGCGCCAGCTGCTCTCACCCCGCTACATCCAGCACAGTGCCCGCGTGCTCTTCGTCGTGGGGCAAGCGAGCGCGGAGGAGCGTGCGCAGATTCTCGATGCGATCTTCGACCTCTCCCGCGAGGACCTCGTCAAGCGCGCTCAAGCAGGCGCCCTGGACAAGATCGCCCTGGGTGCCCACGATTATGTCTACGACATCTTTCCGGCCCTCGAAGGCGAGCCGCGACCGGCGGGGAGACAGGACTAGCGCGATGCGGAAAAACTCGCAGGCTGCTCAAAAAGGTCCAGATGCAAGGCGGCGCCCGAGGGCCGCACGCGAGGCGTACTCTCTGTACGTTGAGCGTGCGGCCGAGGGCGCCAACGCAGCAGATGGGCCTTTTTCAGCACCCTGCTAGCGCCGTTGCTTCAGCCGAACCGCGTTCCTCTCCGGGAGGGGTGATCGCTCTCGCGGGGCGCGCCTGTTGCAGCGAACGCCCCTTCACGCTAGGGTTGGCGATGCCGCACGACGCCAGACCGTTGCCCGGACGCGGAGCCCGGTATCACGCGCATGAAATGCCCCGGTGTCAGGCAGAGAGCCGGCCCCAGGCGAAGTCCTGCGAACGGTGCGGGACGCACCTGGCACAAAGCTGTTCGAACTGCGGCTCTCAACTCTGGCGGTTCGATACCGCTCCCGTTGTACGGCCGCGTACTCCCGAAGGCTCGCTCGCGTCACGGTGTCCTCCTGAATGGATTTGATAACCGTGACTTCTGATCTACGAGCTCCCCTTCGGTAACCCAAATTTTGAGCGAAGCGGTCGCCGGCAACAACGACGCGCCGTCGCTGGTGGCGCGCTTCGGCCGGCGAAAGATCCTCCCGGTGGGCGGCGTGCGTCTCGGTCTGGTTCACGGGGACGGAAGCGGCGGGAGCACTCTGAGCCGCAGCCTCGCCGCGTTCGCACAGGACGAGGTCGACATCATCTGCTTCGGTCACAGTCATCAGCCGCTCTGCGAGCGCCGCGAGTCGATCTGGCTGGTGAACCCCGGCTCGCCGACAGACAAGCGCGGCCAGCCTCGCTACTCCTACGCGATCCTCGAGATCACCCGCGGTCGCGTCCGGCCGCGGCTGGTGTTCTTCGACCGCCGCTGAGTCGTGCCCGCGGCGCCCGACCGGTCGTGAGCTCCGACGCCGGCAGCTGGTGGCAGCGCGGGGTCATTTACCAGATCTACCCGCGGTCGTTTCTCGACACCAACGGGGACGGCATCGGCGACCTGCCCGGCATCACCCAGGGCCTCGCGTACCTCGAGTCGCTCGGAGTCGACGCCCTCTGGATCTCGCCCTTCTATCCCTCGCCCATGGCCGACTTCGGCTACGACATCAGCGACCACACGGCGATCGACCCGCGGTTCGGCACGCTCGTCGACCTCGACACGCTGCTGGCGGAAGCGCACCGCCGCCGTCTGAAAGTGATCCTCGACTACGTGCCCAACCACACCTCAGACCAGCATCCGTGGTTCGTGGCGTCGCGCGCCGCTCGGGACGGCGCCCGCCGCGACTGGTACATCTGGCGCGACGCGGCTCCGGGCGGAGGGCCGCCGAACAACTGGCGCAGCGTGTTCGGCGGCAGCGCGTGGACGTGGGATGCAGGCACCGAGCAGTACTACTACCACGCATATCTAGCCAAGCAGCCCGATCTCAACTGGCGCCAGGCGCCGGTCCAGGAGGCGATGTTCGACGTGCTGCGCTTATGGCTCGAGCGCGGCGTAGATGGCTTTCGCGTCGACGCGCTTCGCCAGCTCGTCGAGGACGACCACCGCCGCGACAACCCGCCGAACCCCGACCATCACCCGAGCCAGGGTCCCTATCACGCGCTCCTGCCCGTGTACACCACCGACCGCCCGGAAACGCTGCAGATGCTGGCCCTGATGCGCCGCCTCGTCGATCGCTACCCGGACCGGCTGCTCATCGGCGAGCTCTATCTGCCGATCGAACGCCTGGTCGCCTATTACGGCGAGCGTGGCGGCGGCGTTCACCTCCCCGCGAATTTCCATCTGATCCTGGTCGAGTGGCAGGCGCGGCGCGTCGCGGAGCTGATCGCCGCCTACGAGGCCGCGTTGCCCGCGGGCGCGTGGCCGAACTGGGTGCTCGGCAATCACGACAAGCATCGCGTCGCGAGCCGCCTCGGCCGGGCCCAGGCGCGCGTGGCCGCCATGCTGCTCCTCACCTTGCGAGGAACTCCGACTATCTATTACGGCGACGAGATCGGGATGCAGGACGTGCCGATCCCGCCGGAGCGCGTGCAGGACCCCTGGGAGAAGAACGTGCCTGGACTCGGCCTCGGCCGAGATCCCGAACGGACGCCGATGCAATGGGACGCCAGCCCCAATGCGGGCTTCAGCGCGGGAACGCCGTGGCTGCCGCTGGCGGGCGATGCTGACCGCGTGAACGTCGCCCGCCAGCGGGACGACCGCGCCTCGATGCTGAGCCTGTATCGGAGCTTGCTCGCGCTTCGCCGGGAACACGCGACGCTCGCGGTGGGCGACTATGCGCCGGTGGGCGTCGTGGGCGACGTGCTCGCGTACGTGAGGCGCAGCGCCGCGGGCCGTTACCTGGTGGCCGTCAATTTCGGCTCCTCTCCGCAAACCTTGACCGTCCGCGGCGAGCTCGGTGGCGGCCGGGTCCTGATGTCGACCCATCTGGACCGCGATGATCGGTTCAAGGGAAACGATCTCGCGCTCCGCGCCGACGAGGGGCTCGTCATCGCGCTCGAGTGAACGCCCGCGCTCGATGTATCCGCGACACGCGCTGGATGTGACGTACCCGCGCGATCTCGTCGGCTACGGGGCGACGCCGCCGTCACGTCGCGGGCGAGAACGAAGGCTCCGTCCCCCAGATAGAGCCGATGCGCTGTTGCCAACACTCGCCTTCTCTCCTACCATGCGGGCGTTCCCAGGGACGCACGGTTCCAGGCGGACGAGGTGCCCGTCGCCCCCGGAGATGACGTCAGTGCTTCCGATGCGCGGAGCTGGTGAGCGAGAGGCTGAGCGGGAACGCGAGGCAGTTCCGGTGGCTGCTCGAAGAGATTCGGCGCAACGCGAGCGCTCCCGGCTCCGCCGCAGGGCGGCGATGGAGCTGGGAACGCTCGGGGCCTCGACCGCACTCTTCCTCGCCCTGCTCCCGACCCGGCCGCTCTGGTCCAACATCGCGCTGGCGCTCCTGGCGCTGGCGATGGTCGGCCTCTCAGCCGGGACGACTCGCCGGTGTTTCTGGGACCCGCCCGAGGGGAGCTGGTCCGTGCGCTTCCGTCGCTCCAGCGCCCTCGCGCTGGGTTGGAGCCTTCCCGTCGTGCTCGCCTTCGGCGCCTACGCGGCGCTGGGCATCGAGCAGCGGTCGGCCGGCGTGGTGCTGAGCCGGCTCTTCGGGCCCGGCTTCTGGGGCAACCTTGCGGTGTTCGTCCCCTGGGCGCTCGTTCAGCAGACGCTCTTCCAGTTCTACCTCCTGGGCCGGGTGCAGGCGCTGCTGCCGGGGGCCGCGCCGCTCGTCCCCGTGGTGCTCACGGGCGTGGCCTACGGCGCCGTGCACCTTCCGGACCGTGAGCTCGCATTGCTGACCTCGGTGGCGGGAACCCTCTGGTGCTACTGTTACCAACGTGACCGGGCGGTGCTCCCGGTCGCGCTCTCCCACGCCGTCCTCGGCACAACCTACTTCGCCTGGGTGCGGGGACGCGAGCTTTCACTCGCGCTGCTCCCGGCGCCGTGACGCGCCCGGGAGCCGGGGCCCGTCGACCGCGTCCTGGAGTAGCTCCGTCGGCCCTCAGGCTCGTCGTCGGACTGGCGCTCCTCGGCCTCGGCGGTTGTGCCGCCGTCGCGGGAGCACCCTGCCGCCTCGCCGCCGGCGAGCCCCGCCACCGCATCATCATCTCCGTCGACCTCGCGCCCGTGTGAGCAGGAACATCCTGCTGTGCTACACTGTGACACACGCGGCTCCGACCCCCGGAGAGGCGACGGACATGCCCACGCCAACGAAAACACTGCGCCTTCGGCCACGCTTGCGAACGGAGATC
>WNGA01005098.1_pt1 | contig 43298 bp, 37 predicted proteins | sample 5400061 | NCBI WGS metagenome assembly WNGA01 (sample SAMN13153366, study PRJNA577476) | soil metagenome | isolation source: 100 cm soil or saprolite under grassland replicate 2 | place: USA:California | collected 2016-06-15 | reverse complement strand
GGTTCGCAGCCAAACCCCTTGGCAATCGGCAGCGGCCGATTCCTGACGAATCGGCCGCTCCCAACCCGGAACCCAATTCATGAAACCCAAGCCAGCTCTCACAGTCTGGGTTGCCGCACTGGCATTGGCGGGCTGCGCCGAGCCGGAGCCATCCGACTCGATCCCCCCGCCTCTGACCAATGTCAGCGCCCGTGAAGTGCGGAAGGAAGCCCGCGAGAGCGCGGACGCCGCCCGACAGGTTGCGGCCGGGAACCGGGAGCAGTTCGTGGCCTCCACGGAGGGGAAGCTCAAAGAATGCGGGCAGCAGATTGCCGATCTGGACGCCAAACTCGCGGCCCTCGCTTACGCGTACGACGCAAAAGCCGAGGGAACCAAAGCCCTCGACGCCCTCCGCGAGAAGCGGACCCAGTTGGGGCAGCAACTCGAGAAACTCAGGCAGTGCAGCGAGGAGGCCTGGAAGGACGCCAAGGCAGCCGTGCAATCCGCCGCGACGGAAGTGGACAACGCGTATGAGAACGCAAAATCCAAATTCAAAGATTGAGCCTCCGGAAGCGAGCCCGGCGCCGCAGGAGGGCTCGGGCGAGGACGGCGTGGCCTTTTGCCTGGTCCAGACCCGCGCCGCGCTGGAGCAGGCGCTCCCCGCCCTGCCGCGCGACGACGTGCCCTCCGTCAGGCGCTATGGCACGCGAGGTTCGACAACGCGTTTCATTCGAAGGTGACCTTGGAAGCCATCTCATGAAAGGCAGGGCGCGTCGCTCCGCGCGCGCCTGTGCGTCCTTCAGAGAAAGCCAGCCTGTTCCAGTTCGCGCGACGGCGCGCGGAGCGACGCGCCCCACCAAGGCATTCATGAGATAAGTCTCAGTCACTGCTGCTTCACAAAAAGCGCCAGCGACGCGGTGTAGCCGTGGAGAAAATTCTCTTCCCCGATGGGACCGATTTCGCCGTTGCAGAAGAAGCCCGTCAAGCCGATCGGGCCGAAGGCCTGCTGGACGTGACGGGCGTCGTGATCGGGCTGGCCGAACAGCCGCGCGCCGCGGCCGTTGCAACTGCACAGGCAGCCGCCGTAAACGGTCTGGTCCGCCAACTGGCCGCGGGCGCGGGCCAGCAGCGCCTCGATGTCCTCCGTGCCGGCCGACGCCGCCCGGCGCTGGAACTGCATCGTCTGGCCCGTGCGCACCAGCGCGCCGACGGCGATGGCGCCTGACTGGGCGTCGGCCCCGAGGAGCTGGCGGATGAGGAAGTCGCCGCGGTGAAACTCATCGAGGTATTCGTTGACCACGAGGCCAACGAAGAGGTTTCTGCGCGCCTGCTGCTGTTCGGAAGCCGGGAGCGTGTTGAAGGTTTCGGCCAGCACCGCATAGGCCGGGCGGTTGCCAATCTCGTGGATGACGTTGCCTTCGGCCCGGGTGATCGTCCACGTCTCGCCAACCGGCGTGCAGCCCTGGGAGAGCACGCTCGCCAGCCGCACGCCGCCGCCAACCGAAATCGCGATGCCTCCGTCGGTGAACACTTCGCCATTGAGATAGAGTTGCGTGGACTGCGCAGTGTGGTCGCCACTGGCCAGTCCGCCGACGATGGGGCGCGCGGCGTAAGCTTCGTTCCAGCCGCGCAGCCACGATTCGCCGTCGAATGAGAACGGATCGAGGAAGGCCAGCCAGCCGTTCGTCTCGTCGGACGGAACCTCGGTTTCCCCAAGCCAGTAAGCTGGGCCGCTGGATTCCTCGACCTGCTCCTGGCGGAGACGAACCGGTTTCAGTGCCGCCCCGGGCAGCGAGTAAAGGCCCAGGACAAGCCCCGCGTCTTCCTCGATTTCGCGGCCGCCCGCAATCAGGCTCGCGCCCGAGCAGCCGGCCAGGAGCGGCACGCGGGCATGGACGCGCAGAAGCTCGAGCACAGCCGCGGCGTGCGCAAAAAAGCGCGGGCTCATGAACACGAGTCCGAGGGAAACCTGCGGCGCTGGAAGCCGGCGGCGGAGATCTTCAGCCCATCGCGCAAGCCCAGGCTCGTCGAAATCCCCGGACCAGTCGGCGGCGATGGAGAAGGGGTTGTTCATGGGGCAAGCTTACTGCCCGGACGCGAGAAGGCAATGGCGGGCCAAGGGGAGTAAAACGTAAAACGTGAAACGTAAGAAGGGGGGGGCGTCGATGAGGCGAGCGATCAGCGCGCTCTGTTTTACGTCTTACGTCTTACGTTTCACTCGTAAGCAATATCGACGTACTCGCCGGGCATGAGTTTGAGCTGGTCGATGAGCTCGGGCGACAGGGCGACAACGATTGGGAGGCCGACTTCGAATCGCCGGTTGTCGGCCGAGAGCAAGCTTTGATTGATGGGTTCGAGTTGCGCGCCGACCTTGAAGATTTGAGAGGTGCCGCTGCGGCGCGGATTGGAGCGGGTGGTCACTCGAACCTTGTCCCCAGGCTGTGGACGGCGCTGGATCGGCTGGCGAACGTAGCCGATCACGTTCGTGGCATTGGGCGAAGCGATCGTAATGATCGGATCCCCGCGCCGGATTTTCTCCCCGGCCTGGTGGAGAATCATGGCCACCAGGCCGTCGATGGGCGCTTTGAGTATGGCCGGCTTGAGGGTCAGTTCCAGTTCCGTTTCCTGAGCCTTAATGGCGGCAAGGACGGCGGCCTTGAGTGGCTCGTCCGAGATCGACAGCGAGGCCAGGTTAGTACCCAGCTCCCGGATGTAGATTTCCCGCGCCGCAACCTCCTCTTTCAAGGCGTCGCGTTGGGCCAGCGCGGCCTCATAGGCGAGCTTGGTGCCGACTCCGTTTGTCCAGAGATCTGCTTCTCTCACGAGATTGCTCTCGGCGAGCACGAGCTGGGGTCCCCGGGCCGTTTGCCGGATTATTTCGATGAAGCGATCCCCCTGCAGTTGTTGGAGTTGCTGGCGGCCCCGGCCGATGTCCACCTTACTTCGTTCCAGGATGACGTTGAGATCGGCCTTGGCCTTGTTGATCAACGCGTTGACCAGATCGGGATCGGTATTGACGACGACACACACGTTCTGGTCTTTCTTCACTTCCTGGAAGCGCTCGACAAACAGCTCCGTGACGAGGCCGTCCTGCAACGAGGTGACATAGACCTGGTTGGTGTCGACGAAGCCGACGATGCCGACGGGCGCCACGGTGTTGCGCCAGAGCATGACGATGGCGATCACAGTGCCGGCAAACACGATGAACGGCAGCACCTCGATGCGAAACTCGCGCAGGACCTGCGAGAACGGGGTGGGAATCGGGGGCAGTTTGGGGGAGTCCATGGCGAGTCACAGTTCAGATTCGTCCTCGGCAAGCATGCTGGTGACGCGGGAAACGCCCGCCACCTGGCGCAATTCGGTGATGAGATCCTCCGATCTCTCGGAGTCACGGAGCAACAGCCGATACGACAGGTCGGTGCCTTCGTAGCTCTCGTGCGAACGCTGGCTGGCCAGGTGCGCCTTCGAACTGTGCCGGTCCAGGACCCGGCGCAGTTCGTCAGTTTCCTTCGCGGAACGGGCCCAGTGCAAGTTGACGATCAGGTCGTAGCGATGCCGGCTGCCAAAAGAGGTCGCCCAAAGGTAGAGCATCGCGATGGCGACAATCGCTGTGCCGAGGATGGCGCTGGCGAACTTTTGCGTCCCGGCGGCCATGCCGAGGACGATCACGATTAGGACGTAGGAGGTGTCGAGCGTGTCTCGCAGGATATTCCGGAATCGGACGATGGCGAACACTGCCATCATGCCGAAGGCCGTCACCAGGTTGTTCGAAAGCACCATCATCACCAACGCGACGATCACCGGCATCACGATGAGGGCGTTGACGAACGAGCGCGAGTACGACAGCCCGGAATGGGTGACCATGTAAATCCAGGCGATCACCTGTCCGCCCGCGAAGGCCAGCAGCAAGCCCAGCAGCACGGCCGGCCAGTTTACCGGCGCCATTCCATAGTCGCCACTCAGAAGGGAATTTACAACCGAGTTAATGATGTCCATGCCAAAGGCAATCCGTTAAGGTTTCGAGCGTGTCAGGATCGTTAATTTGACGGGCGCGGACCGGTTTGTCCAGCGTTTCTCGCGGCAGCCGGAGGTCGGCGCAGGACGGGGAGCGGTTTCGTCGGACCCCCCGGTTCGGCGGCAGCCGCGCGCGGTGGGAAGAGGAACTTGCGCACCTGCACGGGCCCCAATTCGCCATGAGTGGCGGACGACCGGAAGCCCGGTGGGGGAATTCGTTTCAGGCCCATGCGCGCGTTTGTCGCAACGGTACGTCGGACGCCGGTCTGGCGTGAAACATTGACTGCACGGCGCCCAAGGGTTGCTGTGATGATTAGTTGACGGAATAAGCCGCCGTTGTCAAGCGTCACTCCGGGCCTCTTGACGCCGGGGGCGCACCCTGAGGCCCTTCGTAATGCTCGCTTAATGTTGCCACTGCTAACTTCACACCATGAAACTCAAGCATGCCCTTCGTCAGGCGTTCGGCGCTCCGGGAAATCCCTCGGGTCGTCCAGTTTGGTTGCTGCTCCTGCTAACGTTCGCCGCGGCCCTCTCGCTCTCCGCGCAAACGCCCCGTGAGCCTGGCCGGCCGCCCGGCGGGGCGGACTTCGATGGTCCGCCGCCCTTCGGTCCGGATGGCCCGGCGCCGGGCGGCCCTGGCGGCCCGATGCAGCAGCAGTTGAAACTGGTGTCGAAGTTCGACAAGTATGTCAACGCGCAGCAGTTCAACATAACAACAATGACGGCTACTGGGTGCGCGCCAGCGACTACGATCTCTTTCTTGACCAAAAGGGCCGCTTCCACCTCGTCCCTTTTGACGCCAATGAGACGTTCAGCCTGCCCGGAGGCCCGGGCTTCCGCGGCGCAAGACGCGGCCCGAGCGGCCCCATCGGGAGTCCCCCCGGAGACGCAGGCAGGCCGCGAATCAACGGCGTCGAACTCGATCCACTCCACGCCGCCAACGACGCGAGCAAGCCGCTGCTCTCAAAACTGCTCGCCGTGCCGGCGCTTCGCGCGCGCTATCTCGGATACGTCCGCGAGATCGCCTCGACGTGGCTCGATTGGAGCAAGCTCGGTCCGCTGGCGCAGCGTTACCACTCCCTCATCGCAGCCGAAGTGAAGGCCGACACCCGAAAGCTGGTGTCTACGGAAGACTTCGCGCGGAACCTGACTGAGGACCCGACCGGCGGCCGAGGGCCGGGCGGAAGAATTAGTCTCAAAAACTTCGCCGACCAGCGCCGGGCATTTCTGCTGAAGCAGGCGGTTGATACGAAAGAGGAGTAGCTCGGGTATACGCCAGCCCCGTTAGGGGCGACATCTTTGTAGAAGCGAGTTTTGAGTTTGTCCAAGCTCCGTCAGGAGCGGCATCTTCCGGGCATGGCCAACACCTACTCGCAAATCTATATCCATGTCGTCTTCGCCGTCGAAGGCCGACAGAATCTCATTCGCCCGGAGCACAACGACGAGCTCCAGAAATACATCACGGGCATTGTTTCGGGGCAGAGACAAAAGCTCATTGCAATTAATAACATGCCCGACCACGTTCACCTGCTCATTGGGCTGCAGCCGGATCTGGTGCTGTCGGATTTGGTTCGCGACATCAAGGCCGGCTCGTCGGGTTTCATCAAACGCAAGCGATGGGTGGCCGGCCGGTTTTCCTGGCAGGAGGGCTTTGGCGCTTTCTCCTATTCCCGCTCGCAACTCGACACCGTCATCCGCTACATCCAGAACCAGCAGAAGCATCATGCGAAGAAAACTTTTCTCCAGGAATACGTGGAGCTGCTGGAGAAGTTCGGCATCGCCTACGATCCGCGGTACATTTTCAAGGCGCAAGGGGAATGACGGCGGGCCCAGCCCCGTAGGGGCGACCTCTTTGTAGAACCACGCCCGTCCCGCCCTCCCAAGCTCCGTCAGGAGCGGCATCGAGGCGGATAGGCAGCGAATCGTCTGGACTCATTCAGGATGATCCAGATGCCGCCCCTACGGGGCTTGCGCTTTTTTGCGGTTGGGTTCTACAAAGATGCCGCTCCTGACGGAGCTTCTGTCGCGGTCACGAACTACGACCAGCATGGGAGATCAGGGCGCGCCCATTGAACTCAACCCAAAACCAAAACTCTGACTCCGGCTTGTCCTTCACCTTGAATCCCGGTTCGGTTCGTTCGTACAATGGCTCATACTTCTGGACAAAAACTTCCTTCTCGACTCGCGTGAACGCAGGGAGCAGAACGTTTTGCACAAATTGCTTCCAGCTTTCATCAATGAGATCAGCCTCGCACTTCTGGGCGAACTGCTGAAGCTCATTCAGGGCCTGCTGTTCCTGGAAGCGCTTCCGCAATCTTTCAATCGGATCATCCATAAACACCTAATTCAGTTTGGTGTTACTTACTGAACCCTGACACAAAACATTTCCAAGCAGGGGTAATCCTTTTATTTCCCGCTGGCCAGGCACCAGAGGGCCTTGTCCGTGCGGAGAAAGAGCTGGCCGTCGGAGGCGGCCAGGGAGGCGTTGGTCGATTCGCCCACGGAGTTGGTGGCGAGCACTTCAAACTTCGACCCAGCACGCAAGACGAACACGTCGCCGGACTTGTTCGGCACGTAGATTTTTCCGTCGGCCAGAAGCATTGAGGACCATGATTCGCCGCGGCTGCCGGAGCCTTGAAGACGTTCTTCCCAAACCTTGTTGCCGGTCTTCAAATCCAGGCAGGAGGCCATGCCGTTCTGGCTGATGTTGAAGAGGTGGCCGTCGTGGATGACGCCGGAACCGATGGCACCACTGACGCGGTCAAGCTTCCACGCGCGATGGCTTTCGGTCACATCGCCGCTGCCGCCGGGCTTGACCGCAATCGCGCCGCCGCCGCCCATCCCGCTGGTCATGCCGAAAAGCACGCCTTCACCCCAGACGGGCGTGGTGTAAATCGTCCCGCCGAGCCCTTTGCTGATCCAAAGTTCTTTGCCGGTTTTCGGGTCAAGGGCGGCGAGGCGATTTGGGAAATTTATGATCAACTCTTCGCGTCCGCCGGCCTTGATAAGGATGGGCGTGCTCCACGAACCGCCGCCGCCACCGCCACCACCGCCCCCGCCACGACCGCCGAATCCGCCCCCGCCGCCGGGTCCGCGGCCTCCACCGCCGCCGCCACCGCCACCGCCCCCGGCGAAGTTGGGACGCGGCAATGCGGCGTTCAGGCCGTCGCGCAGCTTGTTCTCGTCGAGCGAACCGGACTTCTCCGAGTCCCAATCGCCGAACCATTTTGCAAATGTGCCTTTCAGTTCGGCGCGAGTGAGGGAACCGTCCTTGTCGGTGTCGGCCGCGCTGAAGAACGCCGGTGCGGTGGTCTGGCTCCGGCGCCGTTCGCCGCCGCCCTGGCCCCCGCCCGCACCTTCTGCTCGCGGCACGGCGTCGTAAAACCTCTCGGCGAACTGGTCCTGGCTGAGCTTCCCGGTCTTGTCAGGATCCAGCTTGTCGAACCAAGTGTCGGCCAGCGCGGTGAATTCATCCTTGCTTACTTTTTGGTCCTTGTCCTTGTCCGCTTGCGAGAAAATCTGCGGAGCGACGCCCGATCCAATTCCGAAACCGCCGCCGCCGCCAACGACGCCAGCAAGCCGCTGCTCTCGAGACTGCTCGCCGCCCCCGCCGAACCCGCCGCGGGTTTGCTGCTGTTCGCTGAGGTCCACTTTGGGTGGCTGGGCTTCCCACGCGGTATCGCCGGTCTTCTTGTTCACCGCGATAAGCCGGGCTTTTTCGTCCGGGCCGAAGTTCAGGATGCACAGGTCGCCCACGAGCACGGGCGAGGCGGCATTGCCAAATCCGTTGTTCATCTTGCCGAAATCGCGGCGCCAGATTTCCTTTCCGGTGAAGTCGAAGCAATACAGTCCGGCCGAGCCGAACGACGCGATCACCCGTTCGCCATCCGTGACGGGCGTTGCGGCGCAGTAAGGATTGTTCTGCTGCGTCGGCTCGCGCTCGGTGTAAGTCGGGCCGGATTGCCAGAGCAACTTGCCCGTCGCGCGGTCGAAGCACATCACGGTGCGGCGGTTCTCGCTGCTGACGGCCTGCGAGACGAAGACGCGCTCGCCCCAAACGATGGGCGAGGAGTTTCCACGGCCCGGCAGATCAACGCGCCAGCGGACGTTTTCGTTGGTGCTCCATTTGAGGGGAAAGTCTTTCTCCGTCGAGACCCCGGTGCCGTCCGGCCCGCGCCAGCCGGGCCAGTTGCTGGCGGCGGCGGCAAACGGGATTGAGAGGACTGACAAGGCGCCGAGGCCGAGGGCGAATGAGGTTTTCATGGTATTCGGGGGGATTGAGTGGGGGTCAGTTCGCAAGTTGGTCTTCGGGCCGCGCGGCGCCGGGGGTCGCCTTGAGGTCGAGGCGGATGATGACGTTGTCGCGGATGAGGTCGTTCGCCTTGCCGGCATAATTGATGTTCCACTGCTTGCGGTTGATGGCAAACGCGGCCTTCACCGCCACGGCGTCATCGGAAATCTGGACGGCAGCCGGGAACGAAATGGACTTGCTGACGCCGTGAAGATCGAGGTTGCCCGTCACCTTGTTGGTCGGGCCGGCGCCCTCGATGGCGGTAACGGTGAAGGTCGATACCGGATATTTCGCCACATCGAAGAAGTCCGGGCTTTGGAGGTGGCCGGTCAGCCGATCGGTGTCCGTGAAGATGGATTTCATGCCGATCTTGATCTCCGGCGCGCCGGTGATCTTCCCGCCTTGGACCGTGAACGAACCCGCGACGTTCTTGAACCCGCCGTTGTGGCTGCCGGTGACTTTGGAGCCCGTGAACCCGACAGTGGATTCCGAGCGGATGATGTACGACTTGCCCGCCTGCGCCGCCGCCGCGGGGGCCGACGAGTCCGGGGCGCCGCCGGACGTGGGTGCGGTTTTTGCGGGATCGGAGGCAGAGGATTTCGGGACGGAATCGGCCGGATCGGAACAACCGGCGAGCAGGCACACCGCCAGCGCGGCCAACAGGTCAAATCTCTTCTTCATAGTTTTGATGCAGACGAAAACAGTGACATCGCACGAGCGGCGCCGGTTACGGAGCGAAAGGATTTAAGATATTCGATTTACGATTTACGATTTACGAGCCTTTCGCTGGGTCGACGCGTTGTAGCCCTTTGTTCGCAAATCGTAAATCGTAAATCGTAAATCGTAAATCCGATCACGGCGAGCGCAAGCGGTAGAAGCCGCTGGCGCCGGTGGCCGGGGTGAGGAGCTGGAGCACGCGGTTCGTCGGGGCGGACTCGAATTGGGTCACGACCGTCCACGCGGCAGCCGAGAGGCTCGATTTGAAAAGGACGGTGCAACTCTGATTGGCCGGGGCGCTGAAGTTGAGCAGCACTTGATCGCCGGGCATTGCCTGAATCGTGTTCAAGCGCAGCAACTCAGGCGCGGGACTCGACTCGATGTGCAACCGGTAGAAGCGGTGCGGCGAGGAGACAGCGACAGTGAGCTGGATCACGCGGTTCGTCGGAACGGCGACGAAGCTTTGCAACGACTGCCACGCGGCGCCGAGTACGTCGGTTTGCTCGATCCCGTAACCGAAATTCGCGGCAGCGGTAAAGCCCAGCAGGACGCTCGTGCCGCCGGGGGCCAGCGCGATGCTTAAGCGCAGGCCGCTCGCGGCATTGCGCGGGTCAGTGCCGAGCTGGAATTCCTGGAGGTTCGTCAGGCCGTCGCCGTCGGAGTCGAGGGACGCGTCAGCGGAGTTGAAGGGATCGAGCCCGAAAGCGTTCTCCCATGAATCGGGCAGGCCGTCGCCGTCGGTGTCGGCGTTGGAGTAGTCCGGTCCAGCGGTCGGGGGCGCGGCGGTCCAATTGGCCGGATCGTTCCCGAATTGATCCCCGGCCAGGCGCTGGAGTGAATAGCCGGTGCCGTCGGCCGCGGAGGGCCACGGCGCAAGGTCCGTGTAGCGGACGCGCTCGACCAGCACGTAAGGAACCCCGTCGATGTCCGGAGTGCCAGGCCGACGCAGTTCCAAATCGTCCGTGTCATTGGCAAGCTTGCCGCTCCAGGGGCCAAGGATGGTGGTGTTCGTGGACAGGCCATACACCGCGCGAAATGCGGCGAGGGCGGCCGGATTGTTCACCGGGTCGAAGCCGACCACGAGCAGGTAGCCGCCGGGCGCCAAGTCCGTGCCGAGGGGAAAGTCGAAGTCCACCGCGTTGCGCAGATGCCAGGAGTTGGTCGAATCGAAAAGCGGCACCGGCGCAGTAGTGATATTGCGCAGTTCGATGAACTCGTCGCGGGTGTTGTCGTTGGTGCCTTGATCGGGCGGGTGGTACATGATCTCGGTAATGACCACGGGGCCGACCCGCGGCAGGGCGTTCGGGAGGCCGGTGCCCATGCGGAACTCTTCGACATTGCCGGGGTCGTCGACCCCGAACGTGCGCGCGCTCATCGCGACGAGGTGCGAGCGGTTGTCACTGGTGACGTAGCGACCGAAGGAGACGCTGCGGGCGGCGGCACCGAAGTCCACCCGCGTGCGGTAGCCGGTGAGCACGTTGTTCGTGGCGGCGCTGAGCACGACTTCATCGCCCCGGGAGCTGAGCGCGAAGGGCACCGCGGCGAGCACTCGATTCGTGAACTGGTTCTCGTAAATCACGGTGTAGCCGCCGGCCGGGATCATTGTGGGCGAAGGGATCTGGTACTTCTGGCGTGTCCCGTCGTCGTCGCTCAGCCACCAGCCGCCGACATCGATGGACTGGGCGGTGAGGTTGCGCAATTCGATCGCGTCTTCCAGCGGCTCGTCCGTGTGGGTGAGGACTTCATTGATGACGACTTCGGTGAGCAGGCGCCAGTTCGATTCACCGGGTGAAGACGTTCCAGGGAAGGAGACAATGTTCGTGCTGCCGTCGGGAAAACGGCCTTCGGAGACGCCGGGCTGCTGCTGGCCGAAGGAATAGCCGTTGATCAGCGCAGCCGCGCCGTTGGTGAACGAAACGCCTATATCCTCGCCCTCGGCGTTCAACGAGAAGCCGACGTGGTGAGCGCCCGCGCCCGTGTTGCCGTCGGCCACGAAGCGCTGCCAGGCATTCGTCCCCGCGCCGATGAACGACAGTCCTGCGATACGGTGCCGGAGGGGGTTGCTCAGGTCGTCGGTGAGCGCAAGCTGGCCCAGCGCGACGGGCTGCGGGTCGGGATTGTAGAGTTCGAACCAGTCATCCTCGCCCATCGGCGAGTCGGCCAGCCACTCGTTGACTTTGAGATTTGCGGGATTGCCGAGCGCGGCCGGCAGGTTGGCGCCGTTGGGCGAGGGGAGCGTGAGCGTCCAGTCCCCCGAGCCGTCGGGCACCCGGCCGATGGAGAAGTCGGCGATTTGAATTCCGTAGGCGATGGAGTTCAGGAGCCCGCCGCCATAGGTCGGGCTGTCGAAGAGATAGACTGCGCCTCCGTTGGCCCGGATGTTGAAATTCGTATTCACCAGCGCGTTGGTGCTGGTGGAATCGGTGTCGCACACAATGCGCAGGAAACCGCCCGGGGCCAGAATCGTGCCCTCCGCGAAGACGAACTTGCGCGGCTGAGTGGAGTTGTCGGTGAGGCTGAGGCCGGAGAGGTTGGTGGGATTGCTCGAGCCGTTGTAGAGTTCGATCCAATCCGGCGTGACGACGTTCGTGCCGGTGATGATTTCGCCCAGGCTCGCGTTCTGGGCGAGCACCTCGTTGAGGACCAGCGCGCCGCCGACGGGAGTGGTGACGAGGAGCGGGTTCGGCGCGCCCGGTGTCGGGGTGCTGAAGAAAGCCAGCGTGGTGGTTCCATTTGGGCTGCGGCCTTGCGAGACGCCAGGCGACTGCGGGGTGTAGGCGACGCAGTCAATCACCGCCAGATCCGGCGCGGACAAAGCGATCATCCCCTGGTCTCCGTTAAGATGGAAGTCCAGGTGATCGGCGCCGGCGGACTTGTCGCCGTCGGCTATGAACCGTTGATATCCGAAGCCGGGCGTGAAACTCAGCGCGGCAATCGAATGGCGGTCGGGCCAACCCGTCGGTTCGTCGCTCAAGTAAAGACCGCCGAGTGCGACGGGCAACGATTGCGGGTTGTAGAGTTCGATGAAGTCGTCGGCCAAAAGGCCGTCGCCCAGTGCGAGCCACTCGTTGATGCGGAGCGCGCGCGAGTCGCCCATTGGGGCGGGACGGTTTGCGACGCCGAAGGTCGGCTGCGTCAGCGCCCACGATCCGTCGGCCAGCCGGCCGATGGAGAGGTCGGTGATCTGGAGGCCAAAGCTGATCGAGTCGAGCAACGCGCCGCCTTCGAGCGCCGAAGCGAAGAGGTGGAGTTGGCCACCGCCTTGCGGGAGATTGTAACGAAGGTGATAGCCGGGCGTGCCGGCGCTGTCGGCGTAAACGGCCAGGTAGCCTCGGGCCGGGATGCTCGCGCCGGCAGGGAAGATGAACTTGTCCGGCGCGGTCAGGTCGTCGGTGATCCGTACTCCCGCCAGGTCCATCGCGCTGTCGCTGGCGTTGTGGAGTTCGACGATGTCGGGCGTGGTGCCAAAATAATTCACGGCGCCGCCGTTGCTGGCGAGGATTTCGTTGAGGCGCAAAGTTGATGCCGCCGGGTTCACCGTCCAGGTGCGCGACACCGTCACAGAGGCGTCGCTGCCGAACACAGGGTCATCCTGGTAATAGCCGGCGTCGTTCTTGCCAGAGACTTCGACGTAATGCGGACCGATGCTGAGGCTGCTCAGCGTGATTGGCGTCGCGACCGGTGTTTCCGCGCTCCAGGCGCCGCCGTCCAGACGCCATCGGTAGTGGGTGAATCCGGAGCCGTCGGGAAATCCGGCGGTCGGGATGCCGCTGCCGGTGCGGTTGAGTCCCACGCGGAGGGTGGCGGTGGTTGAACGAGTGGCGCCGACTGGCTCGCCGGAGATGGAGGCACCCCTCAGTGGGCCGTGGAGTTCCGAGTTCAAAGTTCCGAGTTCCGAGTTGCCCGAACCCGGAACCCGGAACCCGGAACCCGAAACTGCAACGCCGCCCTTGTCACGGCCATTCGGGCCGGTCCCAAAGGCCGGAGAGCCGGCGCGGAGGCTGAAGTATTCCCACATGACTTGAGCCGCAGCCCAGGAAGTGAAGTTGCTCGTCACGGAGAATGGGGGGATCTGCGTCAGCAACGGATCCGAGTTGACGTTGTTTCCACCGGGGCCGGCCCACGGCGCGCCGGCGAGCTGGTAGATGATATTGTTGGTGAACGTGACGAGCGCGGTGGTCACATTGCGGGTCAGGTTCTCCGCGTCGAGGATGATGTTGCCTTCCAGATACATTCCGGCGCCTTGCACCGTGCCATCATCGGCCAGGATGACGACGGCGGTGTTGGTGTCCTGACTGCCAATCTTCGACTGGTGAACGATGGTGTTGTTAACCAGCGTGTAGAAGTTGCCCTGCTTGGCGTTGGCGGCCTGGTCCACATCGTAAAAGAGGTTTCCGACCGCCGTGATTTGCGAAGTGTCGGCGTTGTCCGCGCCTCCGCTGATGGCGCTGGAAGAGTCGGGCGAGCCATTGCGATGGCAGTGGAGGAAGATGTTGCCTTCGATCCAGGCGTCGGTGCTGTCAAGATCGAGCAAGTCGTCGTCGCTGCCCATGAACACGTTGTTGATGACTTGCAGGATGGAGCCGGGGCGATTGCCACCGGTGAAATCGAAGGCGTCGTTGTAGCCGATGACTTTGCCCAGGAAATTGCGGCGGTAGATGCCGCGTCCACCGGCTTTGATGCCGCCCGTGCCGTGGGTCGGCTCGAAGCTGGCGGTGGTGGCCGGGAACACGCAGTCCTGCACGACGAACGAGGAGCGGTCGAGCGAGAGGTATTGCACGGCGGGACCGTCAGGCCCACACCGGGGCTGAGGTAAACCGTCGTGCCCGGCTGAATGGTGAGGGTGACGCCCGCGCTCACGGTGAGGCTGGCTGTGACTTGATACGGGCCATTGGCGGCGGACCAGACGGTGTCGGCCGCAACGGCACCGGAGACGCTCGCCACATTGCCGTCGTCGTACCAGATGTCCACGGTGGCGCGGGCGAACTCGACGTCGTTGGAATTGAACGACTGCATCAGCACTCGGTTGATGCCGGGCTGGAGGGTGACAGAGTTCGTCCAGCGCGCTTCCCACGCAGACCAACCGGCAAGGCCACCGTTGACTCGCACGCTGCGAGTGTCGATGGCGTTGGCTGTGCCGAAGAGTGTGACCGCCGGTGTCGCGGTGAAGGGAAAACCGCTTTGGGTCGCCAGCGTGTTGCTCACGGTGAGAGCCAGCGGCACTTGTGTCATCAAAGCGACGCGGCGGCTGGCCAGGTAGTTCTTCATCGGGTTGATGGTCAGCGTCTGGTCGGGCCCCCAGCCGGAGAGGATCTGATCGAGCACGGGATCGGCCTGCGCTGGGCTGAAGGGGCCGTCGGCCAGGCGCTTAAGTTCCGCGAAGTACACCGGCGCGTGCTCAGGATGGCGCATGAAGCGCAAGAGCGTCGTCTGCAACGTCGCCGGGTCGCCGTTGGGGTTGGGCGGGTTGAGCATCATCCAGATGTGCGCGTTGACCACGGGCCAGTAAGTCGGGCTGTCCCCCTGGCCGAGGATGGTGTCGAAGTCGTGGGCGAGAAGGATGAAGCGCGGGTCGTTCAGGCCCCGATACATGGCGTAGTCGTCCCCGATGCCGTTGCAGAGAGCCGTCTCGCCGAAGCCAAAGAAGGTGCAAACGGCGAAGTAGCGCATCGCGAATTGGAGGTTCAGATTGGTGCGGACGGCTTGGACGTAACTGGCATCGGGCAGGCCGGTCGAGAGCACGGCGGTCAGGCTGGCCAAATCAGTCCAGTCGTTGTCGCTCTGGTTGGAGGTCTTCGAGTAGCCACGCACGTAGTAGAAATCCACGTTCGTCCCTCCGGAAGCCAGGTCGGCGTCGTGCGTGCCGCTGGACGCCCGATAGACATTGCCCTGGCTGTCGTTGGGAAAGTGGTTTGCGGCGAAGTCGCCATTGATCGGCTCGACGAGGATGTAGGCGCCGAAGCCCCCGCCGGTGCCGCCGCCGTTCTGGGGCGTGCCGGACGGGGCGAGGTTGTTGCCATTGAGGCGCACTTGCACGATGCGCGCGTCGGCCACGGGCAGGCCGGCCTTTTGAGACAGGACGCTGCCGGCGAGCTGGGAGTGGATGAAGCGGGTGTTCAGGTTGATTTCACTCAGGCCGTTCCAGCGGTTGTCGGTGGGGATGTTGAGGCGCCAGTTCTTGGGCGTGCCGTTGCGGCTGCCCGCGCCGCGGATGCGCAGGCCGCAACCGTAGCGCACCTTCGCTCCATCGCCGTCGAGGCTAATGAACGTGGCGTTCATCTCGGCGTCGCTGTTCTGGTTGATGGCGGCGAACTCGGCGCGCTCGGTCTCCGTCAGCACGAGGCGCAGGAACGGCATGTTCGTCGAGGAGGACTGGTCGTCCACCTGGTAAAGTGCGTTGGGGGTCTGGGCGTAAGTGTTGTTGGTCTGCCAGGCCGGGGCGGGCCAGGTGCGCGTGAGGCCGGAAGTGTCGGCGGCCTGAAGATAGAACTCGATGACCGTGCGGTCGGCCTGGGGCGCAACCGAGGCGGCGTAGAGCCTGTCATTGGCCACGCCGTCGTTGTGCCCCCCGTCGTCAAACATCGGCGCGGACGTGAAAGGGCCGGGCGAGGTGGTGCTGTGATTGCGCCAGAAGAGGGTGACGGCGGCGACGCCATTGCTCATTTCCTCCTGCACGCGGGCGCTGATGGTCACGGCGTTGGTCGAGCGAGGCACGGGCGGGAAATGAGCCGCGTCGAGGATGTACGGCGCGACGTTGGTCGCGCGGGTGGAATTGGAAGCGCCGGGGGTCCCCTGAAGGCTGGTGCTGGCGGCCCAGTTCTGGCCAGCGCTGTTCGGGAGCGAGGCGTTGACCAGTTCGAGCGAGCTGCCAAAGCCGTCCGCCGCCGAAAACCAAGACCAGCCCGAGGCATTGTTGTCCAGAATGTGCCGGCAAACGATCGTGCCGGTGGCGGGCGAGGCGGGCGCGCCGGGCCTTCGCTGGCGTAGTGGACGGTATTGACGCTTTCGTCGAGGGGAGTGACCAGTTCAAGGGTTTCATCGGAGTTGGCCAGCCGTCCGGTCCAGTTGCCGATGACGTTGTTCACACCGGGATAGCGCGCACGGAAGGCATTGGTATCCGCGGCCACAACGAGGTAACCGCCGGCCGGGATGGCCACGTTCGGGAAGATGAAATCCGCGCCGCGAGCGAAGCGCCAGCCCGCCAGGCTCACGAGGTTTGAAGTGACGTTGTGCAACTCGACCCATTCGTCGGCGAGAAGGTCGGACGCCGGATGGAACATGATTTCGCTGAAGATGACCTTGCCGGCGAAAGCGGCTGCCGGGTCGACGATGTAGGTCCATTCGCCCCCGCCAAAGCTGTTGGGCAGTGGGGTGGCCAGGTCGCTGATCGCGTGGCCGGGCGCCCAGCGGACCTCGGCGACCCCATTGGAAGGGGGCAAAAAATTGAAGGTATACGGTCCCGCTCCCGACCCGTTGACGGAGAGGGAGCGCCGGTTGTTGAGGAGCAGGTCGTTCGTGTCCACGCCCGCGACCGGCTCGGTGAACGTCACCGCAATCCGCGTGAGCGAACGCAGAGTGACGAATGGGGCAGGATCGATGGCGGCGACGGCCGGCGCGAGCGTATCTGGCGTCGTGTAGGACCAGGTCGCGCCCGGACCCGTGGCGTCGAAAGAATTGGGCACGGGAGCCAGGTCACGGATGCCGTGATTGTTCACCCAGGTCACGTTGAGAAAGGTCGCGTTGGGCTGTGCGAAGGTGAAGGCATACGTTGAATCGTTGAAGCGTTGAAGCGTTGAAGCGGGGGCGTCGTTGATGAGGAGGTCGCTGGCGTTCACGCCCGTCACCGGCTCGGAGAAGGTAATGGAGAGTTGCGTGAGGTTGGTGACGAGTGCGCCGGCCGGAGGCGTCCTGGAGACGATGGTCGGCCGGACTTGATCCACCAGTGTGTAGCTCCAGGTGCTGCCCGGCCGCGTGCTGTCGAAGGGATTGGCGGCGGGCTCGGTGTCCGTAATGCCATGGCCCGTGACCCAGCCGACGGCCACCGCGCCGTAGGGCGGCTGCGGGAAGGTGAAGGCATACGTTGAATCGTTGAAACGTTGAAGCGTTGAAGCGGGGGCGCCGTTGATGCGCAGGTCGGCGGCGTCCACGCCTGTGACCGGTTCGCTGAATTGGACGGTGAGTTGCGTGAGCGTCGCGACCGAAGCGCCCGCCAGGGGCGACTGCAACGCAATCGTGGGCGCGCTCGGATTGATTAGCGAATACTGGAAGGTCGAACCAGCCGCGGCGCCGTCGAAGGGTTTGGGAGGCGAGTCCAGGTCCGTGATCCCGTGCCCCGCCGCCCAGGTGACGTTGACCGGGCCGAAAGGGGGTTGCTCGAAACTGAACGTGTAGGTCGTGTTGGTCGTGCTGCTCAGACCCGTGGCCGGCACGCCGCCGATCAACAGGTCGCCCGCATCGACGCCGATGACCGCCTCCGTGAAGCGCACGGTGATGTTCGTCAGGGAGAACACGCCGCCGGCGGCCGGGCTGACGGTGCTCACGCGCGGCGGAATCTGGCTCGGGTCCAGAACGAAGGCGTAAAGTTGCGCGTTCCAGCAAAAATCGCTGCTGGTGGCGGGCTGGTTGTTGAAGCCGTGGACGGCGATGACGTTCGGGCCTTCCACCAGATAGTTGTTTGCGTTGGCCAAAGTGAAGCTCGTGTAGGGGACGCCGTTGTTGCCCGGTTCGTTGGCCGCGGTGGGGGCGGAGCCGTTGTAAGGGATTTCGCCGGCGGCCATGTTGTTGCGGAGGACTTCGGTGCCGTTGATCCAAACGATGGCGCCGTCGTCGATGGCCGCCACGAGAAAGAGGTTGGTGACGGAACTGGAACCGACCACGTTGAATTGTTTGCGGAAAAAGATGCTGCTGTAAGCGCCGCCAAGCATGTCGGTCACCGCGGTGCCGGGATTGGCCGCGTTGGTGAAACTGGTGTCGCCGTAGAAGAAGGGCGACGGGGCGTTGGACCAGCCTGAATCGTCGAACGCGAACTGTCTCCAGGCGTCGATGGGCCCCGAGGCCTCAGCGAAGCCTTTGAGGAACCGCCAGGTGGAGTTCGATTGCACCAGCACGGTGCGCAGGTCGAGCGTGTAGTTCCAGGTCGCACCGGGGCCGGTCGCATTGAATGGATTGGGCGTATCGGCCAGGTCTGCGATGCCGTGCGCGCCGGCCCAGGAAATGCTGACGGGGCCTCCCGCCGGTTGCGCGAAACTGAACGTGTAGCTTGAGCCGGCCTCGCCGGCTGGCACGCCGTTGAGGCCGACCGCGGGCGTGCCGTTAATGAGCAGGTCCGCGGCGTCCACGCCGTGCACCGGTTCGCTGAAAGTGACGGAGACTTGGGTGAGGTTGGTGACCGTCGCGCCGGCGGCCGGAACGCGCGCGGCGATCGTCGGGGGCACGGCGTCGATCAAATTGTAACCCCACGCGGCCCCTGGGCCGTTGGCGTTGAACGCCAGGTTGGAAGGATAACCAATGTCCGTGATGCCGTGGCCGGCGTCCCATCGAATATCCACTTCACCATAAGGCGGTTGAGGGAACGTGAACGTATAGTTCGAGATGCTTCCGCTGACAGTCGTCGCCGGGAGGAAGTTTACCAGCAGGTCGGCGGCATCGACGTTGATGACGCGCTCGCTGAAGGTGACCGTGACGCTGGTCAGGCTGGTGACCGTGATGCCGGCGGCCGGGACCTGGGCGGCAATCGTCGGCGCGACGGTGTTGGTCGGCGGGGCGATGATGACGACCGTGATGTCCGGGGAGTATCCGACCCGGCCATCGGAGTCGGCGGCCCAGACAGCGAGGGTGTTCGTGCCGAAGGCAGCGTTCGTCCAAACGACGCTGTAGGGGCTGGTGTTGTCACTGAGGAGGTCAACTCCATTAGTGAGGAAAAGCACGTCGATGACGTCGCGCAGCGCCGTAACGCGCGCGGAGAAAGCGAGGTTGGTCGGGCCGTCGAACACCGAGCCGTGGGCCGGGCTCAGGATGTCCACGAGTGGAGTCCCAAGAGAGTCGTAAACGGCGACCGAAATCTCGACGAAGGAGGAAGCGCCCTGATTGTCGGTGGCGACGGCTCGCAAGGTGTGCAAGCCGATGGGCGGGGTGTTCCACACAAAGTCATAGGGCTCCTCGGTAACGTTGCCTAGCTTCACGTTGTCGGCGTAGAATTCGACGTTGGTGACGGAGCCGTCCGGGTCGGTGGCCGAGGCATTCAGCAGAATGGACGACGGGGCCAGGAAGGGGGCGTGGTTGGTGGGGCTGGTCAAGGCCAGAGTTGGAGATTGGTTGCGAATGATCGTCGGGACAGCCGACAGATCCATCTCGAAGCTGATGTCGGAACTGGTATTCGTAGTCTGGTGAATTCCCACGGCCAGGACGTTGTTGCCTTCGACCAGCGGACTGAAGGGGACAGCCGCCGGGTAAAAGTTGGCGCCGTCGTCGGTGGCGTTGAGCGCGAGGGTCAGGTAGGAGACCGGCCCCGGGTTCATGTTGAAGCGGGCGATTTCGACGCCGTTGAGGTAAACCACGGCCCCATCGTCGCGCTTGACGTTCATCAGGAGGCTCGAATAGCCGGCCGCATTGGTCAGGGTGAATGAATGGCGGAAGTAGGTCGTGATGAAGACGTTTTGGGGGTCGCCGCCAAAGCCGACCACGGTGGCCTCGTCGCCGTCGCCGTAGCCGAGTTCGGCCGGGCCGTTGGTCCACGAGCTGTCGTCGAAGCCCAGCGTGGTCCAGTTCGTGCCCTGGTCGGATCCGTTGTCGAGGTATTTCCAATTCGAGCCTCGCGACACCAAGGTGCTGCTGACCGCGATGCTCACGGGCGCGGCTGAGTAGGTGTTGCCGGCATTGTCCTTGCCGGTCGCTGTGAACCGGTGCGCTCCACCAGTCACCCCGGCCCACACCGCGCTGAACGGCGCGGTCGCGTCCTGGCCGAATTTCTGCCCATCGACGAAGAACTCCACGTTGGTCATCGCGCCGGACTGCAACAACGGCAAAGCGGAAACCGTAATGGGGTTTGTGTTCAGGAACACCGCTCCGTCGGGCGGCGACACGAGATTCAGACCAAGGCTCAGGACGGCGACGTTGACGACGGCGGAGGTCCAGGAGAGGCCGGTATTGTCCAACGCGATGGCCACGAAACTGTTCGTGCCCGGCGGCGGGCTGGCGATGTTGAAGTCGTAGGGAGGAGTCGCCACCGAGCCGAGCAGGCCGCCGGTGCGGTAGAGGTCCACCCGTGTGACGGTTGCGCCCGGAACGCTGGCTTCGACATGGATCGGAATCGGCGTGCCCAGGCTGACGACGCTGCCATTGGTGGGGGTCGCGATGAAAACGGAAGCCAGCATTCGCAGGTTGAGCACGTAGGGGCCGGAGGCGGGATTCTGGCCGCTGAACCCGCTGCGACCGTCGATGGCGATACGGTAGGTGGTGCCGGCCATGGCGAAGAATTCGAGTCTGCTGCGGTTGTTGCCCCCAAACCCTTCGCTGATGTTGTCGTTGGCGGCGACGAGCGTCAGGGCCGAAACCGAGGTTCCCGTGTACACCGCCAGCAGCGTGTTGAATTGACTATCGAGGGTGTCGACGCGGGTCTGGCCGTTGGTGGGGGCCGTCCAGTTGAACCACACAGAGCGACCGCCGGGCAGGCCGGCATGGTTCGGCTCGCCCGCCTCCTTTGTGGCGTTGGCGATACCCTGCTGGGTTTGGCCCGAGTTGCCGTTGGTCGTGACGACCGTGCCGGTCAGCGTCCAGGCGTTGACGAAATTATCGTTGGCCGGTTGGGAGTGGGCCGTCCACGCGCAAAGAAGAGTGAGACCGGTAACAGCGAGGGCACACAAGAGGCTCTTCATGGGGCTGGTTTCAATAAGGTTGAGAATGGGGGCATCGGGAGAACACTTGTTTGGCAGGCTAGCTGGCATTGGATTCAAGAGTGACACCGGTGGAAGAGAGCCGGTTACGTGATTTATCCAGAATGGCCGCCGACGCGGAGCCGCCGACACGGCGCGCCAGCGATGGCAGTCCAGAACTCGAGCTTCAGGCGTACATGCGAAAGCGCGCCGGAAAGTCCGCAAGGGTTTTGCGGTTTTTCCGTGTCGCGGGTGATTGGCGGTTCTTTGGCAGGCGGAACCAGCGGTTCGCCATGAGCCTGTAGCCGCCGACCTGAGGAGGCGGAATACGTCGAAGCACCATCCCTCCGCCTCCTCACGTCGGCGGCTACGATTGTCGGAGTTTACCGAACCGGCCTTACTTCTTCTCGGCGGGCGGCGTCAGGGACGGGGGCGCAAGGGGATCCAGGTTGGAAACTGCGGGCTTGGCGGCGGCCGGCTTCGGCTCCTCCTTCTTCGGTTCTTCCTTCTTCTCGGCGAGGAGGTCCGAACGGCCTTTCAGGAGCGGGTCGACCGTCCACTTGGAGACGATGTAGGTCCACTTCGAGTAAGCCTGGTCGGACTTCACCTTGTCCTCTTTCGTCTTGAGCGCCGTCTGGAATTCCTTATCAAGCCGTTCCTTGTCCTCGGGCTTCTCGTCCTTGCCCGGCGTGCGCTCCTTCGGGAAGCTGCCCGCGAGGGCAATCTGGAAGAAGTAATTGTCGTCGCCACTCTTGTTGCCGACTTTCGCGGTATAGGTGTAGCCGTCGAAAGTCTCTATGGTCGCGGTGACGGCTGGCTTGTCGAGTCCGGTGGCGGCCGGGGCGGAGTTGGTGGGCAAATCGGTGAACGACGGGTAGCCCAGCGCGCTGGTCACCGCGCCGCCTTTGCCCGTGTCGTAGGCTTCGCCGGGCTTCGCGTCGGCCAGCTTCCATTCGCCCGATTCGGTCTCGCGGAAAAGTTTCCAATTGTTCGTCGCGTTGGTGGTGACGACGGAAATCGACTTGTGCTTCTCGACCTTGAACCAGTCCTTGTTCAGCCAGTCCTCGGCATTGGCCTCGGCGTTTTGGAATGTTTCTGTGACGAGCGCGACGCTCCCAATATTAGTGCCGACCATGACATAGCGGCCGTTGGGGAAGGAGCCGCCGCCGCCGCCGAACATGTCGTTGCCGCCGCCGCCTTCGCGCATGGACTTGGCGCCGAGCAGGACGCTTTTGATGAGCTTGCCCGACTTGTCCTTGAATTCGAGCTGCGTGCCGTTGCCTTTATCGGGCGGAACCAACTCGAGCATCGGCAGGCGGGACGGACCGACGGGACGCGACGAGACAATCTTGAGTTCCCAGAGCTTGCGGAGCAGCTCGGAGATGTTCGAAAAGTTGGCTGGGTAATCCGAGCGGTCCTTCACGACCCAGACCTCGTCCTTCTTGGCGAGGGTCAATTCGGCCTTGGGTTGTTTGATGACGATCTGCTCGACGTCGTTGAGCGGGAAGTCGGGCAGGAGCTTGCCGCCCATCTTCGCGGTCGACTCCTGGTAGGGCTTCTTCTGCTTCTGCCAGGCCAGGATACCCAGGCCGCCCAGGACGACGCCGAGGACAATGAGGAGCGTGAGTTGTTTGCGGTTCATTGTGCTTTGGTCTTTTGCTTGCGGGAAACGCCCAGGGCGATGCCGGCCACGGCGACGACGACCGGCATGCCGGCGATGTTGAGCCACTTCAGGCGGTTCTCCAGCGCATCGATGTCCTGGCGCAGGTTGCGCCGCTCGCGCTTGAGATCCTGGTTGGCCTTGGCCTTTTTGGCTTTGAACCGCTCGATCTCTTCCTGTTGTTCCCTGGAGAGGACGAACCGCTGTCCGGCTTCCTTCTTGCCCTGGAGTTCGCTCAGCTTCTGGTTCGTCTCGTCCACCTGCTTCTGGAGGGAGGCAATCTTCTCCTGATACCGGGCCTGGGCCTGGGCCTGCATTTCCTTGACGACCGTGAATGGCCGGGACTGAGTCGCGCGGCTGCGAACGCCGATGAGGTTCTGGTCGCCGCCCATCTGCTCGACCAGGTTCTGGATGAGCGACAGGTTGCCATTGAACTGCTGAATGATTTTCTGGCCGAAGAAGTTTTGGATTTGCACGGAGAACTGGTCGGCGAGCCAGTCGGTGTCGCCGATGAGGACGACGGCGTTGTTCTCCTTGCACTCCTTCAAGGTGTCCTTGGCCTTGTCTTCCGGTTTGGTGTCCTCCTTTTTGTCGTCCTTCTTTTCCGCGTCGTTGGCCTTGGCTTCGGGCTTGCCCTCGGGGAAGGCGGTCTTGAACTTGCCTTCAAGCCGCATCGCCAGGGTGAATTTTTTCCCTTCGCCTTTGAAGTCTTCGACGATTTTCCCCGGTGACATCTGCGCCATGAAACCTTCCACCGGCTGGGCGTTGGTCGAACTGGTGAGGAGGATGGTTTGCTTCAGGCCGGCCACCGGCGTGCCCGTGAAATGGCCGGGAAAGGCAAAAAGCAACTCGTCGAGCTGGCTGGCGATGACTTCCTGCTTGTTGATCGATTTGTCCGTGAGGAACAGCAGGTTGGGCATCAGCTCCGGCGGCGCGTTCTGACGCGTGCGCAGCTTGCGGGCGAGGTTCATGTCGGCGATGACCTTGGTGGTCTCGAAGGTGACGCCCCAGGCCTTGAGCAGCTTGTCGAGGTTCGAGGGGCCGCCAGGCATGGGCATCATCGGATTCTGGCGGTTGGCGTCCGCCAGGCACATCGCGTCCAGGCAGGCGATGAGCCTGCCGCCGCGCATGATGAACTGGTCGAGGGCGTATTGGGCGGTGTCCTTGACGTCCTTGGGATGAATGACGAGCAGCACCTTGATGTCGTCGTCGATCTTGTCCACGTCGAAATTGAGCTGCTTGACCTCGAAACTGCGCTTGAGTTCGGAAATGAACGCCCACGGATCCTGTCCCTGCTGGCCCATGCGCGCCATCATCGGATTCATCGGCTGGCCGAAGACCGGCAGCGCGGTCATCACGCCGAGGACCGGTTTGTTGGTCGAGAGCACCTGCGCGATGGCCCGGACCACGTCGTATTCGAGGCTCTTCTCCTGCTGGGGCGCCAGGAACGGAATTGCCGACTTCAGCGGGTCGAGACTCACGCACAGGCCCAGATAAAACTTTTCGCCCGTCTGGAGCAACTGGCCCTCGACACCGTCGAGGTTCGCCAGGTCCTCGGCTTCCGAGTCGGGTTGTGGATCGAACTTCTTGATTTCAATCTTGCCACCGGACGCCTGGCGCAGTTCGCCCAGGAGGTCTTCGACCGCCCGGGCGTAGTTCTCGAATTCGGAAGGCTTGCGGGTTTCGCCTTTTGAATAGTAGAATCGGATTTCGACCGGGCTATCGAGCTTCTTGAGGATCGCCTTGGTGCCAGGGGCCAGCGTGTAGAGCCTTTCCTCGGTCAGATCAATCCGCGTCTTGAAGACGCTGGTGATGACGTTGACGGCGATAATGATCAGGAACATCACCGCGACACCGGCAGCCGAGTAGAGCAACGTTTCGGTTCTTTTCTGTTTCATGGCTCGGAGTAGTGAAAGGTTGACTCAACCGGCGCGAAGATTGCGAATGATGACGCCCGTGCCGAAGAGGGCCAGCCCGATCAGCGAGGCGAAATAGATGACGTCCCGCGAGTCGAGAACGCCGCGCTGGAACCCGATGAAGTGCGGCATGACGCTGAAGGAGGAAACCAGCGTCACGAACCAGCCGGGCATCCAGCGTAAGCCCAGCAGAAAGTTTGTCACCGGTTCCCAGCCCGCCATGATGAGAACGAAACAAACCACCACCGACAGGATCAGGCTGATGACCTGGTTGCGCGTCATCGAGCTGGTCAGGCAAGCCACCGCCAGGTAACCTCCGGAGAGCAACGCGCTCCCGACGTAGCCGGTGAAGATGACGCCGAGATCCGCGTCGCCCAGGTAGCAGACCGTGATGACGACCGGAAACGTCAGCGCCAGCGCCAGGATCAAAAACAACCAGGACGCGAGAAACTTTCCGACAATGGCCTGCCACGCCGTAATCGGCATGGTGAGCAGCAGTTCCATGGTGTGCAGGCGGCGTTCCTCGGACCACAGGCGCATCCCCGCCGCCGGCACCAGGAACAGGTAAAGCCACGGGTGCCACATGAAAAACGACGCGAGCGACGCCTCACCCCGCTCGAAAAAACCCCCGAGCATGAAAGTGAAGAAGCCTGTCAGCAGCAAGAAGATTACGATGAACACATAGGCCACCGGCGAGGCGAAGTAGCCGCTCAGCTCGCGCTTGGCGATGGTCCAGATGTTGCGAGCGGAATCATTCATGGCTTTTCCTCCTGTTTTCCGGTCTCCGACCACGTGATGTGGCGGAACACTTCGTCGAGCCGGCCTTCCTCGGTGTGCAGTTCCTCGACCTTCCAGCTTTCCTTCTGCGCGGCGTCGGCGACGTGCCGGGCCAGCGCGCCGTTTTGCGAGTGCGCTTCCGGATAGACGCGCGCCCAGACGACCGCGCCTTCCTCCTTCACGATGGACGCCCGCTTGGCGCCGATGACCAGCGCCAGGCGTGCCTTCACCGCCTCGGCCGCCGTGCCGATGACGCGCAGCGAGACGGCGCCGGAGATTTCCGAGCGCCCCCGCAAATCCGCCGGCGTGCCGTTGGCGACGATCTTGCCCCGGTCGATGATGATCGCCCGCGTGCAGACGGCATCGACTTCCTCGAGGATGTGCGTCGAAAAAATGATCGCCTTCTTCTCGCCCATGCGGCGGATGAGCTGGCGGGCCTCGTGTTTCTGGTTCGGGTCCAGGCCGTCGGTCGGCTCGTCGAGCACGAGGATGTCCGGGTCGTGCAGGATCGACTGCGCCAGGCAGGTGCGGTGCTTGTAACCCTTGGAGAGCGTGTCGGTGCTCTGGTAGATGACCGGTTCCAGAAAGCACATCTCGATGGCGCGGTGCACGGCCTTCTTGCGGGCCTCACCGCGCAAACCGCGCAGTTCCGCGCAGAAGCTGAGGAAACCGTGGACCGTCATGTCCGCGTAGCAGGGCGCGTTTTCGGGCAGGTAGCCGAGGAGCTTCTTGGCCGGAATGGGATTCTCCAGCATGTCGTAGCCGCCGACGGTGATGCTGCCGGCCGTGGGCGGGATGAAGCCGGTGAGCATGCGCATGGTGGTGGACTTGCCCGCGCCGTTGGGCCCGAGGAAACCGAGGATCTCGCCCCGTTCGAGCGAGAAGGTGATCCCAGCCACGGCCCGTTTCGTGCCGAAATGTTTTTCCAGGTTTTCGACTTTTATCATGTCTCGTGCTCCGTTCAGTTGAGCCCAATGGACCCCGCGACCTTCGCGCCACGGGGGAAGATTGTTTAAAAGCCCGCCGGGAATTTTTCCAATTACATCTTTGTAATTTCAGCGATGCGGGGACGGGCGGGAAACCAGGATGGTCGAATGCCACCGGCGACGCATTTCCGATGCGTGCCCGGAGCTTGTGCCGGTAGCGCAGACAGCCCTGTCGGCTGTTTCGCCGACTGCCAGTCGGCGGGCGTTGTGAAATCCAACCGACGTCCAGCTCGGTTCGCACGTTCGCGGGTTGGCAAGCCGCGATACAGCAGGCTGGGCAGCCTGCGCTACGGCGAAAACCGTTGACCCTGTGCGCATCGGTTCCTAAATTGCCCGGAATATCTTTCGCATGAGCGACCCGGTCACACCCTCGAAAGGCCTGGAAGGCGTCGTGGCGGCCAGTACGCGGCTGAGCGATGTGCGCGGCGACATCGGCCAGTTGATCTACTGCGGCTACGACATCAATGAACTGGCGGGCAACGTAAGTTACGAGGAAGTCGTCTTCCTGCTGCACCACAATTACCTGCCGAACGAGCACGAGCTGGCCGAGCTGAAGAAGACCTTCGCGGAGTACCGCGAGCTGCCCGAGGGGGTCGTCGACATCATCCGCGAGCTGCCCCGGGACACCCCGCCGATGCACGCCTTGCGCACGGGGGTCTCGGTGCTCGGCTGCTTCGACCCGGCGTGCGATGATGATTCGCAGCACGACCAGCGGCGCAAGGCGCTGCGGCTCGTCGCGCAAATCCCGGTGGTCACCGCCTATTTCCACCGTCACCGCACGCGCAAGGGCCTGGTGCATCCCGACCCGGCGCTGGGTGAAGCGGCGAATTTTCTCTACATGATCAATGGGGAGCGGCCCTCGAAAGAGGCCGAGGAAACTCTGGACTTGTGCTACGTGCTGCACGCCGACCACGGCATGAACGCCTCGACGTTCAGCGCACGGGTCACCATCGCCACGCTCTCCGACATGTATTCGGCCATCACGACCGCCATTGGCACGCTCAAAGGCCCGCTCCACGGCGGCGCCAACGAGGGCGTCATCAAGATGCTCCAGGAGATCGGCTCGCTCGACAAGGTAGACGGTTACATCGAGGACGCCCTGGCCTACAAGCGCAAGATCATGGGCATCGGCCACCGCGTCTACAAGGTGCTCGACCCGCGCGCCCCGCACCTCAAGCGCATGGCACAGGTCCTTTGCGAGAAAATCGGCGACAAGAAGTGGATTCAGATGAGCGAGCGCATCGCCGATATCATGCTCAAGAAGAAGGGGCTGAACGCCAACGTGGATTTCTACTCCGCCACGGTCTATTACTCGCTCGGCATTCCGACGGATTTGTTCACGCCCATCTTCGCCATCGCCCGCACCAGCGGTTGGACGGCGCACGTGCTGGAACAGCTTGCGGACAACCGGCTCATCCGGCCGCAGTCCATCTACACGGGACCGGTTGGATTGAAAATCGTGCCGCTGGATCAGCGGTGAAAGGGCAAGCTTGCTGCCCCTCCCGTTCCGGCCAACGCCACCGCTTTACCCCTGCTGTTGATGGAGCGCAAAGAAACCGAACCCGAGGACAAACATCGCGATGACAAGGAGCATACAGAGCACTGCCAGAACCACGGAAATGATTCCGCAGACTTTTCCCGCCTGGGTCGCACCACGACCACTTGGATCCATCGTTCCAGCGTCCATCTCCCGCAGATCGGAGTTGGCCATGACCCACGCCGGGATGCCGGTGAAGATGCTGCACATGAACAAGCTGAGGATGCCGAGGATCAGGATGAGCGTGCCGTGATGCGGTTTCATTTGGGATGCTTGGTTTGGTTAGCAGTTGCTTTCTGATAGGGACGCGAATTCAATCGCGCAAGACTAATCGGAAATGAACATTCACGAATACCAGGCCACACAATTGCTCAAGCAGTACGGCGTCGTCCCGTCGCTTGACAGTTCAAACCAGATCAATAAACTAGTTGTATGAAGATTCAGCAGATTGGAGCGTTTGAGGCCAAGACCCGGCTCTCGGAGCTGCTGGAAAAAGTCCAACGCGGACAGGTGTTCCACATCACCCGGCGAGGCCAGCCCGTCGCTGTGCTCTCCGGCATTGAGCCCAAGGACGGCGCCGCGCCGCGCCGCAACGACTCGCTGGTGTCCCGCTGTCGCGCGTTGCGCGCCCGCAGCAAGCGGGGCCCTGAGACGTTGAAGCAACTGGTGGATTGGGGGCGGCGTTGAAGCACTGCGTCGTGGATGCCGCCCGCGCCGCCAGTTGGCTGCTCCCGGATGAATCGAGCGCCGAGGGCGAACGCATCCTGGCCGCGTACGAGAACGGCGAGCTCCAGTTCAACATGCCGGGGCTGTGGAATTACGAGGTGATCAACGCGCTCCTGGTCGCCCACCGGCGCAAGCGCCTGGATGACGAAGGGTTCGCCGAAGCCCGCGAGCTTTTCGGCCGCATCCAGGGCGAGTTCCATGAGCAGACCGATGCCGTTTGCCGGCGGCGGATTTTCCACTTCGCTCAGAAGCATCAGTTGACCGCCTACGACGCGGCCTATCTGGAGTTGGCTGACAGGCTCCAGGTCCCGCTTTATTCCCTCGGCGACAAATTGCTGAAAGCGGCGGCGCTGGAGAACCTAAAAACAAGTTTCGAATAACGGGCGCTCGATTATGAATATTCACGAGTACCAGGCCAAACAGTTGCTCAAGCAGTATGGTGTCACAGTTCCCGACGGGGCGCCGTGCAGAACGGTCGAGGACGCCCGCGCCGCGGCCGACAAAATCTTCAATTCCGGCCATCAACTTGCCGTCGTGAAATCGCAAATCCATGCCGGCGGACGGGGCAAAGGAACCTTCAAGGACGGTTTCAAGGGCGGCGTGAAACTCGCCAAATCCGTCGAGGAAGCCACGGCGCACGCGAAAGCGATGCTCGGCAATACGCTCGTCACCAAACAAACCGGTCCTGACGGCAGGGTCGTCAATACCGTGCTCGTTGCATCGGCGGAGGAGATCCAGAAGGAATTCTACCTCGCCGTGCTGCTGGACCGCGCCGTGAGCAAGCCCCTCGTCATGGCCAGCACCGAAGGCGGCGTGGACATCGAGGAAGTCGCCGAGAGGACGCCAGAGAAAATCATCAAGGAACACATCGATCCCGCGATGGGCTTCCAGCCGTGGCAGGGCCGAAAGCTGGCCGCCGCGCTCGGCCTCAAGGGCGACCTTGCCAGCCAGTGCGCGAAGCTGCTTGCCGGAGTCTACAAAACCTGGTGGGAATGCGACGCGGCGATGGTCGAGATCAACCCGCTCTGCATTTGCGTCGGCGCCGATGCCAAGGAAAGGCTCGTCGCCGTGGACGCCAAGATCGGCCTGGACGACAACGCGCTCTACCGGCACGCCGACCTTCAGGCGATGCGCGATTTGGCCGAGGAATCGCCATTGGAGATCGAGGCCAGCAAGTTCAACCTCAATTACATCAAGCTCGATGGTTCCATCGCCTGCCTCGTCAACGGCGCCGGCCTGGCGATGGCGACGATGGACATCATCCAGCACTTCGGCGGCAGCCCGGCCAACTTCCTCGACGTGGGCGGTGGCGCCAGCAAGGAACAAGTCTCGGCGGCCTTCCAAATCATCCTCAGCGACCCGCACGTCAAGGCGATCTTCGTGAACATCTTCGGCGGCATCATGGATTGCAACGTCATCGCCACCGGCATCGTCGCGGCCGTGAAGGAGACGGGCCTGAAGCTCCCGCTCGTCGTGCGCCTCGAAGGCAATAACGTCGAGGCCGGCCGGAAGACACTGGCCGAGAGCGGCCTCTCGCTCATCACGGGCGATTCAATGGCCGACGCGGCGCTGAAGGTGGTCAAGGCCGTCGCACGGTGATAGCCTGTTGACATGAAGAAGCGGATGGGAACTTTCTACACAAGCTGCCGGGTGGAAAATCACATTGACCGGAAAAAGTCGGTGGATGTCCCCAAAGTGCTCGTGGATACCGGCGCCGAGTTTACCTGGATCGAAGCGAACACGCTGAAGAAGATTGGCATCAAGCGTGAGAAGAAGGACTACACGTTCCTCATGGCGAACGGCCAGCAAATTACCCGAGCCGTTGGCTTCGCCATCATTCGTGTCGGCGACGCCCTTACCACGGATGAAGTCATCTTTGGCGAGCCGGGAGATTTGCAGATTCTCGGGGCGCGGTCGCTCGAAGGAATGAACCTGCGCGTGGATTCCCGGGCCAAGAAACTCGTGGCAGGCGGGCCGATTCCAGCAGCGTGAAGAACAACATTTTCGCCCGTAAAGGAACTTTGGTCGAATCCGGGCCAGCGCCCATCGGGCAACTCGGGGACCGAGGTGGCCGTGAGGTGAACGGGATCAGCCCTGAATGAAGTTCTACATCGAAACGACGATTCCGAGTTTCTACCACGACCGGCGGAGTTCGATGGAAGTGCGTTCGCGGCGGCATTGGACGCGACTGTGGTGGAACACGCCGAAGAAGGCGGGAACGATCCTCCTGACGGGATACTCAGTGCTTGCGGAGTTGGAACTGACGCCGGGGCCGAAACGCCGGGAAGCATTGGCGTTCGCGAAACGCCTGCCCGTCCTGGAAGATTCCGACACGGTTCAAGAAGTCGTGGAGTTCTACTCGCTGCACAAACTGATGCCGGCGGATGTGTTCGGCGATGCGACGCATCTGGCCCTCGCCACTGTTTACAAGTGCGAATATCTGGTGACTTGGAATTGCAAACATCTGGCAAACCCAAACAAGCTGGATCACATTGTCCGTGTGAACTGGATGATTGGGCTGGCGACACCGAAAATCGTGACGCCACTGCAACTGCTCGAAGTCAATGAAGACGACTAATAATTACGACGATGGCCTTGAGTGGCTGCGAACGCTCCGGCGGAAGGTCGCTGCAAAGTGCGGTCACGACCTCGAAAAACAAGCGGAGATGTATCGCAAGGCCGCGGCGAAACACTCGTACAAGGTTTTCAAAGGTGAGACCGCAGTGGTTGTCCAAAAGAAGCGGCTAAGGCTCAGCGCGTGACTCCATTCACGTTTCGACCCCGACATGACGCATACTCGCATGCTCCACGTCACCGAAATCGCCTTCGCTTGTTACGCCGTCACCGACATGCCCCGCGCCCGCGCTTTCTACGAGGGCGTGCTCCGGTTGAAGCCGACCACGGTCACCGACACGCTGAATGGCAAATGGGTGGAATACGAGTTCGGCCCGTACGCGTTGTCCATCGGCAGCGCCCCCGGTTGGAAGCCCAGTCCTGATGGTTGCTCGGTCGCACTGGAGGTCGAGGACTTCGACGCCGCCATCGCGCACCTCCGCGCCAACAATGTGAAGTTCCGTTTGGAACCGTTTCCCACGCCCATCTGCCGCATGGCGATGGTGTTCGACCCGGACGGCAACACGCTTTGCATTCACAAACGCAAGGCCGCTTGACTCAATCTCAAATTTCAAATTTCAAATTTCAAATCTCAAATCTTAAATCGCAACCATCCGATGGCCATCCTTGTCAAACCCGACACTAAAATCCTCGTCCAGGGAATCACCGGCGAATTCGGCGGACGCCACGCCCGGCTCTCCATCGACTACGGTTCACAGGTCGTTGCCGGCGTCACCCCCGGCAAGGGCGGGCAAGTCTTCGCGCACGATGGAAAAAAGGTGCCCATCTTCGACACCGTGAGTGAGGCGGTAAAGGCCACCGGCGCCCGCGCCAGTGCGGTGTTCGTGCCGCCCCCCTTCGCCGCGGACGCCATCCTCGAAGGGGTGGATGCCGGGCTGGACCTGGTCGTCGCCATCACCGAAGGCATTCCTGTGCGCGACATGATTCGGGTGAAGCAGGCGATGCGCGGCTCCCGCACGCGGCTCATTGGCCCGAACTGTCCCGGCATCGTCACCCCCGGCGAAGGCAAGGAGAGCCACGGCGGCTGCCGCATCGGCATCGCACCCGGTTACATCCATAGGAAGGGCAACGTTGGCGTCGTGAGCCGAAGCGGCACTCTGACCTACGAAGCGGTCTGGCAACTCACCAGCCGTGGCGCCGGCCAGAGCACTTGCGTCGGCATCGGCGGCGACCCCGTCAATGGCACCTCGCACCTGGACGTGATCCAACTGTTCATGGACGACCCGGAGACCAAAGGCATCATCCTGATCGGCGAAATCGGCGGCAGCGCCGAGGAAGAAGCCGCCGAGTGGATCAAGCAACACGGCCGCAAGCCCGTCGCCGGCTTTATCGCCGGGGCGACCGCTCCCCCCGGCCGCCGCATGGGCCACGCCGGCGCCATCGTCAGCGGCGGCAAAGGCACGGCGGCGGCGAAAATCGAAGCATTCAAAGCCGCCGGCATCGGCGTCGCCGCAACTCCGAGCGAAATGGCGGAGACGCTGCTGAGGATGATGTAGGGACAAAGGGAGGCGTAAAACGTAAAACGTGAAACGTAAATAGCTTGCGAACATCACGCTTCCGGCGTCGCCCTGCCAGTACGTTTCACGTTTCACGTTTTACGTTTTACGTTTTACGCCTTCCCCTCCTTGCCAATCGGCCTTCCGGGCCTTACCGTCCCTGCAATTGAAATATGCAATTCATATGAAACGACGCGTCTGTTACGGTCTTCTCCTTGGCCTGCTCGCGGTCAACCTGTTCGTCGGCGCGCAGGTTTACCTTTCCAACGTGCAGGCCGCCGAAAAGGACGACGCCCTGACCAACCTGAAACTCTTCACCTCCGTCCTGGATCGCGTGCGCCAGGAATATGTGGATGGCGACGAACTTACCTACCAGAAGCTCATCCACGATGCCCTAAAGGGCATGCTCAACAACCTCGACCCGCACAGCGAGTTCATGGACAACGCCAAGTACGACGAACTCAAGAAGGACACGCAGGGCGAATTCGGCGGCGTCGGCATCCAGATTATGGTCAAGGATGGTTTCCTCACCGTCGTCTCGCCGATGGAAGGCCACCCCGCCTTCAAGGCCGGCATCCTCACCGGCGACCGCATCACCAGGATTGAAGGCCGCGCCGCCGAGCGCCTCGGCATCACCGAGGCCGTCAAGCGGCTGCGCGGCACCCCCGGCACCGACGTTACCATTACCGTCTTCCGCCCTTCCACCGGCGTGACGAAGGACTACACGCTGACCCGCGCGAACATCCCGGTGCCCACCGTGAGGGACATCCAGGGCAACGACCTCACCAAGCCCGACACCTTTCCCCTCAGCGAAGACAACGTCGGCTACGTCCGGCTCCTGCAGTTCGGCGAGCACACCGCCGACGACCTCGAAGAAGCCCTCAAGCGCCTCGAAACCAAGGGCGCCGAATCCTTCATCCTCGACCTGCGCGAAAATCCCGGAGGCTTGCTCGATCAAGCCGTAAAAGTTTGCGAAAAATTCCTCCCCGCCGGCCAGCTCGTCGTCACCACCGAAGGCCGCGACACCCGCACCCGTGCCGCCTACCACGGCAAAGGGCGCGGCAAGCACCCCGCCCTCCCCATGGTCGTGCTCGTCAGCAATGGCAGCGCCAGCGCCTCCGAAATCGTCGCCGGCTGCCTCCAGGACTGCACCGCCGAGCGCAAGTGCAAGGCCCTCATTGTCGGCGAGAAGACCTTCGGCAAAGGTTCCGTGCAGAGCATCCTCCCGATGCCGGACGGCTCCGCCCTTCGGCTGACCACCGCCAAGTATTACACGCCCAGCCACAAAGTCATCCACGCGGAAGGCATCACACCCGACATCAAGGTGGAGATGAGTGACGAGGAACTGCGCTCTGTCTTTTACCAGCGCACCCCCGGCGGCATCGAGTCACAGCCCGAGGCGGACCAGGAGCGGGTGAAGGCGGCGCGCGACGTGCAACTGGAGCGGGCGATGGATTTGCTCAAGGGCATCGGCCTCTACTCCAAGCGCGCCCCCGAAAAGAAAGAGCGCCCGCCCGCCAAGGGAGACAAGGTGGCGACGAGGTAATCCAGCAGGTTCAAGCCGCGAGGCGTCCTTGCTTGTCGAGGAGCGCGCGGCGAGCGAGCTTGACGGCCTCGGCGACGGCGGCGAGCGGGAGCCGCCCGCCCCAGCGGACGCGGCAAATGAATTCCCAGGAGTGTCCATCGGCCACGTCGTCCAGCACCTGCCAGACCATGATACGGGTGCCTTTAAAGGTGGGTTTGCCGTGGCAAACCAAAGGATCGGCCACGATGTGATCGCCCATCTCCACGCGTTTGGGTTTGGCGTTGGATTTCGGTTTCATGCTGGGGCCAAGCGTGCCGTTCCGTGAGACAGCTTTTCCATCGTCAGCGTCTTCACGGCTGTAAGATTGTGGAGCCGCCAAAGGCCGTCAAGCTGCAACGGGTCGCTACGCGCCAGTCGGGCCCGCCGCCTGTAAGCGCGGGTCCGTGGCGGTGATGATGACGCTGACGCTCTTCTGGTTGAACCCCTTGAAGCCGCCTTTGCGCTGGAGATTTTCCAGATGGCTGCCGATGGCCCCCTCGTTCTTGAACTGCTGGAACTGCTTTTCGTCGATCCATCCCTCGCGCAACAACCGCTCGGCCCGCTCCCGTCGCACGGGCCAGCGTTCGCCCTCGGTGAAGGCTTGTTTGAGGAACGGGAAATCGGAGAACGGATTCATCGTCTTTACCTCCAGGGCGCCGAGTTGCTCGCGCAGCAGTTCGTGGTCGAAACGACATTCCAGATGGTGCAGGCCGGCTTCAACTGCGCTCCCCAGCCGGCTTGCGCGCCGGCATAGTAACGCTCGCGCCGCTCGAAGCCCAGCTTCTCCAACGCGCGCATGAGTTCGATGAAGTGGGCGCGGGAGCAGCGGAACGTGTGGTGGTCGTGGTTCGCCCAGCCGAGGCCAAGGCGGTCCTGGCGTTCCTTCTGCACGCGGGCGGCACGATTGCGGGATTGCCAGTACGCGCGCTCCTCGGCGAAGACGACGTGGCAGGCGATGTCGCGTCCAACGAGGCCGATGACCTTGTCCAGCAACGCGAGTGACTGACGCCAGCCTTCCGCGTCCGTCGCAAAATGGCGCGGGCGCGTTTTCCACAGCTCGTGGGCGTGGAGCAGCTCCACCGTTTGCGCAAGCTGACGTGCCACCGGAATGGAGCCGCGGTAGCCGCGGCGCTCGACGGCTTCCAGGCGCGTGCCGTTCTCTTCAGCGACAATCTTTCGACGAAAGCTCGACAGCGGGGCTCCATCAATCCTCCCGGACAGCCCGTGGGCCGCCATAAAGTCCGTGATGCTCTCGACACGGATGGCGAGCACCGATGGGAATTGAGCCGGTGAGGAGCCAGTCAACATCACGCGAGGAAGCAGGGCTTCGGGATGCCAGAATACGCGCTCGCTTCCCGCGGTTTCTCCGAGCGGGTCAGGGACGAAACCGGCCGCGCGCAAGGCCGCTTCCTCCCCGGCAGCGAGGGCGAGATGGTCTGTCCAATCCAGCAGCAGCGTCGCCGTGCCGGTGAGCATGCGGTCGGAAAGGCGCTTGCCGAAGCTGTTGCGCGCCAGGAACGCGTCGATGCGTTCGAGCAGGAAGTTTTCCGCGTCGTGGCAGAGCGGCCAGTCGAATTTCTTTTCCGCGGATGTCATGGTTGCAATTCGTTGAATCGTTGAATCGTTGAATCGTTGAATCGTTGAATCGTTGAATCGTTGAATCGTTAAATCGTTAAATCGTTAAATGAGGGTTGAATCGATGAAGCATCGCGTCGGCGGACCCTTCAACGTCCCCAGCACGCTCCAACGTTTCAACGATTTAACGTTTTAACGCTTTTAACGCCTTTAACGTTTTAACGCTTAGTTGCCAAATTTAATCCCCTGCGCCAGCGGCAGGTCGCGGGAGAAGTTAATCGTGTTCGTCTGCCGGCGCATATAACTCTTCCAGGCGTCGCTGCCGCTTTCGCGGCCGCCGCCGGTTTCCTTCTCGCCGCCAAAGGCGCCGCCAATCTCCGCCCCGCTGGTGCCGGCGTTGACGTTCGCGATGCCGCAGTCGCTGCCCCGTGCGCTGAGGAATTCCTCGGCCTCGCGGAAGTCGTTCGTGAAGATCCCCGAACTGAGGCCTTGCGGCACGCCATTGTGCAGCGCGATGGCATCTGAGAACTTCTTGTATGCGATCAGGTAAAGCAAGGGGGCAAAAGTCTCTTCCTGCACGATGGCGAAGTCGTTGGCCGCTTCGGCCAAACAGGGGGTGACGTAGCAATCGCCAGGCAGCTTCAAAGGCTCGCCGCCGAAGAGGATTTTCCCGCCTTCGCGGCGGACGCGCTCCTTGGCCGTCAGCAGCGCCTCGACGGCATGGCGGTCGATGAGCGGGCCCATGACGGTGGCGCGGTCGAGCGGATTGCCGATGCGGACGGATGCGTAAGCTTCGAGAAGCCGGGCGCGGAGCTTCTTCGCGATGGATTCGTGGACGATGACGCGCCGTGTCGAAGTGCAACGCTGCCCGGCCGTGCCGATGGCCCCGAAGAAAATCGCCCGCAAGGCAAGGTCCAGGTCCGCGCTGGGCGCGACGATAACGGCGTTGTTGCCGCCGAGTTCGAGAATCGTCCGGCCCAGGCGACCGTGAACGGCCTGGGCGACCTTGCGTCCCATTGCGCACGAGCCGGTGGCGGAGATCAGTGGCACACGAGTGTCGGCGGCGAGGCGTTGGCCGACCGTTTTCGCGTCGCCGGAAAGGAGAGTGAAGATTGCGGCGTCTGCGCCCGTCTCGCGGCAAACGCGCTGGGCGATGCGCGTGACAGCGATGGCGCAGAGCGGGGTTTTGTTCGAGGGTTTCCAAATGCAGGCGTCGCCGCACACGGCCGCCAGCGCGGAGTTCCACGCCCAGACGGCAACCGGAAAGTTGAACGCCGTGATGACGCCGATGATGCCCAACGGGTGCCATTGTTCCATGAGGCGATGCTCTGGTCGTTCGCTGGCGATGGTCAGGCCGTAGAGCTGTCGCGAAAGGCCGACGGCGAAGTCGCAGATGTCGATCATCTCCTGCACCTCGCCTTCGCCCTCGGCGAGGATCTTGCCGGTTTCGAGGGTGACGAGCCTCCCGAGGTCGGTCTTGGCGGCGCGCAGGGCATTGCCGAATTGGCGGATGGTCTCGCCGCGAACCGGGGCAGGCGTGGTGCGCCATTTCATGAACGTTTCGTGAGCGCGGCGGATGGCGGTGTTGTAATCGCCCTCGGTGGCTTCGCGCACGCGCGCGATGACCTCGCCGTGAATGGGAGAGACCGATTCCACGACCGCGCCGCCGCCGCGCCATGTCCCGTCGAACACGCCCGGGTTCAAGGCACCGATGCCAAGTTTTTTCAGCCAGGTTTCCATGTGATCAACCACGAATGGACACGAATGAACACGAATTAGAGGATCCCAACGCGATTCCATCCGTCAGCCCAAGGTTGCGAGTCCGACAGTTATCTCGGGTGGCGCTGGTGCCGAAGGCACCGATGAAGGTAGCCGGTGGGAAGCGCCGTGCCGCGGCGCGCACCCACCGGTGCAGGTTGAAAAACGGCCGGCGCCCCGGCGGGGCGCACGGAGGGAAATGGCGCCGATTCATGCGCCCCGCTGGGGCGCGATGCGCCGGGGATCGTTGGCCCGATGGGTGCGCCTCTCCCTGCGGTCGAGTCTTCCCACCGGCTAACTTCATGGACCCCTTCGGGGCCGAGGCACGCCGTCCACTCGTTCCCTGGTTCTCATTCCACCGAAACCAGCGAGGAACCAAAAGGATGCAACCCTGTTGCGGTTGGAGGACTTGTTGGCGTGGCGCACCCAGGGTAGGCGTTGGCGCGCCAACCCTGGGCTGAGAGATGGAATCCCTTCGGGATTCACCAACAGCAGCATCGCGTGGCGATGAAGCGAAGGTAGCCGTGGGCTTCAGCCCACGGTGAGAGGCGGCAAGCAACCGCGTCGCGTAGCGACGCATGAATTGCGTGGCCGGATTTTCAAGCGTCGCTACGCGACGTGGGGCCTGAGGGGCGCGGCCTTCAGGCCGCTTCGATGTGCGTCGAACCGGGAGCGTTGAAGCGGCGTGAACGCCGCGCTCCTCAAGCGTCGCTACGCGACGCGGCCATGTCGCGGGGGTGATCCGTGGGCTGAAGCCCACGGCTACCGTCATCCGGTCGCTACGCGACTTGTTGGAAGTGGACGCATAAGCGCCGTGATCCAGCCTTCTGACGAGTTTTCTCAGCCAGGCTTCCATGCGATTGAGAACGAATGCAGCCTCAAGTCCTCCGGATAATAAACTCGGTACCGACACGCAGGCAGACCCACAAGTAGGCCAAATTTGGCAGTGCGAGACAGCCAAATACGCACATAACAAACCACCGTGGTGCCTGTCGGAACTGAAGCCAAAGGAGGCAAGCGGCGAAGACAGCGGCGTATGGCAACACAAGCCACCGGTGCTCGTCGATGTAGCCAATCATCTGGACTCGGCTCTCGTTGGCGGGGTCCATAACTGGCAAATGATTGTTCGTCATGCCCAAGCGCGTGATGGCCATCCAATGCGCCCCTGCACCAACCCAGAACAAGATGCCAAGCACTGCGAGCGATGCCGTCTGCCGGTTGATCCATTTAAGCGCTGCAAATTTTCTTTCGGTTCCATTAGTGTTCATTCGTGGCCATTCGTGGTTACACTCGGGCCGTTCCGCTCACGCCGCCTTCGCCCGCATCCTTCGGCACTGCTCGCGGAGGAGTCCAACGGCATCTTGGACGACGGCGGGCGTGATATCCAACACCGGGCGGAAGCGGATTGAGCGTTCGCCGCAGCGGATGACGATGAGGCCGAGATCGAACAAGCCCCGGTAAAATTTCTCTCGCGCGTCGCGATCCGGAAGGTCGAACGCCAGCATCAAGCCGCGTCCGCGCACGCCGCTGATCAGCGGTTCGTCGTCGGCGAGGTGGCGGAGTTCGGCGAGGAACAACCGGCCCATGTGGGCGGCGTTCTCTACCAGGTGCTCGTCCTCGATGATGCGCAAGTAGTGCGTCGAGCGCACCATGTCGGTGAGGTTGCCACCCCAGGTCGAATTGATGCGGCTGGGCAGGCGGAAGACGTTGTCCTTCACCTCATCCAGGCGCGGGCCGGCCATGACGCCGCAGACCTGCGTCTTCTTGCCGAAGGCCAGCAGGTCGGGCAGCACGCCGAAGTGTTCGCAGCACCACGTCTTGCCGGTGACGCCGAGGCCGCACTGCACTTCGTCGAAGATGAGCAGGATGTCGTGCGCATCGCACAGGCCGCGGAGCGTGCGGAACCATTCAGCGCGAAAATGGTTGTCGCCGCCTTCGCCCTGGATCGGCTCGATGATGACGGCCGCGATGTCATCACTCGTGCGGGCGAGGATGTCGCGCATTTCCGCCTCGGCGCGGCGCTCCCGCGCGATGACGGCGGCCTTGCGCTCGGCCTCGGGCAGCGAAAAGTCAATGGACGGTGCGTGGACGCGCGGCCAGCGGAACTTGGCGAAATAGTCGGTCTTGCGCGGGTCAGTGTTCGTGAGGCTGAGCGTGTAGCCACTGCGGCCGTGGAACGCGCGCTCGAAATGAAGGATGTCCGTGCCCCGCTCGCCCTTGCCGGCGGCAAGGTTTTTTCTGACCCTCCAATCCATGGCGGCCTTCAGGGCGTTCTCGACCGCCAGCGCGCCGCCATCGATGAAGAAATAACGGTCGAGCGGCGGTAGGCCGGCGATGCGGGCAAAGGTGTCGACGAACGTCGCGTAGAAGGTCGAGTAAACGTCCGGGTTGGCGACCTTATTGCGCGCGGCGAGCAGCAATTGCCGCTCGACCTCCGGCTCGTGGAAGCGCGGATGGTTGAAGCCGATGGGCTGCGAGCCGTAAAAGCCGTAGAGATCGATAAACTCCCGCCCGGTCGCTGCGTCCACCACGCGCGGGCCGCGGCTTTTCTCCAGATCGATGACGATGCGAAAGCCGTCCACGAGGACGTGCTTCTCCAACTCGGCGACGACCGAGTCTGGCCGGATGTTTTGGGCCTTGATCATCCTGTTACAACTTAAGACCGCTTGCGCCCGGGCGCAAACGCGCGAGCCGCTGAAAGGTTCATCGGACGGCTATAGCGGGGAGATTAGAGCGGAATCGGGACGGAGCGCCGAGCTCCAGCTCGGCGCGAACCCCATGTACTTCAACGAGCCGAGCAGGAGCTCGGCGCTCCGGTTCATTCGGAAGATTTTGCGTGCGTGGCGGCGGGCGGGACGGGCAGATTTTTGGAGATGAGCCAGCAGGGTTCCAACGCTCCGGAGATCTTGCCGACGCACACGCCGGAGTTGTTTGACGCCGCCGTGCAACGGGCGGCAGCTTTGCTGCGCTCGGGCCACGTCGTCGCGTTGCCCACGGAAACGGTGTACGGGCTGGCGGCCAACGCGCTCGATGCGCGGGCGGTGGCCAAGATTTTCGAGGCCAAGGAAAGGCCCGCGCACAATCCGATCATCGTCCACGTCTCCAGCCTTGAGATGGCGCGGCGGTGCGCGAGCCAATGGCCGGAGGCCGCGGGCCGTCTGGCAGCGTCATTCTGGCCAGGGCCGCTCACGCTGGTGCTCGTGAAGGCGGCGGACATCCCGGACATCGTCACCGCGGGCGGCCTCACCGTGGGCATCCGCTGGCCGGGCCATCCCCTGATGCAGGCGGTGATTCGCGAGTGCGGCTTCCCACTGGCCGCGCCGAGCGCCAATCCGTCCGGCCAGGTCTCTCCGACCAACGCGGGGCACGTGCGGCGGTTGCTCGGGGCGCGCGTGCCGTTGATTGTCGATGGCGGGCAATCGCAGGTCGGCATCGAGTCGACGGTAATCGACCTGACGACGAAGCCGGCGCGGGTGTTGCGGCCGGGGATGATTCACGAGGAGTCACTGGTCGCAGCGTTCGGCAGTGAAGTCCGCGGACCGGCGCCCGCCGGGCCGGGCCGTGGAGCCCTCCGGAGTCCGGGCCAGTTGGAGAAACATTACTCGCCGAAGGCGCGGGTGCTGATGATGGAGTGGAGCGGGACGGAATCCCTGCGGGCGCAATTGGCCCGGCGCGGCATCCCGGAGGCGGAGTGCCACGTGGTCGCCCATTCGCGGATACCTGCAGCGGAGCGATTCGCAGAAGTGAGCGTGATACCGCACGATGCGGAGGCCTTCGCGCGGGCGCTCTACGCGGAGTTCCATCGCTGCGACGAAGCCGGGGCTCGGGTCGTTATTGTCGAGGCGGTGCCGGAGCGGCCGGAGTGGCGGGGAGTGGCGGATCGGTTGCGGCGGGCGGGGGCGCATTCGTGAAGCGTTGAAGCGTTGAATCGTTAAATAGTTGAATCGTTGAAGCGTTGAATCGTTGAAGCGTTGAATCGTTAAATCGTTGAATCGTTAAATCGGTGGGGCGCGTGTCCGCTCCAACGGTTTTAACGTTTTAACGTTTTAACGACGGGCTCGCCCCGACCTACCGTCTGGTAGCCGGGCGGGGGAGAATCGGAGGATTTGACGAGCCGGGGGCAATCGGGCAATCTCCCGCCCTCATGCACTTCAAAACCATCTTCTGCGTTGGCGTAGTGTGCCTGTTTGCGTCGGCGGCCAACGCCCAGCAGTCCATCCTCCATAGCGACCGCACCCGGAGAAGCCTGTCGCTGGACGAGTGCGTCCGGATGGCGCTGGAGCAAAACCAGCGCCTCAACGTGCTGCGGTTCGACCCGAAGATCGCCCGGTTCCAGTTGGAGGCGTCGAAGGGGATTTACGATCCGGCGTTCACGAGCGCCTACCGGCGGTCGTTCCAATCCACGCCGGGCCAAGTCGATGAGATCACGGGCTTCCAGAACGATTCTCTCACCAGGGATGAAGATCGCTTTACGCCCGGGCTTGGGGGCATTTTGCCCACCGGCCTGCGGTATGATCTGTTCGGCGATTTCCGGCACGCCCGGGGCATCCGAGGGACGCCGCCGATGCCCTACGATGAATACACCGCCAACGCCGGCATTCAACTGTCGCAGCCGCTCCTGCGCAACTTCTGGACCGACGCCGACCGGACAGAAATCCAGGTGCGCAAGCGGGAGTTGAGGATTACGGAAATGGCTCTGGAGGCGGAGGTGCGCCTCGTCATCCGGGACGTGACCCAGGTTTACTACGAACTGCTGTTCTCACTGGAAGATGTCAAAGTGCAGCAAAAGGCCTTCGAAGTGGCGACGAACTTCGTGGCCCAGCAGCGCGAGAAGGTGAGGGTGGGCAAGCTGGCCGAGATCGACCTCAAAAGGGCCGAGTCACAAGCCGCCACGACCCTGACGGACCTGGTCCAGGCCCAACAGCGGGCCAACGGCGCGGATAACCTGCTCAAGAGCCTCATTACTGACAAATACAAAGACTGGCTGAACGTCCGCGTTGACCCGACCGAGAAGCTGGTCCCGGTGCCGGAGCGGCTCGATGTGTACGAGAGCTGGGCCTCGGCCCTGGCTGAGCGCCCGGAGCTCAGGCAACAGGAGTTGCAAGGGGAGATCCTCCAGTTGGAAAAGAAACGGCGACACAACCAGTTGTTTCCGGAATTAAACGTCCTGGGTGGTTACGGACGGAGCGGAGTGGACAGTACGAGCACCGGGGGCACGAATATTACGTTCGACCCGAATTCGGGGATCGTCACGACCAATGTTTCTACACCTCATCAGTCCCGGCTTGGTCCCGCGCTGGACGACATCGCTCGCGGCCAAAACGATAGGTGGAACGTCGGCTTCTTTTTCCGCGTCCCTCTGAGCAGCAAGGTCGAGCGCAACCGCTACAAGCTCGCCAAGGAAGAGGAGAGCAAAAACCAGGCGCTTCTCGATCAACTGCACCAGACCATCCTCGTGGAGGTGGACAACGCCATCGACCAGGCCCGCGCGGATTACCAGCGGATCAGCTTGACGCACGAAGCGCGAATCTACGCGGAGGTAGCCGTGGATGCCGAGGAAAAGCGGCTGGCGGCCGGGACGGGAACGATTTTCCTCGTGCTCGAGGCGCAGCGGGAGCTGACCCGGGCCAAATCGAATGAAATCCGCGCGCAGACCGATTACTTGATCCACCTGAATCTCGTCCATCACCGGGACGGCACGATCCTCCAACGCAACAAGGTGACCATCCGATTCAAGTAGCCCCGACCGTGAGGTCCCAGCCGCGCAGGTAGCGCAGACAGCCCTGTCTGCTGTTTCG